>Ga0153918_1000007_pt1 | contig 322433 bp, 297 predicted proteins | sample TSFL002MetaG_FD_104687 | JGI IMG/M metagenome (GOLD analysis project Ga0153918, IMG submission 104687) | Attine ant fungus gardens microbial communities from Florida, USA - TSFL002 MetaG | ecosystem: Host-associated > Fungi > Mycelium > Unclassified | place: USA: Florida, Paynes Creek Historic... | reverse complement strand
TCGGGAACGGCAAGCCCCGGGGCCGACGGCCACGAACCATGGAAACGTCACCGATCTCCTGAGACATCAACTGTCACCGATCTCCTGATACAGAACCGTCACCGATCCCCTGAGACATCACAGGGAGGGAACGGCGGGCAGGGAGGGAAAGCCGGAGATGGATGAAGTCCGGGATCCGGGGAATACTTCTGAGAGGCAGGCGTTTCACCAGATATATTCAAGTGAATAGAAATCTGAAGGAGACAGCAGTGAGCGAGTCGAGCACCTGGTCAGCTGACGGCAGTCAGATGACGGAACGAGAGACGCGGAATTCGACGCCCTTGGCGGAGACTTTCGCGTCGGGCATGCAGTTCGGCCTCATGTCGGTCAGCGACATCACCCGGAACCCGGTGACGGGCGAGACCCCGAGCGAGCGGGAGCGGATCCAGAACACGCTCACGATCGCCAAGCACGCCGAAGAGGTGGGCCTGGACGTCTTCGCGATCGGCGAGCACCACAACCCGCCGTTCTGGTCATCGAGCCCGACGACCTTCCTCGCGGCGCTCGCCGCGCAGACCGAGCGGCTGATCGTCTCGACCTCCACCACGCTCATCACCACCAACGACCCGGTGAAGATCGCCGAGGACTACGCGATGCTGCAGCACGTCTCGGGCGGCCGGATGGACCTCATGATGGGGCGCGGCAACACCGGTCCGGTCTACCCGTGGTTCGGCAAGGACATCCGCCAGGGACTGCCGCTCGCGATCGAGAACTACGCGCTGCTGCACGAGCTGTGGACCAACGACGTCGTGGACTGGGAGGGCACCTTCCGCACCTCGCTGCAGGGCTTCACCTCCACGCCGCGCCCGCTGGACGGCGTCGCGCCCTTCGTCTGGCACGGCTCCATCCGCACGCCCGAGATCGCCGAGCAGGCCGCCTACTACGGCGACGGCTTCTTCGCGAACAACATCTTCTGGCCCAAGGAGCACTACCAGCGCCTCATCGAGCTGTATCGCCAGCGCTTCGCGCACTACGGCCACGGCACCCCGGAGCAGGCCATCGTCGGCCTCGGCGGCCAGGTGTTCATGCGCGCGAACTCGCAGGACGCGGTGAACGAGTTCCGGCCGTACTTCGACAACGCGCCGGTCTACGGGCACGGTCCCTCGATGGAGGACTTCACCGAGATGACGCCGCTCACCGTCGGTTCGCCGCAGCAGGTGATCGACCGCTACGCCGCCATGCGCGACCACTACGGCGACTACCAGCGCCAGCTGTTCCTCATGGACCACGCCGGACTCCCGCTCAAGGTCGTGCTCGAGCAGCTCGACATCCTGGGCGGCGAGGTCGTGCCGGTTCTGCGCAAGGAGCTCGCCCAGAACCGCCCCGCATCCGTGCCGGACGCCCCGACCCACGCTGCGCGCGTCAAGGCCGTGTACGGCGACGGCCCCTCGCGCGAGGCGCGCCCCGGCGCGAACCGCGGCGACAACCTCACCGCGGGATCGCCCTACCAGGACGGCGGCGCGGTTCCGGCCGCCGTCGGCTCCTCTTTCGGAGCGGCTGCCACGAAGGCGGCGAACTGAGATGGGCGCTCGTCGCATCGCGGTGATCTCCGCAGGGCTCAGCAACCCGTCCTCCACCCGGATGCTCGCCGACCGGCTCGCGGCGGAGACCGCGCACCGGCTCACCGAGCTCGGATCCGAGGTCAGCGTGGACGTGATCGAGCTGCGCGACCTCGCCCACGACATCACGAACAATCTGCTCACCGGGTTCGCACCGCCCGCGCTGGACTCGGCGATCAACACGGTGGTCTCGGCCGACGGCCTCATCGTGGTCACCCCGATCTTCTCCACGAGCTACTCGGGGCTGTTCAAGTCGTTCATCGACGTGCTCGACCCCGACGCGCTCACCGGCAAGCCGGTGCTCATCGGCGCGAACGCCGGGACGGCGCGGCACTCGCTCGCGATCGACTACGCGATCCGCCCGCTGTTCACCTATCTGCACGCGGAGCCGGTGTCGACGGGCGTGTTCGCCGCGTCCAGCGACTGGGGTGCGAAGGCCGATGACGTCGCGCCGCTCAGCACGCGCATCGAGCGCGGTGCGCGCGAGCTCGCCGAGGCCATGGCCCGGCGCGAGCCCGCCGCCGACAAGGACCCGTTCGACCCCGGCAACTACCTCGGCGAGGGCCGTTCGTTCGGCCACCTGCTGGGAGGTCTCGCGGGGGAGTAGGCCGCGCGCACGCACGAGGGGCGTGACGTCGCCGGGAATGTCCGAGGGGCATCCTAGGGTGACGTCATGCCCCTTCTCTCTGCCTTCGACGCTCTCGACCGTGCGCTGGACGGATCCCTTCTGCTCCCCTCGGACGAGGGCTTGGATGCCGCCCGTCGTCCGTGGAATCTCGCGATCGACCAGGTCCCTGCCGCGGTCGCGACGCCCGCAGGTCTCGACGATCTGCGCCTGATCCTCACCGCGGCGCGCAACGCCGGAACGCCGATCGCCGTGCAGCCGAGCGGGCACGGCGCCTCCGGAGACCTGGCCGGCGCCGTGATCGTGCGCACGGCGGCGTTCGACCGGCTCGACATCGACCTCGACGCCGGCGTCGTCGTGGTCGGCAGCGGCGTGCGCTGGGGCGCCGTCGTCGCTGCGCTCGAAGGCACCGGATGGGCGGCTCCCGCGGGCACGAGCCCCGTGGTCTCGGTCGCGGGCTACACGCTCGGCGGCGGTCACTCCTGGTTCAGCCGCACGGCGGGTCTCGGCTCCGACAATCTGCGCGCCGCGTGGGTGCTGCGGCCCGACGGCACGCACGAGCGCATCGACGACGACAGCGACGGCGAGGCGATGTGGGCGCTGCGCGGCGCCGGCGGTCTCGTCGGCATCGTCACCGCGCTCGAGATCGACCTCGTCCGCGCCCCTGCGCAGTGGGGCGCCTCGCTGACGTTCGACGCCACCGACTCGGCCGCGGTGATCCGCGCGGTGCGGGATCTCGCCGGACAGGCGCCTGCGACGCTGAACGTGTTCACGAGCTCGATGCGCATGCCGGATGCGCCGATGCTGCCCGAGGAGATCCGGGGTCGCAGCTTCCTCGCCGTGCAGGCGCTGTCGTCCGACGGTCCCGCTGAGGCTTTCCTCGATGCAGTCCGTCGCGCAGCGCCCGTGCGGCGCGAGATCGTCGGCCCGACGTCGCCGGCGACGCTTGCGGCGGCCTCGGGCGAGCCGACCGACCCCACGCCGGGCCGCGGCGCGTCCCTGGCTCTCGATCGACTCGATGACGCCACGATCGACGCGCTCGTCGACTTCCGTCAGGCGCCCGCGCAGTGGCCGATCGTCGGGATCGATCTGAGGATGCTCGGCGGAGCGCTCGACACTCCGCGTCGTGCCGGATTCGCGTCGCTCGCCTCGGCCGGATGGCTGCTGCACGCGCTCGTCCCGCTCTTCCCCGGCGCTCCCGCCGAGTCCGGCGACGAGAGCATCGCGGGCCTGCTCGGCCTGCTCGGGCCGGCGGCCGCCGATCGAACGATCCCCACCTTCCTCACGCCCGGGCAGACGCTGGAACGATGCGGCACGTCGGCCGACATCGACCGGCTGCGCCGTCTGCGCGCGAGCGCCGACCCCGGCGGCGTGCTGCACGAGGGGCGCCTCCCGCGCTGAACGGCCCCGACGGTCGTGCCTCACGCAGCGTGTCGAGGCGCGACCGCGGGGCGGGCGGCTTGGGCTCAGCCGATCGCCGCGAGGCTCTCGATCGTGGCCGACACGGCGTCGGCGAGCTCGCGCCCCTTCACGGCGAAGTGCCGGGTGAAGTAGTCGCGGTGCTCCGCATGCTCGTGGAAGTGGTGCGGCGTGAGCACCGCGGAGAACACCGGCACGTCGGTCTCCAGCTGCACGCGCATGAGCGCGTCCACGACGGTCCCGGCGACGAAGTCGTGCCGGTAGATCCCGCCGTCCACGACGAGTGCGCTGGTCGCGACGGCGGCGTACCGGCCGCTGACGGCCAGGCGCTTCGCATGCAGGGGGATCTCGAACGCCCCCGGCACACGGAAGACATCGACCTCGTCGATGCCGAGCTCGGTCAGCCGCTCACGGAACGCGGCGACGGCCTGGTCGACGATCTCGGCGTGCCATTGCGCGGCGACGATGGCGATTCTGGGCATGGTGCACTGCTCCTTCTGTCCTCTCTCATCCGGACTCTGACCGTCGGCTCCGGATTCGCACCGGATCGGCGGTCCCCGCCATGGGGACCGTTCGCGGGCTCGCGCGGCTGGGCCGCGACACCGCCGGTGGGGACTTCCACCCCGCCCTGAGGACAGGACGACGCTATCACCGCGGGAGGTCAGGAGCCGGCGCCCGCCAGCCGATAGGCCGTCTCCGGCCGGCCGGGGGTGCCGTAGCGAGGTGCCCGGGTGGCGACACGCGCCTCCACGAGGTGCTCCAGGTAGCGGCGCGCGGTCACGCGCGAGACGCCGACCAACGGCGCGGCCTCACCGGCCGACAGCTCGCCGTGCGCGCGCAGGGCGGCGGTGACCGCCTGCAGCGTCTCGGCCGTGAGACCCTTGGGCAGCGCTACCGCACCGGTCGGCGGGCCGCCGACGAGCGCGTCGATCTCGTCCTGGCTGGCCGCCCCCGTGATGCCGATCGCACGTCTGCGGCGTTCGGCGTACTGCTCCAGACGCTCGCGGAACACGCGGAACGGGAAGGGCTTGAGCAGGTATTGCGCGACGCCCAGGGCCGACATCCGTCGCACGGCGTCGACGTCGCGCACGCTGGTGACCGCGATCACGTCGATGTCGGCGTCCGCGGCGCGGATCTGCCGGAGCACGTCGATCCCGGATCCGTCCGGCATGGTGATGTCGAGCAGGACGAGGTCGATGCGCTCGGCCAGCTCGGCGATCGCGGTGAGCGCCGCGCGCACGCCCGTGCATTCGCCGACGACCGTGAAGCCCTCGAGCCGGCCCACGTAGGCGGTGTGCAGCTCGAGGGTGAGCGGGTCGTCGTCGACGATCAGCACCCCGATCATCCGCGCGCCGCCTTCGCCGGCGCGGCGGGCAGCGTCACGCGGAAGGCCGTGGGAGCGTGCGTGACCGTGATGCTCCCGCCCGCCGCCTGCACGACGTCGCGGACCAGCGCGAGACCCACGCCGCGGCCGGTGCGATCGCTGGGCTTGGTGGAGACGCCGTGCTCGAACACGCGGTCGCCGAGCTCGGCCGGGATGCCAGGGCCGCTGTCCGAGACGGTGATCGCGACCGTGCGGCCCTCGGCCGGTGCGATCTCCACCCGCACCCATCGAGCCGCGTCCTCGGTCGTATCCTGCGCGGCGGCGTCCAGCGCGTTGTCGATGAGGTTGCCGACCACGGCGACCGCGTCGACGGGATCCAGGTCCGCGCGCGGCGCGGAGGGATCGACGACCACCTGCCAGTGCACGCGGCGCTCCTTCGCCTGCGACGCCTTGCCGAGCAGGAGGGCGGCGACGGTCGGATCCCCATCGCGCAGGGTCATCTGGTCGATCACGGACTGGCTCTGCACCGACGACTCCGACAGCAGCGCGATCGCCTCGTCCTTGCGGTCGAGCTCGAGCAGGGCGAGGGCGGTGTGCAGGCGGTTGCCGTGCTCGTGCGTCTGCGCCCGCAGCGCCTCGCCGAGCGTGCGCACCGACTCGAAGCCGGCGACGGCGTCGCGGACGTCACGGGCGTTCAGATCGCCCGTGATCCGGCGCGTCGCGAGCCGCGCGAGGACGGCGCCCACGCCGCCCAACGCCACGACGGCGAGGGTCAGCAGCACGATCACGGGCAGGCGGCGCAGCAGGGCTCCGGAGAGCGACTCCACCGTGACCCCGGCGGAGACCCAGCCGACGACCGCGCCTGCGGCGTCGTGCACGGGGGCGATGGTGCGCACCGACGGCCCGAGGGTGCCGGTGTACTGCTCGGTGAGGGTGCGTCCGTCGGCGGGGATCGTGCCGAGGTAGTGCCCGCCCACCTGCGCGGGATCCGGGTGCGTGAGGCGCACGCCGTCCCGGTCCATCACGGTGATGAAGTCCAGGCCTGCGCCGGTGCGGGCCGACTCCACATAGCCGCGCAGGCCGGCCACCGCGGCCGGGCGGTCGCCCGTGGTCACAGCAGCCTCGACGGGCGGTGCGGCCGACAGCGCGTGCGCGATCGCCGCGGTGACGTGCTCGGCCTCCTGCCGTGCGGAGGTCTGCGCCTCCCAGGTCAGGAACACGCCGATCGCGGCTCCGATCAGCAGCACGGATCCGATCAGCAGCGCGAACACGCGCGAAGCCGCGCTGCGCACCCTGCCGCGTCGTGTCGTCGCCATCGCCGATCCGGACCTCCTCAGCCAGTATGCGCGAGGCCACCCGGCCGACGGCTGCCCGCGCCGGATCCGCGGCGGTTTCAATACGAACAGAACTCGTCCCGAGCCCCGACCCCTCCGCAGGATGGTCCGCACGGCCCGCCCGCAGTGGTGCGGGCGTCCAGTTTCATTCAGCGGAGGCGATGATGGCTCTCACCGAAGGTTTCACTCTCCCGCGGCACGATTGGCGCCGCGGCAAGAACTCCTGGGACAAGCACACCTGGCTCTACGTGTCCGTGCTCATCGCGGTGGCACTCGGCATCGTGGTGGGCCTCGTGTTCCCGCAGTTCGCCCAGGGCCTCGAGCCGGTCGGCAAGGGGTTCGTGAGCCTCATCAAGATGATGATCGCGCCGATCATCTTCTGCACGATCGTGATCGGGGTCGGATCCATCGCCAAGGCGGCGACGGTCGGCAAGATCGGCGGACTCGCGTTGGTCTACTTCATGGTGATGTCGACGTTCGCCCTCGCGATCGGCCTGCTCGTCGGCAACATCATCCACCCCGGTGAGGGCCTGCACATGGCCGGGGCGACGTACCAGGCGACCGCGACCGAGGCGAAGACGACCCAGGACTTCATCCTCGGCATCATCCCCGCCACCTTCTTCGGCGCGTTCACCGGCGAGAGCGTGCTGCAGGTGCTCTTCATCGCGCTGCTGGTCGGCTTCGCGCTGCAGGGGCTGGGGGAGCGCGGCGCCCCCATCATGGGCGCGATCAAGCACCTGCAGACGCTTGTGTTCCGCGTGCTCGGCATGATCCTCTGGCTCGCTCCGGTGGGCGCCTTCGGCGCGATCGCCGCCGTCGTCGGCAAGACCGGCGTCGCGGCGATCTGGAGCCTCGGGATCCTCCTCGGCGCGTTCTACCTGACCTGCATCGTGTTCATCGTCGTCGTGCTCGGCGGGATCCTCATGCTCGTCGCCCGCGTGAACATTTTCCAGCTGATGAAGTACCTCGCCCGCGAGTACCTGCTGATCGTCGGAACGTCCTCGTCGGAGTCGGCGCTGCCGCGCCTGATCGCCAAGATGGAGCACCTGGGCGTCGCGAAGCCGGTCGTCGGCATCACGGTGCCGACGGGGTACTCCTTCAACCTCGACGGCACAGCGATCTACCTGACCATGGCGTCGCTCTTCATCGCGACCGGCCTGGGACAGCCGATGTCGATCCCTGAGCAGATCGGCCTGCTCGTCTTCATGATCATCGCGAGCAAGGGAGCGGCCGGCGTCACCGGTGCGGGACTCGCGACGCTCGCCGGAGGGCTGCAGGCGTACCGCCCCGACCTCGTCAACGGCGTCGGCGTGATCGTGGGCATCGACCGCTTCATGTCCGAGGGGCGCGCGCTGACCAACTTCACCGGCAACGCGGTCGCCACGATCCTCATCGGCACCTGGACCAAGCAGATCGATGCGGAGCAGGTGCGTCAGGTGCTCTCGGGCGCACGGCCGTTCGGCGAGTCGATGCTCGACGGCGTGGGGCATGAGGCGTCCGCCGCGCAGGGCGGCGGGGTGGCCGAGGCGGTCAGCACCGAGACGCTCGGGCGCGCTGCGGTCGACGAGATGGCGGCGAAGCAGGAGCGCGCCCGCGCCCGGGCGGGACGCGGCTGAGCCGAGCAAACCGGATCGGGCCGGGCAGGAGTCGTACGAGGCTCCTGCCCGGCCCGGCGGCCGCCGCGGCCATGTCAGGCAGGCGCCGGGGCGATAACGTCGGAGCATGCCCGTCGTCCAGGCCTCCGTCGTCGTCCCGATCCCGCCCGCCCTGGCGTATGCCGTGTCGCAGACCACGGGTGAGGTGCGCCGGCGCTGGGACGGCTTCATCCGGGAGCAGCACTTCCTCGACGGATCCACCGCGCCGGCCAAGGGTGTGCGCACGTTCACTCGGCAGCGGTTCGGCCTGTCGATGATCACGCGCTACGTCTCGTACGCGCCGCCGACGAACGTGGGGATGACGATGGAGAAGGGCCCGTGGTTCTTCCGCACCCTCGGCGCCGGCTGGCGCTTCGAGCCCGTCGAGTCAGGCACGCGCGCCGTCTGGAAGTACAACTTCACCTGCCGCCCGGGCTGGCTCGCACCGATCGCGGAGAGGATCGGATCCGTGGTCCTCGGTTACGAGATCCGCCGCCGGATCGCCGGATTCGCACGCGGCTGCGCGGATCCGGTTGTTCTCGACGTCGCCCGGGCGACGCTCGCAGAAGGCTGAGCCCGCGACCGGTCAGTACCAGTTGTTCGCGACCTCGTGCGCCCACGCGCCGCACGGGGATCCATAGCGGTTCTGGATGTAGCTGAGGCCCCAGTCGATCTGGGTGTCACCGTTCGTGCGCCAGTCCGCTCCCGCGGCCGCGAGCTTCGAGGCCGGAAGGGCCTGCGGGATCCCGTAGGCTCCGCTGTCGGGGTTCTCCGCGTCCGCGCGCCAGCTGGACTCCTGCATCCACAGGTTGTACAGGCACGGCATCTGGTCCTGCCCCCAGCCGTAGTTGCGCAGCTGGCCGCTCGCGTACGCCTGAGCCCCAGCGGGATCGACGTTCACTCCGCTGGTGTCGACCCACCCGGAGTCGCCGGATCCGCCATTTCCGCTGCTGCCGGCGGCCTGCAGCGCCTGGCGTTCGCGCTCCGCGGCCTCGGCCGCCGCCTGCGCGGCGACCTGCTGGCCGATCTGGTAGCGCCGCTCCACGTCGGCGGTGGTGTTCTTCAGCGTGGCGAGCTGCGCATACAACGTGGCCTGATGGCCCTGCAGGTCCTTCACCGCGGCGGCTTCGGCATCGGCGGCCTCCTGCGCCTTCTGCGCGGCCTGCTCCGCGGCGGTCGCGAGCGCGTCCCTGGCGGAGCGCGCAGTCTGCGCCTGGTCCTGCAGCGAGGCGGCCACGCCCTGCTCGGCGATCGCGCGCTCGCCCAGCGTCGCCCAGGTCGCGTCGAGCTTCCGCATGATGCCGAGGCGCGTGAGCAGCTCGTCCGGATGCGCTGCGGTGAACAGGCGCACGGCGAGGGGCGACGCGGTCTCCGTGCGGGCGCGCCCGGCGATGACCGTGCCGACCTGCGCGTGCGACTGCTGCACGACCTGCGCGGCGGCGGCGGCCTGCGCCGTGAGCTCCGCCGCGCGCTGGGTGGCGGAGCGGGCCTCGGCACGGGCGACGTCGGCGGCCTGCCCGGCCTGCATGGCGGCGGTCGAGGCGTCCGCCGCCTTCTGCTGCGTGGTCGCGAGTGCGTCGCCGATGAGGGTGATCTGCTCCTGGGTCGCCTGCTCGTTCCCCTGCGCGTTCTGCACGTCCTGCCACGTGGGGTAGTCATCCGCGTAGGCGGGACTCGCCACCGCCACCGGAACGACGAGGAGCGCGCCGATCGCCAGGCTCAGCGCTGCGCGCGTCGCGCGCACGCAGGGCGCGGCGGCGGAAGGCGAGGCGGTCACGAGTTCGACGCTAACCCTCCTCCCTGTGATCCGCATCCTCGTTCTCGGATCCGGATCGTCGTTCTCGCGCGTCCAGAACGAGGGGCGCCGACGATCTCTCGTCGGCGCCCCGGAACTGCGGTGAAGGCATCAGCCGCTCTTGCGGCGGAACTCGCGCCTGGTCTGCGCCCCGTGCGTGCTGTGCACGGCGGAGTCGCCGTCCAGGTGCGCCTCGCCCTGATGCTGCTGGGCGTTCTTCTTGTCGAGCGCCTCCTTGAACTTGCGCTTCATGTCCGCGGCGGCGGTGTCGTCGGTACTCATGCGCGCCAGCCTATGACGTGTCGCGCATCATCGGCCAGGGCAGGGCCGCGGAGAACAGAACGGGACGCGCGGTCGGCGCGCCGGAAGACGGCGGGTGACGGCCGGCGGTGCATCCGGTGAACACTGCGCGACGGCGGCCGTGATGGTCCCTCCCCGTCGCGCCGGAGCGGGATCCTGATCACGTGAGAGCAGCGATCGTGACGGAATCCTTCCTCCCGCACATGAACGGCGTGACGGGATCCGTTCTGCACATCCTCCGCCACCTGGAACGCCACGGACACGAGGCGCGGGTGTATGCTCCCGCGGCCGTCGGCATGCCGCGCGTGATCGGGCGCGCCCGGGTCGAGCCGATCCCGTCGGTCGCTCTTCCGGGCTACCGCACCGTGCGTGTGGGCACCTCCAGTGCGCACCGGCTGTCGGGGGCTCTTGCCCGCTTCGAGCCGGACGTGGTGCACCTCGCGTCCCCGTTCGCCCTGGGCTGGCGGGGCGCGCTCGCCGCGGAGCGGATCGGCGTGCCGGCGGTCGCCGCCTACCAGACCGACGTCGCCGCCTACGCCGCGCGCTACGGGGTCGCGCTGACGACGGCGCTCGCCGAGGCGCATATCGCGCGCCTGCATCGCCGCGCCACGCTCACCCTCGCTCCCTCCTCCGAGTCGGAGGACCAGCTGGCGCGACTGGGCGTCGACCGCGTGCGTCGCTGGGGGCGCGGGGTGGACGCCGAGCGCTTCCACCCCGACCGACGCGCCACGGCATGGGCGTACCGCGACGGCGCCGATGTCGTCGTCGGGTACGTGGGCCGGCTGGCGCCCGAGAAGCAGGTCGAGGATCTGCGGGTGCTCGGGGACCTTCCGGGCGTGCGCCTCGTGATCGTCGGCGACGGCCCTTCGCGGCCGCGGCTGGAGGCGCTGCTGCCGGACGCCGTGTTCCTCGGCCATCTCGGCGGATCGGAGCTCGCCGAGGCCATGGCCTCCTTCGACGTGTTCGTGCATCCCGGCGAGAGCGAGACGTTCGGGCAGACCCTCCAGGAGGCGCACGCGAGCGGGATCCCCGTGGTCGCGACCGGCCGCGGTGGTCCGCGGGACCTGGTGCGCCAGGGTGTCGACGGGTGGCTGTACCGCCCCGGTGATCTGCAGGATCTGCGCGAGCGGGTGCGGGACCTGGCCGGTGACGCGCGCAAGCGGCAGGCTTTCGGCCGCGCGGGTCGCGAGGCCGTCGAGGGGCGCAGCTGGAGTGCCGTGTGCGACCAGCTGCTCGACCACTTCGCCGAGGCGCAGGAGCTGCACCGCGTGGACGCCGCGCTGCGGGCGCCCCGGGCCGTGCGTCCCGAGCCGACCCCCGTGGGGGAGCGGAAGCCCTGGCGCCGCTATGTCGCCCTGGGCGACTCGCTCACCGAGGGGCTGTGTGATCCCGGCCCGGACGGGGCCCTGCGGGGCTGGGCCGATCGCCTCGCCCTGCTGCTGGCAGCCCGGGAGCCGCTGGACTACGCGAACCTCGCGATCCGCTCCAAGCGGGTCGACGACGTCTGCGGCACGCAGCTGAGCCGCGCGCTGCAGCTGCGCCCGGATCTGGTCACGATCCTGGTCGGCGCCAACGACCTCGTGAAGCAGCGGGTGTCGATCCCGCTGCTCGCCGCGCGCCTCGAGGACGCGGTGCGGCAGCTGCGCGAGGCCGAGGCGGACGTGCTCCTCGTTACGGCGTTCCTGCCGGGGAATCCGGCGGCGCGCATCTACACCCGCCGGTTCTCGGCCTGGGCCACCGCACTCGCGGGCATCGCCCGCAGGCAGGGCGCGATCCTGCTCGACACGGATCTGCACCCGCAGCTCGCCGCGCGGCCGAACTGGGGGGAGGATCTCGTGCACCTCTCCAGCCGCGGGCACCGCTTCCTGGCTTACCGCGCCGGCGTCGCACTCGGGGTCGCGCTCGCCGATGAGCTCGGTGCGCTCGATGAGGCGCTGCACGCGACCGAGCGCACCGGGGCGGGGGTGTGGTGGCGCAGGCATGCGCTGCCGTGGGTGTGGCGCCGGCTGCACGGCCGGGCCGCGGGCGACGGGCGCAGCGCCAAGCATCACGACTACGTACGGCTCGGCCGCGAGCGCGGAGTGCGCGAGCCCAGCGAGGTCTGAGCGGCGCACGACGCCGCGCGGAGCAGACGCCGACGATGCGGATCCGCAGGATCCGACGGGTGACCGGGAGAAACCCCGCGCGCTGATAGGATCGAACAGGATGCCTCTGTGCGCATCCGTCCATGCTCGCGCTCCACACGGGAGAGCGAGCCTAAACAAAGAAGGAGAGACCTCTTGGAAGGTCCTGAAATCACCGCCACCGAGGCCGTTCTCGACAACGGCCGCTTCGGCACCCGCACCGTCCGCTTCGAGACGGGTCGTCTCGCGCAGCAGGCGCAGGGCGCGGTCGCCGCTTACCTCGACGAGGAGACGATGCTGCTCTCGGCCACGAGCGCCAGCAAGTCGCCGCGCGAGGGCTTCGACTTCTTCCCGCTGACCGTCGACGTGGAGGAGCGCTCGTACGCCGCCGGCAAGATCCCCGGCTCGTTCTTCCGCCGCGAGGGCCGCCCGTCGACCGAGGCGATCCTGGTCTGCCGTCTCATCGATCGCCCGCTGCGCCCGTCGTTCGTCGACGGCCTCCGCAACGAGGTGCAGATCGTGATCACCGTCCTGAGCATCGCTCCGGGCGAGTACTACGACGCGCTGGCCATCAACGCGGCGTCCGCGTCGACTCAGATCTCGGGTCTGCCGTTCTCCGGCCCGATCGCCGGTGTGCGCCTCGCGTTCATCCCGGGCCACGGGGAGCACGCCGACCAGTGGGTCGCGTTCCCGAACGCGGAGCAGGTGGAGCAGGCCGTGTTCGACCTCGTCGTCGCCGGTCGCGTCGTCACCCAGGGTGACGGCACCGAGGACATCGCGATCATGATGGTCGAGGCCGAGGCCACCGAGGGCAGCTGGAACCTGATCAAGGCCGGCGCCACCAAGCCCAGCGAGGACATCGTCGCCCAGGGACTCGAGGCCGCCAAGCCGTTCCTGAAGCAGCTCGTCGAGGCTCAGGCGCAGCTCGCGGCCACGGCGTCGAAGGAGCCGGGCGTGTACCCGGTCTTCCTGCCGTACAGCGAGGGCGCCTACGACTTCGTGGCGGAGCGCGCCTACGCCGAGCTCGTCGACGTCTACCAGATCGCCGACAAGCAGGAGCGCCAGAACGCCGACGACGCGATCAAGGACCGCGTCAAGGCCGAGCTCGTCGCCGCCGTCGCGGCGGGCGAGCAGCCGGAGATCGCGCTCAGCGAGTTCTCCGCGGCCTACAAGTCGGTCACGAAGAAGATCGTGCGCGGACGGATCCTCACCGAGGGCGTTCGCATCGACGGCCGTGGCCTGGCGGACATCCGTCCGCTGGACGCTGAGGTGCAGGTCATCCCGCGCGTGCACGGCTCCGCGATCTTCCAGCGCGGCGAGACCCAGATCCTGGGCGTCACCACGCTGAACATGCTCAAGATGGAGCAGCAGATCGACTCGCTCTCGCCCACGACGAGCAAGCGCTACATGCACCACTACAACTTCCCGCCCTACTCGACCGGTGAGACCGGCCGCGTGGGGTCGCCGAAGCGTCGCGAGATCGGGCACGGCTTCCTCGCCGAGCGTGCGCTCGTGCCGGTGCTGCCGACGCGCGAGGAGTTCCCCTACGCGATCCGTCAGGTCTCCGAGGCGCTCGGATCCAACGGCTCCACGTCGATGGGCTCCGTCTGCGCCTCGACCCTGTCCCTGCTGAACGCCGGCGTGCCGCTGCGCGCGCCCGTCGCGGGCATCGCGATGGGTCTCGTCTCCGACCAGGTCGACGGGGAGACCCGCTACGCGGCGCTCACCGACATCCTCGGCGCCGAGGACGCCCTCGGCGACATGGACTTCAAGGTCGCCGGCACGAGCGAGTTCGTCACCGCGATCCAGCTGGACACGAAGCTCGACGGCATCCCCTCCGAGGTGCTCGCCGGCGCGCTGACCCAGGCCAAGGACGCGCGTCTGACGATCTTGGGCGTGCTCAACGCCGCGATCGACAGCCCGGACGAGATGGCTCCGACGGCCCCGCGTGTGATCAGCGTGCAGATCCCGGTCGACAAGATCGGTGAGCTGATCGGCCCCAAGGGCAAGACGATCAACGCGATCCAGGACGAGACCGGCGCGCAGATCTCCATCGAGGAGGACGGCACCGTCTACATCGGCGCGACCGACGGCCCCTCGGCCGAGGCCGCCCGCGCCCAGGTCAACGCGATCGCCAACCCGACCAACCCCGAGGTCGGCGAGCAGTTCCTGGGCACGGTCGTGAAGATCGCGACCTTCGGTGCGTTCGTCTCGCTGCTCCCGGGCAAGGACGGCCTGCTGCACGTCACCGAGGTGCGCAAGCTCGCCGGTGGCAAGCGCGTGGAGAACGTCGACGACGTGCTCTCGGTCGGCCAGAAGATCCTCGTGAAGATCACGAAGATCGACGACCGCGGCAAGCTCTCGCTCGAGCCCGTCATCGACGAGGCTCCGGCGGAGGCGGCCGAGCCGGCCGCTGAGACCGCCGAGGTCTGAGCCCTTCGCACGAAAAGGCCCGTCATGTCCACCGAAAGGGGGACGTGACGGGCCTTTTCCGGCCTTTGTGATCGAAACGTTATGAGTTGTTCGCCTCCCGGACGACTCAATGAACGGAACTGTCCGAGGCCTCGCTTACTCTCGTAGGGACGCACCGGGGGGTGCGTCGCAGAACACAACGCAGCAGGCACGGGGGTGATCGCATGCGTCTCTTCAGCGTCGGATCCACGGCAGGATCCGCTATCGGCGATGCCGCACCCGCGGTGGCCGGCGCGCCCGCGATGGTCGCGCCGCACCCGTCGGCGCCGATCCCGGTGGTCGGCCCCGGCATCGGGACCTGCCTGCGCGTGCCGATCTCCGACACGGGGATCCGCACCTTCCCGCTCATCCTCGGCGGCGCCGAGTTCGGCTGGAACACCGATGCGGACACGGCGCTGCACATCCTCGACCGCTACGCCGATTTCGGCGGCAACGCCGTGCACACGGCCGACAGCTTCGCCGCCGGGCGCAGCGAGCACATCATCGGGCGGTGGCTCGCGTCCCGCGGCAACCGGGACGACATCGTGCTGAACGTGCGCGTGGGCGGGCACCCCGACAACCCCGGCATCGGCGCCGTGAACCTCGTCCGCGCGGCCGAGGCGTCGCTGAACCGGCTCGGGGTCGAGCGCATCGACGTGCTCTACCTCGACGGGACCGTCGACGACGGCAGCGCCCTGGAGGACACGCTCGCGACCGCCGAATGGCTGGTCGAGACCGGCAAGGTGCGAACGCTCGGCGCGTTCGGCTTCACCGCGGAGCGCCTCGTGGAAGCCCGGATCCTCGCCTCGGCCGGATATCCGCGCATCGAGGTCCTCGACGAGCCGTACAACCTGATGCGCCGAGCGGGCTTCGAGGGCGACCTCCGGCTCGTCGCCGCGGCGCAGGGCCTCGCGGTCACCCCGTCGCACGCGCTCGAGCACGGCTTCCTGTCCGGCCGGCACCGTTCCAAGCAGGCGCTGCAGGGGGTGCGCGGCATGCAGCTGCGGGGCAACCTCAACCGTCGCGGCATCAAGGTGCTGAGGGCGCTCGACCTCGCCGCAGCGGAGCTGCAGGCGCCGGTCGCCGCCGTCGCGATCGGCTGGCTGCTGGCGCAGCGCACGATCACGGCGCCCATCGTGAACGCGTTCGCCACCGAACAGGTCGACGAGCTGATGCAGGGCGCAGGCGTGGCTCTGGGACGAGCGCAGCTGGCCGAGCTCTCCCGCGCGGCGAGCTGACCCGACCGGGTGGAGCCGCCCTGTCCGATGCGTGACGTAGGCTGGAGGCACCCCGGCCACGGAGTCGGAGACGAGGCGAGCAGTTGTGACGCATTACATCTATCTGGTCCGGCACGGCGAGCATCAGGACGCCGAGCATGGGCTTGCTGACGGCCCCCTCTCGCCGCGCGGACGTCGCCAGGCCGCCCTCCTCGCCGATCGTCTGTCCGGTCTGCCGCTCGACGCGATCTGGCACTCTCCGCTGCTGCGCGCTGCGGAGACGGCCCGTGCGATCTCGGAGCGGATCCCCTCGGTCGAGGCGGAGCCGTCCGCCCTGCTGTTCGACTGCGTGCCCACCGGCATGACGGAGGAGACGCCGGCCGTCTTCGAGCCGTTCTTCGGATCCATCACCGATGCGGAGATCGAGGCGGGCCGGGCGCAGATGGGCGACGCCGTGAACGAGTTCCTGGTGCGCAAGCCGGGAGACGTGCACGAGGTGCTGATCACGCACAACTTCGTCATCAGCTGGTTCGTGCGCGAGGTGCTGGAGGCGCCGGAGTGGCGCTGGATGACGCTGAACCAGGCCAACTGCGGCCTCACCGTGATCTCGCAGAAGCAGGGCCGCCCGTGGAGCCTGCTCGCGCACAACGACCTGAGCCATCTGCCCATGGAACTGCGCACGGGCCTGCCGGATCCGCTCCTGGTCTGACACGGTCCGGGTGATGAGCCAACCCGCGCACTCAGCGGGGTGGTGGGGCGCGGCGATCTGCACGGGTCTGCGAGGAGCGGCACACGAGGCCGCCGGATCCCCGCGCTGATCGTCGCATCGTCCGTACGCTGATCGTCGCGCTGTGCGGGCGGGGCTGCAGTCATCGTCTGCTCAGCGGACGTGTTCCCAGTCTGCGATCGGGCCGTCGACGACCGTGAACAGCGGGTGCGGTTCCGGAACGGCGACAGCACGCCATCGTTCCCACAGTTCGGCGCTGCGCTCCTCCAGCTTGCGGAGGAGGTGCCCCCACTCGTATTCGAGCTGACCGCGGGCGACCGGAAGACGCTCGACGGGGCCGGTCTTGAGGATCTTCTCGCGCGCGAACCGGTACCCGCGGGCATCGGCCTCGTCGACGACGGCCGCGAGGTAGTCGCCGATCGTGGCGAGCGGATCGCGTGTCTCGCGGAAGCGCCGGAGCTGAGGGTGGTGCGTATAGCCACGCCGCGTCGGATCCGCGATGACGGCCTGTGCGAGCAGGCCTTCGCGCCAGCATGCGGTGAGGGCCTGCCGGTCGTAGTGCTGCGGATGCACCGACCACAACCTCATGGTCGCGATCCCAGGGCCTTGCGGTACCACTGCGTCGCGTTGGGGTTGTCGTTGTAGCGCGGGATCTCGGTGAAGCCGCTGTTGCGGTACAGGTGTCCGGCGGCCTCGAGCGCGTGGTGGGTGTCGAGCACGAGGGCGGAGGCCCCGAGGCCGTGAGCGCGGCGCTCGAGTTCGTCCAGCAGCAGGCGACCCCACCCGCGACCGCGGGCCTGCGGGCGCAGGAAAACGTGCTTGATCTCGAACACGCCCGGCTCCCCGTCGGGCATCGCGACCCGGCGGATCCCGCCGCAGCCGACGATCGTGCCCGCGTCCTCCAGCACGAGGAAGACGCCGTCCGGAGCTTGGAACGTCGTCGCCGTCGGATACGCGGGGGAGTAGCCGCCGCCGGGGAACTCGGCCGCGCGCAGGGTGAAGTAGTCGACGAGCACGGCGCGGGCGTCGGCGTCCTCGGGGGACGCGATGCGGAACGTGGGCATGATCCGACGGTAATCGATGCCGGGGGTGCGGCGGCTTGGACGCGGCGAGAGCCTCGACGACGGCCGCGTCGAGGGCCGGGGCGACCGGCGCGCCGGCGTCGGAGGCGCTGAATAGACTGAGGACATGACGACGCGCGTGGCCCTGGTGGGCGCCTCCGGCAAGCTCGGCACCATCATCGGCGATGTGATCGCACGCCTCGACGGGTTCGAGCTCGGTGCGGTGCTCGGGTCGAACAGCACCATGGACGAGCTCGACGGTGCCGACCTCGTGGTCGACGCCACCACGCCGGCCTCCAGCGTCGAGATCGTGCGCGCCGCGGCCGACCGGGGCATCAATCTCCTCGTCGCCACGTCCGGCTGGTCCGCCGACCGCATCGCGCAGGTCCGCCCGGTCATCGAGGCCGTGGGCACGGGCGCGCTGTTCGTGCCGAACTTCTCGCTCGGGTCCGTGCTCGGCACGACCCTCGCCGCCCTCGCCGCCCCGTTCTTCGGATCCGTGGAGATCATCGAGGCGCACCAGCACACCAAGATCGACTCGCCCAGCGGCACGGCCGTGCGCACCGCCGAGCTCATCGCCGCGGCGCGCGCCGAGCAGGGTCCCGTGGACGCGCCCCACGTCGACCAGCGCGCCCGCGGACAGCAGGTGTCGGGCGTCCCCGTGCATTCGCTGCGACGCCCGGGCGTGATCGCGAAGCAGGAGGTCATCCTCTCCGGCGCCGGGGAGTCGCTGTCGATCGTGCACGACACGGTGCAGTCCGCAGCGGCGTACGCCCCGGGGATCCGCCTCGCGCTGCCCTACGCGCGAGACCTGCGCGGTGTGGTCATCGGCCTGGAGAACGTGATCGACCTGGGGATCCGTCGCGCATGACCTCCCGGATCGGCGTCGTGGTCATGGCCGTGCTCCTCGCGCTGTACATCGCGGTCGCCGCCTGGTATTCGCTCGCCCTGTTCTCCGGCGGTCGGCCGCTCGCGATCGTCATGGGCGCAGCCCTCATCGCGCTGGCGCTGATCGGCGCATGGGCGCTCGTGCGCGAGCTGCAGTTCGGCCTCGCCGCCGATCGCCTCGGCCGCACGCTGGACGGCGAGGGCGGGATGCCCGAGGCGCCGGAGCACCTGCGGCCGAACGGTCGGCTGCTGCCGGAGGACGCCGACCGTCTGGTGTCGGAGTACGGATCGGCCGCGGCTGCAGAGCCCGGGGACTGGCGTGCGCAGTACCGCCTCGGCGTGGTGCACGACGCGGCGGGACACCGCAAGGACGCGCGTGCCGCGATCCGCGCCGCGATCCGCCTGGCCAGATAGCCGCGGCGCCCGGGCATGCGAACGGCCGCATCCCAGAGGACACGGCCGTTCGGTCAGGCGACGAGGCTCAGGCCAGGGTCGCCTCGAGGGTGATCTCGATGCCGGAGAGCGCGGCGGAGACCGGGCAGCCGGTCTTGGCCTCCTCGGCCAGGCGCTGGAACGTCTCGGCGTCGAGTCCGGGGACGGACGCGTTCACGTTGAGGTGGCTGCCGGTGATGCCGACGCCGGGCTTGAAGGTCACCGATGCGGTGGTGTTCACGCGCTCGGCGGGGGTGCCGTTGCCGGCCAGCGCGTGCGAGAGCGCCATGCTGAAGCAGGAGGAGTGCGCCGCGGCGATGAGCTCCTCGGGCGTGGTGGTCGTGTCGGACCCCTCGGACCGCGCCTTCCAGTTCAGCGGGAACGTGCCCAGGTGAGAGGAGGAGAGGGAGACGGATCCCTCGCCTTCGATGAGACTTCCGGTCCAGGTGGCAGCGGCTTCGCTCGTGACGGACATGGGGATCCTCCGATCGGGATGGGTGAGGGTGCCAGCCTAGCGACCGGGCCGGGAAGGAACCGCACTTCTCAGGGAAGTCGCGGCGCCCTGCCCACGATCCCGGCGCGCTGCAGCAGCAGGTAGAGCTGGCAGCCCAGGCACAACCCGAAGGCCGCGTTCAGGAACGCCGCGACGAACGCCATCGCCGTGGCGATCGGCAGCGCCCACGGAACGCCGAGCAGATGAAGGATCAGCCCGACCGTCACGACCAGGAGGCCCACGCCCTGCGCGAAGCGCGGCGGCCGCGGATCCTCGAGCTCGCTCGGCGGCGCAAGTCGCGGGCGCACGAGCGTGCGGAACAGCAGGCTCCACGGCTGGGTGCGCGGCGACAGCACGCCCCAGAGGAAGAGCAGGGCGATCGCGAGGGTGAGCAGAAACGCGGGCTGGGATACGCGGTCCAGCACAGCCGTGGCGGATGTCGGAGGAGCGGCGACCAGCCCGAGGACGGTCGCCACGAGGAGCAGCGCAGAGGTGATCCACGCCGTGAAACGCGGACCGCGGGGATCGATTCCGGCGGGAGGGGTCATGCGGTCGTCTCCTAGGGGTGCGGGGCGAGGTCGCCGTCGAGGGCGGACAGCACGGCGGCCCGGGTCGGGACGCCGGTGAAGCGGGAGCGGATCCGGCCCTCCGGATCGACGATCAGCGTCGTCGGCGTGGAGAGCACCTTGTACCGCGCGGCGAGGTCGGCGCGCGAGGTGAGGTCGACCTCCGCGTGCACGACTCCCGTGCGTTCGGCGGCGACCGTCCCCAGCATGCGGCGCACCTGCGGGCAGCGGGCGCAGAACTCGGTGCTGAACTGCACCAGGGTCGCGCGCGCCCCGAGCGGTCGCATGAGGTCGGCGGGATCCACCTGCCGATCGCCGTGCAGGGTCACGGATCTGCCGTCGCGCCGACGCAGCAGCACGCCGGCGAGCACGGTCGCCGCGAGCAGCGCGGCGACCATGACGAGAGCGATCGGCAGGGACATGGTCCGAGGCTACGTCGCACGAGCGGACGCGGGGCGGATATGACGGATCGAGTCAGCGCACCCGATCCTGGCGCCGGGACGTCGGCCCGTCTGTCCGCTGCCGCCGCTACGCTGAAACCCATGAGCGCCGCGATCCCCACGCCGTACGAAGACCTGCTCCGCGATGTGCTGGCCAGCGGCACGCACAAGGACGATCGCACCGGAACGGGCACGACGAGCGTGTTCGGCCGGCAGATCCGCTTCGATCTGGCGGCGGGCTTCCCGCTCATCACGACCAAGCGGGTGCACTTCAAGTCCATCGCGTACGAGCTGCTCTGGTTTCTCCGTGGCGACTCGAACGTGCGCTGGCTGCAGGAGAACGGCGTCACGATCTGGGACGAGTGGGCGGACGCGGATGGCGATCTCGGCCCCGTCTACGGTGTGCAGTGGCGTTCCTGGCCCACGCCGGACGGCGGGCACATCGACCAGCTGCAGCAGGTGATCGACCAGATCCGGACCTCGCCGGATTCCCGCCGCATCATCGTGTCGGCGTGGAATCCCGCCGACATCCCGAACATGGCGCTGGCGCCCTGCCACGCGCTGTTCCAGTTCTACGTCGCCGACGGGAAGCTGTCCTGCCAGCTCTACCAGCGCAGCGCCGACCTGTTCCTCGGCGTGCCGTTCAACATCGCCTCCTACGCGCTACTCACCCTGATGGTGGCGCAGCAGACCGGCCTCGAGCCCGGGGACTTCGTCTGGACCGGCGGCGACTGCCACATCTACGACAACCACCTCGAGCAGGTCCGCGAGCAGCTGACCCGGGAGCCGTACCCGTACCCGACCCTGCGGATCACGCGGAAGCCGGAGTCGATCTTCGGCTACGCCTACGACGACTTCGCCGTCGAGGATTACCAGCACCACCCGGCCATCCGGGCGGCGGTGGCGGTCTGACATGCTGGGGCTGATCTGGGCCCAGGCGCGGGGGGGAGTGATCGGCGCAGCCGGCGGCATGCCGTGGCACGTTCCCGAGGACATGGCGCGGTTCAAGCAGATCACGATGGGTGCGCCGGTCGTCATGGGCCGGCGCACGTGGGAGTCATTCCCGGAGCCCTTCCGCCCGCTGCCGGGGCGGCGCAACATCGTCATCACCCGCGACGACGGCTGGGCCGCGGATGGCGCGGAGCGCGCCACGTCGCTGGACGCCGCCCTTGCGCTCGCCGAAGGAGCCCATGCCTCCGGATCCGATGAGATGTGGGTGATCGGCGGGGGACAGGTCTACCGGGAGGCCATCGCCCGCGCGGATCGCCTGGAGATCACCGAACTCGATCTCGATGCCGACGGGGACACGGTCGCCCCCGACACCGCGGGCTGGGTCATCGTCGCCGCCGATCCGGATGAGGGATGGCACACCTCGCGGTCCGGGATCCGCTACCGGTACCTCACCTACGCGCGTCCCGAAGGCTGCGCGCGTCCCGACGCCGACGCCGACGCCGGCGTCGCCTCGTAGGCCGACGCGCATGTCCACGGCCCTCATCACCGGCGCCAGCGCCGGAATCGGCGCGGAGTTCGCCCGCCAGCTCGCCGACCGTGGTGCGGACCTGGTGCTGGTCGCCCGTTCGGAGGACGCCCTGCAGGCGCTCGCCGCGGAGCTCCATGAACGGCACGGCATCGCGGTCGAGGTGCTCGTCGCCGACCTCGCCGTGGAGCAGGACGTCGATCGCGTCGCACGACGTATCGCCGACGCCGACCGTCCGATCGATCTGCTCGTGAACAACGCCGGTTTCGGTCTGCCGCTGCACTTCGCCGACAACGACATCGCCGACGAGGTGCGCCACCTGCGCGTGCTCGTCGAGGCTCCGATGCGGCTCATGCACGCTGCACTCGGGGTGATGCGCGGTCGCGGAGGGCGGATCGTCAACGTCGCCTCCGTGGCAGGGTTCATCTCGCGGTCGACCTACTCGGCCTGCAAGGCGTGGATCATCGGGTTCAGCCGCTGGGCGAACGACGAGTACGCGGGCGACGGGGTCACCGTGACCGCGCTCTGCCCGGGGTTCGTGCACACCGCCTTCCACGCCCGGATGGGTCTCGCCGCCGGCGAGGAGGGCGTGCCGTCGTTCCTGTGGCTGGACGCGCCCTTCGTCGTGCGCCAGGGCCTTCGTGCCGCGGCCCGCGGCAGGTCGGTGGTGATCCCGTCGCTGCGCTACAAGGCGATGATCGCGGGGTCGCGGCTGGTCCCGCGCTCGCTCACCACGCTCATCGCCCGCCGCGGGCGCATGTAACGTGGCACGGCGGCGGCCGCGCAACCCGGGTCCGCCGCGAAATGCAGGAGCCCTCGCGCCAAATGCAGGAGCCCGACGGCGACGGCGACGCCCTTCGGCTCGCGGATCCCCGTGATCTCGCACCTTCCCCGCGTCGCGTGTGATGCTCGCTCCTGCATTTCGCGCGTCGGGTCATGCATTTCGCGGGCGTCTGCGCCGATCGGCCTCGTCCTGCACAGACGGCGATCGCGCCCCGTTCTGCACGGATTGCGTGATCCCTCTCCCATGTGGGCGCGTGGAACGTGAGGATCGCTCGTCATGACGGACATCGCTCTCGCCCTCGCCGAGGCCGGCGGCATCGCTCGCACATCTCACCTGATCCAGCAGGGCATCTCCCGCGGAGACATCGAGCGCGCTTTGCACACCGGCGTGATCATTCGGGTGCGACAGTGTGTCTACGCAGTACCGTCGACGGCACCGTCGATCGTCACCGCGGCCAGGCATGGAGGCGAGGTCGCCTGCGGCACGGCGCTGAAGGGCCACGGCGTGTGGATCCTCGAGGATGAGCCTGCTCCCGATGCTCCCGATGCTCCCGATGCTCCCGATGCTCCCGATGCAGCCGATGCTCCCGATGCAGCCGATCCGCAGAGCGCCACGCGGGTGCACGTCTGGATGGGGCCGGGTGGGAGAGAGCATCGACATGCCGCCTGTCGGTGCCGCACCCACCACGAGATCGATGGTCGCAGTGTCGGCTTCGAACTCGTGGGCGTACTGCTCGCGCTGCTTCAGTACGCAACGTGCGCATCCGATGAACGCTTCTTCGCGGCATTGGAGTCGGCGCTGCGGCTGGGTCTGGTCATGGGGGATGGCCTCGCCGAGCTTCGCTCTCGGCTGCCGCATGCGAAGCGCTGGCTCGTCGATTTCGCATCCGATCAAGCTGACAGCGGGCTCGAGTCACTGCTTCGGCTGCGTCTGCATCTGTGTGGCATCTCGCTGCGTTCGCAGGTATGGGTGCCGGGTCTCGGGCCGGTCGATTTTCTGCTCGAAGATCGGATCATTCTGGAAGCCGACGGTAAGGCGAATCACGACAGTCCGGCGAAACGTCACAAGGATCTGATGAGAGACGCGATAGCCGCTGCCCAAGGATACGAGACACTACGGTTCGACTACGCGATGATCATCTTCGACTGGCCGCGTGTCCGCGCTGCCATCGAGGGCCGTCTCGCGGTTCTCCGCGAGCATCGCGCACGAGGAATCACAGACGAAATGCAAGAGCAGGTCGGCGAAATGTAGGAGAGGCGCGGCCCACGCGCTCGCCGCGCCTCACCAAAGTCCCGGAACGACGCGGACCCGCACCACGTGCTATCGAGCGGCGCGTGCATCACTCCTGCATTTCGCTGGTGTGGCGCGCCAACCGAGGTCGATCCCCGATCCGACGACGCTGGGCGTCCCTCGAGCCGGGTCCGCACCCGCGCAGTCGGCGGGCCTCAGGCGAACCGACCCAGTCTGATCCCGGCATAGGCGAGTGCGGCGACGGTCTCGCCATCGGCGATCCGCCCGTCGGCGACCATCGCGAGCGCCTCGGCGAAGGGCACCCACGCGACCTCGTCGATGCCCTCTTCGGCCTGCGTGTGTGCGCTGTCGCCGGCGTGGCGCAGTCCCCGTGCCAGGAACACGTGCTCGGGCGCCACCGTCACGCCGTTGAGCGCGTTCATGGTGCCGATCGGTGTCCACTCGTCCGCCTCGAGCCCGGTCTCCTCGCGCAGCTCGCGCTGCGCGGCGAGGAGCGGATCCTCCCCGTCCGTGCCTCCTGCGGGCACTTCGACCGAGCGCCCCGTGGTGTATCGGTCGATCGTGACCAGGCACACCCGGTCCTCGGCGTCGAGGGCGACGACGAAGACCGCCGGATTCTTCAGGGTGACCACGCCGTAGATCCCGTCGCCGGCAGGGCCCGAGACCTGATCCTCCCGCACCGAGATCCAGCGGTTGTCGTAGACGATGCGCGATTCCCGCGTGTGCCAGACCATGGCGCGAGCATAGCTGCCGCGTCCGATGGTCCCAGGATCCCCCGTGCGCCTAGGCTCGAACGCATGGGCTGGTTCGGGAAGAAGAAGGATCCGCAGGACGCGAACGAGATGCTCCGGCAGTACAACGCGCAGGAGGCCGAGCGCCTCGCCGCCGCCGGGATCGCTCCGAGCCAGGGCATCGCTTCGGTCGCCGGTACGGTCTCGACCGGCGTCGGAACGGCGGAGTTCGTCGTCGAGGACGTCTTCACGATCACCGGGCGCGGTCAGGTCGCCACGGGCAGGACCACGACGGGCGTGATGCGCGTCGGCGACCGCGTCGTGGTGCTCCGCGGATCCGCGCAGACCGGTGCCAGCACGATCACCGGCATCGAGATGTTCCGCAAGAAGTCGACCGAGGCGCCGGAGGGAAGCATGGCCGGACTGCTGCTCACACCGAGCGTGGATCTGGCCCGAGGCGACGTCATCCGCGCCGCCGCGACAGCGTGAGCATCGCCCGAACCATTACGCTGGACGCATGACGCACACGGGCAATCCCTTCGGACAGGTGCTCGTCGCCCTCATCACTCCGATGACGGCCGACGGCGAGGTCGACTGGCCTTCCGTCGAGAAGCACATCGACCGTGTCATCTCGGACGGCGCCGACGGCATCGTCGTGACGGGCACCACTGGCGAGACGAGCACCCTCACCGACGCCGAGAAGCTGCGCCTCGTCGAGGTCGGCAAGGACGTCGCGGCCGGGCGCGCCACCATCATCACGGGCGGCGGATCCAACGAGACCGCGCACGCGATCGAGCTGTACAAGGCCAGCGAGAAGGCCGGCGCAGACGGCATCATGATCGTCACGCCGTACTACAACAAGCCCACGCAGGCGGGCATCCTCACGCACTTCCGGCTCGTCGCGGACGCGACCGACCTGCCGGTGATCCTCTACGACATCCCGGGCCGCACCGGCGTGCCGATCACCTACGAGACGATCCTGCGTCTCGCCAAGCACCCCAACATCCTCGCGGTGAAGGACGCCAAGGGCGACTTCTCCGAGGTCAGCCGGGTGCTCAACCAGACCGACCTGATGTACTTCTCCGGCGACGACTCGAACGTGCTCCCGCACCTGTCGATCGGCGCGACCGGCCTCATCGGCGTCACGGCGAACATCACGTCGGCGCCGTACCGCACGATCGTCGACGCGGTGAACCGGGGCGACCTCGCCGCGGCGACCGCCGAGCACAAGCGCCTGGAGCCGCTCGTGCGCGCCGCGATGACGCACGTGCCGGGCACCGTGTCGGCGAAGTACATCCTGCACGGCCTCGGCCGCATCACGAGCCCCCGCGTCCGCCTGCCCCTGGTGGGGCCGGAGGAGTGGGAGGCCGCCCTCATCGAGGACGAGCTCGCCCTCGTCAAGGACATCCCGGGTGCGGACTTCTCCGACTTCCGCCCCGACCGCAACGCCGCCGCCGGCGGCGCCCTCCCCAAGGTGCACGGCACGACCCGATGAGGTCATGACCGACGGGCATCGGATCGGAGCGGGACGGATCTGCGCGAAGGGCGCGGACGGATCCGATCCGGTCCGGCAGGGGCCCTTCGACAGGCTCAGGGACCGACATACTATGAGGCGCGCAGCGCGCTCCGCCTAGGAGGCATCGCATGACCATTCCCCTCGCCGAGCCCGGAGCGCTCGCTCCGGGCACCCTCCGCGTCACGCCCCTGGGCGGACTCGGGGAGGTCGGCCGCAACATGACGGTCTTCGAATACGACGGCAAGCTCCTCGTCGTCGACTGCGGCGTGCTGTTCCCCGAAGAGCACCAGCCCGGCGTCGACCTGATCCTGCCCGACTTCGAGCCCATCAGGAACCGCCTCGACGACATCGTCGGCGTCGTGCTCACACACGGGCACGAGGACCACATCGGCGCGGTACCCTACCTGCTGCGGCTCAAAGGTGACATCCCCCTGATCGGATCCGGACTCACTCTTGCGCTCGTCGAGGCCAAGCTCAAGGAGCACCGGATCAGGCCCTTCACCCTGACGGTGAAGGAGGGCCAGCGCGAGAAGGTCGGGCCGTTCGACCTCGAGTTCGTGGCCGTGAACCACTCGATCCCCGACGCGCTCGCGGTCGCGATCCGCACCCCGGCGGGCATGGTGCTGGCCACCGGCGACTTCAAGATGGACCAGCTGCCGCTGGACGGGCGCATCACGGATCTGCGCGCGTTCGCGCGGCTCGGCGAGGAGGGCGTGGATCTGTTCCTCGTCGACTCGACGAACGCCGACGTGCCCGGCTTCACGCCGACCGAGCGCTCGATCGGCCCCGTGCTCGACCAGGTCATCGGCAAGGCGCCGCGCCGCGTCATCGTCGCGAGCTTCTCCAGCCACGTGCACCGCGTGCAGCAGGTCATCGACGCGGCCCATGCGCACGGCCGCCGGGTCGCGTTCCTCGGGCGCTCGATGGTCCGCAACATGACGATCGCGGAGCAGCTCGGCTACCTCAAGGTGCCGGACGGCGTCCTGATCGACTACAAGAAGGCGCGCGACCTCCCCGAGGACCAGATCGTCTACATGTCGACTGGATCCCAGGGCGAGCCGATGGCCGTGCTGAGCCGCATGGCGAACCTCGACCACGCGATCGAGCCCGGGCCCGGCGACACCGTGATCCTGGCGTCCAGCCTCATCCCGGGCAACGAGAACGCCGTCTATCGGGTGATCGACGGGCTCACGAAGCTCGGAGCGAACGTCGTGCACAAGGCGAACGCCCGCGTGCACGTCTCCGGCCACGCCGCGGCGGGCGAGCTGCTGTACTGCTACAACATCCTGAAGCCGCGCAACGTCCTGCCCGTCCACGGCGAGTACCGCCATCTGATGGCGAACGCCAAGCTCGCGCAGGACACCGGGATCCCCGAGGAGCGCACGATCCTCGGCTCCAACGGCACCGTGATCGACCTGAAGGACGGCGTCGCCCGCGTGGCGGGACAGCTCGACATCGGGTTCGTCTACGTCGACGGCTCGACGGTCGGCGAGATCACCGACGCGGACCTCAAGGACCGGCGCATCCTCGGCGAGGAGGGGTTCGTGTCCATCATCGTCGTGGTCGACTCCACCACGGGCCGCATCATCTCGGGCCCGGAGATCCATGCCCGCGGCGTCGCGGAGGACGACTCCGTCTTCGACGACGTCGCCCCCAAGATCGTCGCGGCGCTCAAGGAGGCGGCCGGCAACGGCGTGCGCGACAACCATGCGCTGTCGCAGATCGTGCGCCGCACGATCGGCCGCTGGGTGAACCAGAAGCTCCGTCGCCGCCCGATGATCGTGCCGCTCGTCATCGAAGCCTGACCGAGCCGGAACCAGGAAAGCCCGTCCACCCTGCGCTGGCGGGTCATAATCCCGTCAGCGCAGGTCATTCTTCGCGCAGGATCCGGGCCGCGTCGTAGCGGCTCTCCGCACCGAGCTTGAGGCGCACGGCCACGACGTAGTTCGCGACTGTCTTCTCGGAGACGCCGAGGCGCTCGGCGATGGCGCGATTGCCGAGGCCGTGCACGAGCAACTCGGCGACTGCGCGTTCCCGCGCGGTGAAGCGATGTCCGGCCAGGGGATCCGGAGCCGCAGACGTGCGGGGGAGCGGGACGCCGGAGCCGAGCACGCGTGCGCCGGAGACGGCGGCGTCGATGGCCGCGAGGATCTGCTCCGGCGGTGCGTCCTTGAGCACGTAGCCGTCGACGCCGGTCTCGAGCGTCTGCGCGATGCTCGCATCGTCGTCGTACATCGTCACCACCACGATGCGGATTCCCGGGTGCTCCGCGCGCAGAGCCGCGGCGACCCTCGTGCCGTGCAGTTCGGGAAGGCCCAGATCGAGCACGACCAGCTCCGGCGCGGTGGCGCGGACGGCATCCAGGGCCTCGGATCCGCTGGCCGCCTCGCCCGCGATCTCATGCCCGGCGGTCTGTAACAGGAACACCAGTCCGCGCCGGAACACCGGGTGATCGTCGACCACGAGAATGCGGGTCATGGCGCGTCCTCGCTCCGGGAACGGGCCCGGTTCGCTGCAGAGAGGGGGATGGTCGCCTCGGCACGTGCCCCGCCGAGTGGCGACCGGTCGAACCGGACCCGCCCGCCGAGCTCGCGCACCCGATCCCGGATGGAGGCGAGCCCGATGCCGTGGTTCCCGGCGCGGCCGGGATCCGGCGCGAAGCCGACGCCGTCGTCCTCCACGCTGACGATCAGGGCGTGCGGGTCGCGCCGGATCCGCACTGTGCAACGGGCGGCGCGGGCGTGTGTCCGCACGTTCGTGACAGCCTCCTGCACCACCCGGAGCGCCACGATCTCCACCGCAGCCGGCAGCTCGAGCGGCTCGCCGGGGGCGTCGACCTCGATCCGTAGGTCGGCATCGGAGCGGGCGCGATCCCGGATCGCGTCGACCAGGCCGTGATCGTCGAGCATCGGCGGACGTAGACCGTATGCCAGGGCCCTGGTCTGCGCGATCGCCGCATCGACGTCGGCGAGCAGCGTGGACGCGGCTTCGGCCACGACCGGATCCGGGATCGGCGCGAGCGCGCGGGTCAGCCCGGTCGCGGTCAGACGCAGTCCGACCAGGGTCGGGGCGAGATCGTCGTGCAGGTCTCGGCGCAGGCGCTTGCGCTCCTCCTCGTGTGCGAGAACGAGTGCCGCTCGGGCGTCGACGAGTGCGGTCACGGTGCGTGCCGCGTGCAGAGCCGGGGCGGCGCGTACCGCGAGGTCGCCGAGGATGCGGCGATCGGCGGCTGTGAGAGCGGACTCAGCCGCCCGGGGCGCGGTCGCGATGGTCGCGATCTCCTCGCCGGCGTACACCACGGGCGCGCCCTGCACGACAGTGGACGCCTCATCGCCGGCGACGGCCGAGCGCATTCCCGCGCCGATGACGCGTGCGGCGGTCGCGTCGAGCGCCGCGCGGACGGTGTCCGCCACGATCAGGGGAGCGTCCTCGGCCGGATGGGCGGCCGAGAGCGCACGGTCGAGGGCCCGGATCGCCGCGGACGGGGTGAGCCGACGGCGGAACACGAACGCGCCGGCCACGCGCCGTCCGAGGAGCCACAGCGGTGTCACCGCGCCCGCGGCGAAGATCGCCGCGATCCAGGCTCCGCCGATGCCGGGCAGATTGTGCGCGATGAGTCCGGCGCCGATCGCGATCGGCGAGGCGCTGACCAGGACTCGGATCGAGTGGAAGATCACCACATCGATCGGCGCGAGTCGGGGGCGGATCAGTCCGATCACCAGGCACATCGGCAGAGCGAGCACGAGAAGGGCCGCCACCGCCTCTCCGGCCGGGCCGACCGCCTGGATCGTGGGCCGGCCGGAGACGAAGGCGACGGCTACCAGCGCGGTCATGCCTGTGAAGGTGATGATCGCGCCGAGCACCGCCCACCGCACCTGTTCGCGCTCGGCGGTGGATAGTCGGCGCCGATAACGATGGATGAGCATGGGCGCGAACGCGAGCGCCCAGGAGGGTGATGCCCTGCGCCCACGGCTGCCGTGCGGTCGCCCCGAGCGCGGGGATCGCGGCTGCCCAGGCCAGGTACGCGGCGAGGGGGAGCAACACCCATCGAGGACTGATCCGACCGTTCGGGTAGGCGACGAACACCAGCGCGTAGCCCGCGGCATTGAGCGCGCCATCCCACGAGGCCGTGCCTCCGCCCACGAGGGCGACGACGGCGGAGACCAGCGGCAGCGCGGTGCCGAGTGCGGCGAGCCAACTGTTCGGGCGCCGTGCGACGGCCGCACCCAGCAGACCGAGCAGCACGACGACGATCACCGCGATCGCCACCGCGATGACCATCCCCGGCAAGCGGTCATCCATCGGCAGCAGTCTTACGCATCCGTCGTCCGAGAGACAGAGCCAGCGTGGCACAGACCGGCAGAAAGGCCAGCTGCACGGGCAGCAGCACCAGGCCGATCTCTCCGAGCAGGATCACGGCCGCACACAGGATCAGCATCACGGCCGTTGCCTGACCGATCAGCCCAGTGCGCGGCCCGTGCATGCCCAGCAGCAGCGCCCATGCGGCGGTTGCGCACCCGGCGAGGATGAGGAATACCCCGCTCACGATGTTCACCGCCCAGAGCGCCGCGGTCTGCGCGCCGACATCGGCGCCGGTCCTGGTGAGGTTCGCGGCGACGAAACTGTACATCGCGCGCGCGCCGGCGCCGCTCAGCAGGAATCCGCCGGCGCCGATGACGCCGAGCGCCCTGGTCACCGCCCCCGTGGGGAAGCTGACGGCCATCAGCAGCACGCCGATCCCGATGAGGGCGAAGATGGCGGCGCCGCTGATGCCCCACCATTCTTCCTGAGGGATCTCGGAAGGTCGCGGATAGGTCCGGGCCGGCGCAGATCCGAGGATGGCCTCGATGACGGCGCGAAAGCTCGGCAAGAGGACGAATCCGGCGAAGGTCAGGATCGCGCCGGTCATCCCGGCGCGGAGGGCGCGGAGATCCATCGTCGCGATGGGACCGGTCGCGCTGCGGACGGGACGGGAGTTGATGGCCATGACAGCCTCCTTTCAAGGATGCCGTCATCCCAGCGTGTGCGAGTCCCGGGAGACCAGTGCAATTCTCGCCCGAGCCCACACCGCCCCAAGGTGGCGCCCGGCGCGTAGTCGTGAGGCGCGGCGGCGCCGCGTGAGCGCGACCATCACGGAGCCGAGAGCCAGGAACGCGGCGGCGATGACCCCGATGTAGATCAGCGGCGTCTGGAAGCCCGCGGGCCCATTCGGATCGAGGAACGGATAGGGATACCAGTACGGCGCGGATCCATCCGGTGCCGGCACGAGCGGTCCGCGGATCATCGTGTACGCCGCCCAGAGCAGCGGGATGCCGACGATGCCGACCAGAGCCGTCCAGGCCAGCCGCCTGCGTCTCGGTGCGAACAGCACGTCGACGACGAGGTACAGCGGTACGACGACGTGCAGGGATTCCGTCGCCCAGCGATCGAGGATGGCGACCCACCACGGACCGGGCGTCGCGAGCTCCAGCGGCAGGCCGCGCAGCATCGCGTTGTACACGATGGCGAGGATGATCATCGCGGCGCTGGTGGTGGCGAGGGCAATGGCCAGCGGATGGGATTCGACTCCCTCTGACGAGGCGAGAGGACCTGACTGCCGGGCCGCGAGGAGGTGCGCGACCACGGTTGCGATCGAGGTCACGATCGTGAACAAGCTGAAGTAGTCCGCGATCACGAGCCCGATGTCCTCGCCCAGCTGGATGCCGCGGGTGACGTCGACTGCGGCTCCGGCGGCGACTCCCGTGATCGCGAAGACAGCGGCGATCCGCCTCAGCCGCGCCCACGAGAAGATCACCGACCGTAGGTGGAGGGTGCCCAGCGGGATGTCCGCCCAGTCGAACGGCGGTCCCGGGATCGTGTCGATGGCGTCCGGCTTCGGATCCGCTCGCCGATCCTGCCCGTCTCCGCTGGTGAACAATGCGTGTGCCATATCGCGGCCTTCCTCGTGAAGAAACGGCCCCCCAGTGCGAAGAATGATCCGCTCGCCGGCATTCCTCGTCTGCAGGGTTTTCGGGGACCGAATGTGTGCAGAAGTCACATTCCTGTCCGCCACTCAGAGGCATTCGTCATGCACTCTGAAATGTCAGTCCGCCTCTCGGGGGACGATTCGTGCGGCCGCGGCGATCGAACTGCGAGGCGACAGGTCGAGCGGTGATGGGTTCCGTCCGCCGTGCGGACCTCAGTCCACTGCACGACGTTCCCGGGAGAACAGGGCAGTTCCGTCTCGATCGGTACGGAGGCGGGGGAGAAGCTCCTCGGGATGTGGCCGCCGAGCGCGCTCCAATCGCCCGGAATGCCGCGTCATTGCGGGCCGATGTCGGTCTGCGGCCGTAGCGTGGAAGCATGCCCAGGAGTTCGAATGCGACCAAGAGCGCGACCGAGAGTCCCTCGCCGCGCAGTCGCTCCACGTCCGGGGCGAAGCCGCGCGGCTCGACCAGGTCTGCGCCCGCCCCGAGGAAGTACGTCGACGAGCCCGACAAGCCGCCCGTGATGGTGCGCGCCTGGACCGGCCTCGCGCACGGCGTCGGCGGGCTGTTCCGCGCGTTCGGCCTGGAGACGCTCGAGAAGGATCAACGCCGCGACGGCTTCCCGTTCCTGCTCGTGCTGCTCGCGGTGGCCGGCGCCGTGAACGAATGGTTCTTCATCGGCAACACGGTCGCCACCAACATCAGCGCCTACACGGTCGGTGCGCTCATCGGCCGTGCGGCGTTCATCATGCCGGTGCTCCTGCTGCTCCTCGCGGGCTGGCTGTTCCGCCACCCGTCCTCCGTGCATGACAACGGCCGCATCGGGATCGGCTTCGGCCTGTTCGTCATCACGCTCGCCGGCTTCTGCCACGTCGCCGGTGGCCTGCCGCAGCCGAAGCAGGGGATGGTGGCGCTCAGCGCCGCCGGTGGCCTGTCCGGCTGGCTGGTGGGCCAGCCGCTCAGCTATCTGACCGCGATCCCCGCCTACATCGTGCTGTCGCTGCTCGCGGCGCTCAGCGTGCTGATCCTCACCAAGACGCCGCCGAACCGCATCGGCCAGCGCCTGGGCGACCTGTACGCGTGGATGTTCGACGCCGAGCGCACGCCGAAGGCCGCTCTTGCCGAGGAAGCAGCGGCGGTCGATGAGGCCGACAAGGTCGACGATCCGGACGTGCTGCCCTGGTGGCGGCGCAACAAGACCGGACGCGAAGAGGATCCGGACGACGGACTCGGCTCGCAAGACCTCACCGAGTTGCTCACGGCGCAGGACGACACCCCCACGGTGGCGCAGGCGACCGCGTACGACCAGGCCGTCATCAAGGACGAGGATCCGTACGACGCGGCCACCGAGGTGCTCACCGACGTGCGCGCCGTCGCGGATTCGCTGGCCGAGCACCAGACCACGGCGCTGCTCGACGACGGCGACACGGGAGAGCTGGAGCTCGCGGGCTTCGACGGCTTCGGCACCGACGGCCCCGGCCGGGACGGCCTGCAGGCGCCGGCCGCTCCCTACATTCTGCCCTCGCCGGGTGCGCTGAAGGCGGGTCCGCCGTCGGTCGCCCGCTCCGAGGCGAACGACCGTGTGGTCGAGCAGATCACGAACGTGCTCACCCAGTTCAACGTCGACGCGAAGGTCACCGGGTTCTCCCGCGGTCCGACGGTGACCCAGTACGAGGTCGAGGTCGGGCACGGCGTCAAGGTCGAGAAGATCCTGCAGCTGAGCAACAACTTCGCGTACGCGGTCGCCTCGAACGACGTGCGGATCCTCTCGCCGATCCCGGGCAAGAGCGCGATCGGCATCGAGATCCCGAACGCCGACCGCGAGACGGTCGCGCTCGGCGATGTGCTGCGCTCCGCCGCGGCGCAGAAGAGCACGCATCCGCTGACGATCGGCGTCGGCAAGGACGTGGGCGGCAACTTCGTCGTCGCCAACCTCGCCAAGATGCCGCACCTGCTCGTCGCCGGATCCACCGGATCGGGTAAGTCCAGCTTCGTGAACTCGATGATCACGAGCCTGCTCATGCGTGCGCGCCCCACCGACGTGCGCATGGTGCTGATCGATCCGAAGCGCGTCGAGCTCACCAGCTACGCCGGCGTGCCGCACCTGATCACGCCCATCATCACGAACCCCAAGAAGGCCGCCGAGGCGCTGCAGTGGGTCGTGAAGGAGATGGACATGCGGTACGACGACCTCGCGTCGTTCGGCTTCCGCCACATCGACGACTTCAACCGTGCCGTGCGCGCCGGCGAGGTCGTGGTGCCGCCGGGCAGCGAGCGGGTGCTCAAGCCCTACCCGTACCTGCTCGTCGTGGTCGACGAGCTCGCGGATCTGATGATGGTCGCCCCGCGCGATGTGGAGGACTCGATCGTCCGCATCACCCAGCTCGCGCGCGCGAGTGGGATCCACCTCGTGCTCGCGACGCAGCGCCCGAGCGTCGACGTCGTCACCGGCCTCATCAAGGCCAACGTGCCGTCGCGCCTCGCCTTCGCCGTGACCAGCGTCACCGACAGCCGCGTGATCCTGGACAGCCCCGGAGCCGACAAGCTGATCGGTCAGGGCGACGCGCTGTTCTCGCCCATGGGTTCGTCCAAGCCGTTCCGTCTGCAGGGCGCCTGGGTCGACGAGAGCGAGATCGACGCGGTCGTCAAGCACGTCACGGGTCAGGCTCGTCCGGAGTACCGGCCCGACGTGGCCGAAGCGGTCGAGGGCAAGAAGAAGGAGGTCGACGAGGACATCGGCGACGACCTCGAGCTGCTCCTGGCCGCCGCCGAGCTCATCGTCTCCTCGCAGTTCGGCTCGACGTCGATGCTGCAGCGCAAGCTGCGCGTCGGCTTCGCCAAGGCCGGACGCCTCATGGATCTGCTCGAGTCGCGCGAGATCGTCGGTCCGTCGGAGGGATCCAAGGCCCGCGACGTGCTGGTCACCCCCGAGCAGCTGCCCGGGGTGCTCGCGAAGCTGCGCGGTGAGGATCCGCCCTCCGGGCACGCCGCGCCGTCGGCTCCGGCTGTTGCGACGCCCGCGGTTCCGCCGCGTCCGGCGGATCCGGTGCCGGCGTCGTCCTACGGCGGCGCGGAAGACCGCTACCGCGAGGATCCGCTCGAGGCACAGTACCGCGGCCTTCCCGAGGTCGAGGCGGAGCCCGATGAGGACGCCTGGGGTCTGACGGGGCGGGACTGATGGCGATCCCGCGGCAGCTGCCGAACGCGATCACGGTCGCGCGCATCCCTCTTGCCGTCGTCTTCTTCGTGCTCCTGCTGCTCGGAGGCGCGAACGGAACGGCGCAGCCCGTGCTGAGGTGGGTCGCGGCGGGGCTGTTCATCCTGGCGATCTCGACCGACTGGGTGGACGGCTACCTCGCGCGCGCGCACGACCTGGTCAGCGACTTCGGCAAGCTCTGGGACCCGATCGCGGACAAGCTGCTCACCGGCGCGGGTTTCATCGGGCTCGCGATCCTCGGCGAGGTGTGGTGGTGGCTGGTGCTCGTCATCCTGGTGCGGGAGTGGGGCATCACCGTGCACCGCTTCATGATCGTCAAGGAGCACGTCGTCGCCGCCGCGTGGATGGGCAAGATCAAGACGACGGTGCAGGCCGTGGCGCTGTCCTGGGCGCTGCTGCCGCTGCACGTCTGGATCGGCATGCCGGTGTGGTCGATCACGACCACCGTGCTGATGGTGATCGCGCTCATCCTGACGATCCTGAGCGGGATCGACTACGTCGTCGCGCAGGTGCGCGGATCCCGCGCGGACCGGGGCGCGGCGTCCTGATGCCCGATGCGACGAGTCGCGCCGCGACCGCCGTGCTCGATGCGCTGCGCGAGCGCGGGATGACGCTGGCGGTCGCCGAGTCGCTCACGGGCGGAGCGCTCTCCGCGGCGCTCGTGGCGATCCCCGGGGCGTCGGACGTGCTCAACGGCGCTGTGGTCGCCTACGCCACGCCGATCAAATCCTCCGTGCTGGGTGTGGATCCGGTCCTGCTCGCCGCACGCGGCCCGGTGGATCCGGAGGTCGCGCGGCAGATGGCCGACGGCGTCCGCACCGCGCTTGCCGTGGAGGGGCGTCTCGCAGAGGTCGGCGTCGCCACCACGGGCGTCGCTGGTCCCACATCGCAGGGCGGTCAGCCGGTCGGCACGGTGCACGTCGGCGTGAGCCTCGCGGGACGCACCATGAGCCGGGCGTTCCTGTTCGCCGGAGACCGTTCCGCGATCCGCGCGGCCTCGGTTCTGGCGGCTCTCGCGCTGGTCTTCGAGGCGGTGACGGGCGAGGGGCTCGATGCCGGCGCGCCCGGCCGGGACGACCGGGAATAGAGTGGTTCTCAGCGAAGTTGAGTCGAGTGTGCTCACATTCAACGCACAGAAGGAAACAGTAGTGTCGATACCGAAAGGTCGGGTTAGACTGACCATCCGATCCGGCGCTCGGGGCCGGGCGATGGGGGAGAGGAGGTCCCGATGATTCTCGTACGACAGGAGATCGGTGACGTGCTGCGGGACTTCCGTCTGCAGAAGGGGCGCACACTCCGCCAGGTCGCAGGCAAGGCGTCTGTCGCACTCGGTTACCTCAGTGAGGTTGAGCGCGGGCAGAAGGAGGCGTCCAGCGAGATCCTCGCCTCGGTCGCCGAGGCGCTCGACGTCCCCATCTCCACGATCATGCGCGAGGTCGGCGATCGGATCGCCGTGCTCGAGGGACTGCAGGTCATCCCCGACGTCGTCCCCGACGAGCTCGTGGCCTCGGTCGAGTCCGAGCTGTCGCTGCGCTGATGCGAAAGGCTCCGCAAGGCGTCGAATTTCGCATCCTTCTTATCCGTCATCCGGCAGAGGCCGGCTGACCGAATGCGACGCAGCGAGTTCCTCCGCGCCGTCGACGCGGAGTTCGGCCCGCGCGGTGGTGTCCTCGTGGCCGATCTGGTGCTGGCCGCGGTCGGCGGACGCACGGCGGCGCAGGCCATCGATGCCGGGGTGCCACCGCGGGACGTCTGGCTGGCGCTGTGCGCCGAGACCGACGTCCCCGAATCCCGTCGCCACGGCGCCGGCCGTCTGGATCCGAAGCGGCGCTGAGTCCCCGGCGACGCGGTCCCGCTTGACCGGTGTTCGATCTGCTTCTCACCGCCATCGGCGTGTCGTCGAAGACATGTTCGAGATGCGCGTATCGTCCTGCACAGATGATTTCGTGATCGGGTTCTGCACGGTTCCCGGGATCTCCGTCTGAATGTCGGTGGCCCCTTCTAGCGTGTTCGACATGACCACACGAGGTCATACGCCTTGTCGGAGAGCTCGCTCCAGCCGGAGTGGCCGCGACAGCCTACAGGCGGCAGTTCACGAGCACGAAGGAGCACGTCATGCCCTCTCCCGCAGACCGCGAGAAGTCCCTCGAGACCGCACTCGCCCAGATCGACAAGCAGTTCGGAAAGGGCTCGGTCATGCGGCTGGGCAGTGACGAGCGTGCCCCCGTTGCGGTGGTCCCCACCGGATCCATCGCCCTCGACGTCGCCCTCGGTGTGGGAGGACTGCCGCGTGGCCGCATCGTCGAGATCTACGGACCGGAGTCCTCCGGTAAGACGACACTGACGCTGCACGCGATCGCCAACGCGCAGCGCGCCGGCGGCATCGCGGCCTTCATCGACGCGGAGCACGCGCTCGATCCCGACTACGCCGCCAAGCTCGGCGTCGACATCGATGCGCTGCTCGTCTCGCAGCCCGACACCGGTGAACAGGCACTCGAGATCGCCGACATGCTCGTGCGCTCCGGGGCCATCGACCTGATCGTCGTCGACTCCGTGGCCGCCCTCGTGCCGCGCGCCGAGATCGAAGGAGAGATGGGAGACTCGCATGTGGGTCTCCAGGCGCGTCTGATGTCGCAGGCGCTGCGCAAGCTCACCGGTGGTCTGAACCAGACCAACACCACGATGATCTTCATCAACCAGCTGCGCGAGAAGATCGGCGTGTTCTTCGGCTCGCCGGAGACCACCGCGGGCGGCAAGGCGCTGAAGTTCTACGCGTCCGTCCGTCTCGACATCCGCCGCATCGAGACGCTGAAGGACGGTGCGGACGCGGTCGGAAACCGCACCCGCGTCAAGGTCGTGAAGAACAAGATGGCTCCGCCGTTCAAGCAGGCCGAGTTCGACATCCTCTACGGCGTCGGCATCTCCCGGGAGGGCAGCCTGATCGACTTCGGTGTCGAGCACGGCATCGTCAAGAAATCCGGAGCCTGGTACACCTACGACGGCGACCAGCTCGGTCAGGGCAAGGAGAACGCCCGCAACTTCCTGATCAAGAACCCCGACATCGCCGCGACGATCGAGACGCAGATCAAGCAGAAGCTCGGCATCGGCGGTGCGTCTGCTCCCGCCCCCGCGGCAGCAGACGAGCTGGCGCAGCGGCGTCCGGCCTGATGTTTCGACGTCGCTCGACAACCGTGTTTCGACGTCGCTCAACAACCGTGTTTCGACGTCGCTCAACAACCGTGTTTCGACGTCGCTCAACAACCGGGGTGAGCCATGCGTGACGGGGGCGGGTCGGCGTCGGATGACGAGCGTCTCGCCCCCGTGATCCCGCTCTTCGGGGAACGCGGCGCGCGCGCCGGCGGCATGCGGCCGCGTTCCGCGGACGAGGCTCGGGGGAGGCCATCTACCGAGGCGGAACGGCATTCGACCTGGGCCGAGGAGTCGGCCGCGGAGCGTCGCGGACCGGGCCCTCGTCATCCCGCGGCCGCGGCGTTCTCGGCGCGACCGCGGGACGAGGAGAGCACGGGGTCGCGCTCACGGGGCCCCGCGGGTCTGCGCGCCGTGGGCCGCCACAGCGCTGAGCGCACCGCCGCCCCCGACGACCCCGTCGCGGATGCGCGCGAGTTCCTGGTCCGCAGGCTCAGCGTCCGGCAGCTCTCCTGCAGCGAAGCACGCGAAGCGCTCCGGGAGTACGGCGTGCCGGCCGACGCCCGGGATCTGATCGTCGCGGACTTCGAGCAGCGCGGCTATCTCGATGACGTCTCGCTCGCCGAACTGCTCGTGACCTCGGGCATGCAGCGGAAGGGACAGGGGCGGGTGATGATCGCTCGCACCCTCAGCCAGCGCGGCATTCCGAGGGACGTCGCGAATGAGGCGCTGTCCGTGCTGGAGGACGACGATGCGGAGCGGGCGCTGGACTATGCCCGTTCCAAGATGCCGAGCCTGCGGCGCTACGACGAGGAGACTGCGATCCGGCGACTGGTGGGACAGCTGTCCCGACGCGGGTACGGCGGCAGCGTGGCGATGAACGCCGCGCGCACCGCGTGGCGCGAGACCCAGCGCGGATCCGGGATCGGGAGAGTGCGGTTCGAGGAATCCTGACGGTGATGATCGGACGCAGCCGCACGGGACGCGACGGACCTCCGCACAGGCCCATTCCTGCCGGGCGAAAGTAGAATGGCAGGCACTATGACCATTCCCCTCTCAGAGCCCACGATCATCGCGCCTTCCGACGCGGCACTCGATGAGGCCGGGCGTCCGCGCACCTACGAGGTGCGCACCTTCGGATGCCAGATGAACGTGCACGACTCCGAGCGACTGTCGGGTTCGCTGGAGAGCGCCGGCTACATCCGTGCCGCCGCAGACGACGAGGCGGACATCGTCATCATCAACACCTGTGCCGTGCGCGACAACGCCGCCGGCAAGCTGTACGGCACGCTGGGTCATCTGAAGAGCCGCAAGGACAAGCACGCCGGCATGCAGATCGCCGTCGGCGGGTGCCTCGCGCAGATGGACAAGCAGGCCGTGCTCGACAAGGCGCCCTGGGTGGACGTGGTCTTCGGCACCCACAACATGGGGTCGCTGCCGGGCCTGCTCGAGCGCGCTCGGCACAACGGCGAGGCGGAGCTCGAGATCCTGGAATCCCTCGAGGTCTTCCCGTCGACTTTGCCCACCCGACGCGACTCGGCGCACAGCGGCTGGGTGTCGATCTCCGTGGGCTGCAACAACACCTGCACGTTCTGCATCGTCCCGAGTCTGCGCGGCAAGGAGAAGGACCGTCGTCCCGGCGACATCCTGAACGAGATCCGCCTCCTCGTCGACGACGGTGCGATCGAGGTCACCCTGCTCGGCCAGAACGTGAACTCCTACGGTGTCGAGTTCGGCGACCGCCAGGCCTTCGGGAAGCTGCTGCGCGCCGCCGGCGAGATCGAGGGGCTCGAGCGGATCCGGTTCACCAGCCCGCACCCGGCCGCGTTCACGGACGACGTCATCGATGCGATGGCGGAGACGCCCAGCGTCATGCCGCAGCTGCACATGCCGCTGCAGTCCGGCAGCGACCGGATCCTGCGCGCGATGCGCCGCTCCTACCGCAGCGAGAAGTTCCTCGGCATCCTCGATCGGGTGCGCGCGAAGATCCCGAACGCGGCGATCTCTACCGACATCATCGTCGGCTTCCCCGGCGAGACCGAGGAGGACTTCGAGGACACGATGCGCGTGGTGGAGCAGGCGCGCTTCGCGAGCGCCTTCACGTTCCAGTACTCGATCCGCGAGGGCACCCCCGCCGCGACGATGCAGGACCAGGTCCCCAAGGAGATCGTGCAGGCCCGCTACGACCGCCTCATCGCGTTGCAGGAACGCATCTCCCTGGAGGAGAACCAGAAGCAGCTCGGCCGCGAGGTCGAGGTCCTGGTCTCCGTCGGCGAGGGCAAGAAGGATGCGGAGACGCACCGGCTCACCGGCCGTGCGCAGGACAACCGCCTGGTTCATTTCGAGCTGCCGGACGGCTCGGACCGGCCCCGTCCGGGCGACGTCGTGACCGTGACCATCACGCACGCGGCTCCGTTCCACCTGCTCGCGGATGCGCCGGACGGCGCTGCGCTGCGGATCAGGCGCACGCGCGGCGGTGATGCCTGGGATCGTGCGCAGTCGGAGTCGTGCGCGGTGCCGGCCGCTCCCGCCGCCGACGGCACACCGCGCGCAGTGTCGCTGGGACTGCCGACCCTGCGCGTCGGAGTGTGACCGAGCCGCATCCCGACGCCGCTGAGACGGCCGCAGGGGATCCCGCCGGAGTCGCTCCGCGGGTGTGGGCGATCGTCGGCGCGACCGGCACGGGCAAGAGCGACCTCTCGCTCGATCTCGCGGAGGCGCTGACCGCGCACGGGCGTCGCGCCGAGGTCGTGAACGCGGACGCCATGCAGCTCTACCGCGGTATGGACATCGGCACCGCCAAGCTCCCGGTCTCCGAGCGCCGCGGGATCCCGCACCACCTCTTCGACGTGCTCGAGGTCACCGAGGACGCCGCCGTGGCCGGGTATCAGCCGCAGGCGCGTGCCACGATCACCCGGATCCACGAACGCGGGGCGGACGCGATCCTCGTCGGCGGATCCGGCCTGTACGTGTCCAGCGTGCTCTACGACTTCCGTTTCCCGCCACGGGACGCCGCCCTTCGCGCCGGCCTCGAGGCGGAGCTCTCCCTGCACGGACCCGGCCCGCTGCTGGCCCGGCTGCAGGAGCAGGATCCGTCGACCGCCGCGCGCATCGACCCGAAGAACGGCCGCCGCATCGTGCGGGCGCTCGAGGTTCTGGCACAGGGAGAGCGCACGCACGGCGCCGCGCTGCCCGAGCAGCCGGTGCTCTGGCATCCCCGCACGCACGTGCTCGGCCTGGGTGTCGAGCGAGGGGCGCTGGTGGAGCGCCTCGACCGCCGGGTCGAGCGCATGTGGCAACAGGGGATGCTCGTCGAGGTCGAGCGTCTGCGCGGCGCCGGTCTCGAGCAGGGCGCGACGGCGCGTCGTGCGATCGGCTATGCGCAGGCGCTGGCGCAGCTCGAGGGCGCGCTCACGCAGGACGAGGCGATCGCCGAGACTCAGGCGCTCACCCGCCGGTACGCCCGGCGGCAGGTGTCCTGGTTCCGCCGGTACGCCGAGGCGGAGTGGCTCGACGCGCTCGCCCCGATCGACGCGCGCAGGATCGTCGAGGAGAGCGCATGACCGCAGGGTTCGCCATCAGGCCGTTCGAACGGCGGGACACCGACGCAGTCGTCGCGCTCTGGGACGAGGCGGGGCTGACCCGCCCGTGGAACGATCCGCGCGCCGACATCGAACGCAAGCTCGCCGTGCAGCCCGAGCTCTTCCTCGTCGCCGAGGAAGGGGAGCTCGCCGGCCAGGACCCGGAGAAGGACCAGGACGGCGACGGCGAGGACGTCGGTGCACGGATCGTGGGTTCCGTGATGGCCGGCTACGACGGCCACCGCGGCTGGCTGTACTATCTCGCCAGCGCCTCCGACCGCCGCGGATCCGGAATCGGCAGAGCACTCGTGGCCGAGGCCGAGCGGCTCCTGCTCGCGATGGGCTGTCCCAAGGTCCAGCTCATGGTCCGGGCCGGCAACGAGCAGGTGCTCGGCTTCTACGACGCTCTCGGATATGAGCGCTTCGATGTCGGCAACACCGGCAAACGACTCATCCACGACGTCTGAGGTCGCCGCGGCCGGCCGTCAGGGCAGCAGGCCCCCGCGCCGGGCCGCGGCCACGGCACGAGCCCGCGTCGGCTCTGCGAGTTTGTGCAGCACCGCGGCGATGTGATGCTCCGCAGTCCGCGGCGACACGACGAGCCGCTTCGCGATCTCGGCCGTCGAGAGGCCATCGCCGAGCAGTTCGAGCACTTCGAGCTCACGGTCGGTGAGCCGACCAGGATTCGCGCGGGTCCTCGCGTGCGGACGTCGGGGGAGCGGCAGCCCGCGTGCCTGGCGTGTGCGCCGCACCGCCTGCACCGCACCGATCGCTCCGAGCCCTTCGAGCACCTGAACAGCGTGTTCGACCGATGCCGGGTCGGGGTCGAGGACGCCCGCGTACGCGGCCCAGATCGGACTGCCGAGCTCCGTCCATCGTGCGACGGCGTCGGGGCTTCCGGCGAGCATCAGCGCGAACGGCTCGGCCAGCACCGCCTGATCGGAGGCAGCGACATCGCCCAGCGTCCGCCACCAGGCGAGCTCACCCAGCGACCATGGGTCCTCGTGCGCCAGAGCGAGTGCCCACGCTCCATCGGTCAGCGCCCGGATGGAGTCCGTCCTGCCGAGGATCCAGGCCTGTTCGGCGGCGGCGCAGGCGGCGGGCCCGATGCGCTGGATCTCCCCGGTCCGGTCCGCCAGACGCGTCGCGAGCGCGATCGGCGAAGACGCGTCCTCGCCGCGTCGGGAGAGTACGCGCGCCGCGGAGGCCGCCGCGGGGATCAGCGACACGGCGGCCGTGTCCGGGTGCTCCAGCAGCGCCGTCGCCGCGGCGAGCGCCTCCGCGAACCGGCCCTGGTCCGCGAGGACCACGCAGCGGCAGGCGGTCATGTACCTCGCCCAGGAATCGAGGTCGCGCTCCTCGCAGTAGGCGATGCCGGCATCGAGACTGGTGAGGGCGTCGCGGAAGCGGTGCTGCGCCACGGCCGCTGCTCCGAGGTTCGTGTAGGCGCGGGCGACGTGCTCCGGAAGATCGGCGCTCAGGGCGAGATCGAGGCTGTGCGTCAGGTCCCGGACGCCTTCCGCGACGCGGCCGGCTTCGATGGCCGCCGTGCCGAGGTTGTTGAGCGCATGCGCCTCGATGTCCACATCGCCGATCGCCGTCGCGAGGTGGAGGGCTCGACGTCCCCAGCGCTCCACCTCGTCGGTGTCGTCGGCCAGCATGCGCAGCTGGGCCAGGTTGCTGTACGCCATCGCGAGCTCGGCACCCGGTGCGAGGGCTTCGAGCGTGCCGATCGCGCGCAGCGCATGGCGTTCGGCATCCGCGCCGTTGCCGAGGAACCAGGACAACCGGGACAGCCAGCGCTCGTCGTCGCCGCGACCGCGCACGTCGCCGGCGAGCTCGTGGAGCTCGAGGGCGCGCTGCCGGGCGATGAGCGCCTCGGGCAGCTGGTCCGTGAGATAGCACTCGTAGGAGAGGCGGACGAACAGGTCCGTCCGTTCAGCGGCGGTTGCCGTCCCGTGCCGGAGCGCGAGACGGTACTGCTCGGCGGCCTCCCGATGCGCGCTGCCGCGCGACGCGCGTTCCGCCGCCCGCACCGCATGCGTCATCACCGCCACGCCGTCCCCCCAGCCCGCGGCGTGGTGCGCCAGCGCACGGTGATCGTCCGGGGTGCGCTGCGCGAGCGCACGCAGCGCCCGCCCGTGCACCCGGCGCCTCCGGGCAGCGGAGAGGCTCGACGAGACGGCCAGGCGCGCCAGCTCATGCCGGAACAGGATCCCGTCGCCGGTGCTCACCAGCACGCCGGCGTCCAGGCATTCATCCACCGCATCGAGTCCCCGACCCGACACCGCGACGAGCAGCTCGGCGTCGGCGGCGGTGCCGAGCACTGCGGCCGCCGCGGAGACGTCCTGTGCGGCGGGGGTCAGCCGTGAGCGGCGCGCGAGGATCGCGTCGCTGACGGTGGCGGGCAGCTCCTCGCCGCCGATGGCGAGGGATTCGGTCACGAAGAAGGCGTTCCCGCCCGTGCGTCGATGCAGTTCCGACGGGTCGACCGAGAGTCCCGAGTGTGCGATGAGCGTGCCCACGCCGTCGACTGTCAGCGGGGGGACGACCCTCCTCTGCACGCCGCCGGTCGTCGCGAGGTCCCCGAGCAGCACGGTGAGCGGGTGCCGCGCGGAGACCTCGTCGTGCCGGTAGGTGCCGAGGAGCACGACCGGCACACCCTCGATCCGGCGTGCCAGGTAGCGCACCGCATCGAGGGTCGCCCCATCGGCCCAGTGCAGGTCTTCGAGGATCACCAGTCCCGGTGCGGACAGGATCGCACCGCGCAGCTCCCGGAAGAGCCGCATCCGGTCCGCTCCGGAGGCGAGCAGCCCGGCGATCTCGGGAACCGCGTCCTGGAACGCGGCCAGGGCGTCGGCGGTCGTGACGTTGTCGACCCCGCCCATGCGCACGGTGCAGCGCGGCCGCACCGTGTCCGCGACGGCGCGCACGAGCGACGTCTTGCCGACCCCCGCCTCGCCGCCGAGGAGCACGACACGCCCGTGGCCGGCGAGCGCGTCGTCGACGTCGGCGACGAGCTCGGCCAGGAGGGACTCCCGTTCGACGAGCACGGTCCATTCAACCGCTCAGACCCCCTCGTTGACGAGATGGATCTCGTCGGCCACCAGACCGTGAGCCTCCCTGTGGACGATGTTCGCCGCCTCCGCGTCCGGAGCGTCGACGAGGCAGAAGATCTTTCCGCCACCCTCGTCGACCCAGTAGCGCAGATAGTGCACGTCGTGCTGATCCTGTATCGCGAGGTCGGCGGCGTGCGCGGCGGCGACATCGGCCATGGAGACCGGGCCGTCGAGCTTGTGGACATCCATGTAGAGCGCCATCGTGTGATCCCTTCGTGGATCGGACGCGAACCGGCCGATCCGGTTCATCGATCCGATTCCACTCCTGTCGGCGAGCGGACGTATCGGGGAATCGACCCATCTTTCGGCGTCCGCCGATTCTGCTCAGAGCGGATCCGGTCGCTTCCGCAGAAGGAGCCTGCCTAGCATGGCGCCATGACCGCGACGCCTGACGAGCTCCGCCCCGAGCGCACACCCGCACCCGACCTTCGCACGAGCCGCGGTGGGGAGCCGGAGCGACTCTGGCGCAGCATCGTGGGGGAACTGCTCCGCGACGCCCGCAGGGAGCGCGGCGAGACGCTCGCGGAGACCGCTCAGCGCGCCGGCGTATCCCCTCAGTACCTGTCCGAGATGGAGCGCGGCCGCAAGGAGGCGTCCAGCGAGATGCTCGCGGCGGTGTCCGGTGCGCTCGATCTCACGCTGCTCGATCTCACCCTCGGGGTCGCCGAGCGGATCACGATCGGTTCTGCGAGCCCGACCGCGGTCCGGCCGGCGGCCCAGCCCGCACGCGCCGCTTACGCACTCGCCGCCTGATCGCGCCCGGTCCGGGCAGGGAGCGCGGTCGGAGGGGCCTGCAGCACGACCTGGTCCACGAGCCGGTACTCGCGGGCGCCCTCCGCGGTCAGCACCAGATCACGATCGGTGTCCGCTCGCAGCCGCTCGGCACTCTGCCCGGTGTGCGTGACGAGGATCTGCTCGAGGCTGTTGCGCAGGCGCACGACCTCGTCCGCCTGCAGGATGAGGTCGGGGATCGTGCCGCGGCCCTGTACGGCGGGCTGATGCAGGATCACCCGCGCATGGGGCAGCGCGGCGCGCTTGCCCGCGGCCCCCGCGGCGAGCAGCACCGCGCCGACCGACACCGCCTGGCCGATGCAGAACGTCGCCACGTCCGAGCGGATGAAGCGCATCGTGTCGTAGACCGCGAGCATGGCGCTGGGATCCCCGCCCTCGCAGTTGATGTAGAGCTGGATGTCGCGGTCGGAGCCGGTCGAGTCGAGGTGCAGCAGCTGCGCCACGAGCACGTTCGCGACGTCGGCGTCCAGCGGGGTGCCGAGATAGATCACCCGCTCGGAGAGCAGATGCGAGTAGACGTCAAGCACGCGATCGCCGCGCGGCGAGGTCGCGATGACGTTCGGGACGAGGAACGAGGCCATCTCAGGCTCCTTCTGCGGTCAGGCCGATGCGCCGGCGGGAGGGACGCGGCAGGACTGCCGCGAAGTCTGCGGTGATCTCGTCGATGAATCCGTAGGCGAGGGCCTCCTCGGCGCTGTACCAGCGGTCGTGCAGCGAGTCCTCGAAGACGCGCTCGATGCTCTGCCCGGTGTCCTCCGCGATGAGGCTCAGCACGGTGTCGCGCGTGTGCCGCAGATCCGCCGCCTGCAGCGCGACGTCCACGGCGGTGCCGCCGATGCCCGCGGATCCCTGATGCAGCAGGATCCGGCTGTGCGGCAGTGCCCGGCGCTTGCCCTTCGTCCCGGCCGAGAGCAGGAACTGGCCGGCGCTGCAGGCGAGCCCGAAGGCGATCGTGGAGACGTCGCACGGCACCGTGCGCATGAGATCGCGGATCGCGAGCATCGCGGGCACGGATCCGCCGGGGGAGTGGATCCAGAGCGTGATGTCGGCGTCCGGATCCTCGGCGGCGAGGGCGAGCAGCTGCGTCATGAGCAGCACGCCGTTGTCGTCGTCGAGCACGCCGTCGAGCACGAGCACCCGGCGCGCGAACAGCATCCGGCGCGTGTCGGCGTCGAAGAGGTTGCGGGGCATGTCATCGGTCATGACCTCAGCGTGCGGCGAGGCACGATGGCGGGGCCAGCGGATCTGCTCGCGGTGGATCCGCTGGAAGCAGAGGAACTCCTCCGGTCGGCACGTCTGCTCCGATCGCAAAAGGTGTCGTTCTGACGGTGTCACAGCGACATCTTTCGCGACCGGAGCAGGATGGCGACGGCCGTGCGCGGGGATCGGGAGCGGACGGGTACCGGGATGAGCCGCCCTAGAATCGACGCATGGTCGCATTCACCAAGGGTCACGGCACCGGCAACGATTTCGTCATCATCGCCGACCCCGACGGTGGGCTGGAGCTGAGCGCCGATCAGGTCGCCGCCCTGTGCGATCGCCACTTCGGGATCGGCGCGGACGGCCTGCTTCGCGTGGTGCGCTCGGCGGCGCTGCCGGAGGGCGAGGCAGCCCTCGCCGAGAACCCCGACGCGGAGTGGTTCATGGACTACCGCAATGCCGACGGTTCCGTCGCCGAGATGTGCGGCAACGGCGTACGCGTCTTCGTGCACTATCTGCTGCGCAGCGGTCTCGCCGACCTCGAAGACGGGGCGAGGATCGCGATCGGCACCCGCGCCGGCGTGCGCGAGGTCGCGCGCAGCGCGGAGGGCTACCGCGTCGACATCGGCATCTGGCGTCTGTCGGGTCATGACCCGCTCGCGCGGGCGGCGGGGCTGAGCGTTCCCCGCCCCGGCCTCGGCATCGATGTCGGCAACCCGCATGTCGTGGTCGCGATCGCCTCCGATGCCGAGCTCGACGGGCTCGAGCTCACGCACGGGCCCGAGGTCGCCCCCATGCCCGAGCACGGCGCGAACGTCGAGTTCGTCGTGCCCGCGGAGCCGCTCGTGCAGGACGGCGTGGGACGGGTGCGCATGCGCGTGTTCGAGCGCGGCGTGGGGGAGACCCTGAGCTGCGGGACCGGGGTCGTGGCGACGGCCCTCGCCGTGCGGCACTGGGCGGGCGCGGGCGCCCCGGACGAGTGGCTGGTCGAGGTCCCGGGGGGTACGTTGCGCGTGACCATGGCCCCCGGAGCGGGCGGCGAGCACGCGTTCCTCTCCGGACCGGCCCAGCTCGCCTTCTCCGGCGAGATCGAGCTCGCCTGAGCTCGCACTCCCGCACGGAGCGTCCGGCGCTCGCGATGGCGGCCGATCGGCTCCCGGACCGCGTCAGGGCAGCGCGATCGCCTCGGTGCGCGGCGTGCCGTGCCGGCGCACCTTCAGCACGCGGAAGCCGCGGCCCGTCGTCGCCCGGTAGACGCTGTAGCCGTCGTCGAACGTGGTCGCCAGCCAGCGCTGCAGCGAGTCGGCGCCGAGATTGCGGCTCACCACGAACCAGCCGTCCGCGCGCTCGTCGAGTCGCGGGATCCAGCGTTCCAGCAGGTCGTGCAGTTCGCTCTTGCCGACGCGGATGGGCGGGTTGGAGCGGATGGTGCGGAAGCGCACGTCGGCGGGAACATCGTCGGGAGTCACGGCGTTGACGTTGTCGAGGCGCAGTTCTGCGGCGTTGCGGCGGACCAGATCCAGCGCCCGCTCGTTCACGTCGACGGCCCAGACGGTGGCATGCGGGGCGGCGATCGCGAGAGACAGCGAGATCGGACCCCACCCGCAGCCGAGATCGAGCAGATGCCCGCCGGGAGGCGGCGGCGGGGTGTTCGCGAGGAGCACGGAAGTGCCGACATCCACGTGATCGGGGCTGAAGACTCCGGCCGCGGTGGTGAGTTCGATCTCCCGGCCCGCGAGGGTCACCGTGATCCTGCGGAGGTTCTCGGGGCTGGCCGGGGCCGCAGTGAAGTAGTGGTCCGAGCCCATGGAGCGAGCGTAGCGGACGGGCACGGCTAAAGTTAAGGCGCCCGGCCGAATCGGCGGGCGCGAGAAAGGTGCGGATGACGCAGTCCACGACACATGACGAGCACGGCGACGCGATCGAGCGCGTCCTGGCGGCAGCGGAGCGACGGGCGGAGTCGCACGTGTTCGGATCCGCGCAGGCGCTGCAGACATCTGCTCAAGCGCTGCAGGATGGGGCCACCGCCGGCTACACCTCCGCCGATGGCGACCAGTGGGAGGTGGAGGACCGGCACGCGCTGCGGCGCGTCGCGGGGCTGTCGACCGAGCTCGAGGACGTCACCGAGGTCGAGTATCGCCAGCTGCGCCTCGAGAACGTGGTGCTGGTCGGCGTGTACCCGCAGGGGGCGCAGGAGGACGCGGAGAACTCGCTGCGCGAACTGGCCGCACTCGCGGAGACCGCGGGGGCGGTGGTGCTGGACGGTCTGCTGCAGCGCCGGCCGCATCCGGATCCGGCCACCTACCTGGGCCGCGGCAAGGCGCAGGAGCTCAAGGACATCGTGGCGGCGGTCGGCGCCGACACAGTGATCGCCGACACCGAGCTCGCCGCATCCCAGCGCCGCGCACTGGAGGACGTCGTCAAGGTGAAGGTCATCGACCGCACCACGGTGATCCTCGACATCTTCAGCCAGCACGCCAAGAGCCGCGAGGGCCGGGCGCAGGTCGAGCTCGCACAGCTCGAGTATCTGCTGCCGCGCTTGCGCGGCTGGGGCGAGTCGATGAGCCGTCAGGCCGGAGGCCAGGTCGGCGCCGGCGGGGCAGGCATGGGCTCGCGCGGACCGGGTGAGACCAAGATCGAGCTCGATCGCCGCCGGATCCGCACCCGCATGGCGATGCTGCGCAAGCAGATCCGCGACTTCAAGCCCGCGCGGGAGGCCAAGCGCGCCGAACGCAAGCGCCACACGATCCCGTCGGTCGCTATCGCCGGGTACACGAACGCCGGCAAGTCGAGCCTGCTCAACGCGCTCACGAGCGCCGGAGTGCTCGTCGAGAACGCGCTGTTCGCGACCCTGGATGCGACGGTCCGTCGGTCCGAGACCGCGGACGGTCGCGTCTACACGCTGACCGACACCGTCGGCTTCGTGCGCAACCTGCCGCACCAGCTCGTGGAGGCGTTCCGCTCGACGCTCGAGGAGGTCGCCGACGCGGACGTCATCGTGCACGTCGTCGACGGATCCCATCCGGATCCGGCCGGGCAGATCAAGACCGTGCGTGACGTGATGGGCGATGCGGGGGCGCGTGGGATCACCGAGATCGTCGTGTTCAACAAGGCGGATCTTCTCGACGACGACGAGCGGATGGTGCTGCGCGGGCTCGTTCCCGGGGCCCATTTCGTGTCGTCGCGCAGCGGCGAGGGCATCGCCGAGCTGCGTGCCGCGATCGACGAGGTGCTCCCGAAGCCGGCCGTGGAGATCCTCGCCGTCGTGCCGTACGACCGGGGCGATCTGGTCGCGGCCGTGCATGAGACCGGGCTGCTGCTCGAGGTCGCGCACGAGGAGGCGGGCACCCGCATCCATGCGCATGTCGACGAGCGGCTCGCGGCGGAACTCGCGCCGTTCACGGTCTGAGATCCGGGGCTTTCGGGCTGGTCCTCGCACGACGGGGCGCCCTGCGGCGACGCTCCGCGGTCGGCGCTGGCGCAGTGCTGCTGCTCTGCGGCGTGCTCGCCCCGGTGTTCGCCCGGCGGCGCAGGGCCTGAGCCCGTGGCGTGTCGTCGAGGTGCGGTTCCCGCGGCTCAGTCGGCGACGAACCGCGCCTCGACCGTCGCGGAGACGGTGAGATCGTCGCCCTGCAGTTCGAGACCGGATCCCGACGGGGGAGCGGCGAAGGCGCGCATCGCCTTCGGGGTCATGTCGGCCGCACCGCGATCGGTGATGAGGCCGGCATCCGCGATCTCGATCGGCTCGACCCTTGCCAGCCCGAGCGCGGTCGCATAGGCGCCGGCCCGTGCGACCGCCGTACGCACCGCCTCGGCGGCGACCTCCTGCTCGACGCGCGCCCGCGTCTCGGGTGTGAGGATCCACGACGTGCTGTTCACGGAGACGCCTTCCCACGCCGATACGTCGGCCACCCATGCGGAGAACTCGGCGAAGTCGGTGAACGTCGCGGCGAAGTCGACCGAGGCATGATGCACGAGGGCGAGCCGGGTGCCGTCATTGCTCCAGGGGCGCTCCGACCGCACGGCGAGCCGGCGGCTCGACCATGTCTCCACGGCGCCGGATCCCGCGCGCGCGACGATGCTCGCGCGGACGGGGTCGGCGAGGGCCAGTGTGCGGGCGACGACCGCCTCGCGATCGGGGCCGTCCAGCGCGACGGACAGCGTGACGATGGCGCGTTCCGGGGCGATCCGCACCTCGTGCTCGCCGCGGACGGTGATGACGACCTCGCTCATGCCGCGACTCTACGGCACATGTCGATCCCGCCGTCCTGGAGGGGCACGATCGACGCCGCCGCGCTGTGCGTGCCGGTACGGTGATGCCGCCTGCTCTTCACGTCGCCGTGGTGCACGCGTAGAATTCGGCCACCGCGGCGCAGTTCCGCGCCTCGACGAAGAAGAACTGCGTGAAGGAGGACCATCAGATGAAACGACTGGCGATCGGCTGTGCGATCGCGCTGGGGCTCGTTGCAGCGGGATCCAGCGCGGCCTATGCAGGCGAGACCAACGGGAATGGGGATCCGACATCGGGACCGTCGCACGCCTCGTCCGAATGCGCCTACTCAGGGCTCGACCGTGCGGACGCGGTGGAGAACAACCCTCCGGGGTTCGACGACGACACCATCGCGATGCGGGGGAACCAGAGCCCTGGCGGAGTCGACCGGTATCACGGCGTGCAGTCCTACGGGGCGTTCGTGAAAGCCGGACTGAAGGAGTTCGTGCCGTCACCGGGGGCGGCGTGCAACGGCAGCGGCAAGAAGTGATCGAGCGACACGGAGGTCGCTGATCAGCCGTGGTGCCCTGGCGGGAACGCCGTGGCACCGTCTCGTACGACACGCGGAATGGCGCGGACGTCGCAATGGTTGTAGTCTGTGATGCTCGGGCGCTTCGTGCGCCCGCTGGTAATTCCACAGAGCGACAGCGGCTCCTTCGTAAGAAGGACCACGGGGCTGATCGGTTTCGACAGCGCCTGTGAATCCACGAGAAGCGGGCCGAGGATGCAGGGTTATCTCGTGAACGCTCCCTGCAAAACAATAAGTGCCAATGCAAAGCGCACTGACTTCGCCCTCGCTGCGTAAGCGAGCCCGATAGTCCGTCAGGCCGTATGTGATTCCGATACGGATCCTGGCGTCATCTAGGAATCTTGCTGCGTGATGGCGTCTGGACGTCACGTGGGACTCTTCCCAGGCTGGGCTTGTCGACTTAGGTGTCTGTGACAAAGGTCGGAGCCGAGCAGAACGTCTGCACAGACTGCGCCCGGAGAAGGCGTGGAGACTCAGCGTTGGACGGGGGTTCGATTCCCCCCAGCTCCACCAGGTCGCTGTCGCTGTGGATGACCTCCGCGTTCCCTTACGAGAGTAGGGGAGCGCGGGGGTTTTTCTAGTGCCCGCTAGGCCTGTGGATAGCTGAGGCCTAGCCACATCTTGTCCACGATTCAAGTTGGATGTCGGGAGACGCGCCTGATTCACGCGCCCCCGACATCATCATCGTGTCATCGGAGCTAATTAGCTTGAGGGAGATTTGCCCGAAGAACCGCGGGAGCGCACATATCCATCACGGTTCGTCCCACATTGGTTCGCGCATCGCAGTGCGGATCTCGGCATCGTCGAGCGCTCGCTCTTGATTCACCGGACGTGCGGTGCCGTGAAGGCGGGGAGCAGTGTGGGCCGCGCCGAACCACTCCGACGGGAGCTCGTGCGCACGCGTCGCATGGATCGTGACCTGTGCGGCGATCGCGCTGCCGGTAACGCGCAGCCAAGCTGCCGCGGTCTGCCCTTGCGCTTCGAGATGCTACACGGTCGGGATGAAGTGCTGGCTGGATCCCGGTGTCAGCTGCCCGATGCGCTCGCCGTCGATGAGTACCTCGATGAGCTCTTTCGGTGCCTTCGCGGTCCCGCGCTGGATGATCGTGAGGGTGCCGAGTACGAGCGCGATACCGTCATTGGTGACGTAGTCAGATAGCGTCTCCTGGTGTTGCTCCTCACCAGTTACCTGTAGGGCGCTGCCCCAGGGGATGATGCTGTAGTCCTCGAAGGGTGGATCGTTCAGCGGCACCATCATCGTGGCGTAGGTGAGTGCGAGGCGGACGTTCGCATAGTGCCGGAGTTTTCGTCCGTCTTCGCGGTCGCGTCGAGCCACCGCCCAGATCCGCGCTCCCGTCGTGGGAAGATAGCCGGCTTCGACGATGCGGCGCATGGTCGGTTGTACGACGGCCGCGACTTCTTTCTCCAGGTACCCGACATGCTGCCCGGAGATCACGACCTTGACAGCGTTCCGGTCGTACGGGTTCGAGGGCTCTGGCACGAGCGCGGCGAGAAGAGCGTCGTTAGCGATCTCTTCGTCGACCTTCGGCTTGTGGCGCAGGACGGCATGGATCGAGTCGATGCGCGCGAATTCGCCAGCGACCTCGGTCCCTGCGTAGCCGTTGTACTCGGGGAGGTAGAAGGGTGTGTATCCCAGGACCTGCGCTTCACGCTGCTGGATCTCACGGATCTTGCGCTCGGCAGCCTCCTTTTCGGCTTGTGCGTGCGCGATCGCGGCCAGACGTTGGCGTTCGCGTTCCTCGGCTTGCTCGCGCGCCCGCATCGTAGCCGCTTCTTTTGCTGCCTGCTGCCGAGCCTCCTCGACGAGACGTTCGCGCTCGTGGGCGGCTTCCTGCTGTCGGAGGAGTGCCTGTGCTTCTTCGCGCTCTCGTTCGCGCTCGGCTTTCGCCGCGGCGCGACGTTGCGCGAATGACGGTCGCGTCTGTGCGGCCGGCGCCTCTCGCGACTCTTGCTGGAGGCGTGCCCCACGCCTCGTGAGAGGAGCCGCGTGAAGCGGATCGGTCGCCTGCGTGCCGTTGTCCGCGACGTGCTCGGTCCACGAGGTGCCATCCCAGAACCGATACTGGTGCCGGCCCGTCGGGTCGGGGTACCAGGCCGATGGTGCGCTTGTGTTCGTCATAGGTGCCTTCCCCAGTCAGGTGTTGTCACAGTCGGTGTCGGCGGCGGGATCGTCCTCGTGGATCGAGCGGTTCGCCCGAGGCCGTCGTCGTTCTCGCGCTTCGAAACGCTTCTACGCGTTACGCGAACTCGACGTGCGAGCGAGCTCGGTCGCACTGTCCGCTCAGCTCGTGGTGCCCAGCAGATCCGCTCTGATGACCGATCTAGTGAGTGTCATGGCGATATCGGCAGGATCCGCGTTAAAGCCGGAGCCGCGTCGAATCTCCTTGCGTATTGCGTCGAGAACTGTGTCCGCGGTGAGGACGGCTGCCAGCGCCGCAGGCGCGGTCGCAGTTTGCCGCTTCCAGAGCTCGTCGATCGTGTTGCGCTTGAGTGCGCTGCGGTGCAGGTGGAAGAGCGTCGCCATCTTCTTCGATGGGGACTCGTCACCGAGCAGATCCACCTCCAGCGCGAGCATGGTGGAGACTTGCTGACCTGTGCCCGCAGAGATGTGGTATGCCTGCCAGATCTGTCCGTTAGTGAGGATGACCCATTCGAGCCCCTCTTTCACAGCATACGTTTCGACTTGGCGGAGATGCCGGGCGTTGAGTTTCTGGGCCACCCGCTTGACCTCGATGAAGGCGACGAGTTGCTTGTCTATGCGTACGCCGTAGTCTGCGAACTCACCGCGGACAGCGAATTCGGTCGTGAGGTCTTCGTACTTGTCGTAGCCGAGGGCATCGCAGAGGAAATCCGTGACAAGGAGACGAGTATCGCCTTCGTTGGCGTCGCGATCGACGAGGTCGGACAGCGGTCGTTGAAAACGGCGCAGGGCGGTCTTGATCGCGTCCTTGGCGTCGTTCTCCCACTTCGGTCCCGCGGGCTTCGTTGCCGTGGTCGCGTCGCTCATCGTGAATACCTCTCGGGGGTCAGGTTTGCTTGTCATGACAGCCGCTCCGCTGCATAGCCAGAGCATAGCGATGAGCTGGGCGCGACTTCGAACATTGGGACCTGCCCAGCAGCCGTGGTGATCGCGGATGCAACGCTGTCGCGAGACGAAGACCCCGGGATCCGTGCCATTGTGCCGGATCCCAGGGGCTTCGTCGTATCGGTGCGGCGCGTTCAGCCGCCCATGACGGGCTGCGTCTCGTAGACGTCGATCGCGCCGCCCATGGCGGTGTGCGGGTGACCCTCGAGCAGCGTGGCGATCGCCTCGTAGGAGTCCGCCTGCAGCAGCGAGTAGCCGCCGACGGTGGGGTCGGCGCCGGGGGAGACCGGCACCGTCGGATCGCCGAAGTTGACGATGGCGTCGCCGGCGCGAGCCGCCCAGCCGTTCCAGGCATCCGTCATCTCGGCCGCCTGCTCCGGCGTCGGCTCCGGCATCGCCGCCATCGCGGCAGGGTCTACGCGGTAGATCAGCAGATAGTTGGTCATGGGGTGCTCCTCGTGCGTCGGGTCGTGCGTGCGGATCGCCGTCGATGACGGCACATGCCGAGGATCCCGCAGCATGATGTCCGACGGAAGAGCCGGATCCGATTCCATAGACTTCTGCGAGGAAGCGGTGCGTCAGCTCATCCGGGTGACGGCGACCAGCCCTGCGGGACAAGCCGCCGGAAGGCGTCGAGCACCCGTCCGATACGTTCCGAATCCTGGCTCGAGACATCGGACCATGCGGACGGAGCGCATCTGCCATCACGCTCTCGACAGTGGAGGGCGGCGCCGCGATCCGCGACGCGAGGGCGTGTCGCGGATCGCGATCCTGATCGGATCGTCGGGCGCGCAGATGCGGAGGTCAGCGATTCGGATCGATGAGGACGAGTCCCTGCTTCGTGTCGGAGAGCGTGACCCAGCCCGGTCCGAACAGATAGGTCATCCCGTAGCCGTCCGCGTCCTTGCTGAGCGACGCCTTCGGGTCCGCGGTGATGTAGACCCCGCGGTCGCTCTCCTCGCGGGTCCACCCGGAGGCGACCAGCTGCGCCTCCCGGGCCGCGGCGTCGCTGCCGGAGAGCGGGGCCCAGCCGTAGAGCAGGCCATGATCCGACGCGACGCTCTGATCGGCCCACAGGCACTCGATGCCGCCCGGGACGATGTTCGGGCCGAACCGGAACTCGCGCTGCATCGCCGACCAGCCCTGCTTCTGCAGGGCCGCGACCGTGTCGGAGGGGATCAGCGTCTCGCAGCTGAGCGTGCCGGGCGCCGCGGCAGGGGTGTCCGCGGGCGCGGTTGAGGGGCTGGGTGCAGGCACAGCCGGATTCGAGGTCGCGGGTGCCGGCCGGGGGCCGCTGCTGCACGCCGTGGTGGCGGCGAGTACGCCCAGGGCGACGCCGAGCGGCGCGAGGATCCGGGCGCGCAGATGCATCAGGGAGCGGCCGGGCCGGGCCGCCCGACGGATCCGTGCAGCTGCTCGAGGAACGCGGCGTGCAGCGTCCCGTTCGTGGCGAGCGCCGAGCGCCCCGCGAGTGTGGGGGTGCCGTCGAACGCGGTCGCCGTGCCGCCGGCTTCGGTCACGATCGCGAACGCGGCGGCGATGTCGTACTCCTTGACGCCGAACTCGGCGACCATGTCGATGCGGCCTTCGGCGAGCATCATGTATGAGAACACGTCGCCGTAGGCGCGATCGCGCCACACCCGCCGGCTCAGTGCGATGAGCTGGTCGAGGTGCCCGGCCTCGTCCCACTGCGCGATGCTCTGGAAGCTCACGCTCGCGTCGTCCAGGCTCGCCACATCGGAGACATTGATCGCGCGCGGCCCGGCATCTGTCGCCGCCCAGGCGCCGAGACCCGGGGCGGCCCACCATCGCCGGCCGAGCGCCGGCATGCTGACGACGCCGACCTTGGCGACGCCGTCGATCGCGAGGCTGATCATGGTGCCCCACATCGGCACGCCGCGCAGGAAGTTCGCTGTGCCGTCGATCGGATCGATGATCCACTGCCGATGCGTGTCGCCCGAGGTGCCGTACTCCTCGCCGAGGATCCCGTCGCCGGGACGCTCGGCGTGCAGGATCTCCCGGATCGCGCGCTCGGTGGCCAGATCCGCATCCGTGACGTGCGAGCGATCGGCCTTGAGCGACACGTTCAGGTCGGCGGCGTCGAAGCGCGGCAGGGACTGCGCGTCGGCGGAGTCGGCAAGGCGGAGAGCGAGGTCGAGGTCGCTCTGGAAGTCGGCATCGGCGCGGGTCTCAGTCACGTGTCAAGGATAGGGCCCCGGGCGGACGCGCCCTGGGCGAATCCGGCCCAGAGAGCACTCCGGGTGGACGACACGCCAGGGATGCACGCGTACCCGGCGCCGATTTCGCTTCCGCCCGATCCGCTGGTAACGTTGTTCCTCGGCCGGGGAACCGGCCCGCCGAGCACCTCTAGCTCAATCGGCAGAGCAACTGACTCTTAATCAGTGGGTTCTGGGTTCGAGTCCCAGGGGGTGCACTGCTCAGAAGGCCCGGTCGGAATCATCTTCCGACCGGGCCTTCTGCATGCGGGCTGTTCGACGGGTCAGGGGCGGGCTATCGGGGCTTAGTGGTCATCGGCCTCGGTACCACGACCGGAGGGCTTATCAGGCGTGACGGATGAGCCGAACCCGCAACCAACGGTGGCGTCGAGGACTTCGGCGTAGGACCATCCGTCGCCGGAGTGTCCGACACGGCGCGGTGTCAGACGCGGCGCACCGAGAGCAGCTGATACCCCTCGGGCACCTTCGCCTCGAGGGCGGCCATGTCATCGGCTTCGATCTCCTGTATGCCGTCGCGGCGCACGATCGTGCCCTCCGCGGTGAGGACGGTGTCCTTCTTCGCCATCGTCACGGGGGCGGAGGCGAGCTGCCAGCCCTCCGGGGTTTCGGCGGCGAGCAGGTCCTGGATCTCGTCCAGCTCCTCCGCCTGCACGGTGTGGGTTTTGGATTCGACAGGGCGGATGAGACCGATCAGCATGCCTCCAGCGTAGGCCTCGGCGCCGACGACGAAGCCCGCCCCGCGCACCGTTGTGCGGGACGGGCCGTTCGCGGCACCCGTTCGGGTCGGGTGCGGACCCTCAGGCGGCGTCGCCGATGAGGATCGCCTCGGCATCCTCCGCGGCGTCGTGCGAGCCGCGGTCGATGTGCGCGAGCGCACGACGACCGAAGAGCACCACGAGCGCGGCGATGAGCACCGAGACCCCGGCGAACAAGTAGGGCACGGTGTCGCCCCAGAGGTGCGACAGGAACGCCGCAAGGGGAGGGGCCACGGCGCCGCCGATGAACCGGACCGCGGAGTAGGCCGACGACGCGACAGAGCGGGGCAGATCCGTCGCCTCCATGACCGCCTCGGTGAGCACCGTGTTCATGATGCCGAGCAGCAGCCCGCCGACGATGATGCAGATCACGAGCGCCATCGGGATCGCGACCAGGATCCCGGCCACGATCAGATCGATGGCCAGCAGCGGCAGCACGAACAGGATGATCCGGGTGATCGGCATCCGGCGCAGCAGGATCGGCGCCACCCAGACGCTCGTGACCGCCAGTGCGATGCCCCAGCCGAAGAACGTCAGGCCGATGCCGATCGCGCTGAACCCGAGCGGGAACGGGGAGAACGCCAGCAGCACGAAGAAGCCGATGTTGTAGAACAGCGCAGCCACGGCCAGCACGCCCAGGGCGGGCCGGCGGAGCGCCGTGAACGGCGCGGAGAACGGCACCGGCCGGCGCTTCTCGAACGGGCCGCGCAGCAGCGTCAGCACGGCGATGAAGCCGATGGCCATGAGCGCGACGACGCCGAAGAACGGACCCTGCCACGCGATCTCGCCGAGGAGCCCTCCGAGCAGCGGGCCGATCGCGATGCCGAGGCCGAGGGCGGCCTCGTACAGGATGATCGCGGCGCTGGACCCGCCGCTGGCAGCGCCGACGATCGTGGCGAGCGCGGTCGAGATGAACAGCGCGTTGCCGAGGCCCCATCCGGCGCGGAAGCCGATGATCGCGTCGACGCTGCCGCTCAGGGCGCAGAACAGCGCGAAGACGACGATGAGGGCAAGTCCGACCAGGAGCGTCGCCTTGGCGCCGATGCGGCTGGAGATCCAGCTCGTGAAGAGCATCGCCACGCCGGTGACGAGCAGGTAGCTGGTGAACAGCAGCTCGGTCTGCACCGGGGTCGCCTGGAGCGAGGCGGCGATCGCGGGGAGGATCGGGTCGACCAGCCCGATGCCCATGAACGCCACGACGCAGGCGAAGGCGACCGCCCAGACCTGTGCGGGCTGTCGCCAGATCGATACCGAGGAATCGGTGGTGCTCAACGTGCTGTCCTTTCCAGAAGCGAATGCGTGTGCAGGATCTCGGCGGCGCGGGAGAGGTGCTCCCAGTCCGTGTCATCGAGGTCGCTGAATCGCGGAGCGAGGATCCGCTGGATCTCGTCACGCCAGGCGTGCAGGGCGGTGCGCCCGGCGTCGGTGATCGTGACCACCGTCGCCCGGGAGTCCTCGGGGTCGGGAGAGCGGAGCACCAGGCCGTCCTGCTCGAGCTGTCCGAGCAGGCGGGTCATGCCGGGCTGCGTGGTGCGGCTGGCCTTCGCGAGCTCTCCCACACGCTGTCCGTCGCCGCTGTCGAGCACGTTCAGCGCCCGCCATTGCGTCGCAGGCGCGTCGTTGCCGGCCTCCTGGGCGGCGATTCGGGTGAGGGCATGCGTCGAGAAGACGATCGATTGCAGGATCTCGCCGTGATTCATACCAAAAGTATATATCAGTGGTATGTAAATGGCAAGGCGTTGCGGGCTCCCGTCGCGAAAGATGCCGCTCAACGCCGCGCAGAGCGGCAACTTGTGCGACGGGAACGGGCGGCGGCGCGGCGGGAGCGAGCTGAGGACCGGCGCAGCGAGCTGAGGAGCGGCTCAGCGGGGCGCCGCGCTCAGCGTGCGGCTCGGCCGGCGATCCGGGCCGAGAGCTGGTGTGCGTGCGCGAGCAGTGTGCGTCCGAGCGCGGGCAGCCGGTCCGGGCCGAACCGGAACTCGACCCCGGTCAGGCTCAGCGCCCACTCCGGCCGCCCGTCGCGATCGAACACCGCGGCACCCATGCCCCAGCTGCCCTCGACGATCAGGCCCGGGTTCACGGCGTACCCCCGCGCCTTGGTCTCCGCCAGGCGCCGGCGCAGCGGCTCCTGGGCGTGCGCACGGCCCCAGCGCTCGCCGAGCTCGGGATGACGCCCCAGGTAGGCATCCACATCGTGGTCAGGCAGGAAGGACAGGATCGCGAGTCCGGCGCTCGCGACGCCGAGCGGAAAGCGCACCCCCTCGCTGAGCACGAAGGAGCGGATCGGGAAGGCCCCCTCCTCGCGCAGCAGGCACACGGTCTCGTCCGCCCGGCGCACGGAGAGGAACGCGCTCTCCTCGGTCTTCACAGCCAGGGAGCGCACGATGTCTCGGGCGAACTCGGTGATGTCGTAGCGAGCAGCGGCCACCGTTCCCATGAGATACAGCTCGGGTCCTGGCATCCACAGGGCGCTCTGCGGATCCTGGTCGACGAGCCCCTCCGCGCGCAGGGCGGACAGCAGGCGATGCACGGTCGAACGGCTGAGTCCCGAGGTCGCGGCGAGCCGCTGCAGCGCGGCGCCGTCGGGTGAGGCCGTGACGAGGCGGAGCAGTTCGGCGGCGCGGGCGATGGCCTGTGCTCCGGGGACCGATCGCTTTGCGGGAGAAGCCTGTTCCATGATGTGGACGCTACTGACGTGGGCGACCACATGGCAAGCGCGGGCTTGAACACCCCGCCGCCGCGGCGCAGAGTGGAGCCGTATCCCACACGAAGGAGTGACGAGTGATCGACAAGCCCTCCAGCGGCCGCGGCATAGACAAGCGATGGGCCTCCGCGGCCGACGCCGTGGCAGACATCCCCGACGGTGCGTCGCTGGCCGTCGGCGGCTTCGGTCTCTCCGGCAATCCGAGCGCTCTCATCGAAGCGCTGCTCGCACAGGGCACGTCGGACCTGAGTGTGGTCAGCAACAACTGCGGCGTGGACGACTGGGGCCTTGGTCTGTTGCTCGGCGCGCGCCGGATCCGCAAGATGACCTCGTCCTACGTCGGGGAGAACAAGGAGTTCGAGCGCCAGTTCCTCTCCGGCGAGCTCGAGCTCGAGCTGACGCCGCAGGGGACGCTCGCGGAGAAGCTGCGCGCCGGCGGATCCGGCATCGCCGCCTTCTACACGCAGACCGGCGTCGGCACCCAGGTCGCGGAGGGTGGCCTGCCGCGGCGCTACGCCGCCGACGGCTCGGTCGCGATCGCCTCGCCCGCCAAGAACGTGCGAACCTTCGAGCTGCACGGGCAGCCGCGCGAGTTCGTGCTCGAGGAGGCGATCACCACGGACTTCGCGCTCGTGCACGCGGCGCTCGGCGACCGGCACGGCAACCTGATCTTCAACAAGGCGGCGCGCAACTTCAATCCGCTCGCCGCGATGGCGGGCCGCGTCTGCATCGCGCAGGTCGAGCGGCTCGTCGAGCCGGGAGAGCTGGATCCGGATCAGATCCACCTGCCCGGCGTGTACGTGCACCGCGTGATCGAGGTCGGATCCGACATCGAGAAGCGCATCGAGCGGCGCACCGTGCGCCCTTCGACAAGCTCAGGGACCGGATCCGGTTCCGGGAACGGGGAGGCCTGACATGGCTCTGACACGCGATGAGATGGCGGCGCGCGCCGCCCGCGAGCTGTCCGACGGGTCCTACGTGAACCTCGGCATCGGGCTGCCCACGCTCGTTCCGAACTACGTGCCGGAGGGCGTGACCCTCGTGCTGCAGTCCGAGAACGGCATCCTCGGCGTCGGCCCCTATCCCGCGGAGGACGCGGTCGACCCCGACCTCATCAACGCCGGCAAGGAGACCGTGACCACACTGCCCGGCGCCGCGTTCTTCGACTCGGGGCTCAGCTTCGGCATGATCCGCGGTGGCAAGATCGACGCGGCCATCCTCGGGGCGATGCAGGTGAGCGCCACCGGGGATCTCGCGAACTGGATGATCCCCGGGAAGATGGTCAAGGGCCCGGGCGGCGCGATGGACCTCGTGCACGGGGCCGGACGTGTGATCGTGCTCATGGAGCACGTCGCACGCGACGGATCCGCGAAGATCGTGGACGAGTGCTCGCTGCCGCTCACCGGGCGGGGCGTGGTGCACCGGATCATCACGGATCTGGCCGTGATCGACGTGACGCCCGAGGGCCTGCGGCTCGTGGAGCTCGCCCCCGGAGTGAGCGTGCAGGACGTGAAGGATGCGACCCAGCCGCCGCTACGGGTCGCGGAAGGACTGGAGTGAGCATGAGCGCAGAGGACATCGTCATCGTCGCCGGGGCACGGACGCCGCAGGGACGGTTGAAGGGCCAGCTTGCCGCTTTCACCGCGCCGCAGCTGGGGTCGTTCGCGATCCGCGGCGCGCTCGAGCAGGGAGGCGTGGATCCGGCCGAGATCGACGCCGTGATCGTCGGGCAGGTGCTCGCCGCCGGATCCGGGCAGAACGCCGCCCGGCAGGCTGCGATCGGGGCGGGCATCGGCTGGGACGTGCCGTCCCACTCCGTCAACAAGGTGTGCCTCTCGGGGCTCACCGCCATCATCGATGCGGCGCGGATGATCCGCACGGGCGACGCTCTCACGGTCGTCGCGGCGGGCATGGAGTCGATGACGCGCGCGCCGCATCTGCTGATGGGCTCCCGCGACGGCTGGGCCTACGGCTCCGTCGAGGTGCTCGACCACATGGCGTACGACGGCCTCACCGACGCGTACGACAAGGAGAGCATGGGGGCATCGACCGAGCGGCACAACCCGCGGTTCGGGCTCACACGCGAGGCGCAGGACGAGGTCGCGGCGCGGTCGCACCAGCGTGCGGCCTCGGCCCGCGACGCGGGCGTGTTCGACGCCGAGATCGTGCCGGTCAGCGTGCCGCAGCGGCGCGGCGAGCCGGTGGTCCTGACGACGGACGAGGGGATCCGCCCGGAGACGACCGTCGAGACGCTCGCAGGGCTCCGCCCGGCGTTCGCGGAGGGCGGGTCGATCACGGCGGGAAACTCCTCGCAGATCTCCGACGGCGCCTCGGCGGTCGTCGTCACCACGCGTGCCCACGCCGAGGCCCAGGGCTGGCCCGTGCTCGTCACGGTCGGAGCCAGCGGGCAGACCGCCGGCCCCGACAACTCCCTGCAGGAGCAGCCGGCGAACGCCATCCAGCGAGCGCTGGACAAGCAGGGGATCACGGTCGCGGACCTGGATCTGGTCGAGATCAACGAGGCCTTCGGGGCCGTGGTCGCACGCTCCGAGGCGGCGCTCGGCCTGGATCCGGAGATCGTCAACGTGCACGGCGGCGGCATCGCGATCGGGCACCCGATCGGCGCGAGCGGCAACCGCCTGGCGGTGCACATGGCGCACGAGCTGGTACGTCGAGGATCCGGCACCGCGGTGGTCGCCCTGTGCGGCGGCGGCGGTCAGGGCGAGGCGCTCATCCTCACCCGCTGAGGCGGATCGCGCGGGCGCCGCGCTTTCGAGCATTGTCCCGTCGCAATTGATGTCGCTCAGACTCGCTCAGAGCGGCATCGATCGCGACGGGAGCGGCTGTGGGCGCTCCCGTAGGATCGGCGCATGACGACGATCCAGGCTCTGACGGCGGCCGACCGCGACGACTGGCTGCCGCTCTGGCAGGCGTACCTGACGTTCTACGAGTCGGCACTCGCCGAGGACGTCACCGCGTCGACGTTCGCGAGGATCGCGGATCCGGCGGGGGACATCCAGGGCGCGATCGCCCGGGCCGACGACGGCCGCGCGGTCGGCATCGTGCACTGGCTGGCGCATCCGGCGACCTGGTCGAAGACCGGCTACACCTACCTCGAGGACCTCTTCGTGGATCCGTCCGTCCGCGGAGCGGGCGTCGGCCGTGCGCTGATCGCGCACGTGAAGGACGCGGCGCGCGCCGCGGGCAGCGCCAAGGTGTACTGGCTGACTGCCGAGACCAACGCCACCGCGCGCCGTCTCTACGACCGCGTCGCCGAGCGCAGCGGCTTCATCCACTACCAGATCGATCTCGGCTGACGATCGCGAGCCGGGTGCGCTCCGGTCCCCGAGCGAGCCTGCCCCCGGTTCCGGCGCGAGCTTCACTCCGGTTCCCGAGCGAGCCTCCCCCCGGTTCCGGAGCGAGTCTCCCCCCGGTTCCCGAGCGAGCTTCACTCCGGTTCCTGAGCGAGCGGAGCGAGACGAAGGACGCTGAGGAACTCAGGCCTTGCCGGCTTTGCGCTGCGCCTTGAGCTCGGCCTTCAATTCCTTCTTCGCGCGCTTGTACTGCACAGGCGCGACGGGGGAGTCGTAGGGGACGGATTCGCCGCGTTCATCCCGGCGGAAGTCCAGGATCGCGCCCACGGCCAGAGCGATCGTGATGCCCCAGCTCAGCCACGCCAGCACGGCACGCCAGGTGATCGGCGCGTCCCGGGTGCCGCGCAGCAACGCGATCCCGCTCGTGATCGCGCCGAACAGACCGCTCGCGAAGAGGTAGTTGCGCATGCGATCGAGTCTAACCAGCGCGCATCCTGCTCTGCGGGATCCGCCGCCGCACAGAAGCTAGCCTGGAGGAGGCATCCGCCGCCGTGAGGAGCGTTCCCATGACTTCGTCCACACCCACCGCGTCGTTCGTGATCGTCGCGAACCGGCTGCCGGTCGACCGCGTGCCGGGCCCCGACGGCGAGGAGATCTGGCGGCGGTCGCCGGGCGGTCTCGTCGCCGCTCTCGAACCCGTGATGCAGGCCGTGGACGGCGCCTGGGTGGGCTGGGCGGGGCAGGCGGACCTCGAGCTCACGCCGTTCACCGAGGACGGCATCCGGCTGCTGCCCGTCATGCTCTCGGCGCAGGACGTCGAGGAGTATTACGAGGGCTTCGCGAACGACACGATCTGGCCGCTGTACCACGACGTGATCTCCTCCCCGCAGTACCACCGCGAGTGGTGGGACGCCTATGTGCGCGTGAACCGGCGGTTCGCGGAACGGGCCGCGAGCGCCGTCGCCCCGGGCGGCACGGTGTGGGTGCACGACTACCAGCTGCAGCTCGTGCCGGCGATGCTGCGCGAGCGCCGGCCCGACGTCACGATCGGCTACTTCCACCACATCCCGTTCCCCGCGCACGGGCTCTACGCGCAGCTGCCCTGGCGGGACCAGGTGCTGCAGGGCCTTCTCGGCGCCGACGTCGTCGGCTTCCAGCGCGCGCAGGACGCGACGTACTTCCTCGCGGCGGTGCGCCGGCGGCTGCGGCTGGACGTCAAGGGCTCCACGGTGTCGGTGACCGACGGCGGGCCGCGCACGGTGATCGCGCGCGCCTTCCCGATCTCGATCGACACCACGCCGTACATCGAGCTCGCCGCGCGTCCCGATGTGCGTGCCCGCGCGGCCGAGATCCGCGAGGGGCTCGGCAATCCGCGCAAGATCCTGCTCGGCGTCGACCGGCTCGACTACACCAAGGGGATCCGGCATCGCATCAAGGCGTTCGGGGAGCTGCTGGATCAGGGCAGGGTCTCGGTCGAGGACGTCACCCTCGTGCAGGTCGCCAGCCCCAGTCGGGAGCGAGTGGACGCCTACGTGCAGCTGCGCGACGAGATCGAGCTCGCCGTGGCGCGGATCAACGGCGATCACGACACCATGGAGCACACCGCGATCCGCTACCTGCACCAGGGGTTCGCCCGCGAGGAGATGGTGGCGCTCTACCTCGCCGCCGACGTGATGCTGGTCACGGCCCTCCGGGACGGCATGAATCTCGTCGCCAAGGAGTATGTGGCCACCCGCGGGGATCACCGCGGGGTGCTGGTGCTCAGCGAGTTCACCGGCGCCGCCGACGAGCTGCGCCAGGCGGTGCTGGTGAACCCGCACGACATCGAAGGGCTCAAGAACGCGGTCATGCAGGCCGTCGACATGCCGCCGCGGGAGCAGTCCCGGCGTATGAGGGCACTGCGCAAACGGGTGCTGGAGAACGATGTGAACGCCTGGTCGCGGGAGTTCCTCGCGGCCCTCGAGAACGTACGGAGCGCACGATGACCCGAAAGACTCCGCCGGGGGCGCCGAATTTCGGCTCCCTTCCTGATCGGCAGCGGCCCAGGCCGCTGACCCGCGACTGGACCGCCGCCGAGACCGACCCCGCGCTCGCCGCGATCGCGCGCACCTCGCGCCTGCTGGTGGCGCTCGACTTCGACGGCACGGTCTCGCCGCACGTGGCCGACCCGATGGCCGCGCGAGCGCTGCCCGAGGCCGTGGCCGCGGTGAGCCGTCTCGCCGCGCTGCCCGACACGTTCGTGGCCTACGCGTCCGGCCGGAGCCTGCACGACCTGCGTGAGATCACCGAGCACGAGGACGGATCCAGGATCCTGCTCGCCGGATCCCACGGCGCCCAGTTCTGGTTCCCGGATACGGGGGAGGAGACCGACCTCTCCACCGCGCCGACGGACCGGGACGCGGTGGTCGCCGAGCTGCGCGCCCTGATCGCGGATCTCGACGGGGTCGTGCACGAGCCCAAGACCTTCGGCTTCGGCGTGCACACCCGCACCGCGGCGGCCGGGCAGGAGGAGATCGCGTTTCTGCGCGTCGAGAAGTGGGCGTCCAAGCGCATCCCGTCGTGGCGGCGCCGCACCGGGCATCATCTGCGCGAGTACTCCTGGCGGGACGAGGGCAAGGACGCCGCGCTGAGCCGGCTGCGCGAGCATGTCGGCGCCACCGCGGTGCTGTTCGCGGGCGACGACGTCACAGACGAGGACGGGATGCGCACGCTGCACGGCGCGGATCTGGGTGTGCGGATCGGTCAGGGCGAGACCGCGGCGACTCTGCGGGTCCCGGATCCGGCGGCGTTCGCGGTGCTGCTCGACGCGCTGGCCGACGCCCGCGCGGCCGGGCAATAGACTGCTTCCATGCGCGCGCAGCACGGTTCCGGTGGTCCGATCCTCGCGCGTGCGGGCGGCCGGAGCGCCTTCGATCATGCGTTAGGCTTGACGCACGTTCGATGCGTGATCGGCACAACCGGATCCCGGATCGGACGCAGAGCTCCGGCCGTCATGCAGACCGCCGGGCGCGATGGTGATCTGATTCGGGTCGATATCGCGGCTCGCGCTCTCGATTCACTCGTCGAGGAGCATGAGCCGGGCTCACGCGGCGACGGCGTTCGTCGCAGCGATGAGCCGACTTCTCCGCGCTGCACCCGAGGCGTTCCAGCCCAGTGCTCCCGACCCCTGAGATCCGCCCCCGGCGGACCGGGTCGGAGAGTCCTCCACGGCAGGGCCCCGTCCCGCCGCTTCCGTCGATCGTTCACCACCGCAAGGAACCTTCATGACCGCTGATACCGCTCCAGCCGTCCCGCGCCCGCCCGCCCGTCCGGCGGCGGCGCCCGTTCTCACCGGCGCTCAGGCCGTCGTCCGCTCCCTCGAGCTCCTCGGCGTCACCGACGTCTTCGGCATCCCCGGCGGCGCGATCATGGAGGTCTACGACCCGCTCATGGCGTCGACCGAGCTGCGCCACATCCTCGTGCGTCACGAGCAGGGCGGCGGCCACGCCGCGGAGGGCTACGCCACCGCCTCCGGGAAGGTCGGCGTCACCATCGCGACCTCGGGCCCCGGTGCGACCAACCTCGTCACCGCGATCGCCGACGCCTACATGGACTCCATCCCGATCGTCGCCATCACGGGCCAGGTGTTCTCCCGGCTGATGGGAACGGACGCGTTCCAGGAAGCCGACATCGTCGGCATCACCATGCCGATCACGAAGCACTCGATCCTGGTCAAGCGCCCCGAGGACATCCCCGGAGCCATCGCCGCAGCGTTCGAGATCGCCTCGACCGGTCGTCCCGGCCCCGTGCTCGTGGACATCACCAAGGACGCGCAGCAGGCGACGGCGCCCTTCGTCTGGCCGCCGAAGTACGACCTGCCCGGCTACCGCCCCGTGACCAAGGCGCACGGCAAGCAGATCCAGGCTGCGGCCACGCTGCTCGCCGAGGCCAGGAAGCCCGTGCTGTACGTCGGTGGCGGCATCATCCGCGGCCGCGCCTCCGAAGAGCTGCTCGCGCTCGCCGAGCTCACCGGCGCCCCTGTCGTCACCACGCTGATGGCGCGCGGCGCGTTCCCCGACTCGCACCCCCAGCACGTCGGCATGCCCGGCATGCACGGCACGGTGCCCGCCGTGCTGGCGCTGCAGGAGGCCGATCTGCTGGTCGCGCTCGGCACCCGGTTCGACGACCGCGTGACCGGCAAGGCCGAGCTGTTCGCCCCGAACGCCAAGGTCGTGCACGTCGACATCGACCCGGCCGAGATCTCCAAGATCCGCACCGCCGACGTCCCGATCGTGGGGGGCGTGCGCGAGGTCATCACCGACCTGGAGGCGGCGTTCCGCGGGCTCACCGGCGGCGCCAAGGGCGACATCGAGGAGTGGTGGGCCTACCTCGACGGCCTGCGCGCCGAGTTTCCGCTCGGCTACACGGCCCCCGAGGACGGCCTGATGTCGCCGCAGCACGTGATCCAGCGGATCGGCGAGCTGACCGGACCCGAGGCGGTCTACGCCGCCGGCGTCGGCCAGCACCAGATGTGGGCGGCGCAGTTCATCAAGTATGAGCGCCCCAACTCCTGGCTGAACTCCGGCGGCGCCGGCACCATGGGCTACGCCGTGCCGGCGGCCATGGGAGCCAAGGTCGCCGAGCCCGAGCGCGTGGTCTGGGCGATCGACGGCGACGGCTGCTTCCAGATGACCAACCAGGAGCTCGCGACCTGCGTCATCAACGACATCCCGATCAAGGTCGCGATCATCAACAACTCCTCGCTGGGCATGGTCCGCCAGTGGCAGACCCTGTTCTATGAGGGCCGGCACTCGAACACCGACCTGAACACCGGTCACGGGACGATCCGGATCCCCGACTTCGTCAAGCTCGCCGAGGCCTACGGCTGCCTCGCGATCCGGGTGGAGAAGGAGGAGGAGATCGACGCCGCCATCACGCTCGCGCTGGAGACGAACGATCGCCCCGTCGTGATCGACTTCGTCGTCAGCGCCGATGCCATGGTGTGGCCGATGGTGCCGCAGGGCGTCAGCAACAGCTACATCCAGTACGCGCGCGACCACGCGCCCGCCTTCGACGAGGAGGACTGATCCATGTCCACGCATGTGCTGAGCCTCCTGGTGGAGGACACCCCGGGCCTGCTGACCCGCGTCGCCGGCCTGTTCGCGCGCCGCGGCTTCAACATCGAGTCGCTCGCCGTGGGCGTGACCGAGGTCCCGGGGATCTCCCGGATCACGGTCGTCGTCGACGTCGAGGAGTTCCCGCTCGAGCAGGTGACCAAGCAGCTCAACAAGCTGATCAACGTCATCAAGATCGTCGAGCTGGAGCAGAACGCGTCCGTGCAGCGCGAGCACATGCTCATCAAGGTGCGCACCGACAACAACTCCCGCTCGAACGTGCTGGAGGTCGTGAGCCTCTTCCGCGCGTCCGTCGTGGACTACGCCCCCGAGGCGCTGGTGATCGAGGTCACCGGCGACAAGGGCAAGGTCGATGCGCTGCTGCGGGCGCTCGAGCCGTTCGGCATCAAGGAGCTCGCCCAGTCCGGCCTGCTCGCGATCGGCCGCGGCGGCAAGAGCATCACCGAGCGCGTGCTGCGCAGCTGACCCCATCAGATTTCCCCAACCCTGCCGGTCCCTGAGCCTGTCGAAGGGCCCGGCCCGAAACCACCCTGCTTCGCCCGGTTGCCGACCGGGCGAAGCCAACTGCTTCGCCCGGTTGCTGAGCGAGCGAAGCGAGACGAAGTACAACAAGGAGAAACACACAGTGAGCACCGAGATCTTCTACGACGCCGACGCGGATCTGTCGATCATCCAGAACAAGAAGGTCGCGATCGTCGGCTACGGCTCGCAGGGTCACGCACACGCGATGAACCTGCGCGACAGCGGTGTCGAGGTCGCGATCGCCCTCAAGGAGGGCTCCACCTCGATCGCGAAGGCGACCGAGGCGGGCTTCCCGGTCAAGACCGTCGCCGAGGCCACGCAGTGGGCCGACCTGATCATGATCCTCGCGCCCGACCAGCACCAGCGCGGCATCTACCGTGAGTCGATCGCGCCGAACCTGACCGCCGGCAAGACCCTCGCGTTCGCGCACGGCTTCAACATCCGCTTCGGCTACATCGACGCGCCCGAGGGCGTCGACGTGATCCTCATCGCCCCGAAGGCCCCGGGTCACACCGTGCGTCGTGAGTTCGTCGCCGGCCGCGGCATCCCGGACATCATCGCCGTCGAGCGCGACGCGTCGGGCAACGCCTGGGCCACTGCGCTCTCGTACGCGAAGGCGATCGGCGGCACCCGCGCCGGCGTCATCAAGACGACCTTCACCGAGGAGACCGAGACCGACCTCTTCGGCGAGCAGGCCGTGCTCTGCGGTGGCATGAGCCACCTCGTGCAGGCCGGCTTCGAGACCCTCACCGAGGCGGGCTACCAGCCGCAGATCGCCTACTTCGAGGTGCTGCACGAGCTCAAGCTCATCGTCGACCTGATGTGGGAGGGCGGCATCGCCAAGCAGCGCTGGTCGATCTCCGACACCGCCGAGTTCGGCGACTACGTCTCCGGCCCGCGCATCATCGACGCCGGCGTCAAGCAGCGCATGAAGGACGTCCTCGCGGACATCCAGTCCGGCGCCTTCGCCACCCGGTTCATCGAGGACCAGGACAACGGCGCCACCGAGTTCCTCGCCCTTCGCGAGAAGGAGCAGGGCCACCCGATCGAGGCCACCGGCAAGGAGCTGCGCGCTCTGTTCGCCTGGAAGCAGACCGACGAGGACTACGTCGAGGGCAGCGCCGCGCGCTGACCCGCAGTCCGCGTGAGAACGGGCGTCCCTTTCGAGGGGCGCCCGTTCCTCGTCTCCCGCAGGTCGTCGAGTGAGGAGTCGCGCAGCGCGACCGAGACGCCCTTCGTCTCGTCGCTGCGCTCCTCGCTCAGGGACCGGCTTATCCTCGGCCCCTGAGCGAGCGTAGCGGGGACCGAGTCACACCTGGGCGTTGAGCGAGGAGTCGCGCAGCGCGACCGAGACGCCCTTCGTCTCGTCGCTGCGCTCCTCGCTCAGGGACCGGTTCGTCGTCGGTCCCTGAGCGAGCGCAGCGGGACCGAGTCACACCTGGGCGTTGAGCGAGGACGCGCGCAGCGCGACCGAGACGAAACGCGGTGCTCTCGCGAGGGCGCCTCGTTTCGTCTCGCTCGACCTTCGGCCGTGCTCGCTCAACGACCCCGGGAGGCGCCGGGCGCGCCGCGCTATGCCGGGAAGACCACGCCCTCGCCGACCACGCGCAGGGCGACGCGCTGTCCCGGGCGGGTCAGTGCGGCGTTCCAGTGCCGGATCGTGATCTCCGACACGACATCGCCGAGACGCGGATCCGCATCCGCGCGTGGCTCGAGCCGGATCCGCACCGACGACTCCGCGCCGAAGTAGACGCCTTCTTGCACGACCGCGCGGATCGGAGAGTCGGCGACGAGCTGCACCTGCTCGGGCCGCAGCATCAGCCGCACCCGGCCGCGCGCGGGCGGGTTGCGCACCGGCACATAGCCGAGTGCACAGGAGGCGAGGGATCCGTCCAGCCATGCGTCCAGCACGATCGCCTCGCCGAGGAACTCCGCCACGCCGCGGTCCACGGGTCGCGTGTACACGACGAAGGGATGGCCGGTCTGCACCAGGCGCCCGTCGCGCATCACGGCGACCTGATCCGCGAAGCTGAGCGCCTCGGACTGGTCGTGGGTGACGAGGATGGTCGTCGTCCCGGCATCGGTCAGGATCCGCGCCACCGCCTCACGGGTCGCCGCGCGCAGGCCGGTGTCGAGCGCGGAGAACGGCTCGTCCAGCAGCATCAGCTCGGGCTTGCGCGCGAGCGCCCGTGCGATCGCGACCCGCTGCTGCTGACCGCCGGAGAGCTGGTCGGGGCGGCGGTCCGCGAACTCCCGGGGAAGTGCGACGAGATCCAGCAGCTCGGCCACGCGCCCGTCGCGGTCCGCACGGCTGAGGTCGTCGAGGCCGAAGGCGATGTTGCGGGCTACCGTCAGGTGCGGGAACAGCCCGCCGTCCTGGGTGACATAGCCGATGTCGCGGCGGTGCACCGGCACCCAGGCTCCGGGGCCGGCGACCGTGGCGGAGCCGAGCACGACCTCGCCGGAGTCGGGGCGTTCGAATCCGGCGATGATGCGCAGCAGCGTGGTCTTGCCCGATCCGGAGGCGCCGACGACGGCGGTGATGCCGCCGTGCTGCACGGCGAGGTCGACGCCGTGCAGCACCCGGCGACCGCCGTAGGACGCCGTCACGTCGGCGACCTGCAGGTGCGCGGTGGGCAGGGGACCGGTGCCGGGCGAGGGCACGGCGCCGAGGGAGCCGAGGTTGTGTGCGGTCATGCGGTCTCCGCGGTCGTGGGGGCGGACGCCGCCGGGTCGGGGTCGGCGGAGGCAGCGGCGGTGGAGAGCGCCGTGGACTGCCGGAACAGGAGGTAGGTCATGGGCGCGGACAGCAGGATCAGCAGCGTCGCGTAGGGTGCCGCGCCCGCGAAGTCGATCTCGCTGGACAGGCTCCAGAACCGGGTGGCGAGGGTCTGCACGCCGATCGGCGACAGCAGCAGCGTCGCCGTCAACTCGCCGGCCACGGCGAGGAACACCATCGCCAGGGCGGCGGCGGTGGCCGGTGCCACCAGGCGCAGGGTGACGCCGAAGAAGGCCCGCAGCGGGCGGCGCCCGAGGGCCTGTGCGGCTTCCTCGAGGCTCTGCGGCGCCTGGGCGATGCCCGCCTGCAGCGGCACCAGCGCGCGCGGGAGGAAGAGCAGCGCGTAGGCGAGGAGCAGCAAGGCGGTGGTCTGGTACAGGGCCGGTACGACGAAGAGCGAGACGGTGACGAGCGCGAGGGCGAGCACGATGCCCGGCATCGAGCTCGTGACGTAGTTGGTCCGCTCCAGCAGGCGGCTGAACGGGCCCGGATGCCGGACGGCGAGCCAGGAGAGCGGGAACGCCGCGATCACGGTGACGAGGCCGCCGCCGAGCGCGAGACCGAGGGTCTGCAGCAGCGTCGGCACGAGATCGGGCGCCGTCCAGGCCCGGGCGCCGCCGTACACCAGCCACCCGCCGATCACCATGGCGGGCACTCCGAGTGCGGCGATCCCGAGTGCGAGCAGGGCGAGCTGCGCCGGGAGCTGCCATCCTCGCAACCGGATCCGGCCGGGCGGCGACGCGGAGCCGGATCCGATCCGCGCATAGCGCGCGCGCCCGCGGGCGCGGCTCTCCAGCAGGAGCAGTGCGAAGCACAGCAGCATGAGGACGCCGGAGAGCATGCTGCCCGCGGAGCCGTTGAACGTGGACCGGTACTGATCCATGATCGCCGTCGTGAAGGTGTCGAACCGGATCAGCGCGAAGGCGCCGTACTCGCTGAGAAGGTGCAGCCCGACCAGCAGCGCCCCGCCCATCAGAGCCAGACGCAGCTGAGGTAGAACCGTGCCGAAGAACACGCGCACGGGTCCCCGGCCGAGGCTCGCGGCGGCCTGCTCGAGAGCCGGATCCAGCCGGGCCAGCGCCGCGCGCACCGGCAGGTACACGAGCGGGAAGTACGACAGCGTCGCCAGCAGCACGCCGGATCCGAGCCCCGCAAGGGATGGGATCGCCGACACCCAGGCGTACGAGTTCACGAACGCCGGGATCGCGAGCGGCATCGCGAGCACCGCGCCCCACGCGCCGGCCCCGGCGAGCGAGGTGCGCTCCACGAGCCAGGCTCCGCCGACCCCGATCACGGCGCACAGCGGCACCGTGATCGCGACGAGCAGCACGGTGTTCGTGAACAGCTCGCCGACGCGGGGCCGGAAGATCAGCGCGGCCGACTCGGCCCAGCCGATCTGGGCCGCTGTCGCGACGACGAACACGAGCGGCAGCAGCGAGAGGGCCGCCACCGCCACTCCCGCGGCGATCACGACCCATGAGCCGGGCCTGCGGGAGACGCCGCGGGGCGGCCGGAGCCATCGTGCTCCGGCCGCCCTCGAAGAAGCGGTCGTGGTTGTGATGTCTGCGCCTTAGAGCAGGCCGGCCTGGGTCATCAGATCGGTGACCTGCTTCGAGTTCAGCGTCGCCGGGTCGATGGTCGGCGCCTGCAGGTCGGTGAGGGGCAGGAGCTTCGGGTTCGCGGCGATGCCGGATCCGACCGGGTACTCGAACGAGGTGCCGGTCTGCAGGATCTTCTGCCCCTCGGCGCCGGTGACGAACGCGAGGAACTTCTGCGCCGCCGCCTGGTGCTTGCTGGACTTCAGCACGCCACCGCCGGACACGGACACGAACGCCCCCGGATCCTGGTTCTTGAAGTAGTGCAGCTGCACGTTCTTCGAGTTCTCGCCGGTGGAGGCCTGGTCGCCGAACCAGTAGTAGTGGTAGATGACGGCGCCGTCGATCTCGCCGGCGTTCACGGCCTTCATCGCGGTGGAGTTGCCCTTGTAGGCGACCGAGTTCGTCTTCATGGCCTTGAGCCAGCTCTCTGCGGCGTCGGCGCCCTTGAGCTGCACGAGTGCGGAGACGATGGCCTGGAAATCCGCGCCGGACGGGGACGCGGCCCAGCGGCCCTTCCAGGACGGGTCGGCGAGATCCATCAAAGACGCGGGGAGCTGTGCCTCGGTGAGCTTCGACGTGTTGTAGGCGAACACGGTCGAACGGGCGGCGATGCCCACCCACTTGCCGGAGGACGGGCGATACTCGGCCGGGACGTTCTTCAGCGCCTCATCGCCCGGCGAGGCGAACAGGCCCGCCTTCTCGACGGCCGACATCGAGGGCGAGTTCTCGGTGAGGAACACGTCGGCGGGGGAGCGGTCCCCCTCCTGGATGAGCTGCTGCGACATCTCGGTGTCGTCGCCGTTGCGCACCTGCACGGTGATGCCGGTCGCCTTCGTGAACGCGTCGGTCCACGACTTGGTGAGCTCCTCGTGCTGCGCGTTGTAGATCGTGATGGTCTGGCCGGCGAGGTCGTCACCAGCACCGGTGCTCGACGTCGGCGAGGAGGAGCCGCTGCAGGCGGAGAGCGCGAGGGCGACGGCGGAGGCCGCTGCGGCGGCGGAGAGCAGGCGGAGGGAACGGTTCACGGAGAGTCCTTCAGGCAGGGAGGGTGCGGAGGTCGCGAATCACATAATAGGTAAGGCAAGCCTCACTCAACAACCTGATGATGTTCCTGTGAAAGGTGCGGTCCGTACCGAGCGGACCCGGTGGCGCCCGTCACAGCACTCCGTAGAACCGTGCGGCGTTGCCCCAGAAGATCGCGTCGACGTCGAGGCCGCGCTCGTCCGCCCAGTCCGCCACCGCTCGAGCCCAGAGGCCGCGGCCCTCGGATCGATACTCGTGCGCCACGCCCGTGAGGGCGGAGACCGGCCAGTCGCTGCCCCACAGCAGGCGATCGGATCCGAACGCCTCAGCGGCGGCGTCGAGGAAGGGGATCACCTGCGTCCGGCTCCAGAAGCCGCCGGCCTCGGCTGGCAGGCCGGACAGCTTGACGGACACCTGCGGATGCGCGGCCACCTCCCTCAGATCGCTCAGCCAGGCCGCGGCGGGGCGGAGCGGATCCGCCGCCGTGCCGATCGCGGGCTTCCCGAGGTGGTCGAGCACGATCGGCAGTGCGGGCACCGCGGCGGCGAGGTCGGAGACGTCGGATAGCTGGTGGGTGCGCACGCACGCGTCGAAGCGGAGCCCGTGCGCGGCCAGCGCGTCTGCGCCGGTGCGGAACGCCTCGCTGCGGGCGGTGCCGTCGGGCTCGTCCTGGAGGTTGTGCCGCACGCCGACCACCCCGTCGAGACGGGCGAGCGCGGCGAGGTGCGCGGTCGTCTGCTCGCCGCGATCGAGCCGCGCACCCGCCACGATGCCGACCACGCCCGTGCGCGCCGCGGTGTCCGCGACCCAGCGGACCTCGTCGAGGAACTGCTCCTCGACGCATTCCGCCTGCACGAAGATCGCCGCGGCGTGCTCGGCCCCGTTGACGCCTGCGTGTCCGAGCTCCTCGGCGGCGAACCGCTGTGCGAGAGAGCCCTCGAGCCACTCGTAGTCGAGGCGGGACGGATCCCACAGATGCAGATGGGAATCGAGAATGCGCATGGGCATATCCTTGCGCAGATCGTCGCGCGTGCGGCGCAGACATCCGATGTTCGTGAACCCCTAGGATGACGCCATGGCAGTCACCGACGAGGCGATCGAGAAGATCAAGGCGATGATCGTGTCGGGTGAGCTCGGCCCCGGCGATCGGCTGCCGCCCGAGAAGGAGCTCGCCGAACGGCTCGGCCTGAGCCGCAACTCGATGCGGGAGGCCGTCAAGGCGCTCGAGGTGATCCGCGTCCTCGATGTGCGTCGCGGCGACGGCACCTACGTCACCAGCCTCGAGCCGCACCTGCTGCTCGAGGCGATCAGCTTCGTCATCGACATGCACGACGACGACTCCCTGCTCGAGCTGTTCGCGGTGCGTCGCATGCTCGAATCGCAGGCCACCGGCCTTGCCGCCACGCACGGCGACGACGACGCGATCACCGCGCTGCAGGCCGAGATCGCCGGCATCGACGCGGGCGTGTCGATCGACGATCTCGTCGCGCACGACACCCGCTTCCACCAGGACATCGTGCGGATGACCGGAAACGGCTACCTGGCGAGCCTCATCGACAGCCTGTCGAGCCAGACCATCCGTGCGCGGGTGTGGCGCGGCCTCACCGAGCAGGGCGTCGTCGAGCGCACGCTCTCGGAGCACCGCGCCATCGCCGACGCGATCGCGCAGCATGACCCGGTGCTGGCGACCTCGCTCGCCACCGCGCACATCGCGGGCGTGGAGCGCTGGCTGCGCCAGGCCGTCCACGGCTGAGCCCGGGGCGGCTCAGGCGGCTGGGCTGGATCCGCTTCTCCCGTGGGTGGGCTGGATCCGTTCCTTCGGTGGGTGGGTCGGGCATGTTCCCGTCGCAAATGGTGCCGCTCTGAGCCCGCGAGAGCGGCTTCTTTTGCGACGGGAGCGGGAGAGGAGTGGTCCCGGGTTCGTTCCCGTCGTAAATAGTGCCGTTCTGGACACCTGAGAGCGGCTTCTTTCGCGACAGGAGCGGTGCGGGACGCAGCCCAGGAGTGGTCGTTTCTGCGACGGGAGCGGTGCGAGTGTGGTCGTTTCTGCGACGGGAGCGGGCGGAGTATGCCGGGTCAGCCGAGGAGGGCGCGACGGATCCGGCGCAGCAGTTCGACCTGGTCGGAGAAGAGGGCTGCGGTGACCTCGATCACCGTCCACCCGGCGGCCCGGAGGGCGGCGATCCGCTCCACGTCCCGCGCATACCGTGAGTGATGCAGAACCCCGTGGTACTCGATCGCGAGCTTCCGCTCCGGATACGCGAGGTCGACGCACCCCAGGAAGCGGCCGCGAGAGTCGTAGACGTCGTGATTGAGCGCGGGCTCGGGCAGCCCGGCGAACACGATGAGGCAGCGCAGCGCGGACTCCCGGGGAGACCAGGAATCCTCGCGGACGAGTTCGACGGCTTCGCGGAGCCGGACGACTCCCACGCGCCGCCCGGATCCGATCGCGAGACGGAACTGATCGAGCGTCGCCAGCGGGGGACGACCCGCATCCGGCCGTCCCGGGCCTTCGCGCCAGGCGCGGCAGAAGTAGTCGCCGAGGGCGACGAGGTCCACGAGCGGCAGGGTTCCGAGCGACGCCCACGTGCTGGCGGGAGACGCGACGGGGATCCCGTCGACGATGCGGGTCGAGGTCGTCTCGGCACGGGCGCGATGTCCGACGATTCCCGAGGCCCGCACGAGCGGTGCGGTGCCGAAGACGCCGATGTGCACGGGAAGCCGATCGCCGGGGATCGCGATCCCGTCCTTCATCGCAAGCGGCAGCGGCGCCTGCCAGAGGGCCGCTGCGGATTCCTTGCAGAGGAACTGCCCGTCACGCAACCGCGGGACGCACGCGCGGATCCGGCTCAGCCGTTCGCGCGCCTGCCGGGCGAAGGGATCCTCGTCCTGCTCATCCTCGTCGATGTCGTCGTCGAGGTCGTCGTCGCCGGGCTGGGTGCGGATGCCGTGGAACGGGCGTCCGAGGTCGGATCGGCGCAATCGCCCGGCTCCGACACCCGCCGCTACGGCATCACGCACGTGGAAGGCCCTGCCGAGCCCTTCGGGCAGACTCCGTGGAGTTCTCATCCCGGCACTCTGACAGCATGCGCGCGCCGACGGGCCGGTTATCCACAGCCCCTGTCGCGCGCCGTTCGCGAAGCGCCGGCGAACGCCCACTCCCGTCGCAGAAACGGCCGCTCTGAATGCGAAATAGCGGCTTCTTTTGCGACGGGAGCGGAGGAGGCCCCACCGGGACCAGTCGATAGCCGGAGCCGGCCGGCGCCTGCCGGTGCCGGCCGGGGCTGAGCGCAACCGAGCGGGACTACTCCGCGCGCAGGCGCAGCCGGGCCATGCCGCCGTCGACCTCGATGACCGTGCCGGTGGTGGATCCCGAGGCGGGGCTGACGAGGTACAGCACGGCGCCGGCGACCTCGTTGGGTGAGACCAGGCGCCCGTGCGGTTGGCGGGCGTTGAGCGCGGCGCGTTCGGCCTCGGGGTCGGCGGCGGAGTCGAGCAGCCGGCCGACCCACGGGGTGTCGGCCGTGCCGGGGTTGACCGCGTTCACCCGGATGCCCTCGCGGAGGTGATCCGCGGCCATCGCCCGGGTGAGGGCAGAGACGGCGCCCTTCGACGCGGAGTAGAGCGCCCGCTGCGGCAGACCGGTGGTGGAGGCGATCGATGCGGCGTTGCAGATCGCCGCGGCGGGGGACTGCCGCAGCCATGGCAGCGCCGCAGCCGACACCCGGGCGATGCCGGTGACGTTGATCGACAGGACGCGCGCCCACTCGTCGTCGTCGTTCGCGGCGACGTCGCCCTGGGCGCCGATGCCGGCGTTGTTCACGAGGATGTCGATGCGGCCGAAGCGTTCGCCGATCGCGGCGACGGCGGCGTCCACGCTCGCGCGGTCGGACACATCCGCGGTGAACGCGGTGAAGCGCGGATCAGCCCCCGCCACGTCACGGTCGAGCACGGCGACCTGCGCGCCCTGCTCGTGCAGCTGCGCGGCGATCGCCGCGCCGATCCCCGATGCGCCGCCCGTGACGATCGCCACGAGTCCCTCGACCTGACCGGTCATGACTGTGCCTCCCATTCGGTGAATTCCTGACGCTGGCTGCCCAGCCCCTCGATGTCGAGCTCGACGACGTCGCCGGCGCGGAGGTACGGGAACTTCCCGCCGAATGCGACGCCCTGCGGGGTCCCCGTGAGGATCAGATCCCCAGGCTCGAGGGCGATGTACTGCGAGATGTGATGCACGATCTCGGCGACCGGGAAGATCATGTCGGACGTCGACGAGTCCTGCCGGGGCTCGCCGTTCACGAAGCTCCGCAGGCGCAGGTTCTGCACGTCGACCTCGTCGGGCGTGACCAGCCACGGGCCGGTCGGGTTGAACCCGAAGGCCGCCTTGCCCTTCGACCACTGCCCGCCGGAGACCTCCATCTGGAAGGCCCGCTCGGAGACGTCGTTGCAGACGACGTAGCCGGCGATGTGCGCGGCGGAGTCGGCGGGGGAGTCGAGGTAGGCGGCGCGGGATCCGATCACGATGCCGAGCTCCACCTCCCAGTCGGTCTTCTCGCTGCCGCGCGGGATGGTCACCGCGTCGTCGGGACCGACGACCGTGTTCGGGGTCTTCAGGAACAGGATCGGGACCGTGGGCGGCTCCGCCCCCGACTCGCGGGCGTGCGCGGCGTAGTTCTGCCCCACGCAGATCACGGCGCTGGGGCGCGCGATCGGCGATCCGATGCGCCGCGTCTCCGCGTCGGCGAGCTCCGGCAGGGCGCCGGCATCGAGGGCGGCACGCGTGCGCCCCACGGGGTCTGCGGCGAGGAAATCGCCGTTCACATCGGAGGTCACGGACCGAAGATCGTACGTGCGGTCCTCGGCGATGACGACCGGGATCTCGGATCCGGGGTCGCCCAGACGCGCGAACTTCATGATTCTCCTGCCTTCTCACGGGGATGAGCGGATCCGCCGCCGGAACGACGTGAGCGGATGCATCCCGCGTTGACAGTATAGACATCCGATGTTTAAACTCCAACCGTCGAGGAGCGTCACGGCCGTCTGTGCCGCAGCTCCCGGCATCAGGCCCAGAACAGGAGAACCGTGAGCCGCATCGTCGCGCTGGAGACCAGCGACATCCGCTTCCCCACCTCGCTCAGCCTCGACGGCTCCGACGCGATGAACCCCGACCCCGACTACTCCGCGGCGTACGTGATCGTGCGCACCGACGCGGCGGACGGCATCGACGGACACGCGTTCGTGTTCACCATCGGCCGCGGCAACGACGTGCAGGTCGCCGGCATCGACGCGCTCGCCGGGCACCTCGTCGGCCGTGAACTGGAGCCGCTGCTCGACGACATGGGCGGCACGTTCCGCGAGCTCATCGGCGACTCGCAGCTGCGCTGGCTCGGCCCGGAGAAGGGCGTCATGCACATGGCGATCGGCGCCGTGATCAACGCCCTGTGGGACCTCAAGGCCAAGCGCGCCGGGCTCCCGCTCTGGCAGCTGCTCGCCAGGATGACGCCCGAGGAGATCGTCGATCTCGTCGACTTCCGCTATCTCACCAACGCGCTCACCCGCGAGAACGCCCTGGCGATCCTGCGCGACGCCGAGGCCGGCCGCGCCGAGCGTGAGCAGCAGCTGCTCGCGACCGGCTACCCGGGCTACACGACGAGCCCCGGGTGGCTCGGCTATTCGGACGAGAAGCTCGAGCGCCTCGCCCGCGAGGCGATGGCCGAGGGCTTCACGCAGATCAAGCTCAAGGTCGGCGCCGACCTCGACGACGACATCCGTCGCTTCCGCAAGGCCCGCGAGGTGTGCGGGCCGGACTTCCCGATCGCGATCGACGCGAACCAGCGCTGGGAGGTGTCCGAGGCCATCGCCTGGGTCAACGCGCTCGCCGAGTTCCACCCCGCCTGGATCGAGGAGCCGACGAGCCCCGACGACGTGCTCGGGCACGCGGAGATCGCGCGCGGCGTCGCACCCATCCGGGTGGCCACCGGCGAGCATGCGCAGAACCGCGTGATCTTCAAGCAGCTCCTGCAGGCGGAGGCGATCCAGGTGATGCAGATCGACGCCGTGCGCGTGGCGGGCGTGAACGAGAACATCGCCAACCTGCTGCTCGCCGCGAAGTTCGGTGTCCCGGTGTGCCCGCACGCCGGCGGCGTGGGACTGTGCGAGGCCGTGCAGCACCTGTCCATGTTCGACTTCGTGGCGGTCTCCGGCAGCCGGGAGGGGCGCATGATCGAGTACGTGGATCACTTGCACGAGCACTTCACGGTGCCGACCGACATCCGCGGCGGCTCGTACACGGCGCCGACGGCGCCGGGCAACGGCATGGAGATGAAGAGCGCGAGCCGCGCCGAGTACACCTGGACCGGTGAGCACCGGACGGCGGGCGCGCATGTCTGAGCGCGTCGTCGATGCCACCCGTCCGGTGCTCCCGGCCCTCGGGTACGGTGCCGCGAACGTCGGGAACCTGTTCCGGCCGCTCACCGACGACGAGGCCTGGGCGGTGCTGGACGCCGCGTGGGAGAGCGGGATCCGCCTCTACGACACGGCGCCGCACTACGGGCTCGGGCTCTCGGAGCGCCGGCTCGGCGCCTTCCTGCAGACCAAGCCGCGCGACGAGTACGTGCTCTCCACCAAGGCCGGCCGACTGCTGCGGCCGAACCTCGACCATGTCGACGGCGCGCTCGACACCGCCAACGACTTCTTCGTGCCCGACGATCTCCGCCGCGTGTGGGACTTCTCCGCGGAGGGGATCCGCGCCAGCCTCGACGAGTCGCGCGAACGCCTCGGGATCGAGCGCATCGACATCCTGTACCTGCACGATCCGGAGCGGCACGACCTGGATCTGGCGCTCGCCGAGGCGTTTCCGGCTCTCGAGGCGCTGCGCGCCGAAGGGCAGGTCGGCCGGATCGGCATCGGATCCATGACCGTCGACGCGCTCACCGCCGCGGTGCGCTCCGCCGACCTCGACACGATCATGGTGGCGGGGCGCTACACCCTGCTCGAGCAGCCGGCGGCGATCGATGTGATCCCGGCCTGCGCCGACCGCGGCACGGACATCGTCGCCGCCTCCGTGTTCAACTCCGGGCTGCTCGCCCAGAGCGAGCCGCGCCGCGACGGACGATACGAGTACGGCTCTCTGCCGGAGGCGCTCTGGCAGCGGCTGGTGCGGATCGCCGAGGTCTGCCACGCGCACGGCGTGCCCCTGCCGGCAGCCGCGATGCAGTACCCGCTGCAGTCCCCGGTCGTGGCCTCGGTCGTGGTCGGCGGGAGCCGTCCGGAGCAGCTGCGTCAGAACGCGGAGCTGGCCACGCTCGAGATCCCCGCGGACCTCTGGCGCGAGCTCGCGGCCGAGGCACTCATCCCGGGCTGACTCCGGCGCCCCGCCTCCTCAGCTCCCGTCGCAGAAATCCACCTTCATCCTGACCGGATCCGCCCGTCGGGAGGAAACCGCGTCGGAGACCGGCGGGCGGGCGGCGTTTCCGTCTCTCGAACAGGAAAGACGAGCGCGACGCCCTGAAGAGGACGTCGCGCTCGTCTGTGCCGCTCAGCGGACGCCGGGCGTCACGGCGTGCTGGTCGGCGCGGGTGTCGATCCCGACGACGAGGCGTCTGGGATGGTGGGCGGCGCCTGCACGCCCGCGCCCCAGACGGGAGCGGGGAGGCTGACGGTCTGGCCGCCCTGGATCTGGCGCAGCGCGTCGGCGATCGCGGTCGCGTTCTCCGGCACCGGCAGACTGCACTTCTCGAGCTCCGAGGCGAACTTCAGCGTCAGGCGCTGCTTGCCCGCCGCGACGGCCTCGGCGGTGGTACCGGTCTGGATGGCGCTGCCGGTCTGGATGTCCGAGACCTTGTCGCACACGTGGTAGACGGCACCACCCGAGACCCAGGTCACCTGATCCTTGCCGAGCAGCTGGATCACGGTGGACTGGTCGGCCGTGTACTGCTCGACGGACGCCGGCTTGAAGTCGATGCCCAGCACGACCGCGAGCGCGGCCAGGGCGATGCCGACGATGCCGGCGATCGTCTTCTGGCCCTTGTCCATGTTCTTGTTCAGGAACACCATGATGATCAGGGGCACGAACGCGATGATCGCGATGATCGCGCCGAGCTGGTTCTGCACGAAGAACCTCACGGTGTCCGAGCGTCGGGCCGGATCCAGATGGTTCGCCTTCTTCCACAGGAAGGATCCGGTGATCGACAGCGCGGCGATCACCACGAACAGCACGATGAGCGTGATGAACGCCCACTGCGGGAAGGTCGCGGTCGCGCCCTGCTGCTCGAGGAGACCGCTGTCGGGGTTGCGGACGAGCTGGCCGCCGCCGCCCGTGACCTGACGCTGCCGCAGCAGCCAGAAGATGCCGACGGCTTCCGCGGCGATCGCGACGACCCAGAGCACCGCCGCGATCCAGCGGAACCGCGTCGCGGTCGCCTTGGCCTCGGGCGTGGGCACCCAGCCTGCGGGCGGATCCGCCGGCCCGTCGGCGGGGGCCGTGGCCTGCGCCGCGGCGGATGCGGGCTTGCTCGCCGCGACGCGGCGGGGCTTCTTGCTGCTGTTCTCAGGCACGGTGGTCCTTCCCTTCCCCTGGTGCTGGACCCGAGCCTAGTGGCGCGTACCCGCACACGTGGGATATCGGTCGCTACGCTGGACGCATGACGACAGATCCGGACGACGACGCGCTGCGCTGGGACGGTGACGAGCCCGACGCGCCGGCGGCTCCCGCGGAGAAGGCGCCGTCGCCCGCACCGGCGGCGTCGACGTCGTCGGAGACCGGGTCCGGCACCGTGCGGACCGGCCCGGGCGGTGCCGTGACGGCGGCCGGCGCCGGCAGCGCCGCAGTCGGCACCGGGGCGACCGCGGAGGCACCGGGCGAAGACGAGGAGCCCGCGGTGATCGGCAATGCGGCCCTCGTCTTCTACGGGATCATCGGCGGCGTGTACCTGCTGTTCGCGGTCGGCTGGATCGTGGGCGGCCTCCGGTTGCGTCCGCGCGCGTCCCTGCTGCTCGTCGACTGGATGTACTTCCCCTGGATGTGGCTCGCGGCGCTCGCCCCGGTGCTCTGGTTCGCCACGACCTGGGTGCTCACCCGTGGACGCGCCACCTGGATCAGGGTCGTGGCACTGATCGCCGGCGCCGCGCTGCTGGTGCCGTGGCCCTTCGTGATGTTCGGGACGGTGGGAGCATGAGCGCCGAGTCGACGGTGACACCGCAGCCGGATCCGCGTCGTCCGCGCTGGATCTTCTACATGCTGCTGGGCGCGTCCGGGCTGCTCTACGCCTATGCGATCTGGAACGCGATCGCCTACATGATCCCGCTCGTGGGTCTCGCCGTCGGGGCCACCACGTGGGTGGCGCTGATCCTCGCGATCATCCTCCCGGCCGTCGTCTACGCGGCCGCGATCGCGCTCACCCGGACGCGCGGACTCGGCACGGTCGCCCTCGTGCTGCTCGCGGGCCTCGGTCTGGTCGCCGTGTTCTGGCTGGACGTGGTCGGATACACGCTCTCCGGCACGCACTGATCGCCAAGTCATCCGGCCTCTGCCGGATGACAGACCGAGAAGATGCGAAATCTCCGCCCTTCGCGGAGACTTGCGCGGCAGGCACCGGCGCGACCGCGTGCGTCGGGGGCGCCGCCATGCGCCGTCACACGGTTCGGAGGGCCCTGCCGTCTCGGGTAGAGTGTGGGCACAATCGCGCCCCGACGGTGCGGCGCATCGGCCCCTCCCTCCTGATGCGAAAGTCTCGGCCGAGGGCCTCGAATTTCGCATCGTCTCTGTCTGTCGTCTGACAGAGCCGAGCTGACCCGAAGGATCTCTGTGCCCGAGAACGCCGTGAACACGTCCGCCCGCAAGCCCGTCGTCCTGCTCGCAGAGACGCTCTCGCCCGCCACGGTGGACGCGCTCGGTCCCGACTTCGACATCCGCTCCGTGGACGGCACCGACCGGGAGGCGCTGTTCGCCGCGCTCGCCGACGCCGACGCCGTGCTGATCCGCTCGGCCACGAAGATCGACGCTGAGGCGCTCTCGCACGCGCCGGTGCTGAAGGTCGTCGCCCGCGCCGGTGTCGGCCTGGACAACGTCGACATCAAGGCGGCCACGGCGGCCGGCGTCATGGTCGTCAACGCGCCCACGTCGAACATCGTGTCCGCCGCCGAGCTCACCGTCGGTCACATCCTCAGCCTCGCGCGCCGCATCCCGGCCGCACACGCCTCGCTGTCGGCGGGGCAGTGGAAGCGCAGCTCCTACACCGGCGCCGAGTTGTTCGAGAAGACGGTCGGCATCGTCGGCCTCGGACGCATCGGCGCCCTGGTCGCCGCGCGCCTGACGGCGTTCGACATGCGCGTGGTCGCCTACGACCCCTACGTGACCAGCGCGCGTGCGCAGCAGCTCGGCGTGCAGCTGCTCAGCCTCGAGGAGCTGGTCGCGGAGAGCGACTTCCTCACGATCCACATGCCGAAGACCCCGGAGACCACCGGCATGATCGGCGCCGAGCAGTTCCGCGCCATGAAGCCCACCGCGTACGTGGTCAACGTCGCCCGCGGCGGCCTCATCGACGAGGAGGCGCTGCTGGTCGCCCTGCAGAACGGCGAGATCGCCGGCGCCGGCCTGGACGTCTTCACGTCCGAGCCGCCGGTGGAGGGATCCGCGGCCCGCGCGCTGACCGCGCAGCCGAACGTCGTGGTCACCCCGCACCTCGGTGCGTCGACCGACGAGGCCCAGGAGAAGGCGGGCGTCTCGGTCGCGCGCTCGGTGCGCCTCGCGCTCGGCGGCGACCTCGTTCCCGACGCGGTGAACGTGGCCGGCGGCGTCATCGACCCCTACGTGCGCCCCGGCATTCCGCTCACCGAGAAGCTCGGCCAGATCCTCTCCGGCCTCGCGCACTCGCCGCTCACCAGCCTCGACGTCGAGGTGCACGGCGAGCTCAACGGCTACGAGGTCGGCGTGCTGCGCCTCGCCGCGCTCAAGGGCGTGTTCACCCCGATCGTGAGCGAGACCGTGTCGTACGTGAACGCGCCGCTGCTCGCCGAGCAGCGCGGCGTCGCCGTCCGCCTCGTGCAGGACGACATCAGCGAGGAGTACCGCAACGTCATCACGCTGCGCGGTGCGCTCGCCGACGGCAGCCAGGTCTCCGTGTCCGGCACCCTGACCGGCCCGAAGCAGATCGAGAAGCTCGTCGCGATCAACGGTCACGCCGTCGAGCTGCCGATCGAGAAGCACCACGTTGTGATGCTGTACACCGACCGCCCCGGCATCGTCGCGGTCTACGGTCAGCGCTTCGGCGACGCAGGCATCAACATCGCCGGCATGCAGATCGCTCGCGAGACCGCCGGTGGCCAGGCACTGTCCGTGCTCACGCTCGACTCGCCGATCCCGGAGACGCTCCTCGACGAGGTGCGCGAGGCGATCGACGCCGACCTGTTCCGTCAGATCGAGCTCGTCGAGGCCTGATCGGGCCTTCCGGAGTCGTCGAGCGAGGACGGAGCGCCAGCGGACGACCGAGACGAACGCGGTGCCCTTGCGAGGGTGCCGCGTTTCGTCTCGGTCGCCTGCGGCGTCCTCGCTCAACGCCCCCGGAGGGGCGGTCAGTTCGAGACGGAGTGGAGCACCAGGGCGACCAGCGCGTCGAGGTCGGCCCCGGCGGTAAACCGGCTTGAGCCTCCATGGGGTCGTTGAGCGAGCGAAGCGAGACGAAACGCGGCGCTCTCGCGAGGGTGCCGCGTTTCGTCTCGGTCGCCTGCGGCGTCCTCGCTCAACGACCCCGGAGGGGGTGGTCGGCTTCGGTGTCCTCGCTCGACGCCCCCGGAAGGGGTGGTCGGCTTCGGCGTTCCCGGGTGGGGGAGAGGTCAGGCTGCGACGGAGCGGAGCACCAGGGCGACCAGCGCGTCGAGGGCGGCCCCGGCGGGCACGACGTCGGCGCCGTCCGCGGGACCGTGCGAATCCAGGGCGTTGTTGAAGAACAGCCCGTCGCTGAGCAGCATCACGAGGTCGAGCGCGGCCTGATCGCGCACGTGCGGACGGATCGCCTCCGCCGACTCCTCGCGCATCCCGTGCAGCGCCTCGGTGGCGGCCGTGCTGCCGCCCTGGGCCAGGCGTGAGGCTGCGACGATCGCACGATCCAGGGCGTCGTCCATCATGACCGAGGTGCGCAGGTAGTACTCGACGGCCCCCTCCGGCGCCGTGCGGATCCGCTCGATGTCCTCGGTCGCGAGCCGATCGAGCCGCGCGATCATCGCCGCCGCGAGATCGTCCTTCGATGCGAAGTGATACAGCAGCCCGCCCTTGGAGACGCCGGCCGCCCGCGCGACGGCGTCGAGGGTCGCGGCGCGCTCGCCGTCGGTGATGAGCAGCGCCTCGTAGGCGTCGAGGACGCGCTCACGAGCATGCGGGGGTCTGGCCATGTCTGTTACTATACCATCTGGACGGTTAAGTTATCCGTCTCACGCGATAGATCCGAGAGGTGCATCATGTCCGCAACAGCGTCGATCTCCCTGCCGGGGACCGAGGACGGCCCCCGCGTCGGTGCACGCGGCTGGGCGGCGCTGGTCGTGCTCATGCTGCCGGTGCTGCTGGTCTCCGTCGACAACACCGTGCTGTCCTTCGCCCTGCCGGAGATCTCCACGGCGCTGAACCCCAGCGGCGTCGAGCAGCTGTGGATCATCGACGTCTACCCCCTCGTGCTCGCGGGGCTCCTCGTGACCATGGGCACGCTCGGCGACCGCTTCGGCCGGCGGAAGATGCTGCTGATCGGCGCCACCGGGTTCGCACTCGTCTCCGCGCTCGCCGCGTTCGCCCCGACCGCGGGCCTGCTCATCGCCGCCCGCGCCGTGCTCGGCTTCTTCGGCGCCATGCTCATGCCGTCGACGCTCTCGCTGCTGCGCTCGGTGTTCCAGAACCGCGAGCAGCGCCGGCTCGCGATCGCCGTGTGGGCGGCCGCGTTCTCGGCCGGATCCGCGCTCGGGCCGATCGTCGGCGGCGTGCTGCTCGAGCACTTCGCTTGGGGATCCGTGTTCCTCGTCGCCGTGCCGGTGCTCATCCCGCTGCTGATCCTCGCGCCGATCCTGGTGCCCGAGAGCCGCGACCCGAACCCGGGCCGGATCGATCCGATCAGCATCGCGATGTCGATGGCGACGATGGTGCCGGTGGTCTACGCGATCAAGGAGTTCGCCGTCGACGGGGTCACGCCGCTCGTCGTCCTCCTCGTCGTGCTCGGCGTGGGGATGGGTGTGCTGTTCGTGCGCCGGCAGCTGCGCGCCGAGACGCCGATGCTCGACATGGCGCTGTTCCGCCGCGGCATGTTCAGCGGCGCGATCCTGGTGAACCTGCTCAGCGTCGTCGCCCTGGTGGGCTTCCTGTACTACGTGTCGCAGCATCTGCAGCTCGTGCTCGGTCTCAAGCCCGTCGAGGCCGGCCTCGCGCTCATCCCCGGCATGGCCATGATGATCGTGTCGGGCCTCGTCGTCGTGCCGATCGCGCGCCGCGTGCGCCCGGAGATCCTCGTCCCCGCCGCCCTGGTGTTCTCCCTCGTCGGCTACCTCGTGGTGGCCTTCACTACGCACGCCCACGGCACAGCTCCCCTGATCGTCGCGTTCGTCCTGCTCGGCATCGGCATCGGCGCCGCGGAGACGGTCTCGAACGAGCTGATCCTCGCCGCCGCTCCGCCGGAGAAGGCCGGCGCGGCGAGCGCGGTCTCGGAGACCGCGTACGAGCTGGGCGCCGTGCTCGGCACGACGATCCTCGGCGGCATCATCACCGCGTTCTACCGCGGGTCTCTCGTGATCCCGGAGGGGGTGCCCGCGGCGGCTGCACACCGTGCGCGGGAGACCCTGGCCGGGGCGTTCTCGGCGGCCGAGGGACTGCCGGCCGTGGTCGGGCGGGCGCTGCAGCACGCGGCGTCGGACGCGTTCGGCGCCGGCGTCCAGGCGACCTCGTTGATCGGCGGGTTCCTGGTGGTCTGCGCGGCGGTGATCGCCGCGCTCACCCTCGGCCACAGACGGGCCCGCTGAGCGCTCCGCCTCCCTTCGCTGGTCGCGACACGCCCATTTCCCGGGCAGGACGCGGCGTGTCGCGACCAGCGAACAGGGTAAGGGCCGAAGTCGCAGCCGGTCGGTCGGGCTGGAGGCGGATCCGGATCCGGATCCGGATCCGCGTGCACGGTCATCCGGAGTGGGAGGATGCTCCGGGCCCGATAGCCTGGGATCCTCCACTTCGCCTCGATCCCGCAAGGAGCGCCCGTGTCGTCTTCTCCGTCCCGTGTCGTGAAGCTGGCCGTCATCCCCGGTGACGGCATCGGCCCCGAGGTCGTCGCGGAGGCGGAGAGAGTGCTCGACGCGGTCACCGCCGGTACCGACGTCACCTTCGAGAAGACCCGGTTCTCGCTCGGCGCCGCACGGTTCCTGGAGACCGGCGACACGCTGACCGACGAGGACCTGGATGCGATCCGGTCGCACGATGCGATCCTGCTCGGCGCGGTCGGCGGCCAGCCCGGGGATCCGCGCCTGAAGGACGCGAACATCGAGCGCGGGCTCCTGCTGAAGCTCCGCTTCGAGCTCGACCACTACGTGAACCTGCGTCCGTCCAAGCTGTACCCGGGCTCGACCGGTCCGCTGGCCGACCCCGGCGACATCGACTTCGTCGTCGTGCGCGAGGGCACGGAAGGTCCCTACGTCGGCAACGGCGGCGCGATCCGCAAGGGCACGCCGCACGAGGTCGCGAACGAGACCAGCGTGAACACGGCGTTCGGCGTGGAGCGGGTGGTCCGCTACGCGTTCGCCCTGGCGGAGAAGCGCCGCAAGAAGCTCACGCTCGTGCACAAGACCAACGTGCTCGTGCACGCCGGCGCGATCTGGAAGCGTATCGTCGACGAGGTGGCGCTGGAGCACCCCGATGTGGCCGTAGACTACCTGCACGTCGATGCGGCCACGATCTTCCTGGTCACCCGCCCCTCCCGCTTCGACGTGATCGTCACCGACAACCTCTTCGGGGACATCCTCACGGATCTGGCCGGCGCCGTCACCGGTGGCATCGGCCTCGCCGCCTCGGGCAACATCAACCCCGACGGCGCGTTCCCGTCGATGTTCGAGCCCGTGCACGGCTCGGCACCCGACATCGCGGGTCAGCAGAAGGCCGACCCCACCGCCGCGATCCTCTCGGTCGCCCTGCTCCTGGACCACCTGGGGCTCGGCGACGAGGCCGTGCGCGTGCAGCGCGCGGTCGAGGAGGACATCGCCGCGCGGGACGGCGCCCGCACCACCGAACAGACCGGCGCAGCGATCATCGCGCGGCTCCAGGCGTAACCTACAGTTATCGGCCTCCTGGCCGATGACCAGACCAGAAGATGCGAGATCCGAGCTTCCCTGTGGAGACTTTCGCATCACGCGCACGACGCTGCTCCCTTCGACCTGTCAGGACGCACTCATGACCATCGAACTCCCTCTCCAGGCTCCGTCTCCCGCCGGGCTCATCTGGCGAGTCGCCCGCAATGAGGAGCCGCGCTCGGACGCCGAGCGCGAGACGATCTTGCAGAATCCCGGCTTCGGGCAGTACTTCACCGACCACATGGTCGATCTGTGCTGGTCGGAGAAGGGCGGCTGGCACCGCCCGCGGGTCTCGCCGTACGGGCCCATCGAGCTCGATCCGGCCGCCGCCGTGCTGCACTATTCGCAGGAGATCTTCGAGGGGCTCAAGGCCTATCGTCACGCCGACGGATCCATCTGGACTTTCCGTCCCGACCGCAACGCCGCGCGCCTGCAGCGTTCCGCGCGGCGCCTTGCACTGCCGGAGCTTCCCACCGAGCTCTTCGTCGAATCGCTCAAGCAGCTCGTCGCCGTCGACGCGGACTGGGTGCCCTCGAACGCCGAGGAGAGCCTGTATCTGCGTCCGTTCATGTTCGCCAAGGAGGCCTTCCTCGGTGTGCGTGCGGCGAAGAAGGTCGGCTACTACCTCATCGCGAGTCCGGCCGGCGCCTACTTCCCGGGCGGAGTGCAGCCGGTGAACATCTGGCTGTCGCGCGACTACGCGCGTGCCGGCCACGGCGGCACCGGAGCGGCCAAGACCGGCGGCAACTACGCCTCGAGCCTGCTGCCGCAGGCGGAGGCGTATGAGAAGGGCTGCCAGCAGGTGCTCTTCCTCGACGGCGAGTACATCGAGGAGCTCGGCGGCATGAACCTCGTGCTCGTCACGCGCGACAACAAGCTGATCACCCCGGCCAGCGACTCGATCCTCGAGGGCATCACGCTCGCGTCGATCCTCGAACTCGCGAAGGACCGCGGACTCGAGGTCGAGCAGCGCAAGCTCTCCATCCAGGAGTGGCGTGAGGGTGCGGCCTCCGGCGAGATCGTCGGAGCGTTCGCGTGCGGCACGGCCGCGGTGGTCGTGCCGATCGGCACCCTGAAGGCCGACGACTTCGAGATCGTGCACGCGGGTCCCGCGTCCACCGAGCTCGCGATGTCGCTGCGCGAGGAGCTCACCGACATCCAGTACGGCCGTCGTGAGGACACGCACGGCTGGCTGGTCCGCCTGGACGCCTGAGCGGCGATCCCTGAGCCGCCATACCGCCGTCGGCCCCTGAGCCGCCATACCGAAGTCGGTCCCTGAGCTTGTCGAAGGGCCCGACCCCGTTCCTGCAGAGAACTTGGGAGAGGACCCCGCTATGAAGCTGGCCATGGTCGGACTCGGACGGATGGGCGCGAACATCGTGCGCCGCCTGATGCGCGGAGGGCACGAGTGCGTCGTCTATGACGTCAACCCGGACGCCGTCGCGACCCTCGTGGCGGAGGGGGCGATCGGCGCGACCGACTATGCCGACCTCGCAGCGTCGCTCGACGGGCCGCGCGTCGTCTGGCTGATGATCCCGGCCGGGCTCACCGGACGGGTCGTCGACGAGCTCAGCGAAGTGCTGCAGCCCGGCGACATCATCATCGATGGCGGCAACTCGAACTACCGCGACGACGTGCGCCGCGCGAAGGCGCTGCGCGAGAAGGGCCTGAACTACGTCGACGTCGGCACCAGCGGCGGCGTGTTCGGCCTGGAGCGCGGCTACTGCCTCATGGTGGGCGGCTCGGATGAGGCCTTCGCCACGATCACGCCGATCCTGCAGACGATCGCCCCGGGCGTCGGCGACGTCGAGCGCACGCCCGGTCGCACCGGCGAGCTCGCTCCCGAGGAGCTCGGCTTCCTGCACTGCGGCCCGTCGGGTGCGGGGCACTTCGTGAAGATGGTGCACAACGGCATCGAGTACGGCGTCATGGCCGCGCTCGCCGAGGGGCTGAACCTGCTCGAGAACGCCGATGCGGGCATTCGCGAGGCCGAGCATTCCGCCGAGGTGGCACCGCTCGAGGAGCCCGAGTATTACCAGTTCGACATCGACACCCCGAAGGTGGCCGAGCTGTGGCGGCGCGGATCCGTCATCTCGTCGTGGCTGCTGGACCTCACCGCGGCGGCGCTGCAGGGCAACCCCACGCTCGACGGTCTCGCCGGCCGGGTGTCCGACTCGGGCGAGGGCCGCTGGACGGTCAAGGCCGCGGTCGACGTGGGCGTGCCGGTGCCCGTGCTCGCCGCTTCGCTGTTCGAGCGGTTCGCGTCGCGCGACGAAGACCTGTACGCGAACAAGGTGCTCTCGGCGATGCGCCTGCAGTTCGGCGGGCACAAGGAGCGCCCCGCGGGTGACGTGCTCGAGGCCGGCGGCAACAAGGCCGACCACGCCTGATTCGACGGGGTCGTTGAGCGAGGACGCCGAGGGCGACCGAGACGAAACAGTGCTCTTGCGAGGTCACCGCGTTTCGTCTCGCTTCGCTCGCTCAACGACCCCAGGCAGGGGACCCGCCCTCCCCACGGACGTTGAGCGAGGACAGCGAATCCGATCTCCAACCCGGGGACGTTGAGCGAGGACGGCGAAGCCGACCGAGACGAAACGCAGACCGAGACGAACATCGCGGTTCCCTGCGGAGGACCGCGTTTCGTCTCTGCGTTTCGACTCGCCTACGGCTCGCTCAACGACCGCCTCTTCGTCGGTGCTCGCTCGACGGCCCCAGAAGTTAGGCTGAATCCGTGAAGATCGCTCGGTTCAGCCACAACGACGGCATCAAGTACGGGATCCTCGACGAGGGCGAGCTGGTCGTGCTGGCCGGCGACCCGATGTTCGCGGGCTATGAGACGACGGGGGAGCGGGTGCCGTTCGCCGACGCCGCACTGCTCGCGCCGGTCATCCCGCGCTCCAAGGTGGTGTGCGTCGGCAAGAACTACCACGACCACGCCGCGGAGATGGGCGGAGAGGCGCCGGCCGAGCCGCTGCTGTTCCTCAAGCCGAACACGTCGGTGATCGGCCCGGGCGACACCATCGTGCGTCCGACCGCGCTCTCGGAGCGCACCGAGCACGAGGGCGAGCTCGTCGTCGTGATCGGACGCATCGCCAAGAACGTGGCCGCGGAGAACGCGCACCAGTACGTCTTCGGGTACACGGTCGGCAACGACGTCACGGCCCGCGACCTGCAGCGCAAGGACGGCCAGTGGGCGCGCGCCAAGGGCTTCGACACGTTCTGCCCGCTCGGCCCGTGGATCGAGACCGAGTTCGATCTCGATGCCGCAGAGCTGACCACACGGGTGAACGGCGAGGTGCGCCAGCACGCCCCGCTCACCGACATGATCCATTCGGTCGCCGACATCATCGCGTACGCCTCCGCCGTCTTCACGCTGTTGCCGGGCGACGTGATCATGACCGGCACCCCGGCCGGCGTCGGCGCCTTCGAGGCCGGCGACACGATCGAGGTCGAGATCTCCGGAATCGGCACGCTGCGCAACGCCGTGCGCGACGCTCTGCCCGCCTCGTGACCGCGGCGGCCCTGACCGAGCTGGATCGCACCAGGATCCAACGCCGCACGGTCGGCATCCTCTCACTCGGTCAGGTCCTCGGCGGGATCGCCTTCGGCGCCACGGTGTCTCTGGGCGCGCTGCTCGCGGCGGACATCTCCGGCAGCGACGCGCTCTCGGGTCTCGCCACGGCCTCGGTGACGCTCGGCGCCGCCCTTGCCGCGATCCCGCTGGCTCGCCTTGCAGGGATCCGAGGTCGCCGGTTCGCGCTGACCGTCGGCAACCTCCTCGCGCTCGTCGGCATCGTCGGGGTCATCTCCGCGGCCGCGATCCGCGCGTTCCCGCTGCTGCTGGCCGGCATCATCATGATCGGCACGGGCAGCGCCGGGAACCTGCAGTCCCGGTTCGCCGCGACAGACCTGGCTCAGCCGCAGCATCGAGGACGGGACCTGTCCGTGGTGGTCTGGGCGACCACGATCGGCGGGGTCGCGGGGCCCCTCCTGCTCGGCCCGGGGGAGCAGCTCGGGCGGGCGATCGGCATGCCCATGCACACCGGCTCCTACCTGTTCTCGCTCGTGGCGCAGATCGCCGCGTTCGCGCTGTACCTGATCGCGCTCCGGCCGGATCCGCTCCTCACCTCCCGTCTGCTGCCGGAGACGGGATCCGTCGTCGCGGGCGTCGAACGCGTCGATCGGCCGGTGGCCGCTCGCTACGCCATCTTCGCGATCGCCGGCTCGCACGTCACGATGGCGTCGGTCATGGCGATGACCCCGGTGCACCTGTCGCACATGGCGATGGCCGGCGGTGGGATGGGCGGCATGCACGACGGGATGTCGATGGAGCTCGACGTCACGGTGCTCGTCGGCGTGACGATCGCCATGCACGTGGCCGGGATGTACGGACTCTCGCCGGTGTTCGGCATTCTCGCCGACCGCTGGGGCCGGCTGCGCACGGTGCTGCTCGGGCAGGGTCTGCTCGTCGCATCCCTGTGCTTCGCGATGCTCGTCGGGGAGAGCCCGTGGGGTGTGATGGTCGCGCTCATCCTGCTGGGCCTGGGCTGGAGCGCCGCCACGGTCGCGGGTGCCGCGCTGCTCACCGAGGCGTCCGCACCCGAGCTGCGCACGCGGCGGCAGGGCCGGAGCGACTCGCTGATGAGCCTGTGCGCGGCCGGCGGCGCAGTGCTGGCGGGAGTGATCCTGCAGTCGTTCTCGTATGCGGGCCTGGCGATCGCGGCCCTCGTGGTGGTCGCCGCGATCGTCGTGCTGTCGCCCTTCGGGAAGCGCTGAGAGGGCGCCTGCGAAAGTCGGGGCGACCGCCCGCGGCGCTCGCGGCGACGCGACCGAGTCCCACCTTATGAGACGGCTGAACATCCGGTATCAGAGCGTTGACGCGGGTGTAGCGTCATGCTCGGTCCCGCGCCGCTGACCCGGCGGTCCGGGGATCCGTCAACAGGGAGGTTGGCATGTCACGAACCAGGACCCTCTTCGCCGCACTCGGCGTCTCCGCGATGGCGGGGGCGACGGCGCTCGCCCTCGCCCCGGTCTCATCACCACCTCCTGCCGAGGCGACCGTGGTGCCCTTCGCCGCGCAGGCCCCGGACAGCGCCTTCACGTCGCAGGCCGACGCCGACGGCACCGTCGCCTGCCAGCGGCCCGCGCCGGACGGCCGCGTGTCCACCACGATCCACTGCTACACGCCCGATCAGCTGCGCGCACACTACGGCCTCGGCCCGCTCGCATCCAGCAACGACGGTGCCGGCCAGACGATCGTGCTAGTGGATGCCTACGGCAGTCCGACCGCCGCGGATGACCTGAGCTTCTTCGCGCAGACCTTCGGCGGGCCCGCGCCCGACTTCGAGGCGGTCTCCCCGCTCGGGACGCCCGACTACAAGAACCCGACGGGCAAGGGCGTCGGCCAGTCCGGCCCGAACTCCGCCGCAGGCTGGGCCGGTGAGGCGAACCTCGACGTGCAGTGGGCGTATGCGATCGCCCCGAAGGCGCACATCGTTCTGCTGAGCACCCCGCCGGCGGAGACCCAGGGAGTGCAGGGACTGCCCAACCTCATGAAGGCCATCGACTGGGCCATCCAGAAGTACCCGTCCGGGACGGTGTTCTCGATGTCGTTCGGCACCGACGAGCAGACGTTCGGATCCGCTTCCGCGGCGAAGACGCAGTTCGCCCGGTTCGACCAGACCTTCCGGCGCGGCCTGGCGAAGGGTGACACGTTCTTCGCGTCTTCGGGCGATGACGGATCCACCGGATACGTCCGCTCGCACCGCGCCGGCACGGTCGGATCCACGCCCGAGGTCAGCTATCCGAACGTCTCCCCATACGTGACGTCGGTCGGCGGCACCCAGGTGCAGGACGGCTGGACCTGGAACCCCACGCAGGACGTGCCCTATCTCGCCGACGGCAGCCGCAACCCGGCGTACTGGGCGTGGAACTCCGGCGGGAACACCGAGCCCGTATGGAACGAGGGCGGCCTTCAGATCGGCACCGGCGGCGGCCTGTCGACCGTGTACTCGCGGCCGGCATACCAGGACGGCGTCTCCGGCGTGGTCGGCGGTGCGCGCGGCGTGCCCGATCTGGCCTGGAACGCGGCGGTGAACGGCGGCGTGCTCGTCTACCACACGTACTTCCCGAGCACCGAGGGCCCTGCCGCGTGGGGCGTCTTCGGCGGCACGTCGGCGGCGTCTCCGCAGGCGGCAGCGGCCACGGCGATCGCCAACCAGGCGCGCGCCGCGGCAGGCAAGGGTCCGATCGGCGACCTCAACACCGTGCTGTACAGCGCGTCGTTCGACAAGTCGGCCGCCTTCGGCGACATCGTTCCGATGCCGTACGGCACGACGCCGAGCGGCTACCTCGCCAGCAACCGGATGTGGGCGCTGGCCGATGACGGCTCGCTCACCCCGAACGTCGTTCCGGGGTACGCCACGACCGGCGGCTACGACCTCACCACCGGCTGGGGCGCGCCCCGCATGCCGGGCTACGTGGATCAGCTCACCGCGCAGTGACATCACTGACCGGGGCCGGACGGAGAATCCTCCGTCCGGCCCCGGCCATGCGCGCTGGCCCTTCTGCATTCGAGGAGCGATGTCCGCTTCCGGATCGGCTGTCTCGGGACCGACATCGCTCCTCGAACCCGGGCTCCCCCGACGTCGGGGGAGCCCGGACCGCCGAACTAGAATCGAAGGGCTATGGCTACTCCCGATCCCCGCACCACGACCGCGTCCGGTGCCGACGTCCGCGTCCGCTTCTGCCCCTCGCCGACGGGCCTGCCGCACGTCGGCATGGTCCGCACCGCGCTGTACAACTGGGCTTACGCCCGGCACACCGGTGGCAAGCTCGTCTTCCGCATCGAGGACACCGACGCCGCACGCGACAGCGAGGAGAGCTTCCGCCAGCTCGTCGACGCGCTGACCTGGCTCGAGATCGACTGGGACGAGGGCGTCGAGGTCGGCGGGCCGCATGCGCCGTACCGCCAGTCGCAGCGCGGTGAGATCTACCAGGGCGTGATCGAGAAGCTCACGGCGTCCGGCGCCGTGTACGAGAGCTACTCCACGGCGGAGGAGATCGACGCCCGCAACGAGGCGAACGGCCGCGCCAAGCAGCTCGGCTACGACAACTTCGACCGCGACCTCACCGAGGAGCAGCGGGCCGCGTTCCGCGCCGAGGGCCGCCGGCCCGCACTGCGCCTGCGCGTGCCCGATGAGGACCTCACCTACGTCGACCTCATCCGCGGCGAGGTGACGTTCCCGGCCGGATCCTTCCCCGACTTCGTGGTCGTGCGTCCGAACGGCGCTCCGCTCTACACGCTCGTGAACCCGGTCGACGACGCGCTGATGGGCATCACGCACGTGCTGCGCGGCGAGGACCTCATGCCGTCCACGGCGCGCCAGCTCGCGCTCTACGGTGCGCTTATCGACGCCGGTGTGACCACGTTCGTGCCGCGCTTCGCGCACATGCCGCTCGTGCTGGGGGAGACCGGCAACAAGAAGCTGAGCAAGCGCGATCCGCAGGCCGACCTGTTCCTGCACCGCGAGCGCGGCTTCATCCACGAGGGGCTGCTGAACTACCTCGCGCTGCTGGGCTGGTCGATCGGTCCCGACCGCGACGTGTTCTCGCTCGAAGAGTTCACCGCCGCGTTCGACATCGTGAACGTGAACCCCAACCCGGCGCGCTTCGACCAGAAGAAGGCCGAGTCGATCAACGGCGACCACATCCGCCTGCTCGAGCCGAAGGATTTCGCCGAGCGGATCCTGCCCTACCTTGCGGCCGCCGACGTGTTCGGCGGGGAGCCGACGCACGAGCAGATCGTGCTGACCTTCCGCGCCGCACCGCTCGTGCAGGAGCGCGTGCAGCTGCTCGGCGAGGTGCCGGGTCTGCTCGGCTTCCTCTTCGCGGACCAGGTGTCGTACGACGAGGACGCGCTCAAGGGCCTGCCCGCGAACGCCGCCGAGGTGCTGACCGTGTCCGCTGCGGCGCTGGAGCCGCTCGACACGTTCACGCCCGAGGGGATCCAGGAGGCGCTGTCGGCCGCGCTCGTCGACGACCTGGGCCTCAAGCCCCGCGTCGCCTACGGTCCGCCGCGTGTCGCGCTCACGGGCCGTCGCGTGTCGCCGCCGCTGTTCGAGTCGATGGAGCTGCTCGGCAAGGACGAGACGCTGCGCCGGCTGCGGACGCTCGCGGAGTTCCTGAGCTGATCGGACTGCTGGCCGGGGCGGGGGAGCGCGACGCGCGCGGGATCCCGCCCCGGTTTGGATCCCGGGATGGGCTCCGGTAAGCTTGACTCTCGGTGCGAGGCTCCGGTTTCGCCCTTGGGGTATGGTGTAATTGGCAACACGGCTGATTCTGGTTCAGTTGTTCTTGGTTCGAGTCCAGGTACCCCAGCAGTAACTGGCGGGAATCCGCGGGAAACCAGAGGTTCCCGTTGTCCGCCCTCTCGTCTCACATCGTTGAGAGTCCTTTTTCGGTCCTTTTTTGGCCGCCCACCGGGGGTTCCGGGGGCCGCGCCCCTGGCTGCTCCTGGTCGCTCCGTGCTGGCCCTGGTCGCTCCGTGCACGCTGCACGCACCTGCCTGGTATGAGCGATGACAGTACCGAGATCCTCACGCTTGAGCAGGTCGCCGACCTGTTGCAGGTGTCGCCGCGCACCGTCGAAGAGTGGCGGCGCATGAGAATCGGTCCGTCGTGGCGGCGGATGGGACGGCATGTCCGGTACCTGCGTCGTGAGGTGTTGGTCTGGTTCGAGGAGCTGGACTCCGATGACTAGGGAGAGGCTCCGGGCGGGGGAGCTCGGCAGGATCCAGACGCTCGTCCTTCCCAGCGGGCGCATTCAGGCTCGTGCGCTGTTCTGCGACGAACTCGGCAACTAGCGCCGGCTCAAGGCGAGCGGTACGACCGAAGAGGCCGCGAAGCGTGAGCTTCGCCGCTGCGAGCAGATCGTCGCCGATACTCACCGACACGATTGTCGCCCTTCGTCGACCCGGTGCTGGACGGGCTCGACGCCAACGCCGTCTGGAGCCCCGCCGAAAGGAACTGGAACACGGCACCCGTCACACCGTCCGAGCCGACAGAAACCGCTACAGGTAGGACGGACCTGTGACGGTTTCCGCTGGACCTGGCCGCCGCCGATCCGGATTGGTGACCAAAACCCTCCTGCGGGCCACATAGCGGTCAGGCCCGTATGACGGCCCGGGCGAGGGCTGCGACGGCGGCGTTCACGCCCTTGAGTCTCCCGTTCGCGCGCAGCGCGCCCGCGAGCAGGTGGACTGCGTCGAGGGTGGGGCTCTCGGGCGAGGGGGCGTGGTAGGGGTCCTCGCGGTCGCGCCAGCCGAGGTCGAACAGGAGCTCGCTGATGCTCTTCCCACAGTTCAGAAGGCGTCTCGTTCGCGACGACGGCGAGCGCCATCCATCCGGCGTGCCGCTCGGCGGGGTCCGTTCCGAGCGGGAGCCGCGCAGCGATGCGCCGGAGGATCGTCTGCGGGTCATCACGGCATTTCGCGATGGTCTGAGTCGGAGCGATACGGCCCTTGCGCACCGACACGAGCCCCAGTGCTCGCGCCGTGGCGCGGAGTTCCCAGACGGGCCAGGTGAGGTCCTCGCGGTTGGCCTTGCCGATCCACCGTTCGGTGATGCCCGTGCGGTGTGCGATCTGCTCGACGGTCGCGGGCTTCAGATACCCGGCGCCGGTGAGTGCCATGCCGTCCCCGACGACGTCGAGGAGCACACGGAACGGCTCGGTGAGATCGGCGCCTCGTCGGTGCTGACGTTCGTCACACCGGAAGTGGACGGATGCGCAAGCGCGTTGCGCAGGCCGCGTGCGCGACGATTCCGCGCCAGTTCGAGCAGCGACGCGAGCTCCTCAACGACAGGGATCGGTTCGCAGGTGACTGCGGCGATGAGCTCGTTCGTCCCATCGATGTCGAACGCGTCAGGATGCCAACCGTCGGGCAGCCAGGCGCGTCCTTCTGCCGTGCTCTCGAAGACTTCGGGGCGATGCGCGTCGTCGTAGCCGCTGCGCACCCAGTCGGCGAGTTCGGCGTAACCCCAGACGCCTCCGCAGTCCTCCGGTGGGCAGGCGAGTTTTCCGCCGATGCACACCGGGGCGGGGGAGGACTGTCGAGCACCTTCTCGACGCGCAGGAGGTGCTTCCAGTCGTCTCCGAAGTCGTAGTCGTACCAGAGCCGGTCTCCCTCGGTGGACAGGATCTGATCGAGACGCACGTCGTCTTCGAGCATGCCCTCGTCGCCTTCATCGAGGTCGAACTGCGTGAGAAACTCGGGAGCGTTCCGGTCGTTGCTCGTGCGGAAGCGGTGCAGGTGGCTGTCGGTCCATCCCATTGCCGCCTGGATCACCTCGTGCAACCGCGGGAGGAGGATGTCGCCAGGCACATCGATGCGTCGCCAGACCGGCGGCTTCGTGCGCTGCAGATCAATACGGATGCGGAAACCGCGCACGGTTGTCGGGACGGGGAGAAGTTCCGGCTCGGGCCGGTGCCAGAGATCATCCAGGCCGTCGGTGTCAGAGCGCAGGGAAGCGATGAACTTCTGGAGATCCGGTGCCTCGAACTTCTCGGATGCCATCTTCCTTCTTCCGACTTCGGGCATGTCGCTTCGGGACGCACCATCGCGAACAATTCTCTCGGAGCACGTGGGTATCCGTCCAACCGCCGAGGAACGTGTCCACCGGCGCGCGCACCGCACCCCGCCAGGCGGGAGCCGGCGCGATAGAATGAAGGGGAGCCCTAGCCGCCGGAGGTGAGTACATGAAGCGTAAGGACGTCACTCGTGAGGCCCTTCGTCGTGCCGCTCTGCGCTCCACGCGGGCATCGGCGGCTCTGGAGAACAGGTCGGTGCCGGTCGGCGTCACTCGCTCTGAGCGGGTCGAGCGCTTCCTCGCCGCGCGCAAGCAGCGCGTTTGATGGGTGTCGAGCCTGGCTACGGCGAAACGCCGTTGGAGCCGGAGGAAGCAGACGCCCTCACCCCACAGGCTCGCGAGATCTTCGGAAATGAGCCGAAGAAGATCGAACTCTACGAGGCTGAGCAAGCGATCAACGATGAGGTCGGCATCGCGCTGCTCGACGACATCGCCGACGGGCGGCTCGTGCTTACCGACATCCTGACGGACACGTTCCTCCGTGACCTGCACCAGAAGCTCTACGGAGACCTGTGGACGTGGGCGGGTCGGTACCGAACGCGCGATCTCAACATCGGCGTCGAACCCGAGCACATCGCCGTCGAACTTCGCGGATCGCTCGACAACATCCGTTACCGGTGGGAGCACACCGACGACTGGATAGCACGCGAACTCGGCATCGCCGTGCATGCCGAGACCGTCCGCATTCACGGCTTCGTCGATGGGAACGGGCGAACGACGCGCCTGTTCGCCGACCTGGTGTTCCTCGCCGCGCAAGACGCGGAGGCGATCGCGGAGACGTACGACTGGGATATCGACAAGCGCCGATACATCGCCTTGCTGCGCGAGTACGACCTGACCAGAGACCCGAAACCGCTTGCCGCGTTCGTCCCCGTCCAGCGGCTCGACGACGGCGAGGACCGGTGACCAGATTGGTGGCCAGAAGCCCTCCCGAGAGGCACGAATCAGGTACGAATCACTGCGCAGCTGTCGGTAGCCCGAGGTAGGCTCAACCCCATGAGATCCCTGAAATTATGGGGAACTCTACCGATTTGGGGCTTCGCTCGGACGGGCCAGGTGGCTCTCAGTTGTTCTTGGTTCGAGTCCAGGTACCCCAGCAGTAACTGGCGGGAATCCGCGGGAAACCAGAGGTTCCCGTGTTCGCCCTCTTGTCTCACATCGTTGAGAGTCCTTTTTCGGTCCTTTTTTGGCCTGCTGGAGAGGATGACGACCGGGTGCAGGCTTTGGATAAAGACCTCGCACAGTCTGGGCGCGCGTGAGCGCATTGCCTTCGTGACGGTGCAGCGGACAATGCTGCCCTGACGTTAGTCACGAGCCTTCCAGCGGGGTCCGAAACGGGATCCTAAACCCTCTCGCGGGTCCGAATGAGCTCGCATCAACCCGCGACAATCCCGGAAATCCGCTTCAAAACGGATCACTTGCGTTGGCGGGCTCGGATCGGGCGATCCCTTCCGAAACTCTTCCGGAAGAACACGGACTGTGAGGGTTTCCATACTTCGCGGACGGGGGAGAGCGCTTCGCTGACGAGTCCTGCGCCCTCGCGTAGCGAGCGGATTTGGTGACATTGCGGCAGATGACGCAGGGCTTCGCTACCGCAGCGCGGGCGCCGTCGAATCTCGCACTCGGAGTTCGCTGTCGAGCACGCGAGGGGGGAGCGACTCGCGGCCGTTCAAGAGCTCGAGCACAGCCTGAACGGCTATCTCGCCAACGCCTTCGAAATCGAGGCGGACCGAAGTGAGCGGTGGCCAGAGATAGCGCGCCTCAGGCATGTCGTCGATGCCGACGATCGAGAAGTCTCGAGGCGCGAAGAGTCCTCTCTTGTGGAACTGGCTCATGAAGCCGAGCGCAAGCTCGTCGTTCGCGGCAAAAACCGCAGTAAACGTCGTGGCATCTGCCTGGCGAGCGGCGAGTTCGCCAGACGCTGCATCCCACTCGCGACATGGGATCACGGGCAGTGGGCGTATCCCCGCCGAGTTAAGCGCATCCAGATAGCCTCTCTGTCGCGCCCCGGCCTCATTCCGGTCGTTTGGGCCTGCCAGGTGAAGAATCCGGGTGTGCCCCAAAGAGAGTAGATGATTCATCGCCAGAGTCGCCGCACCGTACGAATCGACATGGACGGCGGCTACGTCGGGGGAGGGCGCGTCTGACAATGACACGGTGGGGACTGCTCCGCCGATGTGCTCGAGAATCGGTGCCAGACCGAAGAACGGCGTCGCGACGATTACCCCGTCGACTCGCAGGGACATCAGGTTGTCCAGGTCCCGGAAGATCTGTGCTCGTGCTGTCGGTTCTTCTGCATCGACCTCGAACTGGGTCGTCATCAGGGTCTGCCCCGCCGCTCGCGCTGCCCGACTGATCCCGGTCAGGATGGAGGTGTTCCCATAGTTCAACGGACCCAATGCGAGGAACCCGAGCGTGTCGGTTCGCCCGGCCCGCATGCTCCTGGGCAGGCGGTTGAAGCGGTAACCGAGCTCCGCGACAGCGGATTCGATCCGGGCCCGGCTTGCCGACGAGACGGAGCCGTCGTTGAAGTAGCGAGAGACCGTCTGCGCAGACACTCGTGCACGCCGCCCGACCTCGGCCATGTTCACTCGCGCTGGCCGCAGCGCTCGACCTGGGTCGAGATCGTCGTGCTCCATCATTCCCCCTAGGTGGATACGGACTTGTTACAAACCGGTTGACCAATTGGGTTGCGGTGGACGCATCCTCGTTCTATGTTATGCATAACGCCATTGTGTTATGCATAACACACCGACGAGCGAAGCAGCTCTCGGCACGGCCGATCAAAGGAGATTCGAATGACTCGACGCAAGGGCTTCGTCGCCGCTTCGCTGGCGATGACCGCTGCCGCCGCCCTCGCGCTTGCCGGTTGCTCTGGCTCGTCCGGTGCGTCCGGTGGCAGCGGCAAGATCAATCTGAACTACTGGATCACCACGCAGCAGGGGCCCGCGGGCACGGCGCTTAAGAGCATGGTCGCCGACTTCGAGAAGGCGAACCCGAACATCCACGTCGTCGTGACCCAGAAGAGCACTGACTCGCTGAAGACAGCGCTGCGTCAGGCGGCGGGTACTCCGGCGATGCCGGATGTGTTCTTCCAGTGGTCCGGTCTCGGGCTGGGTGGCACCTACGTCAAGCAGGGCGTGGACCTTGACCTCACCAAGTACTACAAGCAGTATGGCTGGGACCAGCGCTTTTCGAAGTCGGCGCTCTCTTCGGTCACCCAGTACGGCGGCTACCACGGCGTTCCGTACACTGCGAACGTCGAGGCAATCGTCTACAACAAGGCGTTGTTCGCGAAGGCCGGCATCACCGCGGCCCCGGCCACCTATGACGAGCTCGTCGCCGACGCGCAGAAACTTGCGGATGCAGGCATCACCCCGATCGAATTCGGAGGCAATGTCAACTGGTACGTGATGCGCCTGCTCGACAACCTGCTCGAGACGAATTGCGGCGCCGAGCTGAACGACAAGCTGACGGCGCTCAAGGCCGACTGGAGCAAGGAGACGTGCGTCGCCACCTCATTCGAAGACCTGAAGACCTGGGCGTCCAAGTACTTCAACAAGGACTGGGTCAGTCTGAGCGATGCCCAGGGTCAGCAGTTGTTCTATCAGGGCAAGGTCGCTATGGCGCTCGAGGGCGACTGGTTCGCAGGTTTCCTGGACCAGGCGAGGTTCACTCCCACCACGGACCTCGGCGTCTTCGCGTTCCCGACTGAAACAGGGCGTATCTACGGACTGCAGCAGGCGAACTACATCTCCAAGACATCGAAGAACCCGGACGCGGCGGCTAAGTTCCTCGACTTCTGGATGAGCAAGGACGAGCAGACGAAGTACGCCGGTTCCTGGTCGCAGGTACCGGCCGTCCAGGGCGTTCCGGTGAAGGACAACGGGGTGGGCCTGAGCCAGCCGTTCAACGACCTCGCGAACAAGGCCGCTGGACAGTTCCAGAACAATGACCAGACCTTCCCGCTCGACGTCACCACCGAATACTGGCGCATCATGAACGGTGTCGCCACGGGCAGCATCGCACCCGCAGAGGCGGGCAAGCAGATGCAGTCGTTCATCAAGAACCGGTGACGACATGACCGCTTCCACCACCTCATCGGGCCGGCGCCTTGTGCGCCGGCCCGGCAGGGCCGGCGCGCAGTGGCGGGCGTTCCTGTTCGTCGTCCCGGCCGTGATCCTGTTCGCGGTGTTCCTGATCTACCCCATGATCTCCACCGTCGTCATGAGCTTCTTCAAATGGGACGGCTTCCAGGGGTCTGTCCCGGTCTGGGTCGGCATCCAGAACTACGTCCGCATCTTCACCCAGGACCCGGTGTTCTGGCGGGCCTTCATGAACACGGTCATCTGGCTGGTGCTTTCCCTCATCGTGCCGACGACGCTCGGGCTCCTGTTGGCGCTGGGCCTCAACCACAAGCTTCTCGGTCGTAACCTGCTCCGTTCCGCGTTCTACATCCCGGCGGTGCTGGCCTCGATCGCCGTCGCCACGATGTGGGTGTGGCTGTACAACCCGCAGTCCGGCCTCGTCAACGGCGTGCTGCGCGCGATCGGCCTGGGTGCGCTCGCCGGCGACTATCTCGGCGACCAGAGCATCGCGCTGGTCGCGATCTTCGTCGCGTTCGTCTGGCAGACCACCGGGTTCAATATGATCCTGTTCCTCGCGGGCCTGCAGGGTGTCCCTGAGGAGCTCGTCGAAGCGGCCAAGCTCGATGGCGCCGGCCGCTTCCAGACGTTCCGCGCCGTGACCTTCCCCGCACTGCGCCCGACCACGCTGATCGTTTTCGTACTCACCATGATCAGCTCGCTGAAGGTGTTCGACCTCATCGTCGGGATGACCGGCGGGGGCCCAGCTCAATCCACGCAGGTGCTCGCGCTGTGGTCGTACCAGCAGTCGTTCAGCAACCACGTGTTCGGGCTCGGTAACGCGATCGCAACCGTGCTGTTCGTCGTCAGCCTGGCACTGGTCGTGCCGTACATGATCTGGAGCCTTCGAGAGGAGAACGGACGATGAGCACCGCGACCGAGACAGCGCGCATGATCACGATCGAAACCGGCCGGAAGGCGGCTGGCACGCCGCAGAACCGTCCCCGAATCCGCTGGGGCCTCGTCGGCCTTTGGATCGGGCTCGTGATCTCAGCACTGATCTGGATCACCCCATTCCTGTTCATGTTCGTCACGTCGGTGAAGTCGACCGCGGATATTTCGAACAATCCCGCCTGGTCGCTGCCGACGGTGTGGGAATGGGGCAACTACGCTGCCGCTGCTGACACCGGTCAGCTCTGGCAGAGCGGGCTGAACAGTCTTATCATCAGCGCGATCAAGGTCCCGCTGGGCCTGTTCATCTCGGCGCTGGCTGCGTTCGCGATGTCTCGGCTGCGCTTCCGGTGGCAGAAGGCGCTGCTAGGAGTGGTCGCGATGGGATCCTTGATCCCTGTGCAGGTCGCCCTCGGGCCCCTCTTTTCGACCATGCTGAACTTCGGCCTGCTGAACACGAAGCTCGGTCTGATGCTGCCGTACCTCGCGTTCGGAATCCCGTACCAGATCTTCATCCTGTACGGCTTCTTCAAGGCGATACCGGAGGAACTCGATGAGGCCGGGAAGATCGACGGTGCGAACAACTGGCGGTTGTTCTGGCAGGTGATCCTGCCGTTGGCAAAGCCCGCGCTCGCAGCCTTGTTCATCCTCGACTTTGTCGCGACCTGGAACGAGTACCCGATGGCGCTGACCCTGCTTCAGACCCAGGACCAGTTCACGATTCCGCTGGGCATCACGAACTTCCAGACCCAGTACGGCTCCGACTACGGCCAGATGAATGCCTACATCATCATGTCGATCCTTCCCGTGCTGATCGTCTACCTCATGTTCCAGCGCTACTTCGTCAGGGGCGCCCTCGCGGGCGCCGTGAAGGGATGACCATGACCACCTCGACCACCGGTCGATTCTCCGCCGAGACGATGCTGTTCGAGATCCTCCGCGATCCTGCCGGATCCGAACTGCTGAGCCGACGCGCACCGGGGATCGTCGGATCCACAATCCTGCACACGTTCCAGATGCGCCCCCTCGGGGTGATCCTGGCCACGGAGGAAAGCCTGACAGAAGCCGAATGCGCCGAATTGCTGGACGAGCTCGCCGCTCTCGAGCCGGGCAGCGCTCGGGTCTTGGCCAGGCCCGCGCCGTCCGCGCCGTCGCGCACGTATGAAGATGCGGAGGTCGTGCGGGGATCCGCGGTGCTTTCTGCGCCTGCTCGCGGATCCGTATGGCAGCGACTGGAATTGCGGATCGATGGCCCGAGTCATGGCAACCCGTACATCGAAGTCGAGTTGACCGCTCGGGCTTTTGGCCCCGGCGGGATCTCCCATGAGCTGCTCGGGTTCTACGACGGCGACGGCATCTACCGGCTGCGGTTTCTGCCGCCGGCCGCCGGTGATTGGCGGTTCGAGCTGAGCAGCAACGCGCGCTCACTCGACGGGCTTACCGCGTCGATAAGCGTGTCTGCGAGCGACGTGCGGGGTCCCGTGCGCGTCAGCGAGCAATTCCACTTCGCATACGCGAACGGCCAGCGCTATCTCCCGGTCGGCACCACCTGCTACGTCTGGACGCACCAGGGCGACACGCTCGAGGAGCAGACATTGCGGACCCTCGCCTTGAGCCCGTTCAACAAGCTGCGCATGTGCGTCTTCCCGAAGTCGTACACGTTTAACAGCAACGAGCCCGAACGCTATCCGTTCGCCCGCGTGGACGACGGCTGGGACCCGGAGCGCTTCGATCCCGCATATTGGGCACACCTTGAAACGCGCATCGATGAGCTTGGTGCGTTGGGCATCGAAGCAGACTTGATCCTGTTCCACGCGTATGACCGCTGGGGCTTCGCCACCATGGACGCGGCGGCCGATGACCGCTACGTCCGGTACGTCACGGCGAGGCTGTCGGCATTCACGAATGTCTGGTGGTCCCTCGCGAACGAGTTCGATCTCATGCCTACCAAGTCGGAGGCAGATTGGGAGCGCTGGGCGGGCATCCTCCAGCGCTGGGATGCGGCGGATCACCTTCGTTCGATTCACAACTGCCGCGAGGTGTACGACCAGAACCGACCTTGGATCACGCACGTCAGCATCCAGCGCCTGGACGTCTACCGCACGGCCGAGGAGACCTCCCGCTGGCGCGAACAGTGGGGCAAGCCCATCGTGATCGATGAGTGCGCGTATGAAGGCGACATCGACCAGGGGTGGGGAAACATCTCGGGTGAGGAGATGACCCGGCGTTTCTGGGAGGGCGCGCTGCGCGGCGGGTACGTCGGCCACGGCGAGACCTACATGGATCCCGAGGAGATCCTGTGGTGGGCGAAGGGCGGAGAGCTGCACGGCACATCGCCGGCGCGGATCGGGTTCCTGACGTCGATCATCGCCGACGCACCCGGCGCTCACCTCGAACCCCTCGACTTCGAATGGGACGCGGTCACCGCGGGAGTGTCGGGGGAGTACTTGCTGTACTACTTCGGGTTCAACCGGCCCTCGTTCCGGCGCTTTTTCCAGGACCCCGCTATCACGTGGGACGTCGACATCATCGACACGTGGAACATGACGATCGACCGGGTACAGGGCCCTCAGGCGGGCCGATTCGTGGTCGATCTTCCGAGCCGGCCGTACATGGCCATTCGTCTACGTCGCCACGACTGATCAAAATCGAGGGGGATCTCCATGGAGATCCCCCTCGATTTCGTTCTCAAGCTGGTGACCCTTGCGGAAGCGGAGCCTGTCGACGAGAAGAACTGCGTCTAGGTAGCGCCCCTCGGCCTCGTCGAAACATGGGCATATCGTGGGCGGCCTGCAGCCCGGATAACGCCCGGCCCGCACTCCCGGCCGATGACCCACGGATCAGTCAGAAGCGCCTCCTTGGTCTAGGCGATGTTCTGCGCACGACGGACGCTGTCGAGCAGGGACGTGCGTCGCAGGAACGCTTTCATTCGCTCAGGATCGGCAGCGATTTCACTGAGTTCGTCGAGTCTCTTCGTCCTCGCTGTTTCATCCTGCTCTTCGAGGCGATTCTTGTTGTCGATGGTCTGCTGTTGCACGAACTCGAGGTTCAGCGCGCGGCGCCGGCGCTGGTATCGGTCGAGGAGGTCGTCGCCGCCTTCCCCGCTGTCGAAGCCTGACAGGGTCTGGATGAGCTCGGTTGCGTCGTGTACGCCGCAGTTGAGGCCGAGTCCGCCGATGGGGTTGTTCACGTGTGCGGCATCTCCGGCGAGGAAGATGCGGCCTTCGCGCCAGGATGCCGCGACGCGTTGGTGCACCCGGTAGAGGTTGCGGTGCACGACCTGGGGGTCGTTGCCGTCGAGCAGGGGTCCGAGGCGCCGCGCGACCGATTCGTCGCTCACCGCCTGCTCGTCGGTCTCCTGTTCGGGCACGGGGAACACGGCGCGCCAGCGGCCTTGGAAGTCGTCACCGGCCACCTTGAAGAGGTTGGTCCACGATGCCGGGTCGGCGAAGTAGCTGCGGTAGCTGCAGCCATAGCTGGCTTCGAAGTCGTGGAGGCTGGTGAGGACGAGGAAGCGCTCCGGCCAGGTGTATCCCTCGAACTCGATGTCGAGGGCCTTGCGGATGAAGCTGCGCCCGCCATCGGCCGCGATGAGCCAGTCACCGCGCACGGTGGTCTCGCCGTCGGCGCCGGAGGCTCTCACGGTGACGCCGTCGGCATCCTGCTCGAAGCCCACGACCTCGGCTCCCAGGCGCACGGTCACGTCCGGGTATTTCTTCAGGCGCCCGAGGATCAGGTTCGCGAGCTTGTGCTGCTCGGTCTGGACGACGAACGGGAAGTCGGTCTCGTCGGCGAGCACCTGGTGGTCCATGCGTGCGACGAGCCGGCGGGCGGGCTTGTCCCAGTAGTCGAAGTAGCGGGCGACGAGGCCCAGGGCGATGAACTCGTCGACGATTCCGAGCGCTGCGATCATCTCGATCGTCGAGGGGTGGAAGGTGGCTGCGCGTGGTGATGTGTCGACGCTCTGCGCGGCCTCGAGAAGTTCGACGCGGTAGCCGGCCTGTGCGGCAGCGAGAGCGGCGACGGTGCCGACAGGCCCGGCACCGGAGATGACGATGGTCTTCTTGTCCATGATCTGTCCTTACGCGTGCGAGGTGGTGGTCCCGGCGTCGGATGCCGCGAACGCCGCGGCGGTCTGGGTGCTCAGCGAACGGTAGAACCAACGTCCGGAATCAGCGAACCATGGCCGCTTCACGAGGGCATCCCGCAGGGGGCCTTTTCGGGCGCGGGCGCGTTCGGGAGAGTTCATCACTTCGGCCGATGCGAGTTCGTGGAGGGCGAGGTGGGTCCACGGGCCGCCGACGCCGTCGACGACCTTGTATCGCCGGACGCGCAGCCAGTCGTCGGCTTCGAGGAGCATGGGCACGTGCTCGGTGCCGTACCAGGTGTTGAACTGCTCTTCGTCTTCACTCGGAACGGCGAACGCCACGACGGAGAGGAACGCGGTCTCTCGGCCGACCGGGCCGGAGTCGCCGATCTCTTCGGAGATATAACGAGTGAAACCGGAGACCCGGCCGAGCATGATCTCGGTCTCCGCGCTCGGCGATCTCTTGAGTTCCAGGTAGCCGGGCGTCTGGAATGCGGCGAGGTCGTCCACCTCGTACACGGCGAGATAGTCGGGCGTCGCGTCGTCGGCCGACGCATAGCGGGACGCCCGCACGAAGTGGGGGAGCACCATCCGCGCGGGAATGTGGTCCTCGTTGTACCAGGTGTTGAATCGGTCGACCTCGGTCGGCTTCGGAATCATCTGCGAGAAGAGGATGCCCTTCGTCATCACAGGTTCCCTTCTGCGTGGTGGTTTGTGCGCAGCCCGACGGGTTTCTGCGGCGGCGGGGTATTGCGGCTCTTGGTGAATCGGACGACGCCGTCGGTGATCACGGCGGCCACGGCGGGAAGATCGCCGCGTTCGATCGCGGCCATCGCCGTTTCGGCGGCGGATCCGAGCGGGGCATCCACGACGGTGAGATCGGCGACGTCTCCGACCCGGATGCGGCCGCCGGGGATGCCGTAGGTCGCGGCCACGGTGCCTGTGGCGGCACTGACGGCCTGCCTTGCGTTGAGCGGGCCGAGAGAGGTGAGCTCCGCGATGATCCGGAGCATCCCGAGCGGGATCACCCCGGTGCCGGTGGGTGTGTCGGTCGCGAGCAGGATGCGGCTGAGCTCGTCGCGCTCCAGCAGCAACTCCGACAGCTGGATGGCTGAGCGGAGGTTGCCGGCGTGCACGAGCTGCATCGCCATGTCGCCGCCGTGTGTGACCATGGCGACGTTCTCCTCGGCGGTAAGCGAAGTGGGGCCGCCGTTGACGTGCCCGGCGACGTTCGGGCGCATCTCGAGAAGCAGTTCGGCGCTGATCTTGGCTCGGCTGCCGGGGATCGACCCGCCGCCGCTGTGGCACATGACGGTGATGCCTGCCGCCCGGGCATCCGCCACGACCGGGATGTAGTCGCGGCCGTCGGCGAATCCGCCGAACCCGCCCTTGGCCATGCGGACGCCGGCGGCATGAAGCTCGTCGAAGTCTGCACGGGTGAGGCCGGGTTCGAGGATCACCGAACCGCCGTGCACGGTCATGCCCGACGGTCGGTAGTGCTCGTAGCTTTTGAAGGCCGCGATGGCGAGGGCCTTGACGCCGACGACGTCGGTCGGCCGCCCGGGCACGTGCACTTCGCTTGCGGATAGCACCCGGGTGGTGCCGCCATGCAGGTAGCTCTCCAGGAAGCCGATGGTCTGCTGACGTGGCGTGTAGTCGCCGAAGGTGGTGTGCACGTGGCTGTCGATGAGGCCCGGGATGACGGTGGCGCCGGCCGCGTCGAGCACCGTCGCGTGCGCGTCGTGGTCGACGTCGGCAGTGGCGCCGATCCAGGCTATGGTGCCGCTCTCGACCACGATCGCGTCGCCCGTGATCGGTTCTCCGGTGAGGCTGCCGTCGTGCGAGTCGCCGATGTTGATGACGGCGAGGCTCACGATGCTGCCGCCGCATCGGCTCCGAAGTCGGTGCCGAAGACGCGCAGACGCTGCTGCGGGCGGCCCTGCGATGCGGCGGCCAGCGCCACGAGGATCTCGTCGGAGTGCGGTGCGTCGGCGAAGCTCACCTCGATCGTCTGGTGGTGTGAACGCTGCTTCATGTCCGTGATGTGCTTGAGGGGGATGTCGAATCCCGCACCCGCGACGGCGCGCTTCTCGACGGCGGGAAGCAGCGTCGTCGCGGAAGCGATGGCGCGGAAGTGGTCGCCGAACTGGAGTGTGTGGATGAGTGCGGAGCCGTGCTCGATCTCACCGTTGATCCCGACGATCGCCGCCTTGCCGTAGGCCTCGATGGGTGTGCCGAGCGCGGTGGCGACTCGCTTCGCCAGGAGTGCGCCGAGCTCGTCGGCGACAGCATCGATGCCGGGTGTGAGGTCCTCGACGAACCCCTGGCCAGCCCACGGGTTGTCCAGGACGGCGGCGACGACGGCGACCCGGGCGGCCGGCGTTACGGCGCGTCCTCCCTCGGTCAGGGTTTCTTCGACGTGTGTGAGGATCTTGCGCAGTTTCATTCGAATACTCCGTTCATGAGTGAGGTGTCGAGGGGGAGGTCGGTGGTGCGGTCGCCCACCCGCGGAAAGGGGCGAGGGCCGGTGGATATTGCTGCGATCAGCACGATCTCGTCGGGCAACGGCGCATCGGGGATCCGGACTCGAACGGATTGGTAGTGGTCTCGATGGATGCCGGTCTGCTTCTCGCAGAGCGGGATGGTCAACGGCTCGCCGGGGGCACCGCGGGTGTCGGAGAACGAGATGACTGCCGATCCGTCGAAGAACGTCCGCAGGTGGCTGGCGAAGTACGGGGTATGCATGATCGCGGCACCGTGTTCGAGCTCACCGGCCTCCCCGATGATCGCGCCCTTGCCGAAAGCCTCGATCGCCTGCGGGCCGTGCGTCAGCACGAGGATCCGGTCGGCCAGGAGCCGCGAAAGCCGCGCAGCGATGTGCTGCGGGCTCACCACGAGTTCGCTGCTGGTGCCTCGGCCGATCCACGGGTTCTTCACGACAGCGGATGCCGTGATGTGAAGGATCGGCCGTTCCACGGGCGTTCCGTCGTCGCGGAGAGTCTCGGTCTGCTCGACGACGAGCTTGCGCAAGCCCCATTGTGCTTCGATCGAGGTGGGATCGCCATGACGGAGCAGGGCTGGAGAGAACCCCTCATAGGATGCAGATGGCGCCATCGCCTGTCCCTTCATCGTGCGGGCCGGCTCCATATCGAGTCGAGCCACGAACTATGTAACGCAAGTACCATACTGAAGATAACTGAATTGGACAAGCGGCCGAGGCGTGCCCGGCAGGGTCGGAGACTCGTGGCCGAAGCCGACAGGTGGGGAGGATGTCATGCGGGAAGAACAGAGCGACAGCGCGACGGAGCCTGGCGAGGATGCGCGAGCCGGTGCGATGGCGACCCTGCGAGGGGTGGCAGCCGCGCGTGAGGGAAGCTTCCAGGGCTATGTTCATGCCCTTGCGCACGGCAGGTTCGTTCTTCGTCGGGTGATGCAGATCCTTGACGGCCTGCCGCGCGAGTACGGGCTCGAACCGCTGAACCATCAGGCGCTGCTCCAGATTTATGGCGCGGACACCGATATGACGATCGGAAACGTCGCTGATCGGCTGGGGATCGCTCCGGCTTTCGGGTCGCGTTTGGTGAGTCAACTGGAGAAGGGGGGGCTTGTCGAGCGCAAGCCCCACCCCACCGACCGGCGCGCATCCATCGTCGCCGTGTCCGCAGCGGGCGTCGAGCGTCTTCGCGTGATCGATCGCGAGATCTATCGGAAGATCCGGGTGTTCCAGGATGACCTCAGTGAGGAGGGCAAGTACAGCGCTCTCCTCGTGTTCGCGGCGTATGTCGGCCTGGACGGCGATGCGATCGTGGCCGATCGGCTCAGCGATTCGACACGGTGGGCCCGTCGCTTTCGTTAGCGCGAGCGCGTCAAGCGGAAAATCTGTTCAAAACACTTGATTTAAGTATGTGACTTAAGGCACACTTCTCACGTCGATGCACTGACATGAATACGCGAAGGAGCGTGCACGATGCCTCAACGACCAGAGCTGACTGCTGTCGGCGACCTGGCTTTCTCCTGCCGGAGCCTTTCCGTCGAGGTCTCGACGAAGAGCGGCCCGAAGCGGCTGCTGGCTCCGCTCGACTTCTCCGTGAAGAAGGGGGAGATCCTCTCGATCATCGGAACATCGGGCGCCGGAAAGACCACGTTGCTCCGCGTGCTGGGCGGCCTTGTCCCGCCCATGCCGGACTCGGAGGTCCTCGCCGCCGGGGTTCCGATCCAGGGGCCGCCGGATCGCGTTCTCATGGTCTTCCAGGACTACGCGTCGTCCCTGCTTCCCTGGCGGACGATCCGCAAGAACGTCGCGCTCGGCCTCGAGACCCAGTACCACGGCGAGGAGCTGCGCGACCGCGTCGACGCAGCCCTCGACCTCGTGGGGCTGAAGGCCCGTGGCGACGAGTACCCGTGGCGGCTCTCCGGCGGCATGCAGCAGCGCGTGCAGATCGCCCGCGCCCTCGCGATGGAGCCCGCGGTGCTGCTGATGGACGAGCCCTTCGGCGCCCTCGACGCGATCACGAAGAGCTCCCTCCAGGACGAGCTGCTCAAGGTCCACGAGCAGACCGGCGCCACGATCATCTTCATCACCCACGACGTGGAGGAGGCCGTGTACCTCGGCGACCGGGTGCTGGCGCTCGGCGGCGTCCCCGGAAAGATCATCGAGGTACTCGACGTCGACCTGCCGCGTCCGCGCAGCCAGATCATGACCAAGGAGATGCCCGAGTTCCTGCGCCTGCGTCATCGCGCGTACGAGTCGGTCGTCGAAGCCGAGCTTCGCCTGCGGACCGACCAATGAGCGAGACGATGGCGATCCACCTGGCGCGCACACCGGCCAAGAAGAAGCGGTGGTACGCGCGGTGGAACTGGACCGGAGCGGCGACGACGCTGGTGTTGCTGATCCTGTGGCAACTGTGCGACCAACTCGGGCTGATCCACTTCGCGTACATCCCGTCGCCGTTGCAGATCGTCGGTGGCGCGGTGCAGCTGCTGCAGGAGGGCGCACTCCAGGCCGCTGTCGCCCACACCGCGACGGTCGCCGTCATCGGCTGGGCGATCGCCACACTGATCGGTCTCATCCTCGGCACGATCATGGGCCTGTCCAAGACCGTCTGGACCTGGACCGCCGCGTCGGTCGAGGTGCTGAGGTCGTTCCCGTCGATCACGTTCGTCCCGCTGGCGGTGCTGCTGTTCGGGTTCTCGTCGTCCATGGAACTGGTCGTGGTCATCTACGCGGCGGCCTGGCCGGTGCTGGTGAACACGCTCGAGGGCGTGCGCACCATCAGCCCGGGTCTACGCGATGTCGCGCGCACCTTCCACCTCAGCGTCTGGCGCAACATCCGGTCGATCGTGCTGCCGGCCGCCGCATCCAAGATCATCGTCGGCCTCCGACTCGGACTGAACCTCGCGCTCATCCTGGCACTGGCCGCCGAGGTGATCGGAAACCCCGAGGGCCTCGGATACGGCCTGACCGTCGAGCAGCAGGCGCTGCAACCTGCGCGGATGTTCGTCTACTTCATCTCCGTCGGAGTCCTCGGAATCATCCTCAACGCCATCCTGCAGCTCATCGTGTGGTGGACGCTCCCCGGCATCACCGCGCTCGCAGAGAGAGGACGGAAGTCCTGATGTCTCAGCCCACTGCAGTGACCGGCTCGACCGGAGTGTCTCGACGTGGTCGTCGAGCCGCGCGACGCGGCAACGTGGTTCCGCTTCGGGGCCTGGCGCCGCTGGTCGTCGGGCTCGCCCTGTGGCAGATCTTCGGCACAGACGATTCGGCCTTCTTTCCGCGGCCGTCGACGTGGGTCGTCCAGATCGTCGATCTGGCGAAAGGCGGCACGCTGTGGCCGGCACTCGGGGCGACGCTGGAGAGCCTGTTGATCTCGCTCGTCGTCGCCACGATCGTCGGCGGCATCCTCGGCATCATCGTCGGGGCATCCCGATTCGTCGACCGCGCGCTCAACCCGACTCTTGAGTTCTTCCGCGCGACCCCGTCGTCGGCGATGGTCCCGATCGGCGTGCTGCTTCTCGGCTACACCCTCACGATGAAGGTGTCGATCACCGTGATCGCCGCGATCTGGCCGATTCTGCTGAGCACGCGCGCCGCCATGCGCGAATTCAATCCGACTCTGCTCGACGTCGCCTCCGTATTCAAGATGAGCTGGCCGCGGCGGATCCGCACGATCATCCTGCCGGCCGTGTCCACCGCGGTGCTGCTGGGCATCCGCGTCGGGGCGCCGGTGGCGATCATCGTCACGATCCTCATCGAGATCCTCACCGGCATCACCGGAATGGGAGCCCTGCTCGCGCAGAGCCAGCAGGAATACAACAGCGCGGCGACCTTCGGTCTGCTGGTGATGATCGGCATCGTCGCGCTGCTGTTCAACTTCCTCGTCGGGTGGATCGAATCGTTCTTCACCCGGCACCTTCCCCCCGCCTGACCCCACACCATGCAGATGTCGCAGTCGTCATCCGCGCCCGTTCTCACCTGACGCACCCGATTCCTCACCTGGAGCACACAATGAAGTCACGTTTCACACGCAAGCTTCTGCTTGCTGCGGCATCCGCGATCGCCCTCTCGACGGCGCTCGCCGCCTGCTCGTCGAACACCGGAGGGACCAGCGGCGGGGGATCGTCACCCCAGCTGCGGATCGTCACCAACAACACCATCGCATCCCTCCCCGTCGTCGTCGCCCAGCAGGAGGGCTTCTTCAAAGACGAGGGCCTGACCGCGAACCTCACGACCGTCGCCGACATCACCAAGATCCCGCCGACACTCGGCAAGCAATACGACATCGGGTTCGGCGTGCAGCCGGCGCTGATCCGTGCGGCAAGCCAGGGGCTCCCGCTCGCGATGATCTCAGGGAATGCCATCACCTCGACGAAGGACCAGCAGTATGTCATCATGACGCGGCCGAATTCGGGCATCAGCACTCCGGCGAGCTTCAACGGCAAGAAGCTCGGCACTCCGACGCTGAACGGCAACATCCACATCGGCACGCTCTACTGGCTCCAGCAGAACGGGGTCGACCCCAAGTCCGTCACGTCGCTGCAGGTTCCCACGCCCGTGATGGTGGACCAGCTCAAGGCCGGCCTGATCGACGCCGCTGAGATGCAGCAGCCCTTCATCGACATCGCCAAGAAGGCGGGCATGGTCCAGGCCGCGTACGCCCTGAGCGCCGTCGGCGACCCCGCGTACATGTCCGGCTGGCTGGCAACGCGTCCGTGGGCCGAGAAGAACCCGGCCGCCGTCACGAAGTTCCGTGCCGCGCTCGACAAGGCGAACGCCTGGATCACCGCGAACCAGGCCGCGGCGCGTCAGATGCTGTCGAAGTTCACCAAGACCGACCCGTCGGTGCTGGGCGACACGCCGATCTCCGCGTTCACCACTGATCTGAGCGTCGAATCCGTACAGCAGTGGGATGCCCCCATGCGTGCCGTCGCGGGATTCACCGGCAAGGTCGACTACAACAAGCTGGTCGTGCTCAAGTAGCCCGCTGCACTCGACGGCTGTGCCCCGGAGGAATCCGGGGCACAGGCCGACGCCCATCGCCGATCACGAGTTCCGTCATGCCCATCGCCGCCCTGAACCCCTTCGCCGGCCAGGTGGAGCGCACCTTCGGAGGGGCACACCGGCGCCGAGGTCGACGAGTGCGCCCGCCTCATCACCACCGAGAGGGGCCGGCCCATCGCGGCCGCCTGCACCGAGGTGCTCAAGTCCGCCAAGGGCATGCAGTACTACGCCGCACGCCGAGGAATTCCTCGCGCCTGAGACCCTCGTCGATCCGTCGACTGTGAACGCCTTCCGGGCGGGCACCCGCTACGCGCCCGACGGCTCCGATCCGTTCGCGATGATGCCCTCCGCCGACCTCGAGCGAGCGGTGGATGTCGCGGTGACCGCGTGCAGCCAGAACAATGGGCAGTCCTGCATCGCCGTCAAGCGGTTCGTCGTGCACGCGGACGTCTTCGACGAGTTCACACGGCTGTTTGCGCAGCGCTGAGCAGGGGCGGAGCGTGTCAGCCATACGGTTCTCACTCGAACCATGGACACAGGAACTGACTCCGCGGTTCGCGTCGTCGGCATTGCTCACGTCCACGGGCCGTGGCGGCGCTGCCACGCGTCTTCCACGGTTTCCGGCCGTGATGCGACGATCCCCGCCGGCAGCACAGCCAGCACGAGCAGAGCCAGCACGACGAGCGGCACGCTCCACCCGCCCGTGACCGCGTGGAGACTGCCGACGCCGAACGCGAAGACCGAGGCGATCCCGTATCCGACACTCTGCACGAACCCGCTCAGCGCCGTCGTCGTCTCATGGAACCGCGTGCGAACACCGAGAAGTACGAGGGTGAGCGGAAACAGCAGCGTCGCCAGCCCGAGCAGCGCCACCCACAGCCACGGCGCGACCTCCGGCAGGAAGGCGAGACCGCCGAGCGCGGTCAGCCCGAGCAACACCGACATCCCGAACATCGCACGGATCCCGGCAGCCCCGAGCCGTGCGGCGACGAGCGGCACCACGAGCGAGGTGGGCAGGCTCATCACGGCGAACACCGAGAGGATGGCGCCCGCCGTCGCCGGGGTGACACCGGAGAGGTCCACGAGGAGCTGTGGCATCCACGCGAACGACGTATAGGCGAGGACGGCCGACACGGCGAACCCGGTCGTGAGCGCCCACGCGAGCGGCAGACGCCACAGGCGCCACCCGATATCGGTGCCGCCCCCGACCGCGCGCACCGGGCACACCGTGCCCACCGCGCCCGTCGCACCCGCCGTGCCCACCGGGGTCCGCGGCGTCCGGGCCGTGAGCCGGATCCAGGGCAGCAGCGCGGCGACCGAGAACACCGCCCACAGGCCGATCGAGACCCGCCATCCCGCGGCGTCCGCGACGCGGACGGCCACGAGCGGGGGAAGGAACGTCGAGGCCGCCATCGCGCAGAGGTAGACGGTGGTCACCGGGCCGATGCGATGCGGGAAGTGCTTCTTGACGAGCGGCGGCAGCAGCACGTTGCCCGCCCCGACCCCCGCGAAGACGACGATCGTCGCGGCGAGCAGCGCCGGCGCCCCCGTCGCGAGGCCGCGCGCGACAAGCCCCGCCGTGATGAGTATCAGCGCGAAGAGCGTCGCGCGCTCTAGTTCGACGCGTCGTTCGAGTCGCGGTGTGAGGATGCCGAAGACGGCGAAGCAGGCGGGCGGGATGGCGGCGATGAGCCCGATGGCGGTCGCCGACAGCGCGAAGTCGGCGCCGATGCGGCCGACGAGGGGCGAGAGGGATGCGACCGCGGATCTCAGCGAGAACGCGAGGAGCACGATGCCCGTCAGGGCGAGTGCCCGCCCGCGCCGGACGGCACGGGCGGGCAGCGGCCGGCCCCGGCTCAGGTCTCGACGCGCCACCGAAACCAGCGTCGCTCCGCGAGTGAGACGAGCCCGAGGACACCCGTCACGATGATCGAGATGAACAGCACCTCGGCGAGCAGGCTCGCCGTGTCGAGGGTGCCGGCTGCGGCGTTCATCAGGTAGCCGAGCCCCTGGTTGGATGCCACGAACTCGGCCACGATGTCGGTCGCGACCGCGGTCGGGAACGCGAGCTTGATGGTGGTGGTGATCCACAGCACCTCCTGCGGCAGGATCGCCATCCGGATGATGGTCCACCGGCGTCCGCCGAGAACGTGGATGCCATGGACCATGTCCCAGTCGAGATCGCGAAGACCGGCGTAAGTCGGCGTGATGAAGATGAACACCACGACGAACGCGACGAAGGTGGCCTTGAAGCTGTAGCCGACGCCGAGCCAGATGACGAACAGCGGCGCGATCGCGATACGGGGCAGCGTGTAGAAGAAGGTCACGAATGGCGCGGCGACGAGGCCGAACACCTTCATGACACCCATCACGTTGCCGATGATGATGCCCGTGATCGCGCCGACCACGAAGCCGACCAAGGCCTGGCCGAAGGTGACCCAGGTGTTCGGCAGGAGGATGCCGGTCTGGATCAGCTGGACCAGCCGTTGAACGACCGCGACCGGCGAGCTGACGTAGAGCGGATCGATCAGCCATCCCGAGCTGAGCTGCCAGATGAGCAGCAACAGCACCACGACGGCGGTCTGGATGCCCCACCGCGTCATCCAGTGCGGCAGGCGCCGGGGCAGGCGGCGGGCGGCGACGGCGTCCAGCGGGACGGCGAGCTCGGTCATGACGACTCCTCGATCTCCTGCTTCAGGTTCTCCCACAGCACCTCGTGGAGCTCGAGATAGACCTCGTCGCGCCAGATCTCGAAGGGAGAGGTCCGAGGACGTGGCATGTCGATGGGGATCTCCGTCTTCACCCGGCCGGGCCTGCCGGAGAGCACGACGACACGTTCGGCGAGGTAGATGCTCTCCGCGAGGTCGTGGGTGACGAAGATCACGCTCGGGCGGGTCTCCTCCCAGATCGAGAGGAACATCTCCTGGATGCGTCCCTTCGCCTGGGCGTCCAGGGCGCCGAACGGCTCGTCCATGAGGATCAGCCTGGGATGGTAGATCAACGTGCGCGCAATCGACGCGCGCTGCCGCATGCCGCCCGAGAGCTGGCCGGGGAAGGCGTCCTCGAAACCGCCGAGACCGACCTTGTCGATGATCTCCCGTGCCCGGTCGAGGCGCTCCTTCTTGCCGACGTTGCGGATCTCCAGCCCTGTGCCGACGTTGTCGAGCAGCGTGCGCCACGGCAGGAGGGCGTCGCGCTGGAACACGAAGCCGAGGGACTCCTCGCGGATCTGCTCGTCGAGCCCGACGGTGCCGTCGAAGTCGGTGTGCAGCCCGGCGACCACTCTCAGCAGCGTGGACTTGCCGCATCCGCTCGGTCCGACGAGCGACACGAATTCGCCGTCGCCGAGTGTGAGGTGCATGTCGCGGAGTGCATCGATCTGCTTCCCGCCGGGGCGGAAATGCACCGTCAGATCCCTCACCTGCAGCAAAGGCCGGGAGGCGTTCGGGAGAGCCATCCGATCGTCCGCTGTCGTCGCCGTCTCACTCATACTTGCCCTCGAAGGCGGGCAGGCGATAGACCATCTGATCGAAGGTCGCGGCTTTCGCAGCCGCCTCCGTCGCGGGGTTCGCCGCGAGCAGGGCGAGGTTCTGCGTGATGAGCTTCTTGGTCGGCACCAGCTGCCAGCTGCTGTCGTCGGCGAACTCCGTGAGGAACCGCTTCTGGTCGAGCGTGGCCGGATCGATGCCGTTGGCGGACTCGAAATCGTTGATCGCCGTCAGCACCTTCGGATCGATCGGCAGGGTGCTGAGCTTCTTCTCCGCCTGCACCATCGTGTCGACGAACGCGGAGACGACCTCCGGGTGCGCGCCCACGTAGTTGTCGGTCGAGGTGAACATCGTCGACAGGTAGTCCGGAGCCTTCGAGATGTCGAACGCGTGCGTCTTGCCCGCGGTCTCCAGCGCGTACGTGTACGGAGCGGTCGTGAGGGCGGCGTCGACGGAGCCCGCGGCGAGCGCCTCGTACGTCGCCTGCGCGGTGCCGAAGATGAATGTCACGGTGCTCGGGTCGACCTTGTGGGCGTTGAGCACGTCCACCATGAACGCGTTGCAGGTGGCGGCCTGACCGCAGGGCAATGCGATCTTCTTGCCGGCGAGGTCGCCCCAGTTCGGGATCGAGTCGGACGCGATGAAGCGCCAGTAGTCCTTGGCGGCGCCCGCGATGACCTTGAACTTGGCGCCCTGCAGGATGGCGGTTTCGACCGAGGGCGAGGCGAGGATGTCGACCGCCCCCTGGCTGAGGGTCTGCGCGGTGACGTTGGGGGCTATCGTGACGAGCTCGAGCTTGAGGTTGTGCGCTGCATCGAGCCCGAACGACTGGGCGATCAGCGGGAGAAAGGTCGGCGGCGCGGTAGCACCGGTGATGCCGACCTTGACGGTCGTGAGCTCCTTCGGGGTGGCGGTCGCGGCGGCTGCGGTGGAGGTTGCGCCGGGTGCGCCGCCTCCGGCGCAACCGGCGAGGCCGAGTGCGGTCAGCGTGGCGAGTGCCACGACGAGAGCTCGGGTGGTGAGGCGTCGCTGGTGCATGGTGTGGGTTCCTGTCCCTAGGTGGCGGGCGTCGCGAGTGCGAGGGCCCGGGCGGGGTTGGTGACGAGGATGGTGCGGATGGCGTCGGGGGAGACGCCCTTGGCTTCGAGCATGGGAACGATGTTCTTGAGGATGTGGCCGTAGCCGTAACCGCCGTAGGTGCGCAGATCGGACTTGAAGCAGACGTCCTGCGAGAACAGCAGCTGCTTCCCGAATCCGGCGTCCACGATCTCCTTGACGAAGTCGGCACGCCAGATGTCCTGACCCATGACGAGGCCGTAGCCCCATTCCTCGCGGTAGTACTCGCGGCCCCACGCGTCGAACTGCACGTAGGCGCCGCGTTCGGCGACCGCCATCGTGTAGTCGAGGTCGTGGACCTGGTCGAGATGCCCGATGATCATCCGGTCGTACGGCAGACCCTCGTCTTCGAGGATGTCGACGGCCAGCGACGCGGCGCGAGGAGGACGCACGTCGGTGTGCACGCTGACGGCGACGCCGGTCGCCTTCGCGGCCCGCGCCGAGGCGCGCAACGACTTCTCCTCGTCGGCGGTGATCGCGCTGCTCTTGACCGTGCCGTCCCCTTTTCGCACACCGCTGATGCCGACCTCGCCGATGACGCCGGCCTTGACTCGGTACGGACCGGTCCCGACCTCGATGTCGTCGATGAGGATGCGGGTGAGATCGTCGATCGTGGAGTCCTTCACGTAGTCGGGGTGCGCGCCCTCGACGTAGTAGCCGGTGCCCATGACGATGTTCAGGCCGGTGCGGCGGGAGATGCGCTGCAGGGCGACCGGATCGCGGCCGATGCCGATGCACGACGCGTCGACGATCGATCCGCCGCCGAAGCCGGTGTAGTGCCCGAGCTCCTCCACCGCCACGTCCTCGTCGGACAGCAGCAGGTTGGTTCGGGTCGTGCTCATCTGCCGGCGGCGCAGGTCGCCGAGCATCGACATCTCGATCGGCTTGTCCATGTCGGCGCGCTTGGACGCCTCCGTCGGCTCGACGAACCAGTTGCGCAGGTCGACCAGGCAGTGCTCGTGAGTCATGGTGACACCGAGCTCTGCGCTGTCGATGTCACCGAGGACGGTGCGGACCGTGTTCATGGATGGTGTTCTCCTCAGTCTCTGGCGAGCGGAGCGACCCTCCCGTGAGAGTCCCTTCGCTCACACCAACTGAAGTACACCCGTGTTTCAGAATTGTCTACTTTATGTTTCTGTTTCGATACAGATTCCCAGAAATACGGGAGCTCCCAAGGCATGGATGTGGTCGGGAGGTTGATTATGTATACTTTTTGCATGTCGACGTCCACTTTCTACGACGAGAGCTACGAGACGCTGCGCCGCCAGATCCTCGACGGCACGCTCAAGCCGGGCACCCGTCTGCGGCAGCACGAGATCGCCGAGCAGTTCGGGCTCAGCCGGGTGCCGCTGCGCGAGGCCCTGCGCAAGCTCGAGGGCGAGCGGCTCGTGGTGGTGGTGCCACGACGCGGCGTCACGGTCCCCGACCTGAGCGACGACGACGTCCGCGACCTGTACCTCATCCGCCTCCAGCTCGAGCCGCACGCGTTCCGCCGCGCCACCGAGGTCGTCACCGACCATCAGCTGTCGAAGCTCGCCGACGCCGTCGAGCACCTGGCCACGCTCGTCGACCGACCGGCCGACTTCTTCCACCAGCACGACCGGATCGTGCGCGACACGCTGGCCATCTCGCCGGGGGACGTCTACTCCGACGTCGTCACGATGGTGCGCGAGCGCAGCCAGTACCTCCGCTACGCGTACAGCCAGCTGCCGGGGCAGACCCAGTGGCTGCTGGAGCACCGGCGCACCGTGCTGCGGGCGATGGCGCAGCGGCGCGCCGACGTGGTGGAGCAGCTGACCAGGCTCGACCTCATCGAGGGCCGTGACTCGCTGCTGGCGTGGCGCGCGGAGCAGGCCGCATCGACGAACGGAGAGCAATGATGGAAGTCGTGGACCTCACTCGCCCCATGACGAAGGACACCCTCGTCGCGCTGGGCGGCCGACGCTCGGTCGAGGGCTGGATGGTGCGCGAGGTCGGGGTGGAGTGGTTGCGCCACTGGGACCTCGGCCACAACACCAGCCAGGCTGTCTGGACGATCGGCGATCACTTCGGCACGCACCTGGACGCGCCCATCCACGTCGTCGCCGATACCCCGGGCGTCGACGAGGTCGACCTCAGCCGCGTCGTCGGCGAGGCGATCGTGATGGACTGCTCATTCGCTGTCGGCCGCGGCATCACCGCCGACGACCTGGAACGCGCGGGTCGCGACATGCGCCGAGGCGACATCGTGCTCGTCTACGTGGGCGAGCCGGCAGGCACCGTGGACGACTACCTCGTCCACCAGACGTACATGACCGTGGATGCCGCCACCTGGCTCGTCGAGCACGGCGCCTCCGCCGTCGGCGTCGAGACCGCCTGCTTCGAGCACGCCTACCAGCGCACCGTCGTCGACCGCTGCTACGAGCCGCCCGAGACGAACCCGTGGCCGGCCCACAAGATCTGCCTGGAGAACGACGTCTACATCTTCGAGGGCCTCACCAACCTCGGCACGATCAGGGGCGAGCGCGTCTTCTTCTCCGGAGCCCCGCTGCCGGTGCCCGGCTCGAGCGGCTCCCCGGTCCGCGCCTTCGCCTGGCGGCCGTGAACACGGCGGCGGCGAGCGAGAAGGCCGTGGACGCCTCGGCCGGCGAGCGGGTCGGCCGGGCGCTCGGGCTCATCGAGCGTCACGATGACGAGCTCGCCGCCTTCGTCACGGTCGACCGCGCGGGCGCCGTTGCCGCGGCCGCGGCTCTCGACCGCCTGCCCGAGGGCGAGCGCGGCCCGCTGCACGGCCTGCCCTTCTCCGTCAAGGACACCATCGAGGTCGCGCGGCTCCCCGCAACGGCGGGGAGCCTTCTGCTGCGCGACCACGTCCCGGCGCGCTCCGCCACGATCGTCGAGCGCCTCCGTGACGCCGGCGCGGTGCTGGTCGGCAAGGCGAACTGCGCCGAGTTCGGCATCGGCAACCTGGAGAACCGCAGCCCCGTCCGTGGCCAGACCCGCAACCCGTGGGACCTGTCGCGCTCGCCCGGCGGATCCAGTGGCGGGGATGCGACAGCCGTCGCATCCGGCATGGCCGCGTTCGGCGTCGGCACCGACTTCGGGGGCTCGGTGCGCTTTCCCGCGCACTTCACGGGGGTCGCCGCGCTCCGCCCCTCGCCGGGCCGGCTTCCCGATGACGGAGTGATCCCCCATCGTGGCGGACCCGGGGGCGAGAGCTCCGCATCCCCCGTGCAGCGCGAGCTGCAGACGCCCGGTTTCCTGGCTCCCACGGTCGCCCTGCTGGAGACGCTGCTCAGGCTCTTCTCCGCCGAGGCGCCCGCGCGCGCCGAGACGCCGACCGTGTGCGCGTGGTTCGTCGACGAGGTGTCGCCGGCCGTGGCGCGGACGATGCGGGCGGCGGCCGACCTGTTCGCCGCCGCCGGGCTCGCGGTGCGGCACTATCCCGGCTTCCCCGCGCAGGAGGCGGCGAACCTCCTTGCCGAGCTCCGGGCCGACGAGGGGCTTCCCGAGCTCGAGGCCCTCGCCGCGGGCCGCGAGGATCTGCTCTCGCCTGCGGTCGTCCGCGCCCTCCGGATGCCCCGGATCCCCGCCCGCCCGGGTCTGCACGCGGAGGTCGCGCGCCTGCGCGCCAGGGTGGCCGCGTTCATGGCCGATCATCCGCTGCTCCTGCTGCCGGTCGCGGCAACCCCCGCGTTCCCGATCGAGCGGGGCCTTCCCGACCGCACCGCTCTCGACGTCTGCACCCGCGCGACGACGCTCCTGCGATTGCCGTCCGTGGTCGTCCCGGTCGGCCTCTCGTCCGAGGGGCTGCCCATCGGCGTGCAGGTGGCCGCCCGCGAGGGGCACGACGAAGACGCCCTTGCCGCCGCGCGGCTCCTGGAGGACGCCCGCGGTCCCTGGATCCTCCCCCTCCTCGACCCCGATCGGAGACCCGCATGACGACCGCCGCGCCCGCAACCACCCCCGTCGATCTCGTGCACGACCTCGATCGGCTGGTCGCCCTGCACACCGATTGGCGCGAGCACGGGACGGTGAACCTCAACGCGGCGACCAACTCGCTGAGCCCTGCCGCGCGCGCGGCCCTGTCGACGGTGCTCGCCGACAAGGGCATCTCGTCCGGGCTGCGCAGCCGGCACCACCAGGGCGGGGAGTACATCGACGCGATCGAGGACGCGATCGAGCGGCAGACCGTGCGGCTCTTCCACGCCGGCGCCGCCGATCTGCGCCCCCCGAGCGGGAGCATCGCGAACGCCCTCGCCGTCGCATCCCTCCTTCCCTCCGGCCGCGCGATCCTCGTCGGCGACGAGAACGCACTCGGGCACCTCTCGCTGCGCGAGGAGGGCTGGAGCGGACGGATGTCCCGGCGCGTCGAGAGCGTCCCCTACGGCGAGAACGGGGTGGATGTCGACCTCGATGCGCTCGAGCGGACCGTTGACGCCGTGGAGCCCGGGATGATCGTCGTCGGGACGCAGACGATGATGTTCCCGGTGCCGTTGACCGACATCCGCCGCATCGCGGATCGCGTGGGCGCGCTCGTCGTCTACGACGCCGCGCATCCGCTCGGGCTCATCGCGGGCGGATGCTTCCAGGATCCGCTCGGCGAGGGGGCCGACGTCGTCACGGCATCCACTCAGAAGACGATGCCCGGTCCGGTCGGCGGCGTCATCCTCACCCGTGATGCGGCGACGATGCGGCCGGTCTACGAAGCGAGCAACCGACTGCTGTCCAACTATCAGAACAACCGCGTGCTGGCTCTCGGGTACACGGTGGCGGAGATGGCGGAGTTCGGGCGCGAGTACGCCCAGGCGTGCGTCGCGAACGCCCGCTTTCTCGCAGCCGAGCTCGCCGCCCGCGGGCTGGAGCCGCTCTTCGCGGAGCGCGGGTTCACCGTCAGCAACCTGTTCCTGCTGCCGTGGCCCGGGAAGGATGCAGCCGACGCCTTCGCATCCCGATGCGAGCAGGCGCAGCTGATCGTGTCCACGACGCGCCTGCCCGGCGCGCCCGGGTCGGCGCCGCGGTGGGGGTCGCGGATCGGCGTGCAGGATCTCACCCGTCGCGGCTACGGCGCCGGCGAGCTCACGGAGCTCGCCGGACTCATCGCGCGGATCGCCGCCGGTGCCGAGACGGACTCCGTCTCGGCACGCATGACGGAGCTCGCCCGTGCATTCGACACCACCTATTACTGCTTCGAGAACGGCCTGCCCCCGCGGCCGTCTGGTGTCTGAAGGCGCGTCAGCGCTGCGCGGATCCCTCGGCGCCACGCCGATCCATCGTGTCGCGCTTCTCACCGACGACGAGGCGATCGCACGAATCCTCCCTCGTGCAGCAGGGCTGTTCGAACCTCATCCCCGGGGTTCGATGTCCGTCAGATTCTGCCGGGTCCGGACGGTGTCGGGATGATCGTGCCCGAGCAGGGTCTCGCGTCTGGCGAGGACGTCGCGATACAGCGCGATCGCCTCCCCGGTGCGGCCAAGGGCGGCGTATGCGAAGGCGACGTTGTGCGCGGACGTCATCGTGTCCGGGTGGGACGGGCTCAAGACCCGTACCCGCTCGCGCAGCACCTGCTGGAACAGGGCCAACGCCTCGTCGGTCCGTCCGGCCGCGTGGTGGGCGAACGCGAGGTTGTTCATGGAGAGGAAGGTGTCGGGATGGTCGCGACCGAGCATGCCGGTCCGCAGTGCCAGCACCCCGAGAAGACGCCGTGCACGAAGACCACGCTCAGCACGCTCTCGTCCATCGGTCATCACCCCCAGCCCGGCTTCGGGCTGCGTCCGGTCACGCTCGACTGAGCCTACTTCAGACGGCACGGAGCATCGATCTCACGTCCGGGTCCGTGTCGGTGTGACGAATCGCATACTCCCCGCGTCATGGAGGTAGCCGGCCGTTTCAGTGCCGGACGAGAGGGGAGCACGCAATGGCCGGCAAGAAGGACCTTCAGGAGCGGTGACGATGCCTCGACCCTGGTCCAGGGAACGGCGTCGTCACCGTCTCGGCTATCGTCGCCGGCGGCGCCCGAACGGGGTGTGGTGGGCGCTCGTGACCGGCGTGGCCGCCGTCGTCGCAAGTGCCCTGCTGATCTTGACGCCCTCCGTGACGATCGCCGCCGCAGCGGGCGGCGCGGGTCCTTTCCTGCCCCTGCCGGTCGGCGCGATCACGGTGGTGGTCGTCCTGGGATACGGGTTCGCCGTGGTCATGATCGCGCTCATCCTGCGTGGCCGGCGCACGGCGTCGGCGTGGTCGTGTGCGGTGGCGGCCGCGCTTGTCGCCGTCGGCGCATCCGCCTATCCGCTGGTCGCGACGGTCACCGCGATAGGGCAGGAGGTGGGCGGATTCCTCCCCGTCCTGAAAGACCTGCTGGCACGCGTGTCGAGGAGCTGACCCCGATGGATCGACACCCGGACAGGGGGCTTCTTCGTTCCCGGATCTGCCGAAATCCTGGTTGACAGGGGAGCGATCGGCCAGTATCTTCGCTAGAAGTGAACGATCACTATCTCACGATGTCGTGGGACTCCATCAACGTCGATCAAGGAGTACTGATGAGACTCGCGCCGCGACACTGGCTTCCGGCTTCCGCAGTGGCGGTGATATCGGCGATCGCCGTGGTCGCTCCGCTGCCCGCAGCGGCGGCCTCGGCGCCGCCATCCGCCGGCGCCGCCTTCGCCGGATACACCGACAAGAGCGCGCGGAAGACCGACGGTCGCGAGGTCGTGGCGGCGGGGACGATCTCCGTCGCGCAGGGCTCCGTGCCGCGCGGCGCAGGTACCACGTACTACGTCGACTCCCAGGGTGGAGACGACACCGCGACGGGGACGACGCCCGCGCACGCCTGGCGCAGCTTCGCGAACGTGAACGGGAGGCAGTTCGCCCCCGGAGATCGGATCCTGCTCAAGGCGGGCAGCGTGTGGTCGGCGAGCGGCGACCAGGTCGCGAGGGAGGCGTACGACTACACGTCATGGTCGGGTGGCGTGCCCGCCGACGTCACCGGCGCGAAGCCCACCGCACTGCTCGCGCCGGGAGGATCCGGCACCGCCCAGGATCCCATCGTCCTGTCCAGCTACGGCACCGGCGCCGCGCCCGCCCTGGAGGGCCGGGGCGTCGTGAACGATGCCCTGCAGCTGAGCAACCAGCAGCACTGGGACATCTCGGATCTCGACGTCAGCAACGTCACCGACGGATTCGACGCCACCACGTTCCAGCCCGCCTCCGGCAACGGCCAGGTGCCCGGCAGCGAGAACCCGAAGACCGGCGACCTTCGCGGCATCCACGTGCAGGCGGAGAACGCCGGCACGCTCAGCGGCTTCGACATCCACCACGTCTTCGTCCACGACGTCTCCGGGGTGATGTGGTCCATCTCGAGCTCGGGCATCGACCGTTCCAAGCGCACGGGCGGCATCCTGTTCGAAGGGCTCAAGGGCGATGGGTCGACCGTCTCCCAGTTCGAGGACGTCTCCGTCCACGACAGCGTCATCGCGAACACCTCGTTCGCGAACATCGTCTTCAAGCAGTTCTCGGGGATGGGAACCAATCGCTACCACAAGGTCTCCCCGGGCTGGGGAGACCGCACGGTCGCCACGGCCGGCACCACCGGGGTCATCACCGAGGATCCGCAGTGGCGTCCGGCGTCCAAGATCCGCCTCTACGACAACTACCTCACCAATCGGAACACCCAGTACGGGTGGGACTCGATGTACCTGACGAGCGTCCAGGGCGCGACCGTCGAGAACAACGTGATCGATGGGGCAGGGGTCTCGGGCATCGAGATGTATTACGCCGACAACGTCGTCGTCCAGAACAACGAGGTCGCGGAGCTGGAGCCGCGCGCCGGGGCCGCCGACTCGAACGCCATCGACGCCGACCGGGACACGTCCAACATCCTGATCCAGGGCAACGACGCCCACGACTCGGGGGAGGGCATTCTCCTCTGCGGCTTCGGCTTCAGCACGGCGATCGTACGATACAACGTCCTCCAGGACATCGCCCGCAACTACGTCAACCCCCATGGCGACAGCGGGGTGAACGTGATCTACAACAACCTGATGTACAACTCGGTCACGCCGTTGAAGAACAACACGGTCGGGTTCTTCGAGTCCTCGGGCTCGACATCCAGCATCCTCACCGCGAAGAACCTGCACTACGTGCTGAACAACGTGTTCGTGAACGCGCGTGCGGACGTCGCCGCGGCGCAGTTCCGTGCAGACGGTGTCGGCGTGACGACGAGCAACAACGCCTACTTCGGGCCGGGCGTCTCCGCGCCGGCCCAGGACGCGCGTGCCGTCACGAGCGACCCGCAGATCGGCGGCAATCCGGCAGAAGGCCTGGAGAACATCCGTCCCCAGGATGCGACGTCACCGCTCATCGCCTCCGGGAAGACCGTCGACCTCGCCTCGATCGTTCCCGGCTTCGCTGTCACGGGGGCGGGCGAGCAGAGCGTGCTGGCACTGGACGGCGACTTCCTCGGGGCAGGGATCCAGACGCCGCCCGACATCGGACCGTCCTCCTACCAGGCGGAGCCCGCGCACGCGGTCGTCGCAGGAACGGTCAGGGACGCGGAGGGGAATGCCATCGGCGGTGCGCAGGTGTCGATCACGACGCCGGGGGGTTCGACGCCGTCGTCGGTGAGGGCGGATGCGAGCGGGCACTATGTCATCCAGACGACGCCCGGGAAGTACGCGCTCGTCCCCTCGGCGGACGGATACGCGGACGGATCCGCGACGTCGCTGCTGCTGAAGAACGAGACGACGAACCACCGGGATCTCGTCCTCGGAGCGAAGGCAGGCTGACGCCCCGGACGAATCGCGTCGACGACGGCATCGGCGGAGCGTGTCGACCTGCTCCGCCGATGCCGTCGTCTCGTCCTCGGCGAGGCGATCCTGACCGACGGCGTCCGGATCACACCCGCCCGAAGGTCTCCGGATCCACCGGGCGCTGCGCCCGGGGGAGCTTCGCGACCACGAGACGGTAGGCCTCGGTGACGAGCTCCTCGACGAGATCCCGTGCGAGGCTGCCGTCGAAGCGCAGCGTGATCCAGTGCCGCTTGTTCATGTGGTAGCCGGGGATGATCGCCGGGAACGTCTCGCGCAGGGCCTCGGCATCCGCCGGCGCCGACTTGAGGGTCACGCCCGTGGCGGTCGACGGCGAGAGCGCCATGAACATCAGCCCGCGCACGCGGAAGACGTCGACCTCGGGTCCGAACGGCTGATCCACCGTGACGCCGGGGAGTTCCTCGGCGCGCGCCTGCACCCAGTCCTGCATGTCGTCGCCTGCCACGAGCTGCGCCTTTCCGTCCGGACGGATCCGGGTCTGGATCCTCGCACCTCATCATGCCGTGTACCGCAGACATGGTGCGGGACGGCGTCCGTGCAGTGGCTCTGTACGGGCGGTGGGTTTCGGCGGATCATGGGGGCGACGGGAGAACGAAGGGGGATCTCGACGTGGCTCTGCGGAGAGGAACGTGACGGCGACGATGATCACACGACGATGCGCGGGGATGATCGCGGTTCTGCTCGGCGTGACGATGCTGTCCGGATGCTTCGGCACCGCGCAGGACCACTCGTCCCCGTCGGCGAGCGGCGGGAGAGGCAGCGCCGACCCGGCGAAGGCGGCCGCCATCACCGAGATGATCCGGACCCAGATGAAGGATGCGCACCTGAAGAGCGTCATCGTGCGCGTCTCGATGGATGGCGAGGACATCATCCGGGAGGCGTTCGGCGAATCGATGACCGGTGTGCCGGCGACCGTCGACATGCATTTCCGCAACGGCTCGGTCGCGATCGAATACATGGCCACGCTCCTGCTCCGGCTCGTCGACGAGAAGAAGCTCAGTCTCGATGACAAGCTCTCCGGGTACGTCCCGGACTTCCCGCACGCCCAGGAGGTCACCGTCCGCGACCTCGCGCAGATGACCAGCGGGTACCCGGACTACGTGCTCGGCAACGATGCGTTCGTCACGAAGAGCTACAGCGACGTGTACCACGCGTGGACCCCGGAGGAGCAACTCGCGCTCATCAAGGATCAGCCGCTGCTGTACCCGCCCGGGACGAACTGGAACTACGCCCACTCCGACTATGTGCTGCTCGGTCAGGTGCTGGAGAAGGTCACGGGCATGCCGTTGGAACGGGCACTGAAGCAGATGGTGCTCGATCCGCTGCATCTGACGGGGACGGTGGCCTCGCAGACCGCGGAGATCCCGCAGCCGGTGCTGCATGCGTTCACGTCCGAGCGCCGGCCGTTCTTCGGGATCCCCGCCGATCAGTCCTTCCTCGAGGAGTCGACGTACTGGAACCCGTCGTGGACGCTCGCCCGCGGATCCGTCGAGACCAGCACGATCGACGATCTCCACGCGACCGCGATCGGGATCGGGACCGGGAAGCTCCTGTCGAAGGAGTCCTACGCCGCCATGACCTCGACCGCACTGCGCGGCAAGACCACGGTGCTGCCGGGGTGCGTCACCTGCACCGTGATGGACGGCACCCGCACCTACGGGATCGGCTTGTGGGTCGCAGGGCACTGGCTGCTGCAGAATCCGCTCTTCTCCGGGTATGCGGCGACGGAGGCCTTCCTCCCGTCGAAGAAGATCGCCATTGCGGTCGCCGTCACTTTCGACGAGGGCGCTTTCGACGAGGGCGCCTACCCGAACAGCGCGTCGACGCTGTTCCGGCAGATCGGGGCCTCTCTCGCACCGGACGATCCCCCGCCGACGGGAGGCTGATCCCGGCGCGCCGGAACGGGGACGCGCCGTGGATCCATTGCCCTCGATCCGGAAACCGTGCCATTCTCGGTACCACGTCAGCGCCGATGCTCCGAGCCGTCCTGCGACCCGCCCCACCGGCGACAACAGGTGAACGACAAGGGGATCGCATGTCCCAGACCGATGCCGGGAGTCTCACGCACGCCGAGGGCCACGGCGCCGAGCACGATGCGGAGCAGGCCGGGTACAAGAAGAGCCTGAACCGCCGTCAGGTGCAGATGATCGCGATCGGCGGTGCGATCGGAACGGGCCTGTTCCTGGGATCCGCGTCCCGGCTGCACAGCAACGGCCCCGCGCTCGTGCTCAGCTACGCCTTCGTCGGCGTGATCGCCTACTTCCTCATGCGGGCCCTCGGCGAACTCGTGCTCTACCGGACCACCTCCGGCGCCTTCGTGTCGTGGATGCGCGAGTTCTTCGGCGAGAAGGCGGCGTACTACACGGGCTGGATGTACTGGACGAACTGGGCTCTCACCGGCATCGCCGAGCTCAGCGCCGTGGGCCTGTACATCCAGTACTGGTGGCCGCAGATGCCCACCTGGGCCACCGTGCTCATCGCTCTCGCCGTGGTGCTCGTCGTCAACCTTCTCTCGGCCAAGGCGTTCGGCGAGTTCGAGTTCTGGGCGTCGGTGCTCAAGGTCAGCGCGATCATCGTGTTCCTCGTGGTGGGGATCGTCGTCGTCGCGTTCAGCTTCGACGTCGGCGGGCACAGGGCAGGGATCCAGAACCTCTGGTCGAACCCCGGCGGGTTCTGGCCCACCGGCGACGGCTTCGCCTGGTACGGCCCCATCATCGTGATGTCGGGCGTCGTCTTCGCGTACGCGGCCATCGAGATGGTCGGCATCGCGGCCGGTGAGATGGAGGATCCGAAGCGCGAGGTGCCGAAGGCCGTGAACGCGGTGATCGTCCGCATCGCCGTCTTCTACTGCGGCGCCCTTCTGCTGCTGGTCTGCATCCTGCCGACGAGCGAGTTCACCCCGGGCATCAGCCCGTTCGTGACCGTGTTCGGGCGGATGGGCATGCCGTGGATGGCGAACGTGATCCAGGCGATCCTGATCGTGGCGGCGATGTCGTCGCTCAACTCGGGCCTGTACACCACAGGTCGTGTGCTGCGCAGCCTCGGCATGGCCAAGCAGGCGCCCGGCTTCACGCTCAAGATGAGCGCGTCCGGAGTCCCCTGGGCCGGCATCGTGATGACCGCCGTGGTGTACGTGTTCGGATCCATCCTCAACGCGGTGAGCCCCGACGCCTTCGAGATCGCGCTGGAGGCGGCCTCGATCGCCGTCGTGTTCACCTGGGGCACGATCTTCGTGTGCCAGCTGCGGCTGCGAAGACTCAGCGACCGGGGAGTGCTGCCGGCGAGCGCGTTCCGCGCGCCGGGGACGCCGTGGACGAGCTATCTGGGCCTCGCGTTCCTCGTGTTCGTGATCGTCGGCATGGCGATCTCGGGCTGGCAGGCGTCGCCGTACTTCTGGCACAAGACCGGGTTCGTCGTGGTGGTCGTCGGGATCCCCGTGCTCCTCGTGATCTTCGAGCTCGGCTGGCTGATCGTGAAGGGCCGGGTAGCCGCGCACACCGACGGGCGCATGCTCAGCAGGTGGACCGACAGCGGTCTGCGCTATCCGCCTCGGGAGCCCGGCCCGCGCACCGAGTCGATCGCGGCCCTCGGCACCGTGCAGTTCGACGTGCACGACCGCGATGAGGACGAGGACGACGATGAGGACGGGCTCCCACTGGGGCACGTCGAGGTCGAGATGCACGAATGGGACAACCTCGATGAACCCGACAAGAACCCGCCGGACGGATCCGACGGCAAGAGCGAAGGGGGACGGTGACATGCGCCGTCTCAGCGCTGTCGCGATCGGCCTCGTGGCCGCATCGGTGCTCGTCGCCGGCTGTTCCTCGGCGACCCCGCAGAACACGGGAGACAACAACGCCACAGGATCCGCGACCCTCACGATCGGCATCGCCGACGACCTGCCCGGAGTGAGCCTGAAGACCGACGCGGGCTATGCGGGGTTCGACATCGACACTGCGAACTACGTCGCCGGCAAGCTCGGCGTGCCCACGAAGAACATCACCTGGCAGCGCATCGACCAGGCGGAGCGGGTGAGTGCGCTCACCTCGGGCAAGGTCGACCTGGTGGTGTCCACCTTCTCGATCACCCCGGAGCGGGAAAAGGAGATCGCGTTCGCCGGCCCGTACTTCGTCGCGCATCAGGATCTGCTCATCCGGCGCAACGACGACACCATCACCGGCCCGGAGACCCTGGACGGCAAGAAGGTCTGCGCGGCCGCCGGGACGACCTCGATCGACTACCTCACCGCGCACTATCAGGGGAAGATCACGGTGGTGAAGGTGCCGTCGTGGTCGGAGTGCGTCCGTGACCTCGCCGCCGGCACCGTCGATGCCGTGTCGACGGACGACCTCATCCTCGCCGGCTTCGCGACGCAGCCCGAGTACAAGGGCGTGCTGCGCGTGATCGGCAAGGGGTTCACCGACGAGAACTACGGGATCGGCCTGAAGCAGGGGGACGACCGGCTGGACACGGTGCGCGCGGCGCTCAAGGAGTACATCTCCTCCGGAGCCTGGAAGACCTCGCTCGACGCGAACATCGCCCCGTCCGGCTATGCGATCCCCGCTCCGCCGACGGTGAAGTAGCGCAGGGACGACGACGCCCCTCCGCCCCGGGATCGGGACGGAGGGGCGTCGGGGCGATCAGAAGACCGGGGTTCCGGCGCGCGTGAGCTGCCAGTTCACGACGTGGAAGTCCTTCGGGTCGATCGTGCCGGCCGCCGAGGCGTACGCCACGATGGCCTCGCGGATCGCGACCTGCGCGTTGTAGACGACCGGGGCGGTCGCGATGTGCGGGAAGCCGCCGCCGCCCGACTGACGGTAGTTGTTCACCGCGACCACGAACTTCTGCGCCGGGTCGACCGGAGCGCCGTTCCAGGAGAGGTTCTGGATCCGGGATCCCTGCGGCTGTGCGATGTCGACGTCGTACGTCACGCCGGAGAACTGGTCCTCGTTGTAGTCCGGGGTGTTCAGCGCGTTCGTCCAGCTCGCCGGATCCACCGGAGCGGCGGGGGAGACCTGCCGGAAGTACTTCGCCGAGTACTCCAGGTAGTCCTTGATCTGCGCCCCGGTGAGCACGGAGGCCATGAGCGTGTTGTCGTAGATGTACAGGCCTGCGACGTCGCGGATGGTGACCTGCCCGGCCGGGAACGTCGCCTGCCGGTTGAAGGGCGCGGCGATCGAGACGATCGGCAGCGCCGCCTCGGGCGTGCCGGCGATCGCCTTGGTCACGGTGTCGACCTGCACGGTGTTGACGTAGTCGAGGATCGCCGTGTCCTTCCAGCAGGACTCTGCGGCGGAGAGCTCCTCGGTCGACGTCGCGATCGGCTTGTTGACGTACGCGACCACCGCGTCGTGCTGCGCCTGGATGAGCGAGACGAGGGCGGGATCGTCCTGCACGGTGTTCGTATTGACGTTCGTGGCCTTCTTCGACACGACGGTCCACTGGCCCTTGACCTGCTGCAGCTCGATGTCGAACACGCTGAGCCGCTGGCCCCAGCACATCGGCTCGCTGAGCACGACCTGCTGTCCGGTCGTCGCGTTGGTGACGAAGCGCTGCGGAATGTCCTTGTGCGCGTGCCCGAACAGGATCGCGTCGATGCCGGGGACCTGCTCGGCGAGCAGCGCCGCGGCGTTCTCGTTGGGCAGCGCGTCGCCGTAGGACGAGGTGCCGCTGTCGCCGGAGTGCACGCTCACGACCAGCACGTCGACGCCCTGGTCGCGGATCACGGGCACCCACCGCCTCGCGGTCTCGACGATGTCCAGCACCTCGACCTTGCCGCTCACGTTGGCCTTGTCCCAGATGACGATGCCGGGGTTGGTCAGGCCGAGCACGCCGACGCGGATCGGCTTCGCGCCCTTCGGCTGCAGCGTCTTGATCGTGTACGGCGTATAGGCGGGGACCGTGGTTCCCGCGCGGACGGCGTTCGCGCCCAGCACAGGAGCGTCCATCTGCGAGATCCAGGTGTCGAGGAAGTCGAGTCCGTAGTTGAACTCGTGGTTGCCGAGCGTGACGGCGTCGTAGCCGATCGCGTTCATCTGCGCGGCCATCGGGTGGGTCGCACCGCTCGTGGTGATCGGATCCACGGTCGCGTAGTAGAAGCCGAGGGGCGTGCCCTGGATGGTGTCGCCGGCGTCGAAGAGCAGCGTGCGGTCGCAACCTCGGTCGGCGCGGATCTGGTTCACGACGCTCGAGACGCGGGACAGGCCGACGACGTTGCCGGCCTTGTCGGCGTACGCCGCGTTCGTGTAATAGTCCCAGTTCACGGCGTGCGAGTGGATGTCGGAGGAGCCCATGATCGTGATGGTCACGGACTTGCCGACACCCCCTGCGGCCGCGGACGCCGAGTCGGAGCTGGTGGCGACCCAGCCCGCGGCGGCGAGAGCGCTCGCCGCCGAGACGCCGGTGAGGAACCCGCGCCGGCTCAGCCCTGAGCGGCGCTCCTGCTCCAGGTCGTCCGCGACGGCGCACGCGCACCAGCGCGGCTGCGGGGCGTCGGCGTGGCGGTGGAGATGCGTTTCATCTGTCATGAGGACCGATGCAACCATGCCGGGAGGACGGGGACGACAACTCCACGTGAACACTCGGTGCCCGTGCGCAGATGAGCGCGCAGGGACGAGATCGCCATCGGCGTGAGCAGCGGCGACGCACGGCGCCGGAGACGACGAGACCCCCGCCGGAGCAGGGGTCTCGGGGCGATCCGATGCCGGATCAGAAGACGTTGGACTCGAGCCACGCGAGCGGGTCGATGGCGCTGTCGTTGATGTGCACCTCGAAGTGCAGGCAGGATCCGACCGTCCAGCCGGTGTCGCCGACGCGGCCGATGAACTGGCCCGCGGTGACGCACTCTCCGGCCTGCACCGCGCGGGTGCCGTAGTCCATGTGGCCGTACAGCGTGGAGACGGCGTTGCTGCCGCTGAGCGCGGGGTGCGCGATCTCGACGGTGACGCCGTAGCCCTGGTAGCTCTCGGACGAGAGGGTGACGCAGCCATCGGCGGCGGCGTAGATCGGGGTGCCGATGGGGGCGGCGAAGTCCTGGCCCATGTGGCTGCGGCCGGTGCGCGGTGCGCCGAAGCCGTCGGTGAGGGTGTAGGAGCCGGTCGCCATCGGATAGATCACCTGCCCGGGCTTGGCGATCGAGGCGACCCCCGTGCGCGCGGCGGCGGCGGTCGCGGCCTGCATCGCGCTCAGCTCGGAGGGCGTGGTGGCCGCGAACGTGCCGTGCACCTGCACGTCGGGCAGCACGCCACCCGAGGCCGTGAACGACTGTGCACGGATGTCCGCGGAGGCGCTGTTCGCCGACTTCGCATCGCTCGCACGGACCATGCCGATGGCAGGAAGCGCAGTGCCCACGACGAGTGCCGAGATCGCGAGGGCGGCGCCGGTGCTGCGGCTGAGGTTCTTGGCGCTGCGGCGGCGGCGCTTTCCGGCCAGGACCGCATGCGCGGGCAGCCGCTCGGGGGCTGCGGAGCGGGTCGTCGGTTCGGAGGGCTGCGGGGGAGCCGGAGTGTGCGCCTGAGGGGCGACGGGGTCGAACAGGGGCCGCGGGGCCGGCTCGGCCGGAGACGAGGTCTGCGCCTGTGCGGCGGCCTGCTCCCTCATCTCCCGGCGTGAACGGGGCGCGACGGCACCGGGGGTCGCCGACGGGGATCCTGCGGAACGGGCAGAGGGGAGCTCGGTCTCGGGGGCTCGCGAACTGATGATGTGCTCCTCGGGCAGCGGAGGGGGTGTGACTTCTCCGCCTTCGGGGGAACGGAGGGGTGTTACAACTCCGTAATAATACGGATGGTTCCTGAGAGTTTTATCATTGGCTCCGAAAACGCCGTCTCGGCGTGGCGCGATCGGAGCGGTCGTCAGTGCTCGCCGCCGCGGTTGGTGATGGTCTGCACGAGCGCCAGGTACTCCTTCGGCGTGGCCTCCGGAAGGTAGGCGCTCCCGATCGCCAGGCCGATGGTCGCGAGCTGGGCAGGATCCGCATAGGCCATGTAGATCGTCTCGTAGCGCGGGTTGAACTTGCTCTTGAAGCGGAACAGCGACGTGAACCCGTAGGCGGGCTCCAGCATCTCGCCGAGCCAGCCGAGCAGCCGGGTCATCACGGTCGGATCCGGATCCTGCTCGCCGGGCTTGGTGGCCAGCGGAGCGCCGGACAGACTGAGCACCTGCGCACCCTGCTCCTTCATGTGCAGCGCGGCGGAGGCGATGACGAACTCCATGATGCCGGGCATGGATCCGTCGCTGCGACGCATGAAGTCGATGGTCCAGCCGGTGATCCTGCCGTCGGTCCAGCTGGGCAGCCAGCTCGTCGTGGCCTCGATCCCGCCGTCCTTGTCGATCGCGAGGAAGAGCCCGACGTCGGAGTCCTTGAGCTCCTCCATGCCGCCGAGGGTGAAGCCCATCTCCGGGAGCTTCTTGTGGGAGACCCACTCCTCGCTGACCGCCGTGATCTCCCGCGAGTAGCGGGCCGGCAGGTCGTGCCACGTCGACCACAGCGTGGTGATGCCCTCGCGTTCGCCGCGGTTCAGCGGCTGACGCACCTTCTGCCATGCCTTGCCCGTCAGCTCGAAGCCCTGCAGGTCGATCACGGTCTCCTCGCCGACCGACATGTACTGCCAGCCGAAGGACTGGAAGACCGGGAGATACCGCTCATGGAAGCTGTAGAAGCACGCCGACCAGCCCTGACTCTCGCAGTAGGCGATGAAGCCCTCGATGGTCTCCCGCTCGGCGCCCTCGGCGCACACCGGGTCCGACATCGTCAGCGCGATCTTGCGGATCACCCGGTATGCCACCGCGCCGCGTCCGTCGGGGGTGAACCAGTAGCTGTTGCCGGCCCAGGTGCCCATGAACCCGAGGGTGCCGCCGCCCCCGTCGCGCAGCAGCGCCCGGAAGCGCGCCTCCTCGATCACAGGGCGATCGACCTGGGTCGCTCGGAACAGCCGCACGGTCGCGATGATGAAGACGATCCAGAACGGCACGCCGATCCACTGGTAGACGAACAGCGCCGCGCCGTCGACGGGGATCCCCGCGTCGGCGATGTGTGGAAGCAGGCCGCTGGAGACGAACGGACGCACCAGGTCGGCGAGCAGTTCGCCCACCGACGGCTGCCCGTCCAGGTAGTTGTCGCCGTCGATCAGCCCGATGACCAGGTAGATCCCGGCGAAGACGACGAAGGCGCCGACGACCGTGACCGTGAAGCGTCGCACGGCCGCCCGTGGTGCGGCCACCCGGAAGTGCCGTCGGGTGAACAGCAGCAGGGCGATCACGCCGATCGGCACGAGCACGGCCAGGATCATCGCGATCCCGTCCTCGACGAGCAGGGTGCCGCGGACCTTCTCGTCGAGCAGGTCGTTGATGCCGACCGATGTGGCGGTGAGCAGGGCGATCACGGCGTTGACCACCAGGGCCATGATCCACGCGGCCCGCCGTCCGGTGCGAAGCCCCCAGGCGGCGAGAAGGGTGAGCAGCAGCGGGACGAGGCTCACCAGGAACGGGCCAGGCCCCGAGTTCAGGATCGCGTCGGCCTGACGCACGCAGTCGGCGGTGAAGTCATCCACGCAGGATGGGGGCATCGGCGCCGCCTCGATCGGCGAGAACCCCGAGACGACGAGCCCGAGCGGCGCGTACACGGCGCCCGAGATGAGCACGATGAACGGACCGAGCCCGGTCGCGGCCACGATCGCCGCGACCAGGGTGCGCACTTCGCGATGCGAGCTGCGGTGCCAGGTCGCCCGCGTCGCGCCGCGTGCCAGCAGGACGCCGAGGATCAGCCCGAGCACGCCCGAGATCAGCCGGAACACGCTGTCGCTGTCCGCGGCATAGAGCGCGAACATCACCAGCAGGGTGAACCCGACGACCCGGATCCGGCGCTGCCAGAGCGCCGGGGCGAAGGCGCTCGCCGCCATCAGCATGCCGACGGTGCCGATCGTCGGATCCGCCACGGCGTCGTAGCCGGCCAGCAGGCCCCATTGCGAGCCCCACGAGACCAGCACCCACTGCGCGCTCAGGCCGATCACCATCGCGAGGATCCCGGTCAGGAAGAAGGTCCAGGCGGCGCGGACGCTGCCGAGCTTGCGCTCGGCGTACGCGCCTGCGGTCAGGATCAGGGCGATCGCGAGCACTCCGCCGATCACCGAGTCGCCGAACAGCAGCGCGGTGAGCGGGGTCCACCATTCGCCGTCCTCGACCGTCGTGCTCACCGAGGCGGCGAACTCCTGGGGGAAGTGGCCCAGGAACGTCCCCGTGACGAAGCCCGCGGCCAGCACGACCACGGCGAGCATCGCGCTGAACGGGTGGCGGAGCAGATACGTCAGCACCGAACGGATCCAGCGCGGCGTCTCGCGCGGCTCCGGCGGGGGAGCGGCGGTGCCGACGGGGGCGTTGTCAGAGGCGGTCATACGTTGCTCTCCCTGCGATGAGCGCGCGGCTCGTACCGGATCCGGACGGTGGCGGGGCGCCACTTCCTTCAGAGTGCCCAACGTCCGCGACGTTGTACAGTCGCCATGCCCTGCGCCGCGCGATGCCCTTTCCCTCGTGCCGCACCCGGCGGCGCGTCCGCGTGGAGTGAATGTCCGAGGCCTCCGGCAGACTTGCCGGGTGACCGGGATGAGAATCTTCTGGACAGCGCTGCCCGCCACGGGACGCTGGCTGCTGTCGACCGTCGCGATCCAGACGCTGGGCCGCGGGCTGACCCTGCCCTTCACGATCATCTACCTGCACGAGGTGCGCAGGTTCGATCTGGGCGTCTCCGGCACGCTGATGAGCGTCATCGCCGTCACCGGCCTGGTGGTCACCGGGCCCGCCGGCACCCTCCTCGCGTTCGCGACGTCGCCGGTGGTGGCGGCGATCGCGCTCGTGCTGATGGGCGTCAACTTCGGTGTCTCCTGGCCCGGCTTCAATGCGCTGATCGCCACGATCGTCGCCGGCGAGCTGCGCCAGCAGTACTTCGGCGTGAACTTCGCCCTGGTCAACCTCGGCATCGGGGTGGGCGGGATCATCGGCGGCTTCTTCGTCGACGTGCACCGGCCCGAGACGTTCATGGCGATCTTCCTGATCGACGCCGTGAGCTCGCTGATCCCCATGGCCCTGCTGCTCGGACCGCTGCAGCACGTGCGCACGCACGCGGACCCCGGCGAGGAGCACCAGGAACGCGCAGAGGGATATCGGCAGATCCTGCGCCGCCCGGCGGTGCTCTGGCTCACGCTGCTGACCTTCCTCGCGGTGTTCATCGGCTACGGGCAGATGGAGGGCGGCTTCCCGGCGTTCGCCCGCCAGGTGTCGGGCGTCTCGACGCAGGTCATCGGGTTCGCGTTCGCGGTGAACACCGCCGTGATCGTGCTCCTCCAGTTCGCCGTCCTGAAGCTCATCGCCGATCATCGGCGCACCCGCGTCATGCAGGTGATGACGCTCGTCTGGGGGTTCTCCTGGGTGCTGCTGGGGCTCACCGGGCTGCTGCCGAGGTCGCTGGCCTCCGCGATCGGCGTGCTGCTGTTCATGGGCGTGTTCGCCTTCGGAGAGACCATGCTGCAGCCCACGGTGCCCGCCATCTGCAACGACCTCGCCTCCGACCGCCGCCGTGGACGGTACAACGCGATCAACGCGGCGGCCTTCCAAGGCGGGGCGATCGCCGGCCCGATCGCGGCCGGCGCGCTGCTGGGCGAGGGGCGTCAGGTGTGGTTCATCGTGGCGATGGTGGCGGGATCCGTGTTGATCTGTGCGCTCACGTTCGTGCTCGAGCGGCGCCTGCCGGCGGCGGCGAACGGTGTGCCGGCGGCGGTCTCGGTCAAGGCCGGCGCCGTCTGAGCTGGGGCGAGCGCGCGCTGTTACGGTGATCGCATGACACCCGGAAGCCCCGCCCCGGCGACCCGTGCCCCGCTGACCGCCGCGCAGGTGGCCGAGAGGATCTCGCGCGGCGAGAGCAACGCCGTCGAGTCGCGCACGAGCCGCAGCTTCGGGGAGATCTTCCGGGCGAACGCCTTCACCCGCGTGAATGCGATCTACCTCGTGATGCTCCTGCTCATCCTGAGCACGGGATACGTCATCGACGGGCTGTTCGGCCTGCTCATCATCGTGAACAGCGTCGTCGGCATGGTGCAGGAGGTGCGTGCCAAGCGGACGCTCGATCGGCTCGCGCTGCTCAGCAAGGCCCCGGCTCGCGTGGAGCGCGCAGACGGCGTCGCGGAGATCGACGTGGAGCGCCTCGTGCTCGACGACGTCGTGCTCGTCGCCGCGGGGGATCAGATCCCGGTGGACGGCGAAGTGCTCGACGCCACGGGCTTCGAGGTGGACGAGTCGCTGCTGACGGGAGAGTCGGAGCCGGTTCTCGCGGGTGCCGGATACGAGCTCAAGTCGGGAAGCTTCGTCGCCGCGGGATCGGCGGCCTTCCGTGCGACAGCCGTCGGCGAACGGGCGTATGCCGCCCGCCTCGCGAAGGAGGCCTCCGAGTTCCGCAAGCCGTCCTCGCAGTTGCGCGCCGGGATCGACCGGATCCTGAAGTACGTCACCTGGGCGCTGATCCCGGTCGGCGTGCTCACGATCGTCAATCAGATCTGGGGCCGGGCGGAGGACTGGCGGAAGGCCGTACAGGGTCTCGTCGCGGCGATGGTGCCGATGGTGCCCGAGGGGCTCGTACTGATGACGAGCGTCGCCATGGCGGTGGGAGTGATCCGGCTCGGCCGTCGGCACTGCCTGGTGCAGGACCTGCCCGCGATCGAACAGCTCGCCCGGGTCGACGTGGTGTGCACCGACAAGACCGGCACTCTCACGGAGGACGGCATGCGGGTGGGCGCCGTGGAGCGCCTCGGCGTGGACGACGACCGTATCGAGGCCGCGCTCGCCGCGATTGGGCGCGCCGAGGGCAAGCCCAACGCCAGCATGGCGGCGATCCTCGAGCACGTCGGCGATGAGTCGGCGCTCGCGGCGCAGACCTCGATCGCGTTCTCCTCCTCGCGCAAGTGGGCGGCGATGCAGACGGCCGATGCCGCCACCGGCGGCGTGGAGAGCTGGGTGCTCGGCGCCCCGGACGTGCTGCTGGCCGAGGGCGATGCCACCCGCACCCGCGCCGACGCGCTGGCGTCCGAGGGGCTGCGCGTGCTTGCGCTGGCTCGCACCGAGGTCGCGTTGCCGGATCCCGAAGCCGCGGGCGACGGGCTCCCGGGCGGTCTCGTCGCCACCGCGCTCGTGATCCTGGACCAGCGCCTGCGTGCCGAGGCGCCCGGAGCGATCGCGTACTTCGCCGAGCAGGACGTCGACATCAAGGTCATCTCCGGCGACAACGCGGCCGCCGTGGGCGCCATCGCCGCCGAGGCCGGCGTGCCGAACGGACGCGACGCCGTCGATGCGCGCATCCTGGATCCCGACTCGGCGCAGTTCGGCGGGGAAGTGCGGGACCGCGCGGCGTTCGGCCGCGTCACCCCGACCCAGAAGCGCGCGATGGTGCACGCGCTGCAGGGGGACGGGCGCGTGGTCGCGATGACCGGCGACGGGGTCAACGACGTGCTCGCGCTCAAGGACGCGGATGTGGGCGTGGCGATGGGATCCGGTTCGCCCGCGGCTCGCGCCGTGTCGCGCATCGTGCTGCTGGACGACTCGTTCGCCACGCTGCCGCATGTGGTCGCCGAGGGGCGACGCGTGATCGGCAACATCGAGCGGGTCGCGACGCTGTTCCTCACCAAGACGCTGTACTCGATCCTGCTGGCGCTGCTGGTCGCGGTCACCGCGGTGCCGTTCCCGTTCCTGCCGCGGCACGTGACCCTGATCGCCTGGTTCACGATCGGGATCCCGGCGTTCTTCCTGGCCCTCGCCCCGAACACGGCCCGCGCGCAGGACGGCTTCGTGCGCCGGGTGCTCGATGCGGCGGTTCCAGGAGGCATCGGTGCGGCGCTGGCCTCCTACGGCGCATACCTGACCGCTCGTGCGGTGCTCGGCACCGGGCACGGCGAGCGCGTGCTGAACGCGTCGACCGGCTTCCTCGCGCTCGTGATCGTGGCGTTCTTCGTCCTGATCACGGTCGCCCGCCCCTTCCGGCCGTGGAAGATCGGCCTCGTGGGGGCGATGATCGGCGGCATGCTCGTCGTGATCCTCACGCCGCTCGGATCCCAGGTCTTCGACGTCGATCTGCACGATCCCCGCGCGGTGCTGATCGGGTGCGCGTTCGGCGCGGCGGGGATCGGGGTGCGCTTCGGTGCTCGCGCGGTGCTGCGGGCGATCTCCGGTGCGGTGTCCCGCCGTCGGGGCCGCGACGCCCTCCGTGGCCCCTGACCGGCCGTCTCCACCCCTTCCACCCTCCCCACCTTCCCCACCTTCGAGTCGTCCCCATCAGCGGACGCCATAGGCTCCGCTAGCGGGGACGACTCGGGAAGCAGGATGGCCTACTGCGCGCGGGCGAGGGCGACGCGGCGGGCCGCGCGGATCCGGCCCACCTGCACCCGGTCGGCGAGCGCCGTCCCGATGCCGCCGACCTTCCGGGCGAGCTCCTGCGCCTGCCGCTCGACGAGCGCATGGAACAACGCCGCGACCGCGAGGCTCAGCGGGATCCCGACGAGGCAGGCGAGCCACCACTGCTCTGCGCCGAGCAGGTAGCAGAGCGAGGCGAGGATCGGGGCGTGTACGAGGTAGAGGCTGAACGACACCCGGCCCAGCCACTGCATCGGACGCGTGTCCAGCGCACGGCGCGCCCGCGGCCACACCACGGCGAGGATCACCAGCAGGGCCGCACCGGCCCCCGCGAGCGCCCAGAGCAGATCGGCGGCGACCGTGCCCGCGGTGAGCGGCCGGGCGAGCCAGCTGGCGATGAGCATGACGCAGGCGGCGAGGGCGAGCCACGGCAGCACGCGGCGCATCCGCGGCCGCTCAGCCCAGGCGCGCAGGTCGGCGAAGCGCACCGCGATGAGCGTGCCCAGAAGAAACACCGGAAGGTAGGTGAGCGCCGCATTGCCGGTGGTGCGGCCCGCGAAGATGAGCACCACGGTCAGCACGGCGACCGGCACGGCGAAGCGCCGCACCCGCAGCGCGACCCAGAGGTACAGCGGCAGCAGCAGCGAGAAGAACAGCTCCCAGCGCAGCGACCACAGGACGTTGTCGATCGGATAGTTGGAGCGCAGGAGCGTCATCTGGGACAGCACGTCGCCGGCGGAGACGCTCGTGGCCTGCGCGTCCTGCATCCATGAGTCCTGGGGCATCGTGGACGCATCGCGCGGGATCAGCTGGACGAGCAGGGAGGCAGCGCCCAACGCGGCGATCACAGGCACGTACAGCCGCACCAGGCGAGCCGGGTAGTACCGCGCCCAGGAGAAGCCGGTGCGCAGCGCAGGCAGCGCGACCACCATGCCGGACAGCACGAAGAACACCATGACCGCCTCGGATCCGGCCAGCAGCAGCTTGATCGGGGACTGCGTCAGCAGAGCCCAGCCGGCAGGATCGATCCACGGCTGCGCGATCAGCGAGGCGTGGTGGGCGAGGACGATCCCCGCGGCGAGCCCGCGGAGTCCGTCGAGAGAACTGATCCTGTTGTTACCGTTCCGTGACATCCCTTTCCACGGTAGGCACCGAGTCTGAGCGCCTCCTGGATCGCACCAGGGAGCCCGCGAAGGAGGGGTTCAGTCCTCCGCGACCACCACGACATCGCCGCCGGTGAGCGCCACGAGCTCGTCGAACGCCATCGGCATGACGGTGTGCGGGGTGCCGCCGGCGGTCCAGACCACGTCGTAGTCGCGCAGGGCCGCGTCGACCACGGTGCGCACCGGAGCGGGGTGGCCGACCGGGGCCACGCCGCCGATCGCCTGGCCCGTCACCTCGCGCACGGTCGCCGCAGGCGCCATCGCGACCGTCCGCGCGCCGACCGCGGCGCTGAGCAGATCGACATCGACACGGTGCCGTCCGCTCGTCATCACGAGCAGCGGCTCGCCGTCGGCGAGGAAGAGCAGGCTGGATCCGATCGCGCCGACCTCGCAGCCCAGCGCCGCGGCGGCCTCGACGGCGGTCCGCGCGGAGTCGGGCAACTCGCGCACCTGGGAGTCCAGGCCCGCGGCGCGCACGTGCTCCTGCACGATCCGGCTGCGCTCGGGCAGAGGGGCGGGGGCGGTCTGCTCTGTCATGCGACCATGCTGACACAGCGCTGCCGGGAGCGCGGGCCCGTGCGCCTGGACGCGGGGGCGGACGTGGAACGATGGGATCCATGACCGCCGCCAACCTCACCCGCACCGAGACCGCCGCGCGGTCCGCGAGCGTCACCCTGCACCGGATCCGTCTCGAGCTCGACGTCACGGGCGCTGTCGACATGGCGAACACCGGGTTCCCGACGACGACGACGCTGGAGTTCGACGCGACCGGGTCGGAGACCTGGGTCGACTTCCTCGGCGAGGCCGTGCACGAAGTGGTGGTGAACGGCCAGGCGCGTCAGGTCGAATGGGACGGTGCGCGGATCCGCCTGCGCGACCTCGGCGGGAACAACACGGTCCGGATCCGCGCGACGGGCGCCTACAGCCGCTCAGGGGAGGGCCTGCACCGCTTCGCCGATCCCGTGGACGGCGGCGTCTACCTCTACACGCATGATGAGCCGGCCGATGCCCGCCGGTTCATGGCGTGCTTCGAGCAGCCCGACATGAAGTCGGCCCTCACCGTGGTGGTGACCGCGCCGGAGGGGTGGGAGGTGCTCTCGAACCAGTCGCCCGTCGCGACGAGCGTCCAGGACGGCGCGCAGACCGTCGAGTTCGCCCCGACGCTGCCGCTCTCCAGCTACCTGACCTGCATCGCGGCGGGACCCTATGCCCGCGTCTCGTCGGAGTGGCGGCGCGGCGACCTCGTGGTGCCGCTCTCGGTGCTCAGCCGCGCCTCGATGGCCGAGCATCTCGCCGCGGACGAGATCCTCGAGATCACCCGGCAGGGCCTGGACTTCTTCGCCGAGGAGTTCGCCTTCCCGTACCCGTGGGGCAAATACGACCAGATCTTCGTGCCGGAGTACAACATCGGCGCCATGGAGAACCCCGGTCTGGTCACCTTCACCGAGTCGTACCTCTATCGGGGAGCCGCGACCCGCGCACAGCGCCAGGCGCGGGCGAACACGATCCTGCACGAGATGGCGCACATGTGGTTCGGCGACCTCGTCACCATGCGGTGGTGGGACGACCTGTGGCTGAAGGAGTCCTTCGCGGACTACATGGGCGCGCACGCCTCCGTCGCCGCGACCGAGTTCACCGACGCCTGGGTCGCGTTCGCGAACCGGCGGAAGGCGTGGGCATACACCCAGGACCAGCTGCCCAGCACGCACCCCATCGTGGCCGACATCGCCGACCTCGAGGCGGCCAAGCTGAACTTCGACGGCATCACCTACGCCAAGGGCGCCGCGGTGCTCAAGCAGCTCGTCGCGTTCGCGGGGGAGGATGCCTTCTTCGAGGGGGCCCGACGCTACTTCGCCCGGCACGCCTACGGCAACACGACGCTCGAGGATCTGCTGGTCGGGCTCGAGCAGGCCTCGGGCCGCGACATGCGCACCTGGGCGCAGGCGTGGCTGCAGACCACCGGCATGAGCACGCTGAGCCTCGAACGCGGATCCGACGGCGCGGCGGTCCTCGTCCAGACGGACCCGCGACCGCACCGGCTGCTGGTCGGCCTGTACGACCTGCAGGACGACTCCCTCGTGCTGCGCGAGCGGATCCCCGTCGACATCGCCGACGAGCGCACCCCGATCCCCCTGCCGGATGCGGATCTGGTCCTGCTCAACGACGGCGACCTCACGTATGCCAAGGCGCGGCTCGACGAGCGCTCGCTGTCCGCCGTCGAGCGGGGGCTGTCCTCACTCGCGGATCCGCTGGCGCGCGGGCTGGTCTGGTCGGCGCTGTGGAACGCCACGCGGGACGGCAAACTCGCCGTGGCGCGGTACCTCGAGATCGTCGTCGTGCACGCGCCCGGCGAGACCGACAGCGCGTTGCTCGGCGGGGTGCTGCAGAACGCCGCATCCGCGATCGGGCACTTCCTGCCCGACGCCGAACGCGTCGATGCGCGGCGCGCGTGGCTGGATGCGACCTGGGCGGCGCTCGGCGCGGCGAATCCGGGCAGCGACGCCCAGCTGATCTGGGCGCGGGCCTTCGCCGCCGCCGCGGCCTTCGACGACAGCCGCCGCCTGGACGTCTCCACACTGCTGATCGGATCCGGTCCCGAAGGGCTTCCGATGGACGCGGATCTGCGCTGGGAGCTGCTCATCGCGCTCGTCACCACGGGTCACGCCGGGGCGGAGGAGATCACCGAGGAGCAGCTGCGCGACCACACCGCGAGCGGTCGCACGGCCGCGCTCGCCGCAGCGGCGTCGACGCCGAGCGCCGCTGTGCGCGCCGCCGACTGGCGTGCGGCGTGGGGCGATCTGACGCTCTCGAACGACCATCTCGACGCCACGATCCGCGGCTTCGGCGCGGGCGGGCGGCGCGATCTGATCGCCGGCTACGACGCGGACTACTTCACCCGCATCGTGCCGGCCTGGACCGAACGGTCCATCGAGATCGCCCGGCGCCTCGTGATCGGTCTGTACCCCGACGCCGAGACGACCGAGCTCGTGGACGCCTGGCTCGACGCGCACCCGGAGGCTCCGGCCGCCCTGCGCCGGCTCGTGCTCGAGCAGCGCGACCACCAGCAGCGCGCGATCCGGGTGCGTCGGGCGCAGGGGGTCTTCGTCGGCTGAACCGGAGGCGCAGGTCCGGCACGGATCTGTGGGCCCCCGGATCCACGAGTACGCGGACCGGGCGATCTAGAGTGTGCGCATGACGTTCGCGACGCTCGCCCTCATCGTGCTCGTCGGGCTGGCGGGACCGCTGCTCTCCGCTCGGAAGAGCTGGCGGATCCCGGTCATCGCCGGAGAGCTCGTCGCAGGCCTCGTGATCGGATCGAGCGGGTTCGGCTGGGTGGATGCGGCGGAGCCGACGTTCACCCTGCTCGCCCAGCTCGGGTTCGGCCTCATCATGCTCGTGATCGGCTCGCACATCCCGGTCCGGGACACGGCCGTGTGCGCCGCGGTCGGACGCGGGGCGGCGGGCGCGGCGATCGTGGCCGCGGTCGCCGTGGCGCTCGGCGTCGGCACCGCCCTGCTGTTCGGGACATCGCACGGTGCGGTCTACGCCGTGCTCATCGCGTCGTCGTCCGCCGCGCTCGTGCTGCCGATGCTGCAGTCGCTGGACGTCGCCGCTGATTCCGCGGCGCAGCTCATCGCACAGATCGCGATCGCCGACGTCGCGTGCATCGTCGCGCTCCCGCTCGTGCTGCAGCCGCAGCGGGTGCCGCTCGTCGCGCTCGGCGGGGTGGGGATCGCGGTGGTCGGCGTGCTTCTCGTGGTGGTGCTGAACCGGATCGGCACGCATCGGCTTCGCGTCCTGCACAAGGTGTCGGAGTCGCGCCGGTTCGCCCTCGAGCTGCGGGTCAGCCTGCTGACGCTGTTCGGGCTGGCGGGCATCGCCCAGTTCACCCACGTCTCGGTCATGATGGCCGGTTTCACCCTCGGACTGGTGCTCTCCGCCGTCGGTCAGCCTCGGCGCCTCGCGCGGCAGCTGTTCGGCATGACCGAGGGGTTCCTCGGGCCCTTGTTCTTCGTCTGGCTCGGTGCCTCGATCAATCTGCGCGACCTGGGCTCCCACCCGCAGATGATCCTGCTCGGTCTCACGCTGGGCGCGGCGGCGGTCGTGGCCCACGTCGCGGGCCGCGCGACGGGCCTGCCCTGGGCGCAGGCGGTGGCATCGGCGGGGCAGCTCGGCGTGCCTGTGGCGGCCGTCGCGCTGGGCGTCGAGACGAAGGCGCTCCTGCCCGGCGAGGGCGCCGCGATCCTGCTCGGCGCGCTGGTGGCGGTGGTCGCCTCCTCGGCTGCGGTGGCAGTGGTGTCGCGCCGCGCCGCGCCGTCGTCCCCGCCCGCCGGCGCTGCGGGATGACCGCGGTCAGACCTCGAGGTGGTCGCCGGGGTTCAGCTCGAAGAACTCGCCGCCGTCCTGCTCCGCAGCCCACTTCAGGCGCGCGCGGTGCATGGTCGCGCCGATCACGGAGAGCGTCATGTCGTGCGTGCCGAACGCGCGGCGCGGCTTCACGGCGAGCACGAAGTCGATCGCGTCGCCGATCTTCAGCCACGGGGCGCCGAGGGGAGCGGCGAGCGTGCCCACCTGCACGCCCTCCGGCACCGCGTAGGAGTCGCCGGGGTAGTACAGCTCGTCGTCGACGAGCACGCCGACGTTGTCGATGAGCGGTATCGAGGAGTGGATCTCGGCGTGCACGCCGCCGAAGAAGCGCAGCGTGAACTCACCCGCGGTCACCGTGTCTCCGGGGGCGACCTCGGTGATGTCGTACCCCTCGGCGGCGCGGACGACGCCGGCCGGGGCGAAGATCGGCGTGCCGGCGGCGTCATGCAGGATCCGGTCCAGATGCTCGGGCGTCCAATGATCCGCATGCTCGTGGGTGATCACGATGCCCACGAGGCGCTGCAGCTCCTCCAGCGGGAGCGTGAAGCTGCCCGGATCGATGAGCAGGGTCTGACCGTGGTCGTCCACGCGGAGCGCCGCGTGCTCATGCTTGGTGATGCGCATTCTTCGAGCGTAATCCCGCACGGGTGCGACACACCCGGGGTTCGCGTCGGGCCGGGCTCGATTTGGCGGGCGCTGGAGGTCATGCCATACTTGAACGGTTGTCGCGAGACGGAAATGGATCGCAAAGACGGCCCCATCGTATAGCGGCCTAGTACGCCGCCCTCTCACGGCGGTAACGCGGGTTCGAATCCCGCTGGGGTCACAGACAGCAGACGAAAGCCCTCGGTTCGCCGAGGGCTTTCGTCGTTCGCTTCTGCTGCAAGATCTCGTCTGATGGCCGCGCCGTCGTCGGGCCGTCCGGGCGCGGCTTGGCGCGGGCGCGGAACTCCTCGTATGCCGCCGCCGCGGCGGTCACCTGCTCCTGCCAGGTCGGCGGGGTCAGGTCGGAGAGCGTCCCCAGCACCTCGACGATCTCCACGGCCTCGATCTTCAGCATGCGCATCCGTCGGACTCCCTCTCTGGACTGCGTGGGGCAGATGAGCAGGGGCGCCGTGCTCAGCCGTCGTGCCGGGCCGCCGCCGCCGCTCGCCGCGCGCGACGGATCCGCACCACCGCCCAGAGGACGAGCGCGAGCACCGTCGGCATGGCGAGCCACGGCAGCAGGAACCCGATTGCGATCACGATCGCGTTCAGCGAGACGATGAGCCCCTTCCACCCGGCCGCGAGACCGTCGCCGAAACCGGCAGGGTCGGCCGTCGTGGGGGCCTCGCGCACGAGCGTCACCTGCACCGACGACATCGCGACCTGGGATTCGAGATCCTTCAGCTGCTGCTGCGCCGATTGCAGCTGCGTCTGGCGGTCGGTGAGGGCGGTCTCGGCGGTGAGCAGATCCGCCACCGAGGAGGCCTGCGACATCAGCTGTGTCAGCCGCGTCACCGACGCCGTGAGCGAGTCGACCTGCGCCCGCAGATCGGTCGTCGCCGCGGTCACGTCGTTCGTGCCGACCGTGGTCGCCAGCACCGTGCCCTGGTCGCGCAGCGCGGCCATCACGGCGTCGAGCTCGGCCGCGGGAACCCGCAGGGTCGTCCAGCCGTCGCCGGCCGGCGACGGGACGATGCCGCCGTCGGTCCTCACCGGCGTCTGCGCGGAGCCGATCTGCTGGCTCTCCACGAAGCCGCCGTGCTGCTTTGCGAGCGCGGCGAGGGCATCGGCGGCCTTGCGCACGTCGTCGACCTGCACGGTGGCGGATCCGGTGCGGATGACGTCGCGCGGCGCGTTCGAAGACGAAGACGAGGACGAGGATCCGCCGGATGCCCCGGGAACCGAGCCGGGCGCCGCCTGCGACAGCTCCTTCGTGGCCCCCGTCAGCGGCTTCGCGCCGGAGGACGTGTCGTACGGCGCCGAGACGGCAGAGGAGCCGGAGGACCCGGCGGAGACGGATCCCGCGGTGTGGAGGATCGCCGGCGTGACGAGCACGCCCACCGCGAACGCCGCGGCGACGCCTCCTGCGGTCAGCCAGCCGCGGCGGCGCGCGCGGCGGCGGACGGCCGTGGTGTGCGCCTTCTCGGCGTTCCGCTCCTCGGCGATCTGCGCGAACACGGCCTCCTCGATGCGGCCCACCGCCTCGTCAGACAGCGGAGGCAGTTCGGTCGGGGTGGTGGTCATGATGCGGGCTCCGTCTCGGTCGCAGCGCCGCGTAGGCGGGTGCGCACGCGGGAGAGACGGTTGCGGACGACGCCGTGCCCGACGCCGAGCTCGGCGGCCGCGGCCCGGTAGTCCCAGCCCTCGGTCGCGCACAGCCGGAAGATCTCGCGGTCGAGCATGCTCATCCCGTGCAGCTCCGCGGCGATCCGGTCGGCGAGCTCGGCGGCGATCACCTGCTGTTCCACGTCGATCAGCGCCGGGATCCGCTCATCCGCCTCTCCGGCGGCGTGCGCGGCGTCCCGCTGCCGGCGGCGCAGGCGGTTGGCCGCCTGGAACCGGCAGATCGTGGCGAGCCAGGGCAACAGCGAGTCTCCGGCCAGTTCGAGGCCGGGCAGTTTCCGCCACGCGACGACGAACGCCTCCTGTGTCACGTCCTCGGCATCTCCCGCGTCCGCGAGGATGCCGTACGCGATCCAGTAGACCGGGCGGACGTACGCGCGGTACAGCGTGCGGAAGGCGCTCTCGCTCCCCGCCGCCGCGCGTGCGACCAGCGCCCTGTCGTGTGCCTCGTGTGCCATGCCGGCTCCGTTCGGTGTCTCTCACCCTAGGAGTGTCGGTCGCGGCGGAATCGTCTCACTCAGCCCTTGCTGACGATCGGCACGTGCGGATCCTTCTGGTGCCGCAGCCAGATCGTGGACAGCGCCGGAACGGTCAGCGTCGCCTGCGGGGAGCCGTTCTCGACGTCGGCGGCGTACACGAGGCCGAGGTTGCCCTCGCCGTATCCGCCGAACTCGGTCGCGTCGGTGTTGAGCACCTCGGTCCAGCCGCCTGCGAGCGGCAGGTCGAGCCGCACGCCGTGCCGGGTGGTTCCGGCGAAGTTGCTGATCACCGCGAGGTGCCCGCCGTGCGCATCGCGCCGCACGAATGCGACGATGTTCGGATCCCAGTCCGGCGCTCCGATCCGCGTGAACGAGCTGCTGTCGTGATCGCGCTCCCACAGCGGCGCGTTCTGCCGGTAGGTGCGGTTCAGCGCCCCCACGAACTCCTGCAGCTGCCGGTGCGAGGGCTGGTCGAGCAGCCACCAGTCCAGCCCGCGGTCCACGGACCACTCGGAGAGCTGCCCGAACTCCTGCCCCATGAACAGCAGGTTCTTGCCGGGGTGTCCCCACATGTAGCCGAGGTAGGCGCGCACGTTCGCGAGCTTCGCCGCGTGGTCGCCGGGCATCTTCGAGAGCAGGCTGCCCTTGCCGTGCACGACCTCGTCGTGGCTGATCGGCAGGATGTAGTTCTCGCCGAACGCGTACACGAAGGAGAACGTCATCTCGCCCTGGTGGTGCGAGCGGTACAGCGGGTCGCGCTCGATGTAGACGAGCGAGTCGTTCATCCAGCCCATGTTCCACTTGAACCCGAAGCCGAGGCCGTTGTGGTCGGTCGGCGCCGTGACACCCGGGAAGCTCGTCGACTCCTCGGCGACCATCACGACGCCGGGGTGCGTGCGGTACGCGGTCGCGTTGACCTCCTGCAGGAACCGGATCGCCTCCAGGTTCTCCCGCCCGCCGTGCACGTTGGGCTCCCACTCGCCGTCGTCGCGGGAGTAGTCGAGGTACAGGATCGACGCGACGGCGTCGACCCGCAGGCCGTCGGCGTGGAACTGGTCCAGCCAGAACAGCGCGTTCGCGACGAGGAAGTTGCGGACCTCGTTACGGCCGTAGTCGAAGATCAGGGTGCCCCAGTCCCGGTGCTCGCCGCGACGCGGATCCGGGTGCTCGTACACGGCCTCGCCGTCGAACCGGGCGAGGGCGAACGCATCTTTGGGGAAGTGCCCCGGCACCCAGTCGATGATGACGCCGATGCCCGCCTGGTGCAGGCGGTCGATGAGGTGGCGCAGGTCGTCGGGCTCGCCGTAGCGGTGGGTCGCGGCGTAGTAGCCGGTGACCTGATAGCCCCAGGAGCCGGTGAAGGGGTGTTCGGCGACGGGCATGAACTCCACATGCGTGAACCCGGTCGCGGTGACGTGCTCGATCAGCTCGTCGGCGATGTCGCGGTAGCCGAGGCCCGGACGCCACGATCCCAGATGCAGTTCGTAGACGCTCATCGGCTGCGCCACGGCGTGCGTCGCCGCACGGCGGGTCATCCACGCGCCGTCGCCCCAGACGTACTCCGAGCGGGTGACGATCGATGCGGTCGCCGGGGCGGTCTCGGCCAGCTGCGCCATCGGATCCGCCTTCAGGATCCAGTTCCCGCTGCGCGTCAGGATCTCGAACTTGTAGCGCGCGCCGACGTCGACGCCCGGCAGGAACAGCTCCCACACGCCGCTCGAGCCCATCGAGCGCATCGCGTCGAGGCGGCCGTCCCAGTCGTCGTGGTCGCCCACCACGCGAACCGCCTGCGCATGCGGCGCCCACACGGTGAACGCGGTGCCCGCCTCGCCGTCGACGACGCGCGGGTGCGCGCCCAGGGCCTCCCAGAGGCGCTCGTGCCGGCCCTCGCGGATGAGGTGCAGGTCGAGCTCCCCGATCGTGGGGGCGTGCCGGTACGGGTCGGCGCAGATCCAGTCGGGGGCGTCGCCGTAGGTCGCCTTGATCTTGTAGGCGCCCGCGGGTCCCGTCACCTCGCCCTCCCAGATCCCCTCGGCGAGGTGGGCGAGGGGGACCTCTGCGCCGCCGTCGAGCAGCACCGTGACGCTCTTCGCGAGCGGCCGGAGCGCGCGCACGATCGTATGAGGTCTGCCGCCCGCATCGGCGGGCTGCGGATGCGCGCCCAGCACCGAGTGCGGGTCGTGGTACGAGCCCGAGGCCACGGCCTCGAGAACAGCCGGGTCGATCGCAGCGGTGATCATGGCCGCCCCTTCACATGGAGGATGTGCACCGGCTCCGTGAAGGCGTCCAGGCGCACGAAATCATGATCCGTCCAGGTCCAGACGGATCCGGTGACGAGGTCCTCGACCTCGTACGCCGTTCCGGGCTCGACACCCCAGGCGAGGGTGTCGAGATGCACGGTCGTCTGCCGCACCGAGTGCGGGTCGACGTTCGCGACCACGATGATCGTGTCGCTGGAGTCCGTGCCGGTGAAGGGCGCGTCCAGGTGCTTGGAGAACACCAGGATCGCGTCGTCGTCGCTCCAGTGCAGACGCAGGTTGCGCAGCTGCCGCAGTGCGGGATGCGCGCGGCGGATCTCGTTGAGCCGGGTGAGGTAGGGGGCGAGCGATCGGCCCTCCGCCTCGGCCTTGGCCCAGTCGCGCAGCTTGTACTCGTACTTCTCGTTGTCGATGTTCTCCTCGGAACCCGGCCGGGCGACGTTCTCGAACAGCTCGTATCCGGCGTAGACGCCGTACAGGGGCGCCGCGGTCGCGGCGATCGCGGCACGGATCTTGTACGCCGCGCGACCGCCGAACTGCAGGTACTCGGTGAGGATGTCGGGGGTGTTCACGAACAGGTTCGGGCGCATGTAGTCGGCGGTCTCCTGCGAGACCGAGAGCAGGAACTCCTCCAGCTCCGCCTTGGTGTTGCGCCAGGTGAAGTAGCTGTAGCTCTGCTGGAACCCGACGGCCGCCAGTCCTCGCATGGGTGCGGGCCGGGTGAACGCCTCGGCGAGGAAGACCACGTCGGGGTGCTTCGTGTTCACGGTGCGGATCAGCCACTCCCAGAACCGCAGCGGCTTGGTGTGCGGGTTGTCCACGCGGAAGATCCGCACCCCCTGCGCGATCCAGTGCTCCACGACCCGCAGCACCTCGGTGTACAGGCCCACCGGATCCCGGTCGAAGTTCAGCGGGTAGATGTCCTGGTACTTCTTCGGCGGGTTCTCCGCGTAGGCGATCGTGCCGTCCGGGAGCTCCGTGAACCACTCGGGGTGCGCGGCCACCCACGGATGGTCGGGCGCGGCCTGCAGCGCCAGATCGAGGGCGACCTCGAGGCCCAGCGCATTCGCCTTCTTCACGAACCGGCGGAAGTCGTCGAGTGCGCCGAGATCGGGGTGCACGGCGTCGTGCCCGCCTTCTGCGGCGCCGACCGCCCACGGTGAGCCGGGGTCGGCGGGGCCTGCGGTGAGCGTGTTGTTCGGCCCCTTGCGGTTGAGGCGCCCGATCGGGTGGATCGGCGGCAGGTACAGCACGTCGAAGCCCATCGCGGCGACAGCGGGCAGGCGCTTCTCGGCCGTCTTGAACGTGCCGCTCGTGATGGTGCCGTCGGCGTTCTGCACGGCGCCCTCGGACCGGGGGAAGAACTCGTACCATGCGGCGGCGCCGGCCGCGGTGCGCTCGACCAGGATCGTCTGCCACGGCGTCGCCGAGTCGAGCGCGGTGAGCGGACGGTCCGCGAACAGCGCGGCGAGCTCGGGGTCCGTCGCGACGGCCAGGGCCTCGTCGGCGGTGCCGTCGGGGGAGCTCAGGGCCTCCGCGGTGCTCGCGAGGCGCTTGCGCTCGGGCTTCGGCCGGGTCTTGTCCTGGGCGGCGCGCGAGAGCAGACCCGCGCCGAGCGCACGCATGACCTCGACGTCCACGCCGGCCGCGATCTTCAGCTCCGCGGCGTGCGCCCAGGTGGCGAACTCGTCGGCGAACGCCTCGAACCGGAAGGTCCAGGCGCGCTCCTCGTCGAGGGCGACGTCGACCTGCCAGCGGTCGGTGCCGTCCTGCAGAGGCGTGAGCCGGTGCAGGCTCTCCTGGTGGTTCGGGGTGCGCAGGCGCAGATGCACGCCGATCAGGTCGTGGCCCTCGCGGAACGCGACCACCCGGAACGGGATCACCTCGCCGGCGAACGCCTTGGGATGGAAGCCCTCGGGGGCCGCCGGCGACGGGTCCATGAGCGGGATCCGCGTGGTCTGCGCGTCGGCGGCGTCGATGTCCGGCAGCGCGCGCACCGGGATCTGTGCGGTGCTGCGGAGAGCATCGGGCGAGGACGGTGCGGCAGTTCGTTCGGACACACCCTGAACCTACCGCTCCTGGGGCGACTTGGAGGTAACGGGCGCGTCACTCCGCGCGGAACAGTCTCATCGAGGTGCCGGGGACGGCGATCACGTCGCCGGGCCGGTGCACGGTCTCGACGGGCGAAGGGCGCTCATCCGCGCTCGACCACAGCGAGACGTAGCGCGTCACGCCCTCGATGACGGGCAGGCGCACGTCGATCGGAGCCTCCGTGCCGTGCACGATCAGCAGGATGCGGTTGAACGCCTCCTTGTCCGGAGTGGACGCGGCCACGTACTGCAGCGTGCGGTTGCGGGGGTCGTTCCACTGCTCGACCTCCATCGTGTCGCCGTCCTGGTCGAACCAGTCCATCACCGAGGCGTTCGGGATGTGCTCGCCGAGCCGGGCGTAGCGGAGCGGGCGCAGGGCCGGGTTCTCGTCCCGCAGCCGTGTGAGCAGCGAGGCGTGCGCGAGGAGGTCCTTCTGCCAGGGCTCGTGATCCCAGTTGAGCCAGCTGATCGCCGAGTCCTGGCAGTACGCGTTGTTGTTGCCGCGCTGGGTGCGTCCGAACTCGTCGCCGGCGGTGATCATCGGCACGCCGGCCGAGAACAGAAGGGTGCCGAGCAGATTGCGCATCGCCTTGCGCCGCGCCGCCAGGATGCCCGGGTCCTCGGTCGGCCCCTCGGCGCCGTGGTTGAACGAGCGGTTCATGTCGGCGCCGTCGCGGTTGTCCTCGCCGTTGGCCTCGTTGTGCTTGACGTCGTACGCGACGAGGTCGTGCAGGGTGAAGCCGTCGTGGGCCGTCACGAAGTTGATGCTCGCGAGCGGTCCGCGCTCGTCGCTGAAGGTGTTCGCGGACCCCGCGAGCCGGTTCGCGAACCCGCCGATGCCGGTGGGCGCCGAGGCCCGGCGGGCGTAGTCGATGTCGCTCAGCCAGAAGTTGCGGACGCGGTCGCGGTAGCGGTCGTTCCACTCGCTCCACCCGGCGGGGAAGTTGCCGGTCTGCCAGCCGCCCATGCCCACATCCCAGGGCTCTGCGATGATCTTGGCGTGGGCGAGCGCCGGATCCGTCCGGATCGCCTGCAGCAGGGGATGCTGCGGGGTGTAGGCGTTGCCGGCGTCGCGGCCGAGCACGGTGGCGAGGTCGAAGCGGAACCCGTCGATCTGCATCTCGGTGGTCCAGTAGCGCAGGGAGTCCAGCACCAGGCGTGCGGCGGCCGGCGTCGCGGTGTTCAGCGTGTTGCCGCAGCCCGTGGTGTCGACGTAGCGGCCGTCCGGGAGCTGGCGGTAGTACAGGGCGTTGTCGATCCCGCGCAGGCTGGTGCGGGGTCCGCCGATGCCCTCCTCGCTGGTGTGGTTGTAGACGACGTCGAGGATCACCTCGATGCCCGCTTCGTGCAGGAGCTTCACCATGCCCTTGAACTCGCGCAGCACGGCCTCCGGGCCCTCCTTGCGCGAGTCCTCGGTCGCGTATGCGGCGTGCGGGGTGAAGAAGTTGAGGGTGTTGTAGCCCCAGTAGTTCGACAGGCCCCGATCCAGCAGCCTCGGCTCCGAGACGAACGCCTGCACGGGCAGCAGCTCCACGGCGGTGATGCCGAGCTCCCGGTAGTACTCGATCATCGCGGGGTGCGCGACCCCGGCATACGTGCCGTGGAGCGCCGGCGGAACCCCGGGGTGCCGCTTGGTGAGCCCCTTGACGTGGCCCTCGTAGATCACGGTGTGGTCGAGCGGCGTCTGCGGCTTGACGACGCCGCCCCAGTCGAAGCCGTCCGCGGTGACGACGGAGCGCCACTCCTCGTAGCCGTCGCCCTGCGCGAGGCCCCGTGCGTACGGGTCGAGCAGCAGGGTCTCGGGGTTGAACGTATTGCCGGGGCTGTGGGCGCCGTCGACGCGCAGGGCATAGCGGGTGCCGGGCTGCAGGAGCGCGGTCGTGATCTCCCACACGCCTCCCGGACGTCGCTCGAGCTCGAGCTGAGCGGTCTCCCAGTCCAGGTCGGTCTCATCGAAGATCACGAGCTCGATGGCGGACGCGTTCTGCGACCAGACGCGCAGCGTGGCGACCCCGTCGTGAAGGCGGACGCCCAGGTCGTCCAGGGAGGGGCTGCACAGGGAGCAGCGATCGCCCTCGGCTGCCGGCGTCTCGTCCTTTATCGCATGCGGACACATGAGGGAAAGGATACGCGGAAGGAGCGGGTCGGGATGCCACCGCGTGCCGCGATCCGTGCCACCGAGTCCCAGTCCGGCCCGAGGTGCGAGAGTGGTGGGGTGCATTACCTGGATCACGCCGCCACCACCGACCTGCGAGACGAGGTCGCGGACGAGTGGCTGCGCGTCTCCCGCACGACCGGCAACGCGTCATCGACCCACGCGGCCGGGCAGCAGGCGCGGCGGATCCTGGAGGAGTCGCGGGAGCGTCTCGCGGCGGTGCTGGGGTGCGACCCGATCGAGGTGGTCCTCACCTCCGGCGGCACCGAGTCCGTGAACCTCGCCGTGCAGGGGCTGTGGCGCGCCCGCCCCGAGGGACGCGCCGCGATCGTGCTTCCCGACGGGGAGCACCACGCGACGCTGGACACCGTCGCCGCACTCGCCGCGGAGGGCGCCACGGTGATCGCCGTGAGTCTCGACGCCGTCGGGCGGATCCCCGTCGACGCCTTCGCGGCGGCGCTCGCCGCGGGCGACGCGGCCGTGGCCACCGCGCTCGTCGCCAACAACGAGGTCGGCACGGTCAGCGACGCCGTCGCGCTCGCCACCGCCGGCGCCGGCGCCGGGGTTCCCCTGCATCTGGACGCCATCGCCGCGTTCGGGCATCTGCCGCTGTCGTTCGCCGCCCTCCGTGGCGATGCGCCGGCGGGCGCGGGACTCGTGGCGCTCAGCGTCGCCGGGCACAAGATCGGGGCACCCACGGGCACCGGTGCGCTCGTCGTCGCCCGCACGGCCCGCCTCGCCCCGCTGCAGCACGGCGGGGGACAGCAGCGCGGACTCCGCTCCGGCACCCAGGACGTCGCCGGGGCCGCCGCGTTCGCGCTCGCCGCGGAGCTGGCCGTCGCCGAGCAGTCCGCGGAATCCGTTCGGCTGGGCGCGCTGCGGGACCGCCTCGTCGCCGGGATCCGCGCCCAGGTGCCCTCTGCGGAGCTGCTCGGGGATCCGGATCCGACCCGACGGCTGCCGGGCAATGCGCACCTGCTGTTCCCCGGCGCGCCGAGTGAGAGCCTGTTGTTCCTGCTGGATCAGGCCGGCATCTCGGCGTCGGCCGGATCGGCCTGCCAGGCCGGCATCGCCGAGCCCTCGCACGTCGTTCAGGCGCTGGGGCGCAGCGAATCCGAGGCGCGCAGCGTGATCCGCTTCACGCTGGGCCGCACGTCGACCGAGGCGGATGTGGATGCCGTGCTCGCGGTGATCGGCAAGGCGCACGCGCGGGCCTCCGGCGCCGCCCGCGGGGGCCGTTGAGCGAGCACCGGTGCAGCCGGGGCGAGACGAAACGGCGGCGATCCCGCAGATGGCCTCCTCACTGTTTCGTCTCGGTCTCCTTCGTCGTCCTCGCTCAACCTCCCCGGGGTGCCCCGACGTACACTGGATCCATGCGTGTTCTGGCGGCGATGAGCGGGGGAGTGGACTCCGCGGTGGCCGCCGCGCGCGCCGTCGAGGCGGGCCACGACGTGGTCGGCGTGCATCTCGCGCTGTCCCGGGCCGGCGGCACGCTGCGCACCGGAAGCCGCGGATGCTGCACGATCGAGGACGCGATGGACGCCCGTCGGGCGGCGGACCTGCTCGGCATCCCGTTCTACGTCTGGGACTTCTCCGAACGGTTCCGCGAGGACGTGATCGACGACTTCGTGGCCGAGTACCGCGCCGGCCGCACGCCGAACCCGTGTCTGCGCTGCAACGAGAAGATCAAGTTCGCCGCGCTCCTGGAGCGCGCGATCGAGCTGGGCTTCGACGCCGTCTGCACCGGGCACTACGCCACGCTCGTGGACGGCGCGGAGGGACTCGAGCTGCACCGGGCGTCGGACAGCGCCAAGGACCAGTCGTATGTGCTCGGCGTCCTGGACGCCGAGCAGCTCGCGCACACGTACTTCCCGCTCGGCTCCACCCCGTCCAAGGCGCTCGTGCGCGCCGAGGCCGCCGAGCGCGGGCTGAGCGTCGCACAGAAGCCGGACAGTCACGACATCTGCTTCATCCCCGACGGCGACACCCGGGGCTGGCTCGCCGAGAAGGTCGGCGCCGAGCAGGGGCAGATCCTGGACCGCAGCGGCGAGGTCGTCGGCACCCACGAGGGCGCGCACGCGTTCACCGTGGGCCAGCGTCGCGGACTGCGCCTGGGCGTGCCCGCGCCCGACGGCAAGCCCCGCTTCGTGCTCGAGGTGCGTCCGGTGTCGAACACGGTGGTGGTCGGCCCGAAGGAGGCGCTCGCGATCGCCGAGATCTCGGGGGAGCGGCGCTCGTGGGCGGGTGCCGCGCCCGGCGCCGACGAGTTCGCGTGCGAGGTGCAGATCCGGGCCCATGCGGATCCGGTCCCTGCGCGCGCCTTCGTCGCGGAGGACGGCGTCCGCGTCGTCCCCGACCAGCCCCTCGCCGGCGTCGCCCCGGGCCAGAGCGCCGTGCTGTACGTCGGGACCAGGGTGCTCGGCCAGTTCACGATCGACCGCACGGTCTCGGCCGTTCCGGCCGGGGTCTGAGCGCGATCCGGCGGATGCATCCCCTCCTCGCTCTGAGCAACCGCACTCAGGCGCGCGAGCAGGCGCTGCTGTCGGCGAGCGGCGCGACCGACGCGGTGATCGTGCGAGCCGCGGTGCTGCAGGCGCTCATCCACGTGCTCACCGCCGCGCTGCTGTCCGCGGCGGTGATCGTGGCGACCGGCGTCCTGACGACCGCGATGCTCCGGCCGTTCTATCCTGCGATCGCGCCGCAGTTCGACCTCCGAACGGCGGCGGTCCTCGTCGTCGCGGGTGCGGCGCTCACCGCGGCGGCGGTGCTGATCCCGGTCCTGTCGCGATTGCGCGCGCCCGTGGCCGGCGCGCTCGCAGCGGTGTGAACGGCACCCGGGTGCCGCCTCAGGATGTCTGCGCCCCCTCGTAGACTTCAGAGGTGCCGGAGAACATCTCGCTGGAAGCCGCCCGCGCCGAGGCCGAGGAGCTGACCACCCGCATCCTGGATGCCAAGGACGCCTACTACGGGCGCGACACCTCGCTCGTCGATGACGCCACCTACGACGGCTGGATGCACCGGCTCGAAGAGCTCGAGCGGGTGCATCCCGAGCTGCAGCGGCAGGATTCGCCCACCCAGATGGTGGGCGCGGCAGAGGCGACGGGACTTGCGACCATCGAGCACGCCGAACGCATGCTCAGCCTCGACAACGTCTTCTCGATCGATGAGCTGCGCGAGTGGGCGGCCAAGACCCGCGCCGCTGCGGGCCGCGACGTCGCCTGGCTCACCGAGCTCAAGATCGACGGCCTCGCGATCAATCTGCGCTACGAGGACGGCGTGCTCACCTCCGCGGCCACGCGCGGCGACGGGCGGGTCGGCGAGATCGTGACCGAGAACGCCCTGCGCGTCGCCGGGATCCCCGAGCGGCTGAGCGGATCCGGGCACCCGGCGATCGTCGAGGTCCGCGGCGAGGTGTTCATCCCGGTCGCCGCGTTCGAGCGGCTGAACGCCGCGCAGGCCGCCTTCCGCGATCGCGCGTACGCCGAGGCCCTGGAGCGGTGGGAGGCGCGAGGCGGCGCGAAGAAGCCGTTCGACGAGGAGAAGGCCCGCACGGCGGCGGCGCGGCGCTTCCCGTCCTTCGCGAATCCGCGCAACGCGGCGAGCGGCGGACTGCGCCAGCAGCTGGACAAGAAGGACGGCAGGGAGCTCGAGGCGGGGCTGCTCCGCGTCGGCTCGCTCGCGCTGTACGTGCACGGGATCGGCGCCTGGCCCGATCCGCCGGTCGCCGCGCAGAGCGAGATCTACGAGCTCGTCGCGAGCTGGGGCCTGCCCACGAGCCCGCACACGAAGGTCTGCGCAACGATCGACGAGGTCGCCGACTTCGTCGCCTACTTCGGCGAGCACCGGCACGACATCGAGCACGAGCTGGACGGCATCGTCGTGAAGGTCGACGAGCTCGAGCTGCATGACGAGCTCGGTGCCACGAGCCGCGCGCCGCGCTGGGCGATCGCCTACAAGTACCCGCCCGAGGAGGTGCAGACCACCCTCCTCGACATCGTGGTGTCCGTGGGCCGCACCGGGCGCGCCACGCCGTTCGCGGTGATGGCCCCGGCCCACGTCGCCGGCAGCGTCGTGCGCCAGGCCACGCTGCACAACAAGGACGTGGTGAAGGCGAAGGGCGTGCTCATCGGCGACACGGTCGTGCTGCGCAAGGCGGGGGATGTGATCCCCGAGGTGCTCGGCCCGGTGGTGGAGCGGCGCGACGGCACCGAGCGCGAGTTCGTGATGCCGGAGGGCTGCCCCGAGTGCGGTTCGATCCTCGCGCCCGCCAAGGAGGGCGACATCGATCTGCGCTGCCCGAACACCCGCTCCTGCCCCGCGCAGGTGCGCGGCCGGGTCGAGCACATCGGATCCCGCGGCGCCCTCGATGTCGAAGCGCTCGGCGAGGTCACGGCTGCCGCGCTCACGCAGCCGAGCCATCCGGCGGTGCCGCCGCTCGAGACCGAGGCGGGGCTGTTCACGCTCACGCTCGAGCAGCTCGTGCCGATCGAGGTCGTCGTCCGCGACGCCGAGACCGGGCTGCCGAAGGAGGACGAGGACGGGATCGTGAAGACCCGCGCCCCGTTCCGGCGCAACCCGACCGCGGCCGAGAAGAAGGAGGGCATAGGCGTCGCCCAGCCGTCCTCCCAGGCCGTCAAGCTGCTCGCCGAGCTCGAGAAGGCGAAGACCAAGGACCTCTGGCGTCTGCTGGTCGCGCTGAACATCCGCCACGTCGGCCCCGTCGCCGCGCGCGCCCTGGCGCAGTGGTTCGGATCCCTGGACGCCATCCGTACGGCCTCTCGTGAGGAACTCGCTGCCGTGGAGGGAGTCGGCGGGATCATCGCCGACTCCCTCCTGGACTGGTTCACCGTCGACTGGCATCAGGACATCGTGCAGCGCTGGGCGGAGGCGGGTGTGCAGTGGGCGACGCCCGGGCATCCCGGCCCCGGCGCCGCCGCCGCCGAGGGAGGCGTGCTCGACGGGCTCACCGTCGTCGCCACCGGTTCCCTCGACGGCTATACCCGCGAGGGCGCGCAGGAGGCGATCATCCAGGCCGGAGGCAAGGCCGCGTCGAGCGTCTCGAAGAAGACCGACTTCGTGGCCGCGGGGCCCGGCGCCGGATCCAAGCTCGCCAAGGCCGAGGAACTGGGCGTGCGGATCCTGGATGCCGCGCAATTCCATATCCTCGTGACCGAGGGGCCCGACGCGCTGGGCTGAGGAGCCCGGATCCGTTCTCGTCCAAAACTCCAGAGAAAGATCCGCATACACCCTTCCTTATATCGAAGATAAATGCTAAACTGAAGCATGGAGTTCTTCACGGATCGGCAAGGCGAGCGGGGCGGAATCCCCGACGTGGAGGTGATCCGTGAGCGGGTCGATGAGACGTTCCTCGCCGCGCGGATGCTGGACGGGCTGATCGAAGACGAGTTCGCGATCAATCGCCGCGCGTTCCATCGGGCAGCCGGCATCGAGGAGGTCGTGGGCCATGTCCGGCGCCACCCCGAGATCTACACCGTCGGCGATCGCCCCGACGATCTCGACCACGCGATCCGCTCCATCGTCTTCGAGGTGTCGTTGCGCCTGCAGATCTCCGAGGACGAGGTGCGCCGCACGCTCTGCACGGTCCAGACCGCGCAGGAGTCGCTGCCGCTCATGTGGGAGCGCGCGGAGGATGGCTTCGCGGCGATGCGCTTCGTCGATGCGGCCGTCGCCGCAGCTCTGCGGCTGCGTGCGCCCGTCGGCGCGACCGCGGAGCAGCACGAGTACGCGGCGGAGGCGATCTCCCTGATCGATCGGGCGAGCGCGGAGTGGACGCTGCACCTCTCGCTGCCGGCGTTCCGGCGACGGCTGACGGTGCTGGCGGATCGGCTGGATCCGACTCCCGCTGATCAACGTCACGCCCGCGGCATGGCGGACCGCCGGGTCGTGCTCGAGGAGGCCGAGGACGGCATGAGCTGGATCATGGCGCTCGTGCCGACGGTCAAGGCCGTCGCGATCAAGCGCCGTCTGACGGCGACCGCCAAGCATCTGCAGAAGGACGAGCGCGAACAGCGCACCCGGGACCAGATCCGTGCCGATCTGTTCACGGACTGGCTGTGCGGGGTCGGCACGTCGACGGCGGTGAAGACCACCGTGTTCGTCACGGTCCCGGTCGGGCTGCTCGGGGGCGGCTCGGAGGCCGACGGAGCGGGGGAGAGCCGGCGTGAGGGTTCTGCCGCTCCGGGCTTGGTCCCGTCCGTTCCGGGCGAGGCGCGCAATCCGATCACGTCGCTCGGGCGGGCGCAGCTCGTCGGCCACGGCCCGATCGACTCGCTCACTGCTCAGCAGACGTTCCTCGACGCACCCGCGTTCCGGCGGGTGCTCACGGATCCGATCCGCGGCGTGGTCCTCGACATGGATCGTCGCACCTACCGCCCGACCAAGGCGCAGCGCGACTGGCTCGTGCTGCAGCACGGCACTTGCGCGCGCGACGGCTGCACGCGCCTCGCGCTCGACGCCGACCTCGACCACGAGCGGAGGTGGGCACAGGGCGGGCGCACCGACATCGGGAACCTCCGCCCGCTGTGCCCCGCCGATCACGCGCGCAACCACCGCACCCGCTTCCACTTCCGCAGCCGCGCCGATCGTACGGTCGAGGTGACCAGTCCGACCGGGTTCCGCACGGCGGATCCGCCGCCGTTCTGACGCGTTCCGGATCCGGATCCGACTCCTCAGAGGCATCGGGGCTCTGGGGTGCCGATCCGTCGTGCTCGAGCGCGTAACGTACCCAGGGGAGGACACGTGATGACGGGTGGGATCGATCTGCTGCCGACGGTGTTCGGGGTGCTCGTCCTTGCGGCGATCGCGACCGCGGCCCTGCTCGCCTTCCAGGTGCCCGGACGGTGGACGCCGGCGCTCGCGATCCTGCGTGGTGCCGTGCAGCTCGCGGTGATCAGCCTGATCCTGACCGGGATCGTCGCGCAGCCCGCGTGGATCGGGGTCGCGCTGCTGGTGATGTTCGGCATCGCCACGGGCGTCGCCGTGCGCCGGACGGGTGGCGGGGCGCACATGGTCCTCGTCATGGCGACCTCGATCGGCGCAGGTGCGGTCGTATCCGTCGGCATGGTCTTCGCGACCGGTGCGCTGCAGCCGACGCCGCGCTATCTCCTCGCGATCGGCGCGATCCTCATCGGCAACTCCATGAGCATCGCCACGTTAGCCGGGCGCCGGTTCACCGCATCGGTGGTCGACCGGTGGGAGGAGGTCGAGGGCTGGCTCGCCCTCGGCGCGACCCCGCGCCGCTCCACGTTCGACCTTGCACGCCGAGCGGTGCGCGAGGCGCTCATCCCGTCGATCGATCAGACCAAGACGACCGGGCTCGTCGTGCTTCCCGGCGCGTTCGTCGGCGCGATCTTCGGCGGCCTGTCGCCGTTCGACGCCGGACGCTTCCAGATCGTCGTGCTCGCCGCGATCATGGCAGCAGGATCCGTCACCGCGGTCCTGATCGCGATCTGGCTCGGTCCGGTGCGCACGAAGCCGGTCATCGCGGCCTGACGGTGTGGTCCCCGGTCTTTGGCCGAGTGCACGGGATCCTGCCGAGTGCACGGGAACTTCGCGTCAAGATCCCGTGAACTCGGCAAGAAGCCGTGCACCCGACGCGAGGGTCGGGTGCACGAGGGGTGCTCAGTCCTTGTGGCGCGGCTTACGTGGCGGCCGGTCGTCGCTGCGGCGGTCGTCCCGAGGGGCCTCCTCGCGGCGCGGGCGGTCGCCGTAGCTGCGATCCCCGGATCCGCCGTCGTACGAGCGCCGCGGGCGGTCACCGTACCCGCGGTCGTCGCGGCCCCGGTCGTCGCGGCGCGGACCGCGGTTCGGGCGGCCACTGTCGCGCTGGATCTCGATGAGCCTGCCCGAGATCCGCGTGTCGCGGAGCCGGTCCAGCACCGAGGAGTCCAGGTTGGACGGGAGCTCGACGATCGAGAAGTCCGGACGGATCGTGATCGCACCGAAGTCGTCGCGGCCGAGACCGCCCTCGTTCGCGAGCGCCCCGACGATCTGGCGCGGCTCGACGCGGTGGCGGCGGCCGACCTCGATCCGGTACGGGGTGTAGTCGCCCCGGTTGCGTCGCTCCGGACGGGATCCGCGGTCGTCGCGATCGCGGTCCCGGGAGCCGGAGCGCTCGGGACGGTCGGCGCGCGGCGGGCGGTTGTCGGCGGCGACGGCCGCGGTCAGCGGGTCGTTCTCCGGGTCCAGCAGCAGCGGGGTCTCGCCCTGCGCGACGATGGCGAGCGCCGCGGCGACGTCGCCCTCGGGCACGTCGTGGTTGCGCACGTAGTGGGCGATGATGTCGCGGAACCCCTCGATGCGGGAGGACTCCTCCAGCGCCGCGGTGATCGCGTCGTCGAAGCGCGCCAGCCGCGTGCTGTTCACGTCCTCGGTCGTGGGCAGCTGCATCTGTGCGGGCTGCTGGCGGGTCGCGCGCTCGATGTGCTTGAGCAGATACCGCTCGCGCGGGGTGATGAAGCTGATCGCATCGCCGGAGCGACCCGCGCGGCCCGTGCGGCCGATCCGGTGCACATACGACTCGGTGTCGGTGGGGATATCGAAGTTCACGACGTGGCTGATCCGCTCCACGTCCAGGCCGCGCGCGGCGACGTCGGTGGCCACGAGGATGTCGAGCTTGCCGTCCTTGAGCTGGCCGACCGTGCGCTCGCGCTGCGGCTGCGGGATGTCGCCGTTGATCGCGGCGGCGGAGTAGCCGCGGGCGCGCAGCTTCTCGGCGAGCGTCTCGGTCTCGTTCTTGGTGCGGACGAAGACGATCATGCCCTCGAAGTTCTCCACCTCGAGGATCCGGGTGAGCGCATCCACCTTCTGCGCATAGGAGACGACGAGGTAGCGCTGGGTGATGTTCGCGTTGGTCGTGGTCTTCGCCTTGACCGAGATCTCCGCGGGGTCGTGCAGGTACTGCTGCGCGAGGCGGCGGATCGTGGCGGGCATGGTCGCCGAGAACAGCGCCACCTGCTTGTCCTCCGGCGTCTGCGCGAGGATCTGCTCCACATCCTCGGCGAAGCCCATCTTGAGCATCTCGTCGGCCTCGTCGAGCACGAGGTTCTTCAGTTCGGACAGGTCGAGGGTGCCCTTGGCGAGGTGGTCCATGATGCGGCCCGGCGTGCCGACGATGATGTGCACCCCGCGGCGCAGCGCGGACAGCTGCACGCCATAGCCCTGGCCGCCGTACACCGGCAGCAGGTGCACGCCCGGCATCTTCGCGGCGTAGGACTCGAACGCCTCCGCCACCTGCAGGGCGAGCTCGCGGGTCGGGGCGAGCACGAGTGCCTGCGGCTTCTGTTGGTGCAGGTCGAGGTTCTCCAGGATCGGCAGGGCGAACGCGGCGGTCTTGCCGGTGCCGGTCTGCGCTGTGCCCAGCACATCGCGGCCGCCGAGCAGCAGCGGGATCGTCTCGCGCTGGATCGCGGACGGCGTCTCGTATCCGAGCGCCTTGATCGCCGCGAGGACGGGGCCGCTGATGCCGAGTTCCTCGAAGCCGGGACCCGCCGGGGCTTCCGTCTCGGTCGCTCCGTCGCCCTCCGCAGCGGGGTCGATGGGGGTCTCGGTCGGCGTCGCGTCGTCTCGGGTCACAACTCAGAGTACCGTCCCAGGCCTGGGAGATCGCAGTTCAGAGCGCGCGAATGGCTCGATCCGTCGCGGGAATCGAGCCATTCGCGCGCTCTGAAACGGGGACGGGGGACGCGTCAGCTCCCGGATGTCAGCGCGACCAGGCGCTCCTTCACCTGGCGCCGCAGCACCTTGCCGATGAGCGAGGTCGGCAGCTCGTCCACGACGAAGATGCGGCGCGGCACCTTGTACGGGGTGAGGATCCCGCGCGCGAACTCGCGGATCGCCTCGACGTCGACGTCCGCGCCCGGATCCACGACGATCGCCGCGGCGACCTCCTCGCCGGAGTGCTCGTTGGGAAGGCCCACGACCGCCGCATCGACGACGTCCGGGTGCTGACGCAGCGCGCTCTCGACCTCGGTGGGGGCGACGTTGAAGCCGCCCGTGATGATGAGCTCCTTGATCCGGTCGACGATGCGCACGAACCCGGCCTCGTCGATCGTGACGATGTCGCCGGTGCGGAACCACCCGTCCGCGAACACGGCCTCGGTCTCCTCCGGCTTGCCGTAGTAGCCCGAGAACACCTGCGGCCCGCGGACGACGAGCTCACCGGGCTGCCCCGGCTCGACATCGGTCGTCGGCTCATCCGGATCCACCACACGGCACTCGGTGCCGGGCAGCGGCAGGCCCACGGTTCCCGGCACGCGGTTGTCCGCGACCGGGTTCGCCATGAGCACGGGGGAGCACTCGCTGAGGCCGTAGCCCTCGACGAGGTAGCCGCCGGTGGCCTGCTCGAACGGGACCACGAGCTCGTGCGGCAGCGCCATCGCGCCCGAGATCGCGACCTCGATGCCGGCGAGCGACACGCCCTTCGCGGTCGCCGCCTTCAGCAGCCGGTCCGCGATCGGCGGCACGAGCGGCAGGAACGTCGCGGGGTGCTTCTTCACCACGTCGAGCACGAGATCAGGGTCGAACTTCGGGAACAGCACGAGCCGTGCTCCCATCGACATCGCGAAGGTGAGGCAGAGCGTGAGCCCGTAGGCGTGGAACATCGGCAGCACCGCGTAGACGACGCAGCCGTTCCCGCGGGTGATCGAGGGCACCCACGCCTGCGCCTGTGCGGCGTTGGCGAGCAGGTTGCGGTGCGTCAGCGATGCGCCCTTGGGAGTGCCGGTGGTGCCCGAGGTGTACTGGATGATCGCCAGGTCGTCGGTCGCGGGGCGCGGGTGCGACGGCGGGATCGGGGAGTATCCCACCACGGACTCCCAGGTGACCGTGCCCCGCACCCGGGTGGTGAGCGCGTCCCGCGACGCGCGCGCCTTCGCGGCCGGCAGCCGCAGCGCGAACCGGGTGAGCGCGGGCATCGCCCGGGTCACGTCGACCGAGATGAGGTTCGTCACGGCCAGGTCTGCGGGGAACTCCTGCACGCTCGAGACGACCTTGTTCCAGACGATCGCGTGCGTCGCCCCGTGGTCCTCGAACTGCTTGCGCAGCTCGCGGGGCGTGTACAGCGGGTTGTGCTCGACGACGACGGCGCCCAGGCGAAGCACCGCGTAGAAGGCGACGATGTGCTGCGGGCAGTTCGGCAGCACGATCGCGACCGGGTCCCCGGCCTTCACGCCGAGCGCCTTCAGCCCTGCGGCGGCGCGTTCGATCGAGGCCTGCAGGTCGCGATACGAGGTGGTGCGGCCGAAGAACTGCAGGGCGGGGGCGTCCGGGTAGTCGCGGGCCGATGCCTCGACGATGTCGACGAGGGATCCGGAGACATCCGCGAGATCCTCCGGCACCCCCTCGGCGTAGCTGGCGATCCAGGGGCGCGGAGGAACGAACGTCGTCACGCGCTCAGCCTATGCCGCCTGCCGCCACCGCAGAATGCACGTTCCGAGGCCGTGCGGTGCGGCGACACCGCACTCGTCCTCGTGCGGCAGGGCTGAGGCCGGGGCGGCGCGGAGGCGGCCGTCCCGCGGCAGGGTGGGCGACGCCCGCTGGCTAGACTGTCCTGGTGTCTGAAATCACCCCCGATCTCGTGCGTCATCTCGGCGTGCTCGCGCGCATCCAGCTGTCCGACGACGAGGTGACGCAGCTGACCGGTCAGCTGGACGCCATCGTCGACAACATCGCCAAGGTGTCCGAGGTCGCGACGCCCGAGGTCGAGCCCACGAGTCACCCGATCGCGATGCACAACGTCCTCCGCGAGGACGTCGTGGGCCAGACCCTCACCACCGCGCAGGCGCTGCAGAACGCGCCCGACGCGGACGGGGACCGCTTCCGCGTCACCGCGATCCTGGGAGAAGAGCAGTGAGCGAGATCATCCGCTGGACCGCTGCCGAACTCGGCGCCAGGCTGGCCGCCGGCGAGGTGTCCAGCGTCGAGGCGACGCAGGCGCACCTGGACCGCATTGCGGCTGTCGACGGCGACGTGCACGCCTTCCTGCACGTCAACGAGCATGCGCTCGACGCCGCGGCCGAGGTCGACCGCCGTCGCGCTGCAGGGGAGAGCCTGGGCGAGCTGGCCGGCGTGCCGCTCGCGATCAAGGACGTGCTGGTCACCACCGACCAACCCTCCACGAGCGGATCGAAGATCCTCGAGGGCTACCGGTCGCCGTTCGACGCGACGGTCGTCGCCCGTGCGCGGGCCGCCGGCCTGGTCGGCATCGGCAAGACCAACATGGACGAGTTCGCGATGGGCTCCTCCACCGAGCACTCCGCCTACGGACCCACGCACAACCCCTGGGACCTCGATCGCATCCCCGGCGGCTCGGGCGGTGGGTCGGCCGCCGCCGTCGCGGCCTTCGAGGCACCGATCGCCCTCGGCTCCGACACCGGCGGCTCGATCCGCCAGCCCGCGCACGTCACCGGCACCGTGGGCATCAAGCCCACCTACGGCGGGGTGAGCCGCTACGGCGCGATCGCCCTCGCGTCGAGCCTCGACCAGGTCGGGCCGGTGTCGCGCACCGTCCTCGACGCCGGGCTGCTGCACGACGTCATCGGCGGGCACGACCCCAAGGACTCCACCTCGCTGCCCGACGCCTGGCCGTCGTTCGCGGCCGCCGCGCGCGAGGGCGCGACGGGACAGGTGCTCAAGGGGCTGAAGGTCGGCGTCGTGAAGGAGCTGCCCGACTCGGGCTTCCAGGCGGGAGTGGCCGGATCCTTCCACGCCGCGCTGAAGCTCATGGAGGCGCAGGGCGCCGAGGTCGTCGAGATCTCCGCCCCGCACTTCGAGTACGGCGTCGCCGCGTACTACCTGATCCTGCCTGCCGAGGCGTCGAGCAACCTGGCGAAGTTCGACTCGGTCCGGTTCGGGCTGCGCGTCACGCCGGACGGCGGCGGCACGGTCGAGGACGTCATGTCGCTCACCCGCGAGGTCGGCTTCGGCCCCGAGGTCAAGCGCCGCATCATCCTCGGCACCTACGCGCTCTCGGCCGGCTACTACGACGCCTACTACGGCAGCGCGCAGAAGGTGCGCACGCTCATCCAGCGGGACTTCGACGCCGCGTTCGCGCAGGTCGACGTCATCGCGACGCCGTCCGCGCCCACCACGGCCTTCACGCTCGGCGAGAAGATCGGCGATCCGCTGCAGATGTACCTGAACGACCTGACCACGATCCCGGCGAACCTCGCCGGCGTGCCCGGGATCTCGATCCCCTCGGGCCTGGCCGAGGAGGACGGCCTGCCGGTCGGCATCCAGTTCCTCGCTCCCGCCCGCGAGGACGCCCGCCTCTACCGGGTCGGCGCGGCCCTCGAGACGCTGCTCGTCGACGCGTGGGGCGGCCCGCTGCTCGACCGCGCACCCGTGCTTGCCGAAAAGCCCGTGCTGGGAGGAACCCGCTGATGTCCGCCGTGAAGCTCATGGACTACGACAAGGCGCTCGAGCTGTTCGAGCCGGTGCTCGGATTCGAGGTGCACGTCGAGCTCAACACCGAGACCAAGATGTTCTCCGACGCTCCGAACCCGGCGAACGAACGCAACCACGATGCGGAGCCGAACACGCTCATCGCGCCGGTGGATCTGGGCCTTCCCGGATCCCTGCCGGTCGTGAACGCGACGGCCGTGCGCTCCTCGATCAGCCTGGGCCTCGCCCTCGGCTGCTCGATCGCGGAGTCGTGCCGGTTCGCCCGGAAGAACTACTTCTACCCGGACCTCGGCAAGAACTACCAGATCTCCCAGTACGACGAGCCGATCGCGTTCGAGGGATCCGTCGAGGTCGAGCTCGACGACGGCACGCTCGTGACGATCCCGATCGAGCGCGCGCACATGGAGGAGGACGCCGGCAAGCTCACCCACATGGGCGGCGCGACCGGCCGGATCCAGGGCGCGGAGTACTCCCTCGTCGACTACAACCGCGCCGGCGTGCCGCTCGTGGAGATCGTCACCAAGCCGATCTTCGGCGCCGAGCACCGCGCCCCCGAGATCGCGAAGGCGTATTTCGCCACGATCCGCGACATCGTGCGCGGTCTCGGGATCTCAGAGGCGCGCCTGGAACGCGGCAACCTGCGCTGCGATGCGAACGTGTCCCTGCGCCCCCGCGTTGCGCCGGGTGAGCCTGTCGAACCCCTCGGCACCCGCACGGAGACGAAGAACGTGAACTCCATGCGCTCGGTGGAACGCGCCGTGCGCTACGAGATCCAGCGCCAGGCGGCGATCCTCGCGGACGGCGGCACGATCACGCAGGAGACCCGGCACTGGCACGAGGACACCGGCACCACCTCTCCCGGTCGTCCCAAGTCCGACGCCGACGACTACCGGTACTTCCCGGAGCCCGATCTGCTACCCGTGCAGCCGCCGCGCGAGCTGGTCGAGGAGCTGCGCGCCGCGCTGCCCGAGCAGCCGGTCGCCCGCCGACGTCGGCTCAAGGCGGACTGGGGCTTCGGCGACATCGAGTTCCAGGGCGTCGTGAACGCGGGCCTGCTCGACGAGGTCGAGGCGACCATCGCCGCGGGCACGACCGCCGACGCCGCGCGTAAGTGGTGGACCGGTGAGATCAGCCGCATCGCGAACGAGCGCGAGGTCGACGCGGCCTCGCTGATCGAGCCGGCATCCGTCGCCGCGCTGCAGCAGCTCGTCGACGCCGGCACGCTCACGGACAAGCTCGCCCGCCAGGTGCTCGAGGGCGTCATCGCCGGCGAGGGCACTCCGCAGCAGGTCGTGGACGCGCGCGGGCTCGCCGTGGTCTCCGACGACGGCGCCCTCATCGCCGCGATCGACGAGGCCCTTGCAGCGCAGCCCGACGTCCTGGCCAAGATCAAGGACGGCAAGGTGCAGGCCGCGGGCGCCGTGATCGGCGCGGTCATGAAGGCAATGAAGGGTCAGGCGGACGCCGCCCGGGTGCGCGAGCTCATCCTGGAGCGCGCCGCGCAGTAACCCCACAGCCCGCACCGGGGTGCGCGGCTCAGGCCGCGGCGCCCCGGGGCGCGGCGGCCTGAAGACCCGCGCCGAGCAGCCTGGCGATCGCGCGCAGGCTCGCCGGGTCGTGCAGCGGGCTCTGCGCGTCGCTGCTCCCGACCGAGCCGGATTCCAGCGGTCGTGCCGTGATGGTCGCCGACCAGGCGTCGGCGGCGGCCCGCACCGCCCCGCGGTCGATCCCCGCCGGCAGACAGGCGGCCAGCGCGCGCTCGACCGCGTCGTGCAACGCCGTGCGGTACCGCGACAGGGCGGCGGCGGCTTCGGGGCGCACCTGCGACTCGTGCCAGACGATCTCGCGCAGCACGCCCGACGTCGCTCGATCGCGCAGCACTCGCTCGCCGACGTTCAGCAGGGTCTGGACCGGATCCCCGCGCACGCTGAACGTTCCGGGATCGAGCGAGGCGGTTCCCAGTCGCTCGTCGATCAGTGCCGACAGGATGTCTGGCTTGGCGGGGAAGTAGTAGAACAGCAGACCCTTCGGGACGGCCGCCGCGTGGGCGATCCGCGCGGTGGAGGTGCCGTCGAAGCCGAGACGGGCGAACAGGGTCTCTGCCGCGTCCAGGATCCGCGTGCGCGTGCGGACCGGATCCTGGACGTCGGTCATCGTGTCCCCTCAGAGGGATGCGGGGCGGTGGTCGTCCACCGTCCCGCATCGTTGCGATCGGGCTGCTCAGGCATGTGCCGCCGTCGGGCCGCCGTGCGAGGCGCGGTGCGCCTTCTCGGCGGGAATGAGCGCCCAGAGCCCTGCGACCGCGCACACGGCTCCGCAGATCCACGAGGTCAAGGCGGGACCCGCGTCTCCCGCATAGGAACCGATCCACGGGGAGATGAACAGCAGCGCACCGATCGCGGCGAGGATCCACTCCATCGACACGAGACCGGGGGCTGCCAGGCTCCACACCCCGGCAGCGATCATCAGGACGCCCAGGACGATCATCATCGTCATCGACATGCCCATGCCGGGTGTCATCATGATGCCCGCCACGGCCGCGACCAGACCGGCGGCGACGGCCACCCAGTCCTGCCAGCGTGTCCATTTCTTCATCGAACTCATCCTCCTTGCATTCAGAAGGCTCCCGCATCGGGGGTCGTTGACCACTCTACGCGCTTGATTGACCGACCGGTCAAGAATCTCGGATCCGATGTCGGCGGCCTCGACGAGAATGGTGGCATGGGACGAGGCGACGGATCGGGGCGCATCGTCTCGGCGCCCGGCGCCGACGACACCGGCACGGGGATCCTGCACGTCGACATGGACGCGTTCTACGCCGCGGTCGAGGTCCTGCACGATCCGTCGCTGCGCGGGCTGCCGCTGATCATCGGGGCGCCGGACGGCCGTTCGGTGGTGTCCAGCGCCTCCTACGAGGCGCGACGTTACGGCGTGCGTTCCGCGATGCCCGTGTCGCAGGCACTCCGCCTGTGCCCGACGGCGAGGATCGTCCCGCCCGACTTCACGAAGTACCGCGACGTGTCCCAGAAGGTCATGAGCATCTTCGAGCAGATCACTCCTCTGGTCGAACCGCTCTCGATCGACGAGGCCTTCCTCGATGTGCGCGGCGTGCGGCGCCTCTGGGGGAGCCCGGGCCGGATCGGCGCGATGATCCGGCGGCGTGTGCAGAACGAGGTCGGCATCAGCTGCAGTGTGGGGGTCGCCGCCACCAAGCACGTCGCGAAGATGGCCTCCACGATGGCCAAGCCCGATGGGCTCCTCATCGTTGCCGCGGCCGACACCCTCGACTTCCTCGCCGCCAAGCCCGTGCGGACGATGTGGGGTGCCGGGCCGAAGACCGCGGAATCCCTGGAGTCGCGCGGGATCCGGCTGATCCGCGACATTCGCGCCACCCCCGCGCCCGCGCTCGCGCGGGCCGTCGGACCCGCACTCGCGCAGCGCCTGCACGAGCTCGCCGAGGGGCGGGATCCGCGCGACGTGGACACGAGCCGTGTGGAGAAGAGCGTCGGGCACGAGGAGACGTTCGACATCGACGTGACCGACCGGGAGGCGCTGCGTTCCGAGCTGCTGCGCCTCGCCGACCGGGTCGCCGCACGCCTGCGCCGGGCGGGCTGGGAGGCCGGCACCGTGGCGATCAAGATCCGCTTCTCCGACTTCACCACGGTGAGCCGTTCGCAGACCCTCCCCGAACCGACCTCCGTCGGGCAGCGCATCGGCGAGGTCGCGCGCACGCTCTTCGACGCGATCGACCGGCACGACCCGGTGCGGCTGGTCGGCGTGCGCGCCGAGCGTCTCACGGACGCCGGTGGAGCGCTGGGACTGTGGGACGACGACGCCGAGTGGCGCCGCGTGGAGGACGCGCTCGACAGCGCGCAGGCGAAGTTCGGATCCGGAATGGTCACCCGCGCCCGGCACCTCGGCGCCAGAGCCGGACGTGGTTCCGCGCCGCACCCCCGGGCGCACGGACTGGACTGACTCGGTCGCGGCGGATGCGGATGCTGTCGCAGCCGTGCCCGTGGAGGTGACCGTCGGGGTGGGCTAGCGTGGACGCATGCCGCACATCGCACTCGAGCTTGGCAAGAATTCCGCGTCCTTCGGCGTCAAGAGCGCCTATGGCGAGACGCAGGAGGTGGACGGCGCCCAGTTCACGCCGGTCGCGCTGACCTTCTCCGGCTTCGGCGGCGGCTCTGGAGGGGCTGAGGACGCCGCAGAGGGCGAGGGCGGCGGCGGTGGCGGGATCGCGATTCCGCTCGGCGTCTACGTGCGGCGCGAGGAGGGCCTGCGGTTCGAGCCGAACCTGGTCTCGCTGCTGGCCGTCGCCGTGCCCTTCGTCTGGGTCGCCGGACGTGCGATCTCCCGCATCATCCGTGCCCTCAAGAAGTGACGACCCGGTCGCACGCGCACTGAGCGAGGCGGTCGCCCGCATTGCCGACGCCGTGCGTGCGGTGCAGGCCTCGAACCCGGTCGTGCTCGTGGACGGGCGCAGCGGCGCCGGAAAGTCCACGATCGCCCGCCTGCTGGCCGAGCGCTGGCCGCTGCGCACGGATCCGCAGCTCATCGCGCTCGACTCGATCTACCCCGGGTGGGACGGCATGGACGCCGGCGTGGAGCGCGCCTACGAGCAGATCCTGCGTCCGCACGGACGCGACCTCGTCGGGACGTGGCAGCGCTACGACTGGGAGGCGGGGGAGTACGCGGAGAGCCACGCCGTGGATCCGTCCCGCGGGGTGATCCTGGAAGGCTGCGGGGCACTCACTGCGCGCACCGCCCGCATCGCCGATGTGCGGGTGTGGGTGGAATCGCCGGAGCCGAGCCGGAAACGCAGGGCGCTGGACCGCGACGGCGAGCTGTTCCGCCCGTACTGGGACCGCTGGGCGAAACAGGAGGTCGCGCACCTCCGCCGCGACGACCCGATCGGGTACGCCACGCTGGTGGTCTCGATCCCGTAGCGGATCAGGCCTCGTCGAGCGCGTCCGCGGCCTCCACGAGCAGCTCCAGGCGGTAGCCCAGCCACTCGTAGACGCCGAGCCGCGGATCCGAGAGGTCGGGATCCGGGTCATCCTCGATCCCGAGCCGCGAGGCGATCACGAGGCGCAGCGCCGCCAGCGTGCGCAGCCACGCGTCCACTTCGGAGGCGCCGAGCAGCAGCTCGCCGCGCACGGCGTCGGGTGTCTCCGCGAGCGCACCGAGAGTCGCCTGCACCGCGCGGGCGTCCGCCGCGCGTCGGTCGAGCAGCTCGGCGCTGGTCGCCTCGGCGAACTCTGCGGAGGCCCCGTCGTCGTCCGGATACACGGCAGGGGTGAGACGGTCCAGCGCCGCATCCTGGCCGATCTCGGTGTGTTGCAGCAGGTCGAGGAACTGCTGGACGAGGTCACCGAGGTGCTGCGCCTCGATCGCCTGCAGCGGAAGACGGACGCCGGATCCGGTCGTGCCGCTCACTCGCCGGCCCGTCGCACAGTCGCCCACAGTCCGTAGTCGTGCATCGCCTGGGCATGCACCTCCATGGTCTCGCGGGGGCCGGTGGCGACGACGGCGTGACCCTCGTTGTGCACCGCGAGCATGAGCCGCGTCGCGCGGTCCTTCGGGTAGCCGAAGTAGGAGCGGAACACACGCACCACGTAGCTCATGAGGTTGACAGGGTCGTCCCACACGACGAGCTCCCACGGCACGGCGGGCGCGGCCTGCAGGTCGAGCTGCTCGTCGAGGCCCGGGGCGAGCAGGGGCGCGCTCATGCCCACCCCATCTCGTGCAGCTGTGCATCGTCGATCCCGTAGTAGTGCGCGATCTCGTGCACAAGCGTCGTGTGCACCTCGTCGCGCAGCTCCCGCTCGTCGGCGCACTGCGCGAGGTGCGGCTCGCGATAGACGATGATGCGGTCGGGCAGCTCGCCCAGACCGTAGTTGCCGCGCTCCGTCACGGCGAGGCCGTCGTACAGCCCGAGCAGATCGAGGGATCCGTCCTCAGGGCGGTCCTCGACGACGAACACCACGTTCTCCAGCCCGTCCACCATGTCGTCGGGCAGGCGATCGAGCTCGTCGGTGACGAGCTCCTCGAACGCCTCCGGATCCATCTGGATGTCCCCGGCCAGATCCACCGACATGTGCACACGACGTCCGAGGTCGTTCAGTCCGAGCCGCTGCTCCGCGTCGAGGAGAGAGCGATAGAAGGGGAGATCGGGTGGTTCCGACTCGGTGAAGCCGAGCGACGCGTAGAACGGCGCGTTCCACGGCACGTCCGCGAAGGTGCGCAGGGTGACGGCGTCGTGGCCGCGGTCGGCGGCCTCATCGAGCGCCGCCTCGACCAGCTCGCGCCCGTGCCCGCGACGCGCGTATGCGGGCAGCACCGAGAGCTGTTCCAGATGGGCGTGGTTGTCCTCTTCGAGCACATGCACGAAGCCGACAGGCGTGCCGCCCTCCTGTTCCGCGACGACGAGCACGAACCCCGGCTCGGCCGCGCGCGCAGCGCCCGAGCGCGCGTGGCCGCCGAGCGCGGAGCCGAACAGCGCGGTGAAGACGGTGTCGGCCCCGTCCTCGATCCGGGCGAGTTCCGCGAGGTCGGCATCGGTCGCGGTGCGCACGAAGGAGGCCATAGTTCGATGCTAATCGCCCGGCGCAGGGCCCAGGTCTCTCCAGACATCCGTCTCACCTGCAATCGGTGGCTTTGGCCGACCGGATGCGGAAGAGGCTCGGATCCGCAGATCCGAGCCTCTTCGATCGGGTGGTCAACGGGCCTTGAACCTGATAGCCGAAACCCACCAAGCCCCCATCTACGCCTGGAATCACTCGGATCTCTCCTGACCCCAGGATATTCCCGACCACCACTAAACACGGCGTGTCGCGCCCAAGACGATGGCGCGCCAACACCCATCGAAGACTCAAGAGGCCGCGACCTTGCTGAGACGAGAAAACCCGGCCCCAGAGGGGCCGGGTGGTGTGAATCGAGTATAGCAGCGCGGCGGCTCCGGCTACCAATCCTTCGGTTTGGCGATGCGGGGGCCGATGGTCGGCGGGAGCTGATGCGCGTACCAGTCGGAAGGCTGCATCCGATACCACCAGTGGTTGCCAACGCCGTCGGTGTGATCACCGGCGAGCTTGCCCGCGCGATAGCCCTTGGTGGGGTTGACCAGGCCGACCGGCACTCGATCTCGTGCGAAGGAGATGGGATAGGCCAGGTCGCTGTCGTTGGAGATCACCACGGCCGCGTCCACAGCCTCGGTGAGCACATCGATGAGGAGATGAGAAGCGACGTTGACATCGGAACCCTTCTCTTCACGGCGTGCGACCGAAGCCATGAACCTGGCGTCCGGGACGTCGTGCTCGGCCCCGTCCTGCACCATCGGCGGCCACTGGGGATGACTGATGACCGGCTTGCCGTTGCGGCCGGCGGTCGCGAGCGGTGCCGTGGCGACTCGCGCGACATAGTTGCCGTAGCTGATCCGAGTGGCCGAGCCGGAGCGTTCCAGCGCACGGAGGTAGATGTCTTGCTCTCGTTGACCGGTCGGATTGCTTGCTCCGCTCACGCGCGCCGTGCAGTACGTAACCGTCTCGATGATCGGGTCTTGCCAGCGCGACTGGGCCGCGACGAGGTCGGAGGCGAGCGTTTTTAGATCGAGCCAACGCCAGCCGGGTGTCGACCGGCCGCATAACCCTCGACCGCCGTAGTACAGGTTGTACCCGTCGATGTATACGCCGACCTTCATGAAATTAAGCGTAGGCGCCACCACCGACAGCGATCAGGCGATGAGGCGAGCGCAACGCCAAGCAGGCCGATGCGGGCACGGCGGAATGAGTGAGTACGATGCCAACGCCCACAGCCGGATCGGGACTGCCCGCTGACAAGCTGCGCTCCTTGCTGGATTCGTTGGAGCGTCCCGCCCCACCGTTCGCACGGCTTCTCGCCTTTGCAAGATCAGCAGAGGGCCTCGCGGCTATTGCCGCGGAACCACGACGCACGGGTTCGACGACGGCCGCGCCATGCAGTCAACGAGGGGCTCCTTCCCGCGCCCCTGTCGTTTCCTCGGCGAAGAGCACCCGCGCCGCGCAGTCCCTGCTTCCAAGTGGAAGCTGCCCGAAGCGCCATCGCCGGCGGCGCCAGCTTGCGCGACTGCCCGTCAGCTGGATGTTTCGCGCACCGCGCCGCTGCGCAATCTGCAGCAGAGCAGAGCAGAGCAGAGTTGAATGAATCACCATTGCGCACCACTTGCGGACGCTCAAACCCCGCTGTGAGGCGCGCCGATCACCATTGCACGCCACCGGGAGAAGCTGCCCCTGACCAGGAAGTCACGAAACTTTGGCCCCCGGCTCGAGAGCCGGGGGCCAAAGTCAACTGGGGTGGCTAACGGGGCTTGAACCCGCGACCCCCGCGACCACAACGCGGTGCTCTACCAACTGAGCTATAGCCACCATGCGCCTGCCGGAGCGGGCAACCTGACAAGTGTATTACAGGTTCGGGGTGAACTCCGACACGACGGCGTCCGATGTCGCCTGCACCTCTTCGGTGCTCGGTCCGGGCTGGTCAATGAACACCGCCCGGCGGTAGTACTCCAGTTCGCGGATCGACTCCAGGATGTCGGCGAGGGCGCGGTGCCCGCCGTCCTTGGCGGGTGCGTGGAAGAACACCCGCGGATACCAGCGGCGGGACAGCTCCTTGATGCTGGAGACGTCGACGTTGCGGTAGTGCAGGTACTGGTCGACCTCGGGCATGTACTTGGCGAGGAACATGCGGTCGGTGCCGATCGTGTTGCCGGCCAGGGGCGCCTTGCGCTCCTGCGGCACGAACCGGCGGATGTACGCGAGAGTCTGCTCCTGCGCCTCGGCGAGCGAAACGCCGCCAGGGATCTCCTCGTACAGGCCCGAGGTGCGGTGCATGTTCGTGACGAAGTCGTTCATCTGCCCCAGGGCCGCGTCGCTCGCGCGGATGACCACCTGGAATCCCGGATCCACGATGCGCAACTCGAAGTCGGTGATCACGACCGCGATCTCCACGAGTTCATCGACCGAGAGATCGAGCCCCGTCATCTCGCAGTCGATCCAGACCAGACGATCGTTCTCGGATGAAGAAACCATGCGGCCATCCTACTGAGCGGCGCCGACGCGCTAGCCTGGAGGAGCGCCTCCGTAGCTCAGCGGAAGAGCAGCGGCCTTCTAATCCGCTGGTCGCAGGTTCGAATCCTGCCGGGGGCACTTGTTCTTCCGGGCCGTCAACGGGCGGGCCGACGGCGCACTCTCGAGGCGATCACGTCGACGATGAGCCAGCGCACGGCGGCGGCCGTGGTCAGCGCCCAGACGATGGAGCCGAGCACGTCCGTGGGGAAATGCAGGCCGTCGCTCACCACGGCGACGCCGACCACCGCCGTGACGACCGTGCCGAGCACGATGGGCAGCCATGCGTACCGGGTGCCGCGCAGCAGGAACCAGAACGTGATCGCAAGGGCGACGACGTAGGCGGTGTGGCCGCTCGGGAACGACCCGTCGGTCTGCAGCGGAGAGAACGGGTGTGCGAGCAAGGCCGCATCCGGTCGCGGACGATCGACGAGGATCTTCACGGCGGCGACGGGCAGCCAGGTGAACGCGACGGTGAGCCCGAACAGGATCGCCGTGCGCAGGGAGCGCGACACCGCCCACACGATTCCCGCGATCACCAGTGTGATCGCCACGGCGGGCAGCGGCTCGATCGCCTTGTAGAGGAAGCTGGCGAGCGCGCCCCACGCTCCGGTGTGCCCGTTGTTCACGGCGACGACCAGACTCTGGTCGGCCTGCGTCGCCTTCATCACGGAGCCGAGCGCCACGACCGCGATCGCACCGATGACGGCGACGATCACCGTGACCAGGGGGCGTTGCGCCGCGCGCTCGATGCCGGTGAGCGGGCGGGTGCGGGTGCGTCGAAGCTCGGTCATTGCGGGATCTCTCTCGTCGCGTTCCTCACGATGACGACACCGGAGGCGGGCATCCGCGTTCGCGTGCGCCGGATCCATGCTCCGATGCGTCGCCTAAGGATTGGCCAAGAAACGCGCTCGACGCCGCCCGCGTCGGTGGCAGAGCTCAGAAGCGCAGCGCGGCGACGGCGTCGTCTGCGCTCCAGAAGTCGCCGACGACGCGGAAGGCTCCAGAAGGGAGGTGCAGCCTCTCGGCGCGGTAGCGCAGACCGAGGTCGTGCGGCATGATCCGCAGATGTCCGCGGATCGCCCCGCGCCCGTCCAGCACGCGCCAGAGGCGCTCCCCGACAGGCTGAAGCGTCTCGGCGGAGCGGCTGAGAACAGGCGTCGCCCAGCGGATGGTCGGTGCGGGGGTGATGTTCGTGGTCATGGTTCCTCCTTCTCCTTCGAACATAAGGACGGCCTCCGACATTCGTCCGGAAGGCGCCGATCCCGCGCGTGCGGAGTCCCTACACTGTGCTGGTGACTGTGACCGTGTGGCTCTCGCTGGTGGCGGCGTGCCTGGTGATCAGCCTGACCCCGGGCGCCGGGGCGATCAACACCATGACCAATTCCCTGAACGAGGGATGGCGGCGCTCCATCTGGGGCATCGTCGGACAGCAGCTCGCCCTGGTGGTGCACGTCGCGATCGTCGCCGCGGGCGTGGGTCTGCTCGTCGCCCGTGTGCCGTGGCTGTTCGAGACGATCCGCTATCTCGGGGCCGCGTACCTCGTATACCTGGGGATCCGGCTCATCTTCGCGCGCGTGCCTGAGGCGGCGGCGGACCGCGAGCAGGTGCGCCCGCCCGAAGGGGGGTGGCCCATGCTGAGACGAGGGTTCTGGGTGAACCTGCTCAACCCCAAGGCCATCGTGTTCTTCCTGGCGTTCGTGCCGCAGTTCATCCGTCTGGACCGCGATCCGTGGCCGCAGTACCTGATCCTCATCGGCACGACGGTGGTGATCGACGTGGTCGTGATGTGGTTCGTGTTCGCGGCCACGGCCCAGGGCTTCCGGCGGCTCACCTCGAGCAGGCGGGGCCGGCGCACGCTGAACATCGTCTTCGGCAGTCTGTTCATCGCGGTGGCCGCGATGCTGATGTTCGTGCACTGAGCCCGGCGCTCGCGATCCGCGCCCGTCCCATCCTCCTCCACAATCGGTCGCTCGCACGCGTTCCGCACCGATCACGCGTCCGGGTCTCCAGGTCGCCGGTCCGCGCGCCACGCTGTCTGCAGGATCGGAGCCGACAGGAGCTCCGCGAGAGCAGAGGAGAGAGACCATGGCCGACATCATCACGGTGCTGGGGAACGTCGCCACCGACCCGGAGCGGGGCAGCACGGCGACCGGCATTCCGACGTTGAACTTCCGGATGGCCACCAACCATCGTCGCCCCGACGGCGCCGGCGGCTGGGTCGATGCAGGGACGAACTGGTTCGAGGTGCGGGCCTATCGGGCCCTCGCGGAGAACGCGGAGGTCTCGCTGACCAAGGGCGATGCCATCGTGGTCGTCGGACGGCTGAAGCTGCGCGAGTGGGAGGGCAAGGACGGCAAGCGGGTGAGCGTGGAGATCGAGGCCGACAGCATCGGACCCGACCTGCGCCGTGGCCGCAGCGTCTACCATCGCACGTCGCACGCGCCGGCGCCGGCCGCGGACGCAGCCTCGGGCGGTGCCGGGGCAGGGGAGCTCGCCACGGTCGGAGCGGCTTCGCCGGATGTCTCGGCGGAGGCGTGGGGCGCCCCGGGCAGCCAGGGGACGCCGTTCTGAGCGGGCCGCACGACGCCGCCTCGGCGGCGGGCGAGAGACGGGGCAGCGGAGATCGGTCCGCATAGACTCGACGCGTGCATGGATCCGAGGCTGTCGTCGGTCGTCTCCGCACGGGCGCGACGGTCGGGGCCGCCGCGATCGCCGCGGCCGTTCTGCTGAGCGGCTGCTCGGCCGTCGCGCACCCGTCGCCGGCGACCACGCCGCCCGCCACGGCGGCGATGCCGTCGCCCGACGGGGTCCCGCCGTCGCCGTCGGCCGCGCCCGTGCTGCACCCCGACAGCTCCGCCGAGGACAACCTGCCCCTGTTCACCGCTGTCGTGAAGCAGGTCTGGGCGGGGGAGGGCCGGGCTTCGGGCCGGGCCTATGTCGATGCTCTCGCCGCGGCGGGGTTCGCCCGCACCGACATGCAGGTGACCGCGGACGAATCGACGGTCGGCAACCCGGCGGAGAGCATCCAGTTCTCGGTGCGCTGGGGGCAGGGCGGATGCCTGGTGGGGCAGGTCGGGCCGTCCACGGGGGATCCGGTCACCATGGTGCTGCCGCAGCTGGATGGCGGGCGCTGCCTGATCGGGAAGACCGCGCCCATCGAACCGTAGCGGTGGCTGAGAGCAACGGCACGCGCCCCGGGTAGGCTGGAGTGTCGATCCCGGGGCGATGCGCCCGGGGAACGACCCGCAGCCCTCGCAACCGTCGTCACGACGACAGAAGGAGCGCCCTCGTGGCCGAATACATCTACTCCATGGTCCGCGCCCGCAAGGCCGTGGGTGACAAGCTCATCCTCGACGACGTCACGATGGCGTTCCTGCCCGGTGCGAAGATCGGCATGGTCGGCCCGAACGGCGCCGGCAAGTCCACGATCCTGAAGATCATGGCGGGTCTGGACACGCCCTCCAACGGCGAGGCGAAGCTCACCCCCGGTTTCAGCGTCGGAATCCTCATGCAGGAGCCCGAGCTCGACGAGACCAAGACCGTGCTGGAGAACATCCAGGAGGGCGTCGCGATCAAGGCGAAGCTCGACCGGTTCAACGAGATCTCAGCCCAGATGGCCGACCTAGACGCCGACTTCGACACGCTGCTCGCCGAGATGGGCGTGCTGCAGGAGGAGATCGACGCGGCCGACGGCTGGGACCTCGACTCGCAGCTCGAGCAGGCGATGGACGCGCTGCGCACGCCGCCGGCCGACGAGCCCGTCACCAATCTGTCCGGTGGTGAGAAGCGCCGCGTCGCGCTTGCGAAGCTGCTGCTGCAGAAGCCCGACCTGCTGCTGCTCGACGAGCCCACGAACCACCTCGACGCCGAGAGCGTGCTGTGGCTGGAGAAGCATCTGCAGGCGTACAAGGGCGCGGTGATCGCGATCACGCACGACCGGTACTTCCTCGACAACATGGCCGAGTGGATCGCCGAGGTCGACCGAGGCCGTCTCATCGGCTACGAGGGCAACTACTCGACGTACCTCGAGAAGAAGGCCGAGCGCCTCGACATCCAGGGCAAGAAGGACGCGAAGCTCGCCAAGCGCCTGAAGGACGAGCTGGAGTGGGTGCGCTCCAGCGCCAAGGGACGCCAGACGAAGTCGAAGGCGCGTCTGGCTCGCTACGAGGAGATGGCGGCCGAGGCGGAGCGGACACGGAAGCTCGACTTCGAGGAGATCCAGATCCCTGCCGGTCCGCGCCTGGGCAACGTCGTCATCGAGGCGAAGAAGCTGCAGAAGGGCTTCGGGGACCGGTCGCTCATCGACGGTCTCAGCTTCAGCCTGCCGCCGAACGGCATCGTCGGCGTGATCGGCCCGAACGGCGTTGGAAAGACCACTCTGTTCAAGACGATCGTGGGGCTCGAGCCCCTCGATGGCGGCGACCTGAAGGTCGGCGAGACGGTGAAGATCAGCTACGTCGACCAGTCCCGCGCGAACATCGATCCCGACAAGACGCTGTGGGAGGTCGTCTCGGACGGCCTGGACATCATGATGGTCGGCAAGACCGAGATCCCGTCCCGGGCCTACGTCTCCAAGTTCGGCTTCAAGGGCCCGGATCAGCAGAAGAAGGCCGGCGTGCTCTCCGGTGGCGAGCGCAACCGCCTGAACCTCGCGCTCACGCTCAAGGAGGGCGGAAACCTGCTGCTGCTCGACGAGCCGACCAACGACCTCGACGTCGAGACCCTCAGCTCGTTGGAGAACGCGCTCCTGGAGTTCCCCGGCTGCGCGGTCGTGATCACCCACGACCGGTGGTTCCTCGACCGCATCGCGACGCACATCCTCGCCTACGAGGGCACGGACGAGAACCCCGACCAGTGGTACTGGTTCGAGGGCAACTTCGAGGCCTATGAGGCGAACAAGATCGAGCGCCTCGGCCCGGACGCGGCCAACCCGCACCGCTCCACGCACCGCAGGCTCACGCGTGACTGACGTCGACCGCGCCGACGCTCCCGACGCCGCGGCCCCTTCGAGCGCCTCGGCGGCCGGGGCTGCGGCGGGGGAGCGCCTGCACATCCCGATCCACCTGCGCTGGGGCGATCTGGACGCGTTCAACCACGTCAACAACACCTCCATGCTGAAGCTGCTGGAAGAGGCGCGGGTACGGGCGTTCTGGCGGCCCGGTGAGGGGGAGCACGGTCCGAGCACGGCCGTGCTGAGCTCGGGACTCGACGCGGGCGTGATCACGCTCGTCGCCCGGCAGGAGATCGAGTATCTCGCGCCCGTGCCGTACCAGCGGCACCCGCTCGAAGTGCAGATGTGGTTCGGCAAGCTCGGCGGGTCCAGCATCGAGGTCTGCTACGAGGTGTACAACGATGCGGCGTTCGAAGAGCGCGTGCTGTACGCGCGCTCGACCGCGGTGATCGTGCTGGTGGATGCCGCCACAGGCCGCCCCACGCGGATCGGCCCCGAGATGCGCGAGGCATGGGCGCCCTTCTCCGGACCGTCGATCGTGTACGCGCACCGCTGAGCCGTCTGGGCGGACCGGCCTCGGCGGGCGCCGGTGATCAGGCCTCGGGGACCCGGATCGTGATCTCCTGCGCGACGCTCGCGATCAGCGCGCCGGCACGATCGTAGATCCGCCCGGTGGCCAGGCCCCGGCCTCCGCGGGCGTTCGGCGACTCCTGCACGTACAGCAGCCAGTCGTCGACGCGGCCGGGACGGTGCCACCACATCGCGTGGTCGAGGCTCGCGACCTTCAATCCCGGGGTGGCCCAGCTGAGGCCGTGCGCGCGCAGGATCGACTCCTGGATCGACATGTCGCTGAGGTAGGCGAGGGCGGCGCGGTGCAGGGCCGGGTCTTCGGGGAACGGCGCACGCAGGCGCATCCACACGGCCTGATGCGCGGACTTCTCCGCCCCCGCCTCGCCGAACAGCGGTCCCTCCACATGCCGCATGTCCACCGGGCGCTCGGCGAGGAGCCGCTGCGACCGTGGGTGGGTCCCGTCGGACAGGTCCTCGTCGGAGATCAGGTCCTCCGGATCCGGGATGCCCTCCGGCATCGGCTCGGCGTGCTCGATGCCGGGGTTCTCGTCCTGGAACGACGCGATCATCGAGAAGATCGGCACGCCGTTCTGATAGGCCTGCGCCCGCCTGGTCGAGAACGAGCGGCCGTCGTGGATCCGGTCCACGGCGAAGGTGAGCCCCTGCGAGGCATCCCCGGCGCGGAGGAAATAGCCGTGCATGGAGTGCGGCGCGCGGCCGTCAGGCATCGTCCGCTCTGCGGCGATGATGGACTGCCCGAGCACCTGTCCGCCGTAGATCCGTCCGGTGGGCATCGGATGCGAGGCACCCGTGAAGATGTCCTCCGTCGTGCGGGCATCCGAGGAGTCGAGATCGAGGATCCTTCGCAGCATCTCGACCGATCGACGGGCGTGCTCGTCATGCGTCATGGGATCCTCTCCGCGGCCGACGCGCAACAGCGGGAAACCTGCCGCGACCGGTTGCTAGTTTAGAGGGCGTGCCCACGCCGCTGATCCTCGCCGATGCCGACACCGCGCGCGATGCGCTCACCTTCGTCTCCCGCGCCGCGCGCGCCGGCGACGAGGGCGTGCGGCTGCAGGCCGACGGGGGTGTGCTCGCGATGACCGCGGCCGCGCTCGCTCCGCAGACGCTGTTCGACGCGACGCCGACGATTCTGGCCATGCGCATCGTGCGGGCGGATCCCGAGCTGCGCTGCGACATCGTGATCGACGAGCTCACCGCCACCGACGATCCGCGCGCGCTCGCCCTGCCCGACACCGGCCGCAGCCCCGCGTGGGCCGGGGTCGCACCGCCGCGGGCCGGCTGGACGCCGGTGGGGATGCTCGGCGCCGACATCATCGCCCAGCGCGCCCAGTGGGGCATTTCGGCGGTCGCACACGGATCCCCTGCCGGTGCGGGGGAGGACGCGGTACGGGCGCTGCGGGCTGCGATCTGGGGCGAACCCGACGAGGACCTCCTCGGCCTGCCCCGCGGTGTGGCATTCGCGGCGCATGCGTTCGGTTTCATCGTCGGGGCCGAGCAGGTGCCCGTCACGACCTCGGGCCGCTGGACGCGTCTCGCCTTCTCCCGCGGGCACGTGCTCAGCCGAGGACCTGCCGCGGTCGGGATGACCGCCGTGCGTGCGACGGGTTGAACAGAGATACTCAGCAGAAACCGCGACTGGCTCAGAAATCGATCATCGTGAAGGAAAGCTGATGGAAGACGGTCTGATATACCACTACACCGACGCGCGGGGGTTGCTGGGCATCGCGACGTCAGGGCGACTGTGGCTTTCCGATGTCACCTACATGAATGATCGACGCGAACTGGATTACGGAATTGATGTACTGCGCGAGGCGCTTAAACCGAGGTTGACCACGTTGCAGAGTGCGGCAGCGCTATATCCGGACGAAGAAAGCCCGGAACGTAACATGAGCGGTGTGATCGGTGGCGTGATATCTGAACTCAGTCGAATGTTGAAATCCGAGAATCCAGGGTTTCGCGTCTTTGCGGCATGTTTTTGTGAGGAAGGTGACTTGCTCAGTCAATGGCGCGGATACGGGAAAGGTGTGGGAGGGTTTTCGCTCGGATTCGACCCGGAAATTCTGGTGCGGAATCACGGAGGTTTATCTCCTCTTGTCAAGGTTGCATACGGCCCCCACGAGGCGCAGAGCTTGATAGAAGCCATTTTGCCTCGCATCGCTCCTCAGCCGACTGGCCACCCAGGTACGCACGCCTACACCCAAGCAGAACAGATTGTGCCCATCATCGCAAGAATCAAACACCCAGGATTTCGTGAAGAGCGTGAGCGCAGGTTGATCCATCATTTCTGGGGGCGAGGTGGAGAATTGCGAGCGACAGAATCGGGTCTTGTATCCTATGTCGAGAGCCCTTTCGATATCAGTGCGATTCGTCGGATCGTTGTAGGTCCGAGCGCTGACGATCGTAATTTGCGAGCGGCGTACGATTTGGCAAATAGAGTGGGCAAGGATATTGATATCGTGAGATCCGCTATTCCGTTTCGTTAAGATGTCAGCTTCTGCGTCCGTAGGTCTATCCATCATTTCGATCGGGCATTGCGCGCCCTGATCTGGGGCGAACCCGATGAGGACCTCTTGGGGCTGCCCCGCGGCATCGCGTTCGCTGCGCACGCCTTCGGTTTCCTCGCTTCGTCTCGCGATGCTCGCTCAGCACACCGCTCCGGCGCCGAGCAGGTGCCGATCACGACCTCCGGCCGCTGGACGCGCCTCGCGTTCGCGCGCGGTCACGTGCTCAGCCGCGGGCCTGCCGCGGTGGGGCTGACCCCGGTGCGCGCGACGGGCGCCGTCGGCTGACGCGCCGCAGATGGCTGCCGTGGTCCCGCTCAGCCGCGGGCGCGCGCGGCGTGATCCGCCGCGTTCGAGTCGGCGGAAGAGCCGCGCTTCCACACAGATCCGACCAGTTCATCGAGGCCGATGCCGAAGGCGGCGGACAGTTTCAGCCAGGTCCTCAGATCCCCGTAGTGACGTCCCTGCGAAAGGTTGATCAGTGTCTGCCGGCTCACGCCCGATCGCTCCGCGAGCTGATCGAACGTCAGGCTGGACGCGTGGCGGGCCCTGTTGAACGCCACGCGAAGCTGAGCCAGGTCGGGTTCGGGAGGCGTGTGAGACACCAGACCAGTCGACCTGTGTGCGTGCAATGAGTCAGCACAGAGAACTGTACTATCGGTACAGATACCTGTATTGGCGCCCGACGGCGCATCGGGCTCTGCCTCAGACCGCCTGCGCGGCGGCGCGTCCCGCCTGGCGTCCGGAGAACAGGCAGCCGCCGAGGAACGTGCCTTCCAACGCTCGGTAGCCGTGCACCCCGCCGCCGCCGAACCCGCTCGCCTCACCGGCGGCATACAGGCCGGGCACGGGTGCGCCGTCCTCGCCGAGAGCGCGGCCGTCGAGATCCGTCTCGATGCCCCCGAGCGACTTGCGGGTGATCACACGCAGCCTCACGGCCACCAGCGGCCCGGCGGACGGATCCTGCAGGCGGTGCGGGGTCGCGGTGCGGATCAGACGATCGCCGCGATAGGAGCGAGTCGAGCGCAGCATCGCGATCTGCGCGTCCTTGGTGAAGTCGTTGCCGATCTCGCGGTCGCGTGCGACGACCTCCTCGCGCACCCGCTCGGGATCCAGGGCATCCCCGCCCGGGAGCTCCTGCATGCGTGCGATCAGCCGGCCGAGGTCGTCCTCGACGACGAAGTCCTCGCCCTTGTCCAGGAAGGCCTGCACCGGGTCCGTGGGGCCCTTCGCGAGCCGGGAACGGAGCAGGAGCGGCACGTCCTTGCCGGTGAGGTCGGGGTTCTGCTCGCTGCCGGAGAGGGCGAACTCCTTCTCCACGATCTGCCGTGTCGTCACGAACCACGAGTGATCGTGGCCCGTTCTGCGCAGGTGTTCGAGAGTGCCCAGCGTGTCGAAGCCCGGGTAGAGCGGCACGGGCAGGCGCCGCCCGGTCGCGTCCAGCCACAGCGAAGACGGTCCGGGCAGGATCCGGATGCCATGGCCGGGCCAGACCGGATCCCAGTTGCGGATGCCCTCCACGTAGTGCCACATGCGGTCGCCGTTGATGAGCCGCGCGCCGGCTGCCGCCGACACCGCCTGCATGGATCCGTCCACATAGGCGGGCACCCCTGTGAGCATGTCCGCGGGCGGCGTGCCGAGGCGCTCGGGCCAGGCGGCGCGCACGAGATCGTGGTTGCCGCCGATGCCGCCCGAGGTCACGATCGTCGCGCTCGCGGTGATCTCGAAGGCGCCGACGGGCTCCCGGTCGCTCTGCACGCCGCGGGCCGAGGCGGAGGAGGCGAGGATCTCGCCCTGCGCGCCCGTCACGACACCGTCCTGGACGGTGAGAGCCGTCACACGATGCCGGGAGAGGACCACCAGGCGCCCTGTCTTCTCGGCCTGTTCGACGGTCGCCTGGAACGGCGCGACCACGCCTGGTCCGGTGCCCCAGGTGATGTGGAATCGCGGAACCGAGTTGCCAGGCCCGAGAGCGCCGTAGCCGCCGCGCTCGGCCCAGCCCACGACGGGGAAGAAGCCCACCCCGCGTTCGCGCAGCCAGGCCCGCTTCTCGCCGCTCGCGAACTGGAGGTACGCCTCCGCCCAGCGCCGCGGCCAGGCGTCCTCCTCGCGGTCGAAGCCGGCGTTGCCGAACCAGTCCTGCCGGGCCAGCTCGTACGAGTCCGTGATCCCCATGCGACGCTGTTCGGGGGAGTCGACGAGGAACAGCCCGCCGAAGGACCACCAGGCCTGCCCGCCCAGATTCGTGCGCGGCTCCTGATCCACCACGATCACGCGTCTGCCCGCGGCGGCCGCCTCCGCGGCCGCGACGAGGCCGGACAGGCCCCAGCCGATGACGAGAACGTCGGTGGAGTGGGTGATCGAGGTCATGAGATCTCCGTCGAGCTCGTGCGCATGAGGTGCGCTGCTAGAGGATGGGACGCCCGTCCGGGGTCGGTGCGCCGGGTGTACCAGCACGGCTCGGCTCGAACGTGTTCACCATTGCATGGGCGGCTCGCTCGAGGTAGTCCCACAGCGTCGCCTCGTGGATCGGCGAGAGCTGCGCGTCGTCCACCGCCGTGCGCATGCACCGCAGCCAGCGGTCGCGGGCGTCCGGATCGACGTGGAACGGCAGGTGCCGCATCCGCAGCCGCGGATGTCCGCGCTGCTCGCCGTAGGTGGTGGGGCCGCCCCAGTACTGCTCCAGGAACATGCGGAGGCGGTCCTCGGCGGGGCCCAGATCCTCCTCCGGATACATCGGCTTCAGGACCGGGTCGAGCGCGACCTCGCGGTAGAACACCTCGACGAGACGCTGGAACGTCGCATGGCCGCCGATCTCGTCGTAGAAGGACACCGGCTCGGTCATCGTTCGTCTCCAGGGTTCTGCGGATCCTGTGGCGCATCCGGGGCCTGCGGTTCCTGCGGGGTCTCCAGGTCCTGCGGCTTCTTCTCGGGATCCGGCTGCGGCGGGAGCGGCATGCTCTGCGGCGCCGACGGCGGGGTCTTCGGCTTGGCCGGCGCCTTCGGAGCGGCGGGTCTCGACGCGGGCGATCCGGTCGGCGCAGGCCGGGTGGTCGGCGGGACGGAGGGCGTCGCCTTGTCCCCCTCGGTCTTCTTCTTGCGCCAGAATCCGCGCTCGGGCACGACCGGTGCAGAGGCGACGGGGGTGGGGCGCGTGCGCGGCGGGTTCGCGCCGTGCACACGACGGGCGCCCTCCGAGCCGGCGAGCTGCACGGACGCCAGGCTCGGCACCGTGAGGTCCAGGCCGATCATGGTGTCGCGCAGCCGCATCCGCAGTTCCTGCGCCACGTCGTCCATGGCATTCGTGCGGGTCTTCATCACGACCCGGATCACGAGAGCGTCGCCGTCGATCGACTCCAGGCCCCAGATCTCGGGCTTCTCCAGGACACGGGTGCGCCATTTCGGATCCTTCGCCAGCCCCTGAGCCGCGGCGAGCAGCGCATCCTCGACGGCGGGCACGTCGGCGTCGGCCGGCACGCCGAGGTCGACGATCGCACGCGCCCAGCCCTGCGACATGTTGCCGAGGTGGGTGACCTCGCCGTTACGGACGTACCAGAGCGTGCCGTTCACATCGCGCACCTGCGTGACGCGCACGCTCACATACTCCACGACCCCGGTCGCGCCGCCGGCCGCGAGACGCAGCTCGACGACGTCGCCGATGCCGACCTGATCCTCGGCGACGATGAAGATGCCGTTCAGCACATCCTTGACGATGTTCTGCGCGCCGAAGCCGAGGCCGGCGCCGACCGCGGCGGTGAGCAGGGTGAGGGATCCGAGCAGCGTCGGTTCGACGATGTTCACGATCAGCACCATCGCGACCACCACGAGGATCACGTTGACGATGTTCTGCAGGATCGTGCCGAGCGTCCTCGTGCGCTGCACCAGACGCATGTCCGCGAGCGGGGAGCGTTCGAGCGCCCTCGTGTCCGTGACCTCGGCCTTCGACTTGGCGCCGGCAACGATCCGCCGCACGATCCGGCGGATCGCGAAGCGAAGCGCATAGGCGATCAGGGTGCACACGACGATCGTCACGACACTCGAGAGCGCCTTCATGCCGATGACGCCGAGGACGCCGAGGATCTGGGTCCACAGGTCCGTGGCCGTCTCTGCCTGATTCGCGAAAGGGACGATATTCATCGTTCACGATCCTATGACCGCTGCCTCGGCGGGTTCTGAACAGCGAAGGCGGTTCGCCAGGCGCAGCACCGTGTGACCGGAGACGGCGAAGAGCCGGAGGAGATCGCTCTCCGTCCGGCCCTGCGGGCGTCGCCGTCGGTGCGTCAGCTCTGCGCGTCGGCGGTCACGACCTCGACGGTCTCGGCGTCGCGGGCCTGGGCGGCGAGGGCGCGCTCGACGTCGGCGAGGTTCTCGAACACGAGGCGGCGCAGCGCGGGCGCGGCGTCCTGGTGGGCCGAGAGCCAGGCGCGGGTCGCGTCGCGCAAGGCGGTGTTCGCGAGCGTCTTCGGATACAGGCCCACGATCAGGTAGTTCGCGACCTGGAACGTGCGGCTCTCCCAGATCGGCAGCAGCGCGTCGAAGTACCGCGACACGAACGGCTCGAGCAGCGCGACCCCGGCCGGGTGCGCGAAGCCGAGCGCCGCGGAGCGCACGATCGCGTTGGACAGGTCGTCGTGGTCGACCAGCGACGACCACGCGGCCTGCTTGTCCTCGGGCGTCGGCAGGGCGGCGCGGGCCTGCGCGGCGAACTCCGCACCCTTGGCGGTGTTGTCACCCTCCAGCGCCGCGTCGATCGCGGAGCCGTCGACCGCGCCGACCGCGGCCAGGCCGACGAGCAGCTGCCACGACAGATCGGTGTCGATCGCGAGGCCCTCAAGGACCAGCGCGCCGTCGCGCAGGCGGCGGACGATGTCGGCGTGCTCGGGCGTGGCGAGCGAGTTCGCGAACGCCGTGACGAACTGCAGCTGGCTGTCGGAACCGGCCTCCGCGCCCTGGGCGAGCGCCCACAGGCCGTCCGCCACGCGGGTGCGGGCGGCGGTGCGGTGCTCCGGCGTGACGTACAGCGCGGCCGCGGTCTGCAGCTGGCTGAGCGTGGTGCGCACCGTGGTCGACTCGGTCTCGCGGCCGATGTTGCCCAGCACGAGGTCGATGTAGTCGCTCGCGGCGCTCTCGGCGTCGCGGGTCTGGTCCCACGCGGCGCCCCACACGAGCGAACGGGCGAGCGGGTCGCTGATGTCGGCGAGGTGCGCGACGGCGGTCGCGAGGGAGCGCTCGTCGAGGCGGATCTTGGCGTAGGCGAGGTCCTCGTCGTTCAGGAGCACCAGATCCGGGCGCTTCAGCCCCTGCAGCTCCGGGATCTCCGTGCGGTCGCCGTCGACGTCGACCTCGACGTGATGGGTGCGCACGAGTGCGCCGGACGCGTCGAGGTTGTAGAAGCCGATGCCGAGGCGGTGCGGGCGGATCGTCGGGTAGTCGGCGGGGGCGGTCTGGGTGACGGCGAAACGCGAGATGGCGGCCCCTGAGCCTGTCGAAGGGCCGGCCTCGGCGATGACCGGGGCGAGGGTGTTCACCCCCGCGGTCTCCAGCCACTTCTTCGACCACGTGGTGAGGTCGCGGCCGCTGGTCCGCTCCAGCTCGACGAGCAGGTCGCCGAGCTCGGTGTTCTGCCAGGAGTGCTTTGTGAAGTACTCGGAGACGCCGGCGAAGAACGCCTCGATGCCCACCCAGGCGGTGAGCTGCTTGAGGACGGATCCGCCCTTGGCGTAGGTGATGCCGTCGAAGTTGACCTGCACGTCGTCGAGGTCGTTGATCTCGGCGACGACGGGATGCGTGGAGGGGAGCTGGTCCTGTCGGTAGGCCCAGGTCTTCTCCATCGCGTTGAAGGTCGTCCACGCCTCGGTCCATTCGGTGGCCTCGGCGGTCGCGATGGTCGACGCCCATTCGGCGAACGACTCGTTCAGCCAGAGGTCGTTCCACCATTTCATGGTCACGAGGTCGCCGAACCACATGTGCGCGAGCTCGTGCAGGATCGTGACGACGCGGCGCTCCTTGACGGCGTCCGTCACCTTGCTGCGGAAGACGTAGGTCTCGGTGAACGTCACCGCGCCCGCGTTCTCCATGGCGCCGGCGTTGAACTCCGGCACGAAGAGCTGGTCGTACTTCGCGAAGGGGTACGGGACCCCGAACTTCTCCTCGTAGTACGCGAAGCCCTCACGGGTCTTGTCGAAGATGTAGTCGGCGTCGAGGTGCTCCCACAGGCTCTTGCGGCCGTAGACGCCCAGGGGGATCACCCGGCCGGACGCACTGGTCAGCTCGGAGAAGGTCTCCTCGTAGGGGCCGGCGATGATCGCGGTGATGTACGACGAGATCCGCGGAGTGGGCTCGAAGCCCCAGGTGGCGACCGCCCTGGTCTGATCGGATCCGGATCCGTTCGACGCGTCGTGACGGATCGGCTCGGGGGTGGGGGAGTTCGAGACGATCTTCCACGCGGCGGGCGCGGTGATCGTGAACTGGAACGTCGCCTTCAGGTCGGGCTGCTCGAACACGGCGAAGACACGACGGGAGTCCGGCACCTCGAACTGGGAGTAGAGATAGACCTCGTCGTCGACGGGATCGACGAAGCGGTGCAGGCCCTCACCGGTGTTCGTGTACTCGCAGTCGGCGTCGACGACGAGCACGTTCTCCTCGGCGAGGCCGTCGAGCGCGATGCGCGAGTCGGCATAGGCCGACGTCGGGTCGATCTGCTCGCCGTTCAGAGTGATCTCGCGCACCTCGCGCGCGATCAGGTCGATGAAGGTCGAGGACCCCTCGGTCGCGGTGAAGCGCACCACGCTGCGGGATCCGAACACCTCCGCGCCCTTGGTCAGGTCGAGCGCGATCTCATACGACTCGGTGTCGATGGTCGCGCGGCGCTCCTGCGCCTCGATGCGGGTGAGGTTCTCTCCAGGCACTGCTCAGACTCCCAGGGGTGAGGGTTTCGGCCGCAAGATCCGCGCTGCTGGCGCCGGCGGCAACCGTCACAGCCTACGCCAGAGCGCGTGTCGCGCGATTGCGCGGAGCTGAGCCCGCCATGGAGGGCGAGGGTCGGGACGGCCGAGGCGGCCCTCGGCGACGGCAAAGGAAGTTCAGGGGAAGATGGAAGGGTGAGTGCCCGAAACGTGACCGCAGCAACCGTTCCCTTCGCCTCCGCGCCCGCGGCGAGCGGGCCCGAGTTCGTCGAGACGCCCGTCGCCTATGACGGGATCCTGCTCGCAGGGTTCGGTGGGCCCGAGGGGCAGGACGATGTGATCCCGTTCCTGCGCAACGTCACCCGCGGCCGCGGCATCCCGGACGAGCGGCTCGAGGAGGTCGCGCACCACTACCGGCACTTCGGCGGGGTGAGCCCGATCAACGCGCAGAACCGCGCGCTCAAGGCGGCGCTCGAGGCGGAGCTCGCCCGTCGGGGGATCGACCTGCCGGTGTACTGGGGCAACCGGAACTGGGCCCCGTATCTCTCCGACGCCGTGACCGAGGCGTCGGAGAGCGGCGACACGACGCTGCTGGCGTTCGCGACGAGCGCGTACAGCTCCTTCTCCAGCTGCCGTCAGTACCGCGAGGACTTCGCCCGTGTACTGGACGAGACCGGACTCGGGGAGTCCGTGACGATCGACAAGATCCGCCCGTTCTACGACCACCCCGGATTCGTCGCATCCTTCGTCGAAGGGGTGCGCGACGCGATCGACGGCTTCACGGCGGACGGCGTCGACGCCGCGGCGATCCAGGTCCTGTTCACCACGCACAGCGTGCCGACCGACGACGCGCTGCGCTCCGGCCCCCGCGACGTCGACTGGGGCCCCGGCGGCGCGTACGCCGCGCAGCACGAGGCGGTCGCGGCCTGGGTCATGAGCCGCGTGGCCGAACTGCTGCCGAGTGCGGCCGACGTCCCGTGGGAGCTCGTGTACCAGTCCCGTTCGGGCCCCGCCTCGCAGCCCTGGCTCGAGCCCGACATCTGCGATGTGATCGAGGAGCTGCCCGCTCGCGGTCGCACCGCCGTCGCCGTGGTCCCGCTCGGCTTCGTGAGCGACCACATGGAGGTGCTCTGGGATCTCGACACCGAGGCGAAGGACGCGGCCGCGGACGCGGGCCTCGCGTTCGTGCGCACGCCGACGCCCGGGGTGTCGGACTCCTTCGTGGCGGGGATCGTCGACCTCATCCAGGAGCGGCTGGAGGGGCGCCCCGTGGCGGACCGCGCCCACGTCACCGCGCTCGGCCCCGCGTTCGACGTCTGCCGTCCCGGGTGCTGCGAGAACATCCGCGCCGGGTTCAAGCCCGCCGCGGCCGGCATCGCGCCCTGACCGTTCTCGGCATCGCGCCGTGACCGCTGCGGGCGCCGCGTCACGCCGCCCCGCGGTGGTCGCGACGCTCCGTAGGATTGAGGCATGCGCATCCACATCGCCACCGACCACGCCGGTCTCGAGTTCTCCACGCAGCTGCAGCACCACCTCGCCGAAGCGGGGCATGAGGTCGTCGACCACGGGCCCGTCGAGTACGACGCCCTGGACGACTACCCGGCGTTCTGCATCCGCGCGGCGCAGGCGACCGTCGCGGACCAGCGTGCGGGCGTCGAGGCGCTCGGCGTGGTGTTCGGCGGATCCGGCAACGGAGAGCAGATCGCGGCGAACAAGGTCGAGGGGATCCGCGCCGCCCTGGTGTGGAGCATCGCGACGGCCGAGCTCGCGCGTGAGCACAATGACGCGAACGTGATCGCGATCGGCGCACGTCAGCACACCTTCGACGAGGTCACCGGTTTCATCGACCGGTTCATCGCCACGCCGTTCTCGAACGAGGAGCGGCACGTGCGACGGATCGCCCAGATCGCCGACTTCGAGCGCGACGGATCCCTGCTCCCGGATCCGCGCGCCTGATGCCCGAGGGCCATTCCGTCCACAGGATTGCACGACAGTTCGCGCGGAACTTCGTCGGCAAGCCCGTCGCCGCCTCCAGCCCCCAGGGGCGCTTCGCGGAGGGCGCCGCGCTGCTCGACGGTCGCACCGTCGAGAGCGTGCAGGCCGTGGGCAAGCAGATGTTCCTCGAGACCGAGGGAGACCTGTGGCTGCGCGTGCACCTCGGGCTCTACGGCGCGTGGGACTTCTCCGGCGAGATCCTCGTGGATCCGACGATCGCATCGGCGAACGGGCGGATGGGCCAGACGAACCAGCGCGGCACCGACCTCGACGACGTGCCGATCCTGGACGACGCCGGCGAGAACTCGCTCGCCTCCATCGGCGCTCCGCGCAAGACCCGCGTGCACGTGCGCATGTCGGAGGCCACGAAGGGCCTCGCGGATGAGGGTGCCGAGTGGCCGCCGCCCGTGGTCGGACAGGTGCGCCTTCGCCTCCTGACGGACTCGACCTGTGCGGATCTGCGCGGACCCACCGCCTGCGTGCTGCAGACGCCGGACGAGATGCTCGCCACGGTCGCGAAACTCGGACCGGATCCGCTCGTGGGCGACGTCGACGAGGGCGAGGAGCGCTTCGTCGCGGCGGTGCGCCGCCGGACGGTGCCCATCGCGCTGCTGCTCATGGACCAGGCCGTGGTCAGCGGGATCGGCAACGTGTACCGCGCCGAGCTGCTGTTCCGTGCGCGGCTGAACCCGCACACGCCGGGCCGCGACGTGCCGGAGGAGACCGTGCGCGCCCTCTGGCGCGACTGGGTGCGGCTGCTGGCGATCGGCGTCGAGACCGGCCAGATGATGACCATGGACGACCTCACGCCCGACCAGTACCGGGCCGCGATGGCGCATCGCGACGACCGGCACTGGGTCTACCATCGCACCGGGCTGCCGTGCCGGGTGTGCGGCACCGACATCGTGCTCGAGGAGATCGGCGCCCGCAAGCTGTACTGGTGCCCGCGCTGCCAGGCGTGACTGGGTTGACGCGCTCGGTACCCCGTGAGCGCATGGCTCCTAAGCTGGAGCCATGCGCCAGAACCCGAGCTTCGCCATGACGGACGTCGCCGAGTTGCGGCGGATCATCGCCGCCAATCCGTGGGCGACGCTGGTCGGTCGGGACGAGAACGGCATGACCGCTTCGCACTACGCGGTGCTGCTGGATCCGCAGCGCGACGACCTCACGATCGTGGCGCATGTCGGCCGCCCGGACGACCTCGTCCTGGGCCTCGGATCCCAGGAGCTGATGGTGATCTTCCAGGGGCCGCACGGCTACATCTCGCCCGGCTGGTACGGCGACGTGGCCGCGGTGCCGACGTGGAACTACATCGCGGTGCACCTCTCCGGCGTGCCGGAGCTGCTCGAGCCTGAGGAGAACCTGCGCGTGCTGGACCACCTCGTCGATCATTTCGAGGGCAGGCTGGCAGATCCCCGCGGCATGTGGACCCCGCCGAACGACGAGGCGTTCGTACGCCGCCTCGAGGCCGGGACGATCGGGTTCCGGCTCACGCCCACCCGGGTCACCGCCAAGCGCAAGCTCAGCCAGAACAAGCCGGACGAGGTGATCGAGAACGTGATCCTCGAGCTGCAGCGCGACGGGGCGTACGCGAATCCCGCTCTGGCCGCCGAGATGCAGCGCGCCCAGGAGGCGCGCCGTGCGGCACGGGCGGGCGCTCGGTGACGGCGCCTGCGATCGGCGCGCAGGTCGATGCGATCCGCGCGGTGCGCGTCGCCACCGCCGAGCGCCGTCTGCTGGCCGTCGACGGCCCGGTGGACGTGCTGCTCGCCGACGGCAGGATCGCCGACATTGCACCCGCCGGAGCCCTCCCGCTGCGGGGGCAGGTGCTCGACGGTGACGGCGGCTGGATCGTGCCGGGTCTGTGGGATCACCACGTGCACACCGTGCAGTGGGCGCTCGCGGCGCAGCGCGAGGACCTCTCGGCCGCCACGAGCGCCGTCGAGGCGGCCGCGCGGATGGCCGGCGCTCCGGTGCTCGGCGACGGCCGCCGGGTGGGCGCCGGTTTCCGCGACATCCGCTGGAGCGACCGGCCCGCCCTGGCGCTGCTCGACGAGCGCACGGGTGAGGTCCCGACCTATCTCATCAACGCCGACGTGCACAGCGTGTGGCTGAACTCCGCGGCCTTCCGCCGGGAGGGCTTCCCCGTCGCGGTGGACGGGATGCTGCGCGAGGAGGACGCCTTCGAGATCTCCCGCCGCCTCAACGCCGCGGATCCGGCCGTGGCCGACGAAGCGGTGGCCATGGCCGCGCGGCATGCGGCGGGCCGTGGCGTCGTGGGCCTCGTCGACTTCGACATGGCCTGGACCGCCGAGTCCTGGGCACGGCGCCTCGCGCACGGCTTCGACGTGCACCGCGTCGAGTACGCCGTGTACCCGCACGATCTCGACCGCGCGATCGCCGAGGGGCTGCATACCGGGCAGGGGATGGATCCGGATCCGTGGGGTCTCGTGCACGCCGGACCGCTCAAGATCATCTCCGACGGCTCGCTCGGCACGCGCACCGCCGCCTGCAGCCACGGCTACGCCGACGACCCGCACAACCACGGCGTGCTCACCGTGCCGCCCGCCGAGCTGCAGGATCTGCTGATCCGCGCCACGGGCGCAGGCCTCGAGATCGCCCTGCACGCGATCGGCGACCTCGCGGTCACAGCGGCCCTGGACGCCTTCGCCGCCACGGGCGCACAGGGCACGATCGAACACGCCCAGCTCGTGAGCCACGGCGACCTCGCCCGCTTCGGCCGGCTCGGCGTCGCCGCGAGCGTGCAGCCCCAGCACGCCCTCGACGACCGCGACACCGCCGACGCTCTCTGGGCCGGGCAGACCGCGGTCGCGTACCCGCTGGCCGCGCTGCACCGCGCGGGGGCGATGCTGCGTTTCGGCTCCGATGCGCCCGTGGCGGCACTGGATCCCTGGCACGCGATCTCCGCGGCGGTCTTCCGCACCGACGACGACCGTGAGCCGTGGCACCCGGAGGAACGGCTCGATCTGGACACCGCCCTCGCGGCCAGTGCCCACGGCGGCACCGGCGGCGGCGCGGAGATCCGGCCTGGAGCCATCGCCGATCTTGTGCTGTGCGGTGCGGATCCGAACACCGCCGACGCCGCCGGGCTGCGCGAGATGCCGGTCCGGGCGACGTTGGTCGGCGGCCGCGTCACCTACAGCGGCTGAGTGACGACGACGCCCTTCGTCTCGCTGCGCTCGCTCAGGGACCGATGACGGATCGGTCCCTGAGCGAGGAGCGCAGCGACGAGACGAAGGGCGCCCCGTTCTGAACGCGTCAGGCGGTGACGTGCGAGACGAGGAACCAGCGGTCCTTCTCGAGGCCGCGCTGGATCTCGATCGCGACATCCTGGCTGGTGAGGTCGATCTCGTCGAGGCCCTCGACGGCGGCCTTGACGTCTACGAGGATCGCGTCGATGTCGGCGATCACCGCGCGGACCAGGTCATCCGATCGGGTGAAACCGGCGGGCACCTGGGTGGCGCCCGCCTTCTCGGCGACGACCGTGGCGCGGGCGTCGATCGGCAGGCCCAGGGCGACGATGCGCTCCGCGGCGGTGTCGGCGAAGTCGCCGGCGTGGTCGACGATCACGTCGAGCAACTCGTGGACGCCCACGAAGTTCGCGCCGCGCACGTGCCAGTGCGCCTGCTTGCCGTTCAGGGTGAGGGCCTGCAGGCCCAGCACGACCGGGGTCAGGAACTGGGCGGCGCCGGCCGCGACGGTCGGGTCGACGGTGGCCTGGGTGATGGTCTCGGCGTTGCTCATGATGTCTCCTCGGTGATCGTTCGGATCCGTGCGTGCTGATGTCCTGATCCCAACGCTACTCGGCTCAGTTTGTTCCGCAAGGAAGCTGAGGCAACGCTAACCCGCAGATCACACGCGATTTCGGCAAGGCTGGCCTTCCCTGCGGATCCGCCCGCGCACCGCGTGGACGACGGGAGGGCACAGCGATCCGGGATACCTTCTTCAGGTGGCAACAGCTGGTACCTCCTCTCGTGCGGCCCTGCGCCGACTCCGCACATCCGAAGTGAAGGGCACGTCCGCTGCGCAGAAGGTCGGATCCAACTTCATCCCTCACGTGCAGGGTCTGCGCGCGATCGCCGTGCTGGCCGTCGTGCTCTACCACTTCTGGCCCGGCCGGCTGACCGGCGGCTACGTCGGCGTCGACATCTTCTTCGTCATCTCCGGCTTTCTGATCACGGCGCACCTCGCGCGGGAGCTGAACTCCACCGGCCGCGTGAATCTCGGCCAGTTCTGGGCACGCCGCGCCCGGCGTCTGCTGCCCGCCTCGCTGCTGGTGCTGCTGTTCTGCGCCATCGTGGCGGCGATCCCGGTGCTGTCGCCGCTGTCCCAGCTGCCTGCGGAACTCCAGGAGATCGTCGCCTCCACGTTCTACGTGGAGAACTGGTTCCTCGCTCTGAACTCGGCGGACTACCTCGCGCACTCGGGCGACCCGACGATGGTGCAGCACTACTGGTCGCTGTCGCTCGAGGAGCAGTTCTACGTGCTCTGGCCGCTGATCATGCTGCTGGCGGCATGGATCGCGGTGAAGTACTTCCGCGGCTCCCGGCTGCGCGCGGCGGCGATCGCGATCGGCGTGGTCTCTGTGGCCTCGTTCGCGTTCTGCGTGTGGTTCACGATCACGAATCCGGCTCCGGCCTACTTCGTCACCTTCGGCCGCATGTGGCAGTTCGGCGTGGGCGCCGTGCTCGCCCTCGTCCCGCGCCTGCGCGTGCGCAACCCGATCGGCAGCTTCGTGCTGGGCTGGGGCGGCATCATCGTGCTGCTCGTCGTGATCTACCGTTTCGACGGTCAGACGCCGTTCCCCGGCTACATGGCCGCGATCCCGACTCTCGCGGCAGCGGCGATCATCGCCGCCTCCAACACCGAGCGCTGGTGGTATCCGACCCGTGTCCTGGCGGTCCGGCCGATGCGCTTCACCGGAGACATCTCGTACAGCCTGTATCTGTGGCACTGGCCGCTCATCATCATCGCGCCGTCGGTGCCCTTCTGGGGCCTCACGATCTATCACCGCGTCGCGCTCGTCGGCATCTGCTTCGTGCTGGCCTGGCTCACCAAGAAGTTCGTCGAGGATCCGACGCGCACCTGGAAACCGCTGACGTCGCGCAAGCCGCGTCTCTCGCTGTGGGCATCGATGGCCGCGATGGTCATCGTCGCGGGCGCCGCGGGCGCCGGCTGGGCCGCGAACGCGGGCACCTACCAGCAAGGCGTGCAGGCGATCGCCCAGCTGCGTGCGAACCCGCCGGCCTGCTTCGGCGCGGCCGTGATCCTCGACGAGTCCTGCACGGGCAAGGCGACCGACGAGATCCTTCCCGCACCCGGGTTCGCCGGCGTGGACCGGCCCGAAGAGTCGCAGTGCTTCGTGCAGCTGAACGACGCGCGCCCGGTGTCGTGCGAATTCGGCTCCAAGGATCCGAACGCCAAGCAGGTCGCGCTGATCGGCGACAGCCACGCCTACCAGCTGCTCACCACGTTCCAAGGCATCGCGAAGAAGGAGGGGTGGCACCTCACCACGTACTTCAAGGGCGCCTGCCCGTGGAGCACCACGCCGCTGTCCACCGGCGGTGCGTTCGGCGACGCGTGCACGCAGTACCGAGCGGCCGTGGCGAAGCAGCTCGAGAAGCGGCATTTCGACGCGATCTTCACCTCCGCGCTCTCCACCACGCCGTATGCGGCGGGCGACCACGGCTCGTCCTACGAGGCGGCTGTCGCGGGGTACCGCGAGGCGTGGGCTACGCAGACCTCGAAGGGCACGCCCGTGGTCACCGTCGTCGACAACCCGGTGTGGGAGACCGATCCGAACAAGTGTCTGCGCACCCGCGCCCAGAGCGCCTGCGACGGCCCGCGTGCCGATCTGCTGACCGAGAAGGATCCGCTGCGCGGCGCTGCCGAGGGGCAGAAGGACGTCACCCTGCTCGATTTCACCACGGTGTTCTGCGACGACGAGAACTGCCGCGCGGTCGTCGGCGGGGCGGACATCTACCGGGACCAGGACCACATCACGGTCACGTTCGCGAACTCCCTCGCCCCGCAGTACACGGCGGCGCTGAAGGCCGCGATGGGCATCGGCGGATGAATCTCATCGCGGTGGGCCGGGGTCGGTAGGGTCGCTGTATGAGCGACGACGCCACGATCCTGTCCCTGCCCGGCCGCACCCCGTCCCTCGACCCCACCGTGTTCCTCGCTGCGGGGGCCCGCGTGATCGGGTCCGTCACGATCGGCGAAGGATCCAGCGTCTGGTACAACGCGGTGCTGCGCGCCGACTCCGACACGATCACGATCGGTGCCGGCAGCAACGCGCAGGACAATGTCTCCGTGCACGTCGACAAGGGGCACCCGGTCGTGATCGGAGACGATGTCTCGATCGGCCACAACGCGGTCGTGCATGGCTGCACCATCGGCGGCGGCTCGCTGGTCGGCATGGGCGCCGTGGTGCTGTCGGGCGCCGTGATCGGATCCCAGTGCCTCATCGCCGGGGGAGCGCTGGTGCTCGGCGGCACCGAGGTTCCGGACGGCTCCCTCGTCGCGGGCGTGCCGGCGAAGGTCCGCCGCGCGCTCACCGCGTCCGAGCGCGAGGGGCTCCGGGAGAACGCCAGGGTCTACCGCGGCCACTCGGCGACCCATCGCGAGGCCGCGCCCGCCTGACCGGTCGTGCGCGAGCGCGAGGTGTCGTCGATCGGCCTCGGGACCGGTAGTCTCGAAGATCCGGGGCGGTGGCCAAGCTGGTGAAGGCAGTGGGCTCATAACCCAACGATCGCGGGTTCAAGTCCCGCCCGCCCCACCGGGTCCGTGCTCCGCACCCGGCCGGGACGTCGCGCTTGTTCCTGGTCGGCGGTCCATCGCGTCCCTCGACGCGTCCGCGACGGGGTCGACGAGGGCGCACGACCTCGCGCGACTGCGAGTGCGAGTGCGAGTGCGAGGCGAATGTACCCTTGCGGGTACGTAACTGAAAGGGTACATTCGCTTCCATGGACGCCGTGCTGCAGGCTCTCGCCGACCCGAGTCGTCGCGTCGTGCTCGGGATCCTGCGCGATCACGAGGCGACGGCCGGGGAACTCGCCGACGCGTTGCCGATCGCGCGCCCCGGGGTGTCCCGGCATCTGCGCGTGCTGCGCGAGGCGGGTCTGGTCGACGTGCGCCAGGACGCGCAGCGTCGCATCTATCGCCTGCGTCCGGAGGCGCTGATCGACCTCGACGAATGGCTCGAGGAGTACCGCGATCTGTGGGTGCAGCGCCTGGACGCCCTGCACACCGAGATCGCCCGAGGGAAGAAGGACAGGACATGATCGCGATCGGGACGATGTGGGATCTCGACGACACCCGTGGCGCCCTCCGCGTCGAGGACGTCTACGACACCGACGTGGACGACCTCTGGCGGGCCTGCACGGATCCCGAGCGGCTGGCGCGCTGGATCGTCCAGGTGGCCGGCGACTTCCGGGTCGGAGGAATGCTGGACGCCACGTTCACGAGCAGGTGGACCGGGGTGATGCGCATCGAGGTGTGCGAGGCTCCGCACCACCTCGTGCTCACCCAGCAGCCGGGGACCGACGAGGAGACCGTGATCGAGGCGTGGATCTCCCCGGAGGGCGCGCAGTCCCGGCTTGTCGTGGAGGAACGCGGACTCGGCGTCGGTGTCCTGCACTTCCACGCGGCGGGCTGGCAGGTGCACCTCGAGGATCTCGGTCGTTCCCTTGGCTCGCCCGTCGGAGCGCATCCCTCGGGATGGTCCGCCTCGGAGCCGGCGCCCGCCTGGAAGGAGCGATGGGAGGCGCTGCTCCCGGAGTACGAAGCGGTGCGCGCCGGCTGATCGCCCGCGGCCCGCGGCGCCCTCGTCGCGGCGGCTCAGCGCACGCGACGGTCGTGCGCGAGGTCGATCAGGTGCTCCAGCACCCGTCCTGTGCGCAGGCCGTTGTGCTCGTGCTCGCTCGTGATCCACAGCTGCAGATCCGGCAGCAGCGCCGCGGTCTCGAGCGAGTACTCCAGCGGCACGTATGCGTCGTTGACGTAGACGGCAGCGGCGCCGCGGGCGCCGGAGGCGGCGAGGGCGGCGGGGTCGTAGATCGTGGGCCACTCGTGCTCCGCGAGCGCAAGGGTCACCTCGCGCCAGGGCTGGAACGCCGGCACAGTCTCGGTCCACTCGCGACGGATGTGCTCCCCGGTGAACAGCGTGACGTCGTCGACGAAGTCGGCGGGCTCTACGCGCTGGGCGGACCAGCCCGTGACGTGGCCGTTCGCGTAGCTGGACTCGTGGAACACGAAATACAGCGGATTGCGGCCGCCGAACGGCAGGGCGTCGGCCAGGTCGTGGCGGAACGCGTTCGTGCTCGGATCGTGCTCCAGCAGCGGCCACAGCGTCTGCCACCCGTCATCGGTGCCGAGGGCCGAGCCCACCGAGCGCAGCCGCGACGGTGAGACGACCTCGCCGTCGGGGAGCACGATCCCGCCGACGGATGCGAGATCCACGAGCCGGCGCATGCGGTCGCGGTGCGCGGGGAAGCGGCGGTAGTAGCGCTCCGATGCGTCGCGCATCTTGTCGTAGCAGAGCGCATAGACCTCGTCGGGCGTGCGGGTGACCGTGCTGAGGCCTCCCGTGAGGTAGGCGCGGTCGATCGAGCCCGCATCCGTGGAGAGGTATGCGAGCGTCGTGAAGCCGCCGAACGACTGCCCGAGCACGTTCCAGCGGTCCGCGCCCAGGTGCTCGCGCATCGCCTCGCAGTCGCGCACGATCGCGTCCGCGCGCAGGTGCGTGAGATGCTCGGCGACCGCCTCGGCGCCGCGGGACAGGATCCCGTCCGCGACGGGCGTGGAACGGCCGGTGCCGCGCTGATCGATCATCACGACGCGGTGGTGCGCCAGCGCCTGATCCAGCCACGACGGAGAGGTCGGCGCGTGCATCGCGCGGGGCGCCTCGTGTCCCGGACCGCCCTGCAGGAACACCAGGTACGGCAGATCCTCTCCGCCCTCGCGTGAGACGACGCACGCGAACACGTCGATCGTGCGCGTGTCGCTGGGGTCCGACCACACCAGGGGAACCGTGAGGGTGTGCTCCTCCAGGACGAGATCCATCATGCGGCGGCGGAGAACAGGGGCGGCGGAGATCGTCATCACATCACGTTCCCGATGTAGGAGTACTTCACGAACACCTCGGCGGCCAGGCCCGACTCCTCCAGGAGACCCTGCACCGCGCTCATCATGTACTTCGCGTCCCACCCCATGTAGAGGAAGTGGTCCTCGTCGAGTTCGTCCCACGGGCCGTTCCACGCTCTTTCATCGTAGATCGGGCCGCCGTTGCGCGCGGTGAACGCGTCCAGGGCGTCCCGGGTGTCGGTCCAGCCACGCCGGAAGACGCGGTTGAACAGATACTTCACGTCGGGGACCTCCCAGCGCTCCCCGCGGTACTCGACGTAGTCGAACTCCCGCTCCCAGCCGGTCGGCCAGCCTCGCCGTCGCACGGCGTCGAGGATCGGGGTGAGCCCGTCGTCGTCGATGTCCACGACGGCCGGTCGACGCCAGACCTGCACGAAGGCATCGGTCAACGCGGCCGTGCGCTCCGCGATGGCCGCGGTGCCCCACGCATCGAGCCCGGCCAGGGCGGTGTTCTCGTCGATCCGGCTGCGGCGGTAGGCGTCGCGCTTGTCCGGGAAGGACGCGCCATAGACGCGCTCGGCGAGCCGCTCCTCCAGCAGGGTCAGGTTGCCCAGCGTCCCGGCGAGGGCGCGATGGCTGTTCTGCTCGTCCTCGGAGTACTCGCTCCACTCCCGCACGCCGTCGCCGGACCAGGAGTCGTGCGGCGCGGTCGGCACGATGTGCTCGACGTCGAAGCCCTGCGGATCCGCGACGCCTTCGATCCGGCCCAGCACGTAGAGCGCGTGGGGGAGGTCGGTGAACTTCAGCGCCACCCGGATCCGCTCGTCCGAGGGCGTGATCCGGGCGAAGGCGCGCAGAAGCTCCTCCGGCCCCTGCCGCCGGGCGCGGCACAGCCGGGCGATGAGACGATCGTTCGGGATACCGACGACGGCGCGGCGCAGCAGGAGGGACTGGATGCGCTCCAGGGTCTGCACGAGCTCGTCCTTCGAGATCGCGCGGAGCCGGTGATCGCGATACGCGCTGAGCACGAGCGGATACGTGGAGCGCCCGAAGGTGTTCACGTAGGCCAGCTGCCGACGGATCTCCGGATCCTGCTCCTGCGAAGGATCCAGCAGGATCCGGTAGATGTCCGAGAACTCGCGCCACACCCGTGCCTGCGCGGGCAGGTCCTCCAGGCCCATGTGCGGGAATTCATGGCGGAAGGCGCTGTACACGCCGTGCTCTCCGTCGATCGACACCTCTCGGCCTGAGGTCTGAATGAGGAAGTGACGCCAGAAGGCGCCGATCGCCTCGCCGGTGTTGCGCTCGATCGGCAGCCAGAACTCCTCCTCGACCTGCTGCTGCTCGGCGTGGGAGAGCCCCATGAGGATGTAGTTGTGGATCAGCTCGTGATCGCGCAGCGGCTCGCCGGTGGAGTTGAGGCTCTCGAAGATCTGCTGCGCGCTGGCGGCCTCGCCGAGGGTGATCGACACGTGCTCGAGCTTCTGCAGGCCCCGCCAGATCCGCGGCGCCTCGTCGGCGTGCACCTGCGAGCGGAAGAACGCGTAGTTGTCGTCGAACCGCGACTCCGGCTGATCGGCGCTTCGCCGGTCCAGCACGACGGACTCGAACAGGCCGGCCCAGGCCTCGTGCGGGCGGAGCTTGGTGCGGTCGGCGTCGTCGGGGCGCACCAGCACCCGGGCGAGTTCGGCGGCGAGTCCCTGATCGGTCTCGCGCACCGCGTGGTGCAGGGCCGCGATGAGCAGCATGAGCGTGGTGATGCGCTGCTGACCGTCGATCAGGATCAGGTCGGCGTCGGGGTGCCCGTGGTCCTCGGCGGACAGGATCGAGCCGATGAAGTGCCGGTGCGCGTCGTCCTCGTCCGCGACGGAACGGATGTCGGACAGCAGCTTCTCGCAGCCGCCGATGTCCCACCGGTACTGGCGCTGATAGACGGGCACGACGATCGTGGTCGCGGGGGAGGAGAGCCACTCGATCGTTGAGACTGCGGTTGCTTCGACGTTCGTGGCCGTGCTCATGCTGCTGTGCTTCTCCTCGGATCGTGTCCTGCCTGGACCAGTCTATTCAGCGCCCGGCGGGGCCCGGATATTCACGGTCCCCGCTCCAGGATCGTCGAGGGAGCCGCTGTTAGGCTGTCCTAAGAAGGGCCTGTTAAAACGTGCTGGCCCCTTATGAAAGGACATGACTCGCTCATGGCATACATCAAGTCCGCCGCCCTCGAGGACAAGGGCTTCGTCGTCCTCGACAGCTACAACCAGGAGCTCGACCCCAAGGAGTGGCTCGACATCGAGTACAACGACTGGAAGTCCTCCGGCGACACGCGCTTCGCGCCCCTTGCCAGCGCCAAGGGCGAGATCGAGTGCAACGGCTTCTGGAACCACGTGCCCCCGCGCACGGACAAGGACGGCGTCTGGATCGACGAGCAGACCGCCAAGGCCCCGAACCTGACACGCCGTGCACAGGAGCCGGGTGCGAACGTCGGCCGCTGCCGGGTCATCGAGCTGCAGCCCACACCCTACGGCGAGTGCCTTTACAACCTCCACCAGGACGACAACAACCGCCTGAACCCCGACGGCACCGGCTGGGTCGTGCGCGGCTTCTTCAACCTCACCGACGACAAGGACAGCTACTTCGTGCTGCGGGAGAACCGCACCGACCCGAGCGTCGAGTACCGGATCGCCCTTCCCGCGGGCGCGCAGCTGATCGTCGACACCCAGCGCCTGTGGCACGCGGCCACCCACAACGGGACCGAGCCCCGCTACTGCCTCATCACCTCGTGGACCTCGGGCCCCGAACTGGACGCGTACATCGAGAAGTACCACGGCACGGACGACGTGGAGAACTACCCGGTCGACCAGGCGATCCTGGACGCCGGCTACGAGGAGCAGGCCCGTCGTGACGCTGCCCGCGCCGCGTACTATGCCGCCAAGGGGCAGCAGGAGAAGATCGCGATGAGCGAGGCCTGAGCTCTTCGGACCCCGCGTCTGCTCGGAACCTGAGCCCGCTCGGTCCCTGAGTCCGGCGAAGGCCCCATAGACGGTCCCCGGTGCTGCGGTGCCGGGGACCGTTGTCCTTTCGCAATGAGTTACACAGTTGTGATTTCGCCGGCGATCGGTGAGAATGGGCGCATAACCGCATACCCGCCGTGCTTCGCGGATCAGGTCGTAGGGGAAGACGCACCTGATGAAACGGAGAATCCCATGGCGACAGCACAAGCACGCGGGGTGGTGTACATCCACTCGGCGCCGCGCGCGCTCTGCCCGCACCTGGAATGGGCGGTCGGACGCGCTATCGGACGCGCCGTCAACTTCGAGTGGTCGGAGCAGCCCGTCCTCGACGGCGCCCGCCGAGCGGAGTTCTACTGGGACGGCCCCGTGGGCACCGGCGCCGCTCTGGCGACCGCGATCCGCGGCTGGGAGCACCTGCGTTTCGAGGTGACCGAGGACCCCACTCCGCGCAGCGACGGCGGCCGGTGGCTGCACACGCCGGACCTGGGCGTGCACTACGCGCAGACCGACGCGGCCGGCAACATCGTCGTCGGCGAGGACCGGATCCGCTACGCGATGGAGATCGCGGCCGGCAGCCCGATCGAGCTGCAGCGCGAGCTCGACGTCGCCCTCGGCTCCGCGTGGGACGAGGAACTGGAGCCGTTCCGCCATGCGAGCGACGACGCCCGCGTCGTGTGGCTGCACAAAGTGGGATAGCCGCTGCGCCGGAGGATCAGATGGACGACCGGCGGAGGACTCGTGTGATCCGGTCCCTGAGGCTCTCGAAGGGTCCGGATCACACGAAGGGACGAGGATCGGAGGAGGCGTGATTATCGGAGGTCGGAGAGCAAGGACCCGGAACCCGAGAAAGCGAATCCCCGATCCTGAACCGGAGAGATAACAGAACAGCACAACTGAACAGATGAGAATCGCCCCGACCGCTTCGAGGAGGAAGCGACCGGGGCGATGCTCTGTGCGGCGGGGTTGGATGCCTTGACAGGCGACCGGATGGGAGGATCCGGAACTCGACGCCGCAGCGGAGCCTTTCGGATCAGCCGTCGTAGGAGCGGAACGCGACGACCGCGTTGTGGCCGCCGAATCCGAACGAGTTGCTGATCGCGAGCTGCGGGCCGTCGCCGAGAGGCTGCGGTTCGCCCGAGAGCTTGAACGGCACGGCCGGATCCGGCTCGGTCATGTTGATCGTCGGCGGCGCGACGCGATCGCGGAGCGCGAGGATCGTGAACACGGCCTCGAGCGCGCCGGTGCCGCCGAGCAGGTGCCCGGTGGACGCCTTGGTCGCCGACACGGGGATCTCCTGGATGCGGTCGCCGAAGACGTTCTTCAGCGCCTCGTACTCGTTCGGGTCTCCGACCGGGGTCGAGGTGGCGTGCGCGTTGATGTGCGTGACCTCGTCGGGCGTCGCACCGGCCTGGGCCAGCGCCTCCTCGACCGCCCGGGTCGCGCCGGCCCCGCTCGGGTCGTTGGCGGTGATGTGGTACGCGTCGGCGGAGATGCCGCCGCCCACCAGCTCGGCGTAGATCTTGGCGCCGCGGGCCTGAGCGTGCTCGAGCGTCTCGAGCACCAGGGCCGCACCGCCCTCGCCCATCACGAAGCCGTCGCGGTCGATCGCGCCGGGGCGCGATGCGTGCTCGGGGTCGTCGTTGCGCCGGGACAGCGCCTGCGCGGAGGAGAACGCGGCCATGGTGATCGGGTGGATGGCGGACTCCGCGCCACCGGCGATCACGACGTCGGCCAGGCCGTCCTGCAGGTGCTCGTATGCGTTGGCGATCGACTCGGTGCTGGAGGCGCACGCGCTCACTACGGTGCGGGCGAAGGCCTTGGCGCCGAAGTACAGCGACAGGTTGCCGGCGCCGGCGTTCGGCATGAGCATCGGAACCGTCAGCGGCATGACGCGGCGCGGGCCCTTCTCGCGGAGCGTGTCCCAGGCGTCCAGCAGCGTCCACAGCCCGCCGATGCCGGTGGCCCAGTCGATGCCGAGGCGCTCGGGGGCGACGTCGGGGGCTCCCGCGTCCTCCCACGCCTCGCGCGCGGCGATCATGGCGAATTGCACGGACGGATCGAGGCGCTTCGCCTCATGCCGGGGCAGGACCTCCTCGGGCCGTACCGACGCCTCGGCGGCGAAGGTGACGGGGATCTGGTACGTCTCGATCCAGTCGTGGGTCAGGGTGTGCGTGCCGGAGACGCCGGCGAGCAGGTTGGCCCAGTTCTCCGGGGCGGTGCCGCCCAGGGCGGACGTGGCGCCGATGCCGGTGACGACGATGCGCTTGGTCATGCGTGATCCTTCTCAGGGAGCGGGTGGGGGATCCGGGAGCGGATGCGTGCGGAAGAGGAGGATGCCACCCCCGCGCCCTTCGACAGGCTCAGGGACCGGGGGTGGCATCCGCGAGTGTCACTCCTGGCCGGCGACGATGAAGTTCACGGCGTCACCGACGGTCTTGAGGTTCTTGACCTCGTCGTCGGGGATGGTGACGCCGAACTTCTCCTCGGCGTTGACGACGATGGTCATCATGGAGATCGAGTCGATGTCCAGGTCGTCGGTGAAGGACTTCTCCAGAGCGACCTCCGAGGCGTCGATGCCGGTCTCGTCGGTGATGAGCTCTGCAAGGCCAGCGAGGACCTCGTCGTTGCTGAAGGCCATGATTTCCTCTTTCTTTGGGATGGTTTAGGAACCGGTGAACAGTCTAGGAGTCGGCGGCGCCCGGTCAGGGGAGCACGACGACCTGCGCGCCGAACACCAGTCCGGCGCCGAAGCCGATCTGCAGGGCGAGGCCGCCGCTGAGCTCGGGGTGCTCCTGCAGCAGGCGGTGCGTGGCGAGCGGGATGGACGCCGCGGACGTGTTGCCGGTGGTCTCGATGTCGCGGGCGATCAGGGTCGTCTCGGGCAGCTTCAGCTGCTTGGCGAACTCGTCGACGATGCGCATGTTGGCCTGGTGCGGGATGAACGCGGCCAGATCCGATGCCTCGACACCGGCCTGCTCGAGCGCCTGCTTGGCGACCTTGGCCATCTCCCAGACCGCCCAGCGGAACACGGTCGGGCCTTCCTGGCGCAGGGTCGGCCAGGGAGCCTGCCCGTCACGGAACTCGGTGAGAGTGTGGTTCATGCCGACCGCGTCGGCCTTCGAGCCGTCCGAGCCCCACACCGTGGCGGAGATGCCGGGGGTGTCGCTCGGGCCGATCACGACCGCGCCCGCGCCGTCGCCGAGCAGGAACGAGATGCTCCGATCGGTGGGGTCGACGATGTCGGAGAGCTTCTCGGCGCCGATGACGAGTGCGTAGTGTGCGGCTCCGGCCCGGATGAGAGCATCCGCCTGCGTGACCGCGTAGGCGTAGCCCGCGCAGGCCGCGTTCATGTCGTAGGCGGCGGCAGGATTCGCGCCCACGCGGTCGGCCACGATCGCGGCGACCGATGGGGTCTGCTTCGGGTTGCTGATGGTCGCGACGATGACGACGTCGATGTCGGAGGGCGCCACGCCGGACTTCTCGATCGCCTCCGTCGCCGCCGCGGTGGAGAGATCGATCGCGTCGGTGGTCGGGACGGCGCGGGTGCGGGTGATGATGCCGGTGCGCTGACGGATCCATTCGTCGCTGGAGTCGATCGGACCGATGAGGTCGTCGTTCGGCACCGCGTTCTCGCCGCGGGCCGCGCCCACGGAGTAGATGCGGGTGTACGCGGGGCCCGTGGCCTGCTTGAGCGTGGTCATGCTGCTTCTCCGTTCAGCAGCGCCACCGCCGCGTCGAGATCGTCCGGGGTCTTCACGGCGACGGCGGGAACGCCGCGCAGGCCGCGCTTCGCGAGGCCGGTGAGAGCGCCGGCGGGGGTGAGCTCGATGAGGCCCGTGATGCCGTTGTCGGCGAACGAGGCCATGCACAGGTCCCAGCGCACGGGGGAGGAGACCTGGGTGACCAGGTTCTCCAGCGCGGTCGCGCCCTCCGCGAGGACGGATCCGTCCTTGTTGGTCCAGAGCGTCACGGCCGGATCCGCGGCGTCGACGCCGCGGACGGCCTCGCGCAGGGTGTCGACGGCGGAGGACATGTAGTGCGTGTGGAACGCTCCCGCGACCTGGAGCGCGATCACGCGGGATCCGCGGACGGGTGCTTCGGCCAGCGCCGCGAGCGCGGGCAGCGCGCCCGCGGCGACGATCTGGCCGCCGCCGTTGTAGTTGGCGGGGGTGAGGTGGAGGTCGGCGAGCAGGGCGAGCACGGCCTCCTCGTCACCGCCGAGCACGGCGCTCATGCCGGTCGGGGTCTTCGCGGCGGCGTCGGCCATCGCGCGTCCGCGGATGCCCACGAGGCGCAGAGCCGTCTCGGCGAGGATGACTCCGGCGTCCGCCACGGCGGCGAACTCGCCGACCGAGTGCCCGGCGATGCCGTCGGGCCCGCGACCGGCACGCTCCCGAAGAGCCTTCGCCGCCACCAGGGAGGCGGCGACGATCAGCGGCTGCGCGATCCGGGTGTCGCGGATCGTGTCGGCGTCGGAGACCGTGCCGTGCTGGATCAGGTCGACCTCGGCGGCCTCCGAGTAGGCGGCGAGGTCGTCGGCGACGCCGTCGAGGTCGAGCCAAGGGGAGAGGAAGCCGGGGGTCTGGGAGCCCTGTCCAGGGCATGCGAAGACGATCACGTTCCCAGTCTGCCAACGATCGGGCGGCTTCGGTGGCTCAACCCTCACAAGAATCCGCAGATCGATTATCCGAGACGTACAACGAGTGCTCGGTGACCATCCGACGGCGTCTCAGCGGATCCTGCGGGGGCGCAGGCCTCGGCGTACGGGATCGGCCGTGCCGATCGTGCCGAGCACGAGCGCGGTCTGCAGGATGAACGCCTCACGGGGGCCGGTGGCGTCCCAGCCGATGACCTCGCTGATCCGCTTCAGGCGATAGCGCACCGTGTTCGGGTGCACGAACAGCTCGCGCGCGGTCGCCTCGAGCGAGCGGCCGTTGTCGAGGTAGCTCCACAGCGTCGTCACGAGGTCGGTCGAGTGGTCGTGCAGCGGGCGGAACACGCGCTCGATGAGCGTCTGCTTGGCCAGCGGATCGCCGGCGACGGCGCGTTCGGGCAGCAGTTCGTCCGCGTCCACAGGGCGCGGGGCGCCGCGCCACGCGCGCGCGACGGCGAACCCGGCCAGTGCGGCACGGGCGCTCTGCCCGGCATCCACCAGTGCGGCGACCGCGGGACCGACCACGACGTGCCCCGGCCCGAAGGAGGGCTCGAAGGTGCGCGCGATCTCGGCGAAGGAGAACTTGTCGACCTCGACGCCGTCCTCGCCGGCGGCGGGTTTGGCGCGCCCCACGACCAGGACGAGCCGGGAGCCCTGCACGCCGATCAGCACGTCGACCGCGAGTTTGCGGGCGGTGCGGCGCACCTGGTCCACGTCGAACTGCGGTGGCGTGGTGCCCACGATCACGCAGACCTCGCCGTGGCCGTGCCAGCCGAGGGCGGCGATGCGGCTGGGCAGTTCCTCGTCGGCCTCGCCGGTGAGGATCGAGTCGACGACGAGCGCTTCCAGGCGCGCATCCCACAGGCCTCGGGCCTCGGCGGCGCGCGCGTACACGTCTGCGGCGGCGAAGGCCACGTCCCGCGAGTACAGCAGGATGGCGTCACGCAGATGCTGACCGTTGCCGGCCACCCGCTCCTCCGTCACCTCGACGGTGACGCGGATGAGCTGCAGCGTCTGCTGCAGGCTGACGCTGCGCAGCAGCTCACGCGGGGCGGCGGCGAAGATGTCCGCGGCGATCCACGGGGTCGACGTGGGGTCGTCGTACCACTGGATGAACGACGTGATGCCCGCCTGCGCCACCAGCCCGACGGCGGAGCGCCGGGCCGGCGGCATCTCGGCGTACCACGGCAGCGAATCCTCGAGACGCTGCAGGGTGGCCGTGGCAAGATCCCCGGAGATGCGGCGCAGCCACGCCAGCGTCTCCTCCTTGGTCATCTCGGGAGGTCTGCTCATCGTGCCGCGCGGGCCAGGTGCAGGTGCCTTCTGGCAGATGACCGGATCGGGAGGATGCGGAATTCTCGCCCCTTGCGAGACTTTCGCATCAGCTCTCGCCGCCGGCGTTGCCGCTGGTGCCCGCGTTCACGTTGTACAGGTCGTACTTCGCGATCGCCTGGCCCACGACCGAACGGTCGATCCGCCCCTCGTCGGCCAGCGCCTGCAACGCGCGGACCACCATCGACGGTCCGTCGATCTTGAAGAAGCGGCGCGCGGCGGCGCGCGTGTCGGCGAAGCCGAAGCCGTCGGCGCCCAGCGTGTAGTAGCCGCCGGGGACCCACTGACGGATCTGGTCCTGCACCGCGTGCATGTAGTCGCTGGTCGCGATGAACGGACCCCGCGCATTCTTCAGCTTCTCGGTGAGGTACGCGGTGCGCGGCTCCTCGTCGGGGTGCAGGAAGTTGTGCTCGTCGGCGGCGAGACCGTCCCGGCGCAGCTCGGTCCAGGAGGTGACCGACCACACGTCGGCGGACACGCCCCAGTCCGCGAGCAGCAGCTCCTGGGCCTCGATCGCCCACGGCACGCCCACGCCGGACGCGAGCAGCTGCACGCGCTGGCCCTCGCCGGATCCGACCGAGATGCGGTGCAGACCCTTGCGGATCCCCTCCACGTCCACGTCCTCGGGCTCGGCCGGCATCCGCATCGGCTCGTTGTACACCGTGAGGTAGTACATGACGTCCGGGTCGGGGTGGGTGCCGCCGTACATCTGCTCGATGCCGGCCTGCACGATGTGCGACACCTCGTAGCCGTACGCCGCGTCGTACACGAGCGTGGCCGGGTTGGTCGAGGCGAGCAGCGGGGAGTGGCCGTCCGCGTGCTGGGTGCCCTCGCCGGTCAGCGTGGTGCGGCCCGCGGTGGCGCCGATGATGAAGCCGCGGCCCATCTGGTCGCCGGCGGCCCAGAACGCGTCGCCGGTGCGCTGGTAGCCGAACATCGAGTAGAAGATGTAGATCGGGATCAGCGGCTCGCCGTGCGTGGAGTACGCGGTCGACGTCGCGGTGAACGCGGCGACGGCACCGGCCTCGTTGATGCCGACGTGCATGAGCTGGCCCTGCGGGCTCTCCTTGTACGCGAGCAGCAGCTCCCGGTCGACCGAGGTGTAGTTCTGGCCGTTGGGGTTGTAGATCTTCGCGGTCGGGAAGTAGGCGTCCATGCCGAAGGTGCGCGCCTCGTCGGGGATGATCGGGACGATCCGCTCGCCGAAGCCCTTGACCCGCATGAGGTCCTTGACCATGCGCACGAAGGCCATGGTCGTGGCGACTTCCTGGTTGCCGGAGCCCTTCTTCGGCAGCGCATAGTCCTTCTCCTGCGGGAGCTCGAGGCCCACGTGGGTAGTGCGGCGCTCCGGCAGGAACCCGCCCAGGTCGTGACGGCGCTCCAGCATGTACTGGATCGTCTCGTCGTTCTGTCCCGGGTGGTAGTACGGCGGGCGGTACGGGTCGGCCTCGAGCTGCGCGTCCGTGATCGGGATGTGCATCGTGTCGCGGAACAGCTTGAGGTCGTCCAGCGTCATCTTCTTCATCTGGTGGGTCGCGTTGCGGCCCTCGAAGTGCGGGCCCAGGCCGTAGCCCTTGACCGTCTTGGCGAGGATGACGGTCGGCTGGCCCTTGTGCTCCATGGCGGCCTTGTAGGCGGCGTACACCTTTCGGTAGTCGTGACCGCCGCGGCGAAGGCGCCAGATGTCGTCGTCCGAGTAGTCCTTGACGAGAGCGAGCGCGCGCTCGTCGCGGCCGAAGAAGTTCTCGCGCACATAGGCGCCCGACTCCGCCTTGAAGGTCTGGAAGTCGCCGTCGGGCGTGACGTTCATGAGGTTCAGCAGCGCGCCGTCGGTGTCGCGGGCGAGCAGGTCGTCCCACTCGCGCCCCCAGACGACCTTGATGACGTTCCAGCCGGCGCCGCGGAAGAAGCTCTCCAGCTCCTGGACGATCTTGCCGTTGCCGCGCACCGGCCCGTCGAGGCGCTGCAGGTTGCAGTTGATCACGAAGGTCAGGTTGTCCAGGCCCTCGTTCGCCGCGACCTGGAGCTGACCGCGCGACTCGACCTCGTCCATCTCGCCGTCGCCGAGGAACGCCCACACGTGCGAGTCGTTCTGCTTGATGCCGCGGTTGGCGAGGTACTTGTTCGTCATCGCCTGGTAGATCGCGTTGATCGGCCCGAGGCCCATCGACACGGTCGGGAACTGCCAGAACTCCGGCATCATCCGCGGGTGCGGGTAGGAGGGGAGGCCGTTGGGGGCGCCCGACTTCTCCTGGCGGAACGCGTCGAGCTGCTGCTCGGTGATCCGCCCCTCGAGGAAGCCGCGGGCGTACGCGCCGGGGGAGGCGTGTCCCTGGTAGAAGATCTGGTCGCCACCGGACGGGTGGTCCTGGCCGCGGAAGAAGTGGTTGAAGCCGACCTCGTACAGGGAGGCCGCGGAGGCGTAGGTCGAGATGTGCCCGCCGACGCCGATTCCGGGGCGCTGTGCGCGATGCACGGTGACCGCGGCGTTCCAGCGGATCCAGTGGCGATAGCGGCGCTCGAGCTCCTCATCGCCGGGGAAGGCGGGCTCGTTCTCCGGGGCGATGGTGTTGATGTAGTCCGTGGTCGGCACCATCGGCACGCCCAGATGCAGGTCCTTCGAGCGCTTCAGCAGGCTGAGCATGATCTCGCGACCGCGACCGTGGCCCTTGGCGTCGACGAGCTCGTCGAGCGATTGCTGCCATTCGCTGGTCTCTTCGGGATCGCTGTCGAGCGGGCCCTGGGAGTACGGATCCTGGTCGTGAACAGTCACAGGAGGCCTTTCGTCTGTCTGGCAGGTCGTGCCAACGAAATCGGGATGTGGCGCCGGGGAAGCTTGTCGACTCCGCACAAAGACGCGCGGCTCTCAGCCTAGCCCTCCTGGCGGTCAGGCAGGTCATCGACGGTCTGCGCCCGACGCGGTCGATGCGGAGCGCTCGGAGCGGAGCGCGGCGGTCAGGTCCTGCGCAGCGTCGCGGACGAGACCGCCGAGCGCCTGGACGCGATCCGCGCCCAGGCGGAAGCTGGGCCCGACGATGCTGATCGCCGCCACGATGGCACCCTCGTCGTCGAGCACAGGAGCCGCGACGACGGTCGCGTCGGGTGCGGACACCGCGCCGAGAGTCACGAAGCCGGTGTCCGGCGTCTCGCCGTCCAAGACGGCGCCGACCGCGGAGCCGTCCATCTGCACCGTTCGGCCCGCCCACCCCGCGAAGCCGACGTGACGGATCGGCTGGTCGCTCTGCACCTCCCGCAGATAGATGCAGCTGCGTCCGGGGCCGCGAACGGTCAGGTAGCTCGACTCGCCGCTGCGGTCCGTGAGCCGTTGGAGCACCTCGCCGGAGCGCTCGAACAGGTGCTCTGCGCTGGCGGGCTCGGCGTCGAAGCGCGAGCGGGCGAAGCGATGACCGGCGACGTATCCGCCGTCGGGGGCGCGCGCGACGTAACCCCAGTGCTCGAGGGCGCGCAGCGAGCGCAGTGTCGTGCTGGTGGGCAGGCTGCTGGCCCGGGCCAGTTCGGTGAGCGGCTGCGGGCCGGACTCGACCACGATCGTGAGCAGCTCGAGCGCCCTGTGCACGGAACGGGGACCCGAACCCGAGTCGAGCGCCTCGGCTCGGTCCTCCGTGGCAGGCACCCCGCCGGGTCCGTTCGTGCTCATCGATGCTCCTCCGTGTCCTCGTGCGACTCACCGAGGCGAATACTATCCAGCGCCGAGGCGGTATCGGCCAGCTCGCGGCTGAGATCGCGATCCTCGAGACCGCCGTGCTTCTCCGGCAGCCCCCGCAGCTGATCGTCCATGCCGGGCAGACGGCGCAGCGCGACCGCGAAGCAGGCGAGCATCGTGCGATAGCTCTCGGCCGCCTGGCGCAGCCGGCGTACCGCCTGCGGCGTGAACGGCGCATGCTCCTCGGTGCCCAGCGAGAGATTCACGCCGTGGCCTCCGTGCGCGGCGGCGAGGTCGCGGATGTCGGCGAGCGCCGCGGCCGCGACGTACTCCAGCATCATCGCTCCCGTCGCGTCGGGGGTTCCGTCGCCGAGGAACTCGGCCTGACCGGTGTAGCGAGGGTTCATGAGCAGTCCGAGCCGTGCGAGCAGCAGGCTCGCGTCCTGGGCGAGCGCGCGCAGCATCGTGCCGCATGCGAGTTCCAGGTCGACGGTGTAGAAGTTGCCGGTGTGCGCGATCTGCTGCTCAGGGGCGAACACGCGTGGGTTCTCGTGCGCGCTGTTCACCTCGGCCAGCGTCGCGTCCCGGCAGCGCTCCCAGCTCACCCGCACGGATCCGAGCGATTGCGGCAGCAGGCGCAGGGAGAAGGGATCCTGCACGCGGGAGCCGGGGGCCTCGCCGGATGGGGCGAGTCGCGCCGCCGTGTCGCGCACCGCCGAGGGGCGGTCCGTGAACGCCTCCGCCGCGAAGTGCTCGGCCGTCGTCCCCAGTGCTCTCGCCGCCGCGGATCCCAGCACGACCGCAGCATCGATCGCACGATCGAGATCCACGAGCGTGAGTGCGGCGTCGGCGAGGGTCAGCGCGCTGCTGCTCATGAACGGAAGGCCGTCGGAGGCGGCGAAGGGCCCGGTGGCCTCGTCCCCGGTGATCTGCAGGGCCAGGGCCGCGAGCGCGCCGAGATCTCCGGTGCCGAGCGCGCCGCCGAAGGCGATCGTCGGCGGATCTTCGCGGGTCGTCGCGGCGAGCAGGGCATCGGCGAGTGCGGGGCTGACGCCGGATCCGCCCTGGGCGAGCTGGTTGGCGCGGATGAGCAGCATCGCGCGGACGCGCTCGACGTCGACGGCGGGGCCGAACTGGAGCGCATGGCTGCGCCAGAGGCGCAGACACGACTCCCGGTCGCGTACGACGGCGACGCTGCGGCGGGCTCCGACGCCCGTGGACAGTCCGTACACCGGGCGCGTCTCGGCGAGGCGCAACAGCGTGTCATGGGCGAGAGCGATGACATCGACGGCCGCCGGCGAGTACTCCGCGCGTGCGGCCTGCTCGGCGAAGACGCGGATGTCATCGAACTGCAGAGGCTGGTCGCCGAGCACGATCGTGACGCCTGCGGGCGCCGTATCCGCGGTGGCTCGATTCGGCTGCCCCTTCGCGTCGATCATGGGACTCCTTCCGGCGGAGCGCTGCGCACTCGGGTCTTGACATTCTGGCAGCCACCAAGTTTCATGTGGTGAACAAACACCATTTCACTACATGGCAATACAATGTGGCAAGGGAGCTGCTGATGAATTCCGCCATCACCGACGAAGCCCAGGAGCCGGTCCCCGAAGGGAAGATCGCGCTCGACCAGATCCCGTTCGGACCGTTCCACTTCAAGGTCACGATGATGACCTTCGGCGCCAACTTCTCGGACGGCTATGCGCTGGGGATCATCGGCAGCGCGTTGCCGCTGCTGTCGCAGCAGTGGCACGTCGACGGGTTCTGGCAGGGCATGCTGGCGAGCTCGGCGCTGATCGGACTGTTCTTCGGATCGCTGATCCTCGGCCGGATCAGCGATCGGATCGGGCGTCAGCGCGTGTACGTCCTGAACTTCATCCTGATCGCCGCGGCGTCCCTGGCGCAGTTCTGGGCGCCCAACGTCGAGACGATCTTCGTGCTGCGCCTGCTGATCGGCTTCGGCCTCGGGGCGGACTACGCCGTGGGTCCGACGCTGCTGTCGGAGTTCGCGCCGCGCAAGTCCCGCGGCCTCATGCTCTCCTCGCTCACGGTGCTGTGGACCGTCGGCTATGTCATCGCCAACGTGATCGGCGCCTACGTGAACGTCGGCCCCGACACCTGGCGGTGGCTCCTCGCCTCGGGGTTCATCCCGGCGCTGTTCGTGCTGATCGTGCGCATCGGCTCGCCCGAGTCGCCGGGGTGGCTGATCAGCAGGGGGCGCGGCGACGAGGCCGCGGCGATCGCGGAGAAGTATCTCAAGACGGGGAACATCTTCATCCCGACCGCGCATGTCGAGGAGAAGAGCAGCTACCGCGAGCTGTTCAGCCCTGCGCTGCGGAAGAGCACCTGGTTCGGGATCCTGTTCTACAGCTGCCAGGTGCTCCCGTACTTCGCCATCTACACGTTCGTGTACACCATTCTCGAGGCGATGAAGGTCTCGGACGCGAACCTGCAGAACCTGCTGATCAACATCTTCCTGCTGGCCGGCGGCGTCGCGGGCCTGTGGGCGATCGTGCGCTTCCCGCGCAAGGCGTTCACCTTCTGGACGTTCGTCATCATGACCGTGATGCTGGCTCTGCTCGGACTCCTCGCGGAGGCGTCGCCGTGGCTGATGCTCATCCCGTTCGTGGTGTATTCGTTCGTGATGTCCGCCGCGTCGAACATCACTCAGGTGTATCCGCCCGAGCTCTTCCCGACGCATCTGCGGGGCAGCGGTGTCGGCCTGCTCAACGCGACCAGCCGCATCGGCTCCGCGATCGGGACGTTCCTGCTGCCGATCAGCCTGGAGAAGTGGGGTGTGTCCGTGTCGATGTACTGGCTCGCCGGCGTGCTTGCGCTCGGCGCGCTGGTCACCTGGCTGTGGGCCCCGAAGACCGAGGGCAAGAGGCTCGTCTGATCGATGGGCGCATCGTGGAGTCGGGCGTCCGCGCGACGCTCACGGTGCGCCCAGAGAGACTCGAACTCCCGACCACATCGGTGTAAACGACGTGCTCTACCAACTGAGCTATAGGCGCGTGCCCTCCAGCCTAGCGGGACCCGTGTGCCAGGCTGGGCGCATGAGCCTTCCGCACGATGATGTCGATCCCGACGGCCTGCTGGAGTATTCGGTGGTCTTCACGGACCGTTCGCTGAACCACATGTCGGCGCGCTTCATCTCGGTGATGCAGAGCGTCCAGTCGGATCTGCGCACCGCCTATGGCGCGACCACCACCGCGATCGTCCCCGGCGGCGGCAGCTACGCGATGGAGTCCGTCGCCCGCCAGCTCGCCACGGGACGCCGGTGTCTCATCGTGCGCAACGGGCTGTTCTCGTATCGCTGGTCGCAGATCCTCGAGGTCGGCGACATCGCTCAGAACACGGTGGTGTGCACGGCTCGTCCCGGGTCGGATGATCCGCAGTCCGCGTGGACGCCCGCTCCGATCGAGGAGGTCGTCGCGGCCATCCGCGCGCAGCGCAGTGAGGTCGTCTTCGCCCCGCACGTGGAGACGGCAGCGGGGATCCTCCTCCCGGACTCCTACGTGCGCGCCCTCGCCGATGCCGTGCACGAGGTGGGCGGACTGCTCGTGCTGGACTCGATCGCCTCGGGCGCGCTCTGGGTGGACATGGAGTCCCTCGGCGTGGACGTCCTGCTGAGCGCGCCGCAGAAGGGGTGGAGCGGATCGCCCGGCGCCGGCTACGTCATGCTCGGCGCCGCGGGCCGCGAGGCCGTCACCGCACGCACCTCGTCGAGCTTCGCCATGGACCTGGCGAAGTGGCTGTGGATCTCGGAGGAGTATGTGGCGGGCCGGGCTCCCTATCACGCCACCATGCCGACCGACACGCTCGCGCACAACGCCCTGCTGATGACCCAGACCCGCGAGCGGGGCTTCGAGGCGCTGCGGGCCGCGCAAGGGGACCTCGGAACGCGCGTGCGCACCCTGCTGGCCGAGCGCGGTCTGCCCTCGGTGGCGGCGGCTGGATTCGCCTCGCCGAGCGTCGCGGTCGTGCACACCACGGATCCGGGTCTGCGCACGGGAGCGCTGTTCCGCGAGCAGGGGCTGCAGATCGCGGCCGGGGTGCCGCTGCACTGCGGAGAGCCGGAATCGTTCTCGACGTTCCGGATCGGGCTGTTCGGCCTGGACAAGCTCGCGGATGCGGACGGCACGGTCGAGCGTCTGGCGGGCGCCCTGGACCGCATCGGACTCCGATGAACGACGGACCGGCGATCGGGCGCGGTGCGCAGCGATGCCCTTGTGGCAGCGGCGACGTCTTCGACGCCTGCTGCGGACCGATCCTGACGGGCCGCGCCGCCGCCACCGCGGAGCGCCTCATGCGCTCGCGGTACACGGCCTTCGCGATCGGCGACGCCGCGCATCTGCTGCGCTCCTGGCATCCGTCCACGCGGCCGGCGCGGCTGGATCTCGACTCCGAGGTGCGCTGGCTGCGCCTCGACATCCTCGCGAAGTCCGCGGGCGGCCCCTTCGACGCCCAGGGCGTGGTGGAGTTCGCGGCGATCCACCGCGACGCGAACGGCCGCGGGGTGCTGCGCGAGCGCAGCCGGTTCGTGCGCGAGGGCGGGCACTGGTTCTACGTCGACGGCGACGTGTCCTGACGCTGTGCGCATGCACGGGCGGGCACCCGTCTGGCGTAGGTTAGGGGCGTGAAAGCCAACCCCGCGCACCAGCTCGTGCTCCTCGACATCGCCGACATCGACCGCCGCATCGTGCAGGCCGACCACGCGCGCACGCACCCGGTGCAGGGCAAGCGGATCAACGAGCTCTCGGCGCAGCGCCAGGGCCAGCTCCGCGAGCTGACCGCGCTGTCCGGCGCGCGGGACGACGTCCAGGCCGAGCTGAATCGGCTGGAGTCGGACGTGGCCCTCGCCGCGCAGCGCCGCGACCGGGACGCGGAGCGTCTCGCCGCCACCCAGAACCCCAGGGACGCCGTCGCCCTCGAGCAGGAGATCGCGAGCCTCGGCCGACGGATCAGCGACCTCGAGGACGCCGAGCTCGAGATCATGGGCCGGCTGGAGTGCGCGGAGGCCGCCGTCTCCGCGCAGCAGGCGCTGATCGACGAGACCGTGGCCGAGGGCACGCGCCTGACGGCCGAGGCCAAGGCGCTCATCGCCGCGGCGACCACGGAGGGGGAGCAGCTGGCCCGCGACCGCGTCGCCCTGGTCGACTCCGTCTCCCCGTCGCTCATGGCCGAGTATCAGCGTCGCGCGGGCCGCACCGCCGGCGCCGCACTGCTGCGCCGCGCCACATGCGAAGGGTGCCGCATGGTGCTCTCCGGCACCGACCTGAACCTCATCCGGCAGGCCGCGGACGACGACGTGGTCTCGTGCCCCGAATGCGGATGCATCCTGGTGCGCACCGAGGAGTCGGGTCTGAAGAGCTCCGCGGCCACGGCGGATTGAGACCGGTTCGACCGGATCCGTCCCTTCCCCGGGTCGAACCGGGGAAGGGACGCCCGCTGTCAGAACTCCTCGTGCGTGGCCGGATCCGCGCCCCAGAGGCGTCCGTCCGGATCGCCGAGCGCGGTGATCGCGGCGACCTCGGCGTCGCTCAAGCGGACCTGGGCGGCCGCGAGGTTCAGCGCCTGGTGCTCGGCCGAGGCGGCCTTCGGGATCGCCACCACGCCGCGCGCGGCGTGCCAGGCCAGTACGGCCTGGGCGGGCGTGAGGCCGTGGGCGTCGGCGACCGCGGTGATCGCCGGCTCGTCCAGCACGTCGCCGGCCTTGCCGAGCGGGCTCCAGGCCTCCGTGATGATCCCGTGCGCGCGGTGATAGTCCAGCGCCTCCTGCTGCGGGAAGCGCGGGTGCAGCTCGATCTGATTGACGACGGGGCGCACGCCGGTGGCGTCCTCGATGCGCTCCAGGTGCTCGGGCAGGAAGTTCGACACGCCGATCTGCCGGACCAGACCCCGCTCGCGCGCCTCGATCAGGGCCGTCCAGGCCTCGACATACGAGTCTACGCGCGGCAGCGGCCAGTGGATGAGGAACAGGTCGATCGCGTCGACCGCGAGACGGAAACGACTCTCCTCGATCGAGACGAGCGCCCGGTGGCGGGGGTGGTGACGCCCCGCCAGTTTCGAGGTGACGATGAGCTCGGCGCGGTCGACGGCGGCACCCGAGACACCCCAGCCGACTGCACCCTCGTTCTCGTAGTTGAACGCGGAGTCGATGAGGCGATAGCCGGTCTCGATGCCGCTGCGGACCGCGTCGGCACCGGCCTCGCCGCGGAAGTCGTAGGTGCCGAGGCCCTGCACGGGCAGCGCGAAGCCGTTGTGGGCGATGAAGGGGGAAGCGTCGGACATGGGGGCTCCTCTCTGATGGCTCCACGCTAACCGCCGCCGGTGCGGATTGCGCGGGCGGCGATACATGCCGACACACCCGCGGATCCGGCCCGAGGCGTCGCGGGTGGCCTCGCGCCGCGCCTCCGAGGGCGTAGATTCGAATGCATGATCGAATCGACCGCTCCGCACGAGGTCGTGCTGGGGCGATCGGCCCGGCCCGGCACCTGGACCCTGGTGCTGCTCGACGCGCGCGGCGCGGAGCAGGACAGGCGCGAGGTCGCGGCCGTCGCGCTGAACGCCGCGGTCGCGGACCTCGAGCACGAGGCCCGTCCGCGCTGGATCGTGCGGCACCTCCGCGACGTGTATCCGCCGCTCCTGCACGCCGGGATCAGGATCCGCCGGGCGCACGATCTGCTGCTGTGCCATGCGATCCTGCGAGACACGGCGACGCTCGCGGATCCGATCCCGGCATCACCGCGCTGGGCCAGGGCGGATCCGCTGGCGACGACGATCCAGACGCCCGCCCTGTTCGACCTGCACGAGATGGCGCCGCGCGAACCCGCCGACCCGTCTGCGGAGATCGACGAGCTGCTGGCCGAGCACGAGCGCCAGCGCGTCGCCCTGCGGCGCGCGCCGGACGGCCGCCTCGCGCTGCTGTGCGCGGCCGAGTCGACCGGCGCCCTCGTCGCCGAGGAGATGACGGCGGCGGGACTGCCGTGGAGCACCGCGGTGCATGAGCGGCTGCTCGCGGACGCGCTCGGACCGCGACCGGCGCCGGGCGCGCGGCCGGCCCGCATGGCCGAGCTCGCCGCCGAGATCGCGCTGCGGCTCGAGGACGCCACGGTCAACCCGGACAGCCCGCCCCGGCTGCTGAAGGCGCTGCGGCGCGCCGGGATCCTGGTCGACTCCACCTCCCGCTGGGAGCTCGGCGAGATCGAGCATCCCGTGGTCGAGCCGCTCCTGGCGTACAAGAAGCTCGCCCGGCTGCACGCGGCCAACGGCTGGGCGTGGCTCGCCGAGTGGGTGCGGGACGAGCGCTTCCGCCCGGTCTACCTCACCGGCGGCGTGGTCACCGGGCGCTGGGCGTCGAGCGGCGGGGGTGCGCTGCAGATCCCGCGGAGTCTGCGACCGGCGGTCCGCGCGGACGACGGCTGGACGCTGGTGTGCGCCGATGTGGCGCAGCTGGAGCCGCGGGTGCTCGCAGCGATGTCGAAGGACCGCGCGATGGCCGCCGCGGCCCGTGGCTCCGACCTGTACGAAGGCGTCGTCCGCTCCGGTGCGGTGCAGACCCGGCAGGAGGCGAAGTACGCCGTGCTGGGGGCGATGTACGGCGCGACGACCGGCCCCAGCGGGCAGCTCGGCCCGCGGCTGCGCAGCGTGTTCCCCCGTGCGATGGCGCTCGTCGACGCTGCGGCGAAGACGGGGGAGGACGGAGGGGTGGTCTCGACGCTGCTCGGACGCAGCTCGCCGCGGCCCGATGCGACCTGGACGGCCGCGCAGTCCCGTGCGAGCGACCCCGACGCGGACGGCGCGGACGAGCGGGTGGCGCGGAGCAGGGCCAGGGACCGCGGCCGCTTCACGCGCAACTTCGTGGTGCAGGGCACTGCCGCCGAGTGGTCGCTGCTGTGGCTCGCGGAGATCCGGCATCGCCTGAGCGCGCTGCCCGAGGCGGCGCGACCCGCCGTCGGGTCCGGACCGGTGTTCAGCCGCCGCCCGCATCTGGCGTTCTTCCTGCATGACGAGGTGATCGTGCACGTCCCCGAGGCGCAGGCCCAGGACGCTGCGCGCGCCGTGCAGGATGCGGCCGACGCGGCGACACGCCGGCTCTTCCCGGGGTTCGAGATCGACATCCCTCTTGAGCTGAGGATCGCGCAGGACGCGGGCAAGGACTCCTGACGCACGAGGACCAGCGCGCGAGGACAGCGGGCGAGGCCTCGTAGACTGGATCCCGAACGGGTCGGCTGGACGGTCGCGTGGCGGGAGACCGCACCGAGGAACGTCCGGGCTCCACAGGGCAGGGCGGTGGGTAACACCCACCCGGAGCAATCCGCGAGACAGTGCCACAGAGAGAAGACCGCCGTCGGGCCGCGAGGCCCGGGGGTAAGGGTGAAAGGGTGGTGTAAGAGACCACCGGGGGCCGTGGTGACGCGGCCCGCCAGGCAAACCTCGCCCGGAGCAAGGCCAGACAGGGGATGACGACGCGGCTCGCCGAGTCCCCGGGTAGGCCGCTGGAGCGGCGCGGCAACGCGTCGCCGAGAGAGATGACCGTCGAAGGGACACCCCGAGAGGGGCCCCGGCACAGAACCCGGCGTACAGGCCGGCCCGTTCCCATCCTGTGACGAAGGCCCGGATCCGCCGCAGAGCGGATCCGGGCCTTTCACGGTGTCCGAGCCCGTCGAAAGGCCCGGGAGGTCAGTCGGCCGAGAGCGAGGCCGCTCCGATGATGCCGGAGTTGTTGCGGTGGATGGCCGGGACGATCGGGGTCTTGAGCTCGAGGAGCGGGAGGAAATCGTCGGCGTTCTTGGACACGCCGCCGCCGACCACGAACAGGTCGGGGCTGAACAGGAATTCGACGTGCGAGTAGAAGGCCTGCAGGCGCTCGGCCCACTCGGTCCAGCTGAGTCCTTCGCGCTCCCGGGCCGACGTCGCCGCCCACCGCTCGACCGAGTCGTAGCCGTGGAAGTTGAGGTGTCCCAGCTCGGTGTTCGGGACGAGCACGCCGTCGTACAGGAAGGCGGATCCGATACCGGTGCCGAGCGTGGTCAAGACCGTGAGCCCGATCACGTCGCGGGCGGCGCCGTGGCGCGCCTCCGCGACGCCCGCGGCATCCGCGTCGTTGACGAAGACGATGTTGCGGTTCAGGCCGTCGCGGAAGAAGCGCTCCGCCTCGAAATCGACCCATTTCTTCGACACGTTCGCGGCGGACAGCGTCCTGCCCCGCTTCACGATCGCCGGGAACGCGACACCCAGCGGCAGGTTCGACTCGTGCACGTCCAGCTTGTGCAGCACCGTCTGCACCGCGGCCAGCACGTCCTTGGGAGACGCTCCCTCCGGCGTGGGGACGCGTACCCGGTCGGAGTCCAGGGTTCCATGCTCGAGGTCGACGACACCCGCCTTGATGCCGGTTCCGCCGATGTCCACACCGATCGCTTGTGCCATGCGGAACAGCTTAGCGAGAGCGGGGCGCGCCAGTAGGATCGTGACAACGCACAGGAGGAGCAGCGATGAGCGACGCGCACCACGACGACGGCTACGACGGCCAGGGCTTCGGCGAGGAGAAGTACTGGTTCAACAGCAAGACGGGGCAGGTCGAGCACGGCCTGCTGTCGTCGTCCCTCGACCGGATCGGCCCGTTCGACACCGCGGAGGAGGCGGCCAGGGCGCCGCAGGTGCTCAAGGAGCGCGCCAGGGCGTGGGCGGACGAGGACGCGGCCGAGGACAGCTGGGGCGCGGACGGCGCGCGATGAGCGGGATGGACAAGCAGCGGGACTTCGTGTTGCGCACCATCGAGGAGCGCGGGGTCAAGTTCATCCGGCTCTGGTTCACCGACGTGATCGGCACCCTGAAGTCGGTCGCGATCGCCCCGGCCGAGGTGGAGGGCGCGTTCGCGGAGGGCATCGGCTTCGACGGCTCGGCGATCGAGGGGCTCACACGCACCTTCGAATCGGACCTTCTGGCGCAGCCGGATCCGACGACGTTCCAGATCCTGCCCTGGCGCGGCGAGATCGACCCGACCGCCCGGATGTTCTGCGATCTCACCACCCCGGACGGGCGTCCGGCCGTCGCCGACCCCCGGCACGTGCTCAAGCGCACCCTCGCCAAGGCGGCCGATGCGGGCTTCACGTTCTACACCCACCCGGAGATCGAGTTCTACCTGCTGAAGTCGTCCCAGTTCGGCCCCGAAGGGCCCGTGCCGGTGGACTCGGCCGGCTACTTCGACAACGTGCCCGGCGGGACGGCGCACGACTTCCGCCGCCGCTCGGTGCGGATGCTCGAGGACCTCGGCATCTCGGTGGAGTTCAGCCACCATGAGGGCGGCCCCGGCCAGAACGAGATCGATCTGCGCTATGCGGACGCGCTCACCACGGCCGACAACATCATGACCTTCCGCACCGTGGTGAAGGAGGTGGCGATCGAGCAGGGCGTGTACGCCACGTTCATGCCGAAGCCGCTGAGCAACCATCCGGGAAGCGGGATGCACACGCACATGTCGCTCTTCGAGGGCGACCTGAACGCGTTCTACGAGGAGGGCGCGAAGTACCAGCTCTCCCGCACCGGACACCAGTTCATCGCCGGGCTCCTGCGGCATGCCAACGAGATCGCCGCCGTGACGAACCAGTTCGTGAACTCGTACAAGCGGCTCTGGGGCGGGGACGAGGCGCCGAGCTTCGTCACCTGGGGCCACGCCAACCGGTCCGCGCTGATCCGCGTGCCCATGTACAAGCCGAACAAGGGGCAGTCCACCCGCATCGAGTACCGCGCGCTCGACTCCGCGACGAACCCGTACCTCGCCTATGCGCTCATGCTCGCGGCCGGGCTCAGGGGCATCGAAGAGGGGTACGAGCTGCCGCCCGAGGCCGAGGACAACGTGTGGTCGCTGAGCGATGCCGAGCGCCGCGCGCTCGGCTACGCGCCGCTGCCCGCCAGCCTCGACCACGCACTCGAGTACATGGAGGAGTCGGAGCTGGTGGCGGAGACCCTCGGCGAGCAGGTCTTCAACTACGTGCTGCTTAACAAGCGCAAGGAGTGGGAGCAGTACCGCGGGCAGGTCACGCCGTTCGAGCTCAAGAGTAATCTCGAGCTGCTCTGATCGGGGCGCGGCGTGCCCCGGTTCGACGACTCGCTCTCGCTGTCCGCGCTCGCCCGGCTCGGCTTCGTCGGTCTGTCCGCCGCATCGACCGGTCTGCGTGAGCTCGCCGGGCTCACAGGGGTCGCCCCCGGCGTCCTCATCGAGCCGCTGCGCAGCGCCGACCCGGATGAGGCGCTGGCAGGACTGATCCGCGTCGCGCGCCGGGATCCGTCCGCGGTGACGGCCGTGCTCGCCGACGGCGCGGCACGGAGACGCGCCTGGGCGGTGTTCGGCGCGTCGCCGGGGCTGGGCCGGTTCTTCGAGCGCCGTCCCGAGGAGCTCGCGCTGCTCCGGGACGAGCCCGCGACGTTGCCGACCGCGCGACAGCTGCGCGAGACCCTGCTGGAGGCGGTCGGCGCCCGGGACGGCTTCGCGGCCACCGGCGACGCCGCGACACGGATCCGGCTCCGCGTCGCGTACCGGCGGGCGGTCGCGGGCATCGCCGCACGGGACCTGGCTTCCGAGGACCCGGTCGGGGCGGTCGATCCGATCTCCGCCGCCCTTGCGGACGCCGCATCGGCGGCGCTCGAGGCGGCGCTCGCCGTGGCCCGCACGGCGATCGGCGGCGATTCGGCCGATACGCGCCGGGAGGTCGCCGCCACCCGGCTCGCGATCATCGGGATGGGCAAGACCGGGGCGCGTGAGCTGAACTACGTCAGCGACGTGGACGTCATCTTCGTCGCGGGGACTGCGGACGAGGAGCGGCTGTCCGAGCCACGGGCGATCGACATCGCGACCCGCCTCGCGCGCGAGACCATGCAGGCCCTCGCCGGCATCGAGGCGGAGCCGCCGCTCTGGGAGGTCGATGCGGCGCTGCGCCCCGAGGGCAAGCAGGGCGCACTCGTGCGCTCGCTGGGCTCGCACATCGCCTATTACGACCGGTGGGCCAAGAGCTGGGAGTTCCAGGCGCTGCTGAAGGCGCGGGCGATCGCCGGCGATCCGGAGCTCGGCCGCGCGTACGTCGAGGCCGTTCAGCCCAAGGTGTGGTCGAGTGCCGCCCGAGAGGACTTCGTCGGCAGCGTGCAGCGCATGCGTGAGCGCGTCACCGAGCACATCGCCCCCGAGGACGTGCCGTACCAGCTCAAGCTCGGGCCGGGAGGGCTGCGCGACATCGAGTTCACCGTGCAGCTGCTGCAGCTCGTGCACGGACTCACGGATCCGCATATCCGCACCCGCGGGACGCTCGAGTCCCTGGACGCCCTCGTCGCCGGCGGCTACATCGGCCGCGTCGAGGCGGGCCTGTTCGCGCAGGACTACCGGGTGCTGCGGCTCATCGAGCACCGCCTGCAGCTGCGCGAGCTGCACCGCACCCACCTCGTGCCGCGTGACGAGGAGGCGTTGCGCGTGCTGGGCCGCGCCACCGGCCTCGCCGAGACGGCGGAGGGGATCCTCAAGGTCTGGGAGGATGTGCGGCGCGAAGTGCGCGACCTGCACACCCGGCTGTTCTACCGGCCGTTGCTGAGCGCCGTCGCCTCGTTGCCGGAGGAGGAGCGCACCCTCTCCACCGGCCAGGCGCACGACCGCCTGGCCGCGATCGGCTTCCGCGATCCCGCGGGCGCGCTCCGCCACATCGGCGCCCTGACCACCGGCCTCAGCCGCAAGGCGACGATCCAGAAGCATCTCATGCCGATCATGGTGCGGTGGTTCGCCGACGGCGCGGATCCGGACTACGGTCTGGTCGCGTTCCGGCGCATCAGCGAGCGCCTCGGCGACACTCCGTGGTTCCTGCGCATGCTGCGCGACTCGTCGGGCGCCGCGGAGCGGCTCACCCGCGTGCTGTCCTCGTCGAGATACATCGGCGAGCTGATGGAGTGGATCCCCGAGTCGGTCGCGTGGCTGGAGAGCACCGAGCAGCTGCACCCGCGGCCCTGGCAGGCGCTCGACGAGGAGGCCAGGGCGATCCAGACCCGCCATGACACGATCCTCGACGCCATGCGCTCGGTGCGGGCGCTGCGGCGGCGGGAGCTGCTGCGCACCGCGATGGGCGCCGTGCTGGACGTGCTCACGATCGACGACGTGGCGAAGGCGCTCACCGGGATCGCCGACGCCACGATCCAGGCGGCGCTGCGGGCCGTGCGCCGCGACGTCGTGCCGATGGAGGACGACGCGCTCGACTTCTCCGTGATCGGGATGGGGCGCTTCGGCGGCGCCGAGCTCGGATTCGGATCCGACGCGGACGTGCTCTTCGTGTACGACCCGAACGGCGTGGAGCCGCAGCGTGCGCAGCAGCTGGCCGCGCGCATCGTGGCCGGGCTCCGCGAGCATCTCACCGATCACCGGTTGCCGCTCGACCTGGATGCGGATCTGCGTCCGGAGGGCCGCAACGGTCCGCTGGTGCGCACGCTCGACGCGTACGCGGCGTACTACCGGCGCTGGTCGCTGTCATGGGAGGCACAGGCACTCCTGCGCGCCAGGGGCGTCGCGGGCAGCCACAAGCTCATCGAGCGGTTCCTGGAACTCGCCGACGGCGTGCGATACCCGCAGACACTGGATCTGTCGTCGCTGAGGGAGATCAAGCGCATCAAGGCGCGCGTCGAGGGGGAGCGTCTGCCGCAGGGCGTGGATCCGCGCCGGCACCTCAAACTCGGTCCCGGCACGCTCAGCGACGTGGAGTGGCTGATCCAGATCCTCCAGCTGCAGCACGCGCACGCGGTGCCGGCGCTGCGGACGACATCCACGCTCGCAGCGCTCGACGTCGCCGTCGCGTCGGGCTTCGTGTCGGAGGCGTCGGGGGAGCGGCTGCGGGAGGCGTGGCGGCTGTCCAGCCGGCTGCGCTCGGCGATGACGCTGCTCACCGGGCAGACCAGGGACGTGCTGCCCGCCGACCCTCGCGAGCTCGACGGTGTGGGCCGGATCCTCGGTTACCCGGATCGATCGGCCGGCGCGGTGGAGGAGGAGTATCTGCGCGTCACGCGCCGCGCCCGCAAGGTCTTCGAGAACCTCTTCTACGGCTGACCGCGCGCGTGCGTCGCGATCGGGACGGTGAACGGGCAGGCTGTCGTCATGACGATCATCGGAGTGGTGCGCAATCCTGTGAAGCTCGAGTCGGAGGAGGAGGTGCGCGCGGCGGTGCGGGAGAGCCTGCCCGATGCGGAGGTCCGCTTCTTCGACACCACGGAGGAGGACCCGGGCCGGGCGATGGCGCGGGAGGCCCTCGACGCTGGATGCGAGTTCGTCTTCGCGGCCGGGGGAGACGGCACCGTGCGGGCGGTGGCGGAGGTGCTCGCGGGCACCGGCACGGCGCTGGGCATACTTCCGCACGGCACCGGCAACCTGCTCGCCCGCAACCTCGGCGTGCCGCTGGGCGGGACGGCGTCGGCCGTCGCGCACGCCCTGGCCGCCGAGCCTCGGCGCATCGACGTGGGCACCATCGAGGTGACCGAGGGCGACGCCGCGGGGGAGCACGTCTTCGTCGTGATGGCGGGTCTGGGGCTGGACGCACGCATGCTCGAGGAGACGGACGACGAGCTCAAGGCGAAGGCGGGCTGGCTCGCCTACGTGAAGGCGCTCGGGGCGGCCGCCGCGGGCACCGAGCTCGTGCCGGTCGAAGTGCGCCTCGACGACGATCCTGCGGACCGTGCGCGGATCCACACGCTGATGATCGGCAACTGCGGCATGATCCAGGGCGGGATCACCCTGCTGCCGGATGCCGTGCCCGATGACGGGCAGCTGGATCTCCTGCTGGTCAGTGCCGACGGCGTCGCGGATTGGTTCGAGACCGTGCGCACGGTGGTGTGGGACAACGGCCTGCGCCGCCTGTTCGGCGGCGAGACGATCAGCACGGATGTGGTGCGCCACGCCTCAGCGCGGTCGATCCGGGTCGAGCTGAGCCGCCCGCAGCCGTTCCAGATCGACGGCGAGGAGCGGGGAGAGGTGCGTGTGTTCTCGGCGGGGATCCGCCCCGGCGCGCTCCTCGTCCGCGCCTGAGCCGCCCGAGTGGCGGGATGGCGGAGTCCCGGGGCCCGCGTGGATCCCGGCCGGCGCTCAGGCGCTGCGGGGGATCGTCCGGCGCGGAGACGCGCCGCATCCCCGGGAGACGGCGAACGCCCCCGGCCGCAGGGCCGAGGGCGTTCGCCGGATGTGGGATCGGGGGGATCAGACGCCGTAGTACAGCTCGTACTCGTAGGGGTGCGGACGCTGCGCCATCGGCAGGATCTCCTTCTCGTACTTGTAGTCGATCCAGGTCTGGATGAGCTCTTCGGTGAACACGCCGCCCTCGAGGAGGAAGTCGTGGTCGGCGCGGAGGGCCTCCAGGGAGTCCAGCAGGGAGTTCGGCACCTGCGGGATGCCCTTGGCCTCCTCCGGCGGGAGCTCGTAGAGGTCCTTGTCGACCGGCTCGTGCGGCTCGATGCGGTTCTTGATGCCGTCCAGGCCGGCCATCAGCTGCGCGGCGAAGGCGAGGTAGGGGTTTCCGGAGGCGTCGGGGGCGCGGAACTCGATGCGCTTGGCCTTCGGGTTGGAACCCGTGATCGGGATGCGGATCGCCGCGGAGCGGTTGCCGGCCGAGTACACCAGGTTGACCGGCGCCTCGAAGCCCTTGACCAGGCGGTGGTAGCTGTTCAGCGTGGGGTTGGTGAACGCGAGCACGGCCGGAGCGTGCTTGAGGATGCCGCCGATGTACCAGCGTGCGATGTCGCTGAGGCCGCCGTAGCCCTGCTCGTCGTAGAACAGCGGCTTGCCGTCGTTCCACAGCGACTGGTGGGTGTGCATGCCGGATCCGTTGTCGCCGAACAGCGGCTTGGGCATGAACGTGGCCGTCTTGCCCCAGAGCTCCGCAGTGTTCTTGACGATGTACTTGAACTTCAGGATGTCGTCCGCCGCGTGCACCATGGTGTCGAAGCGGTAGTTGATCTCCTGCTGACCGGCGGTGCCGACCTCGTGGTGCGAGCGCTCCAGGATGAGCCCCGACTCGATGAGCTTGAGAGTGATGTCGTCGCGCAGGTCAGCGGTCTTGTCCACCGGGGAGACCGGGAAGTAGCCGCCCTTGTACGGCGTCTTGTTGGCGAGGTTGCCGCCCTCCTCCTCACGGCCGGTGTTCCACGCGGCCTCCTCGGAGTCGACCTTGTAGAAGCTCTCGCCCGCGGTGACCGAGTAGCGGACGTCGTCGAAGATGTAGAACTCGGCCTCGGGGGCGAAGAAGGCCGTGTCGGCGATGCCGGTCGAGGCGAGGTACTTCTCGGCGTTCTTCGCGACCTGGCGCGGGTCCTTCGGGTAGATCTCGCCGGTGCGGGGGTTGTAGATGTCGAACACCATGACCAGCGTGCTCGCCTCGCGGAAGGGGTCCACGTACGCCGTGGTCACGTCCGGGATGAGCTGCATGTCGGACTCGTGGATCGACGCGAAGCCGCGGATGGACGAGCCGTCGAAGAGCTGACCGTTGACGAAGAAGTCCTCATCGACCGTCGACGCCGGGATGTTGAAGTGCTGCTGCACACCGGGCAGATCGGTGAAGCGGATGTCGAGGAACTTGACGTCGTTGTCGCGGATGTACGCGAGCAACTCGGCGGGGGTGGTGAACATGCATCAACTCCTGGAGGAACGGGTGCGGTCGAGCGACCTGCAAGCAGGTTACGAGTGGGGGATGACGCGGTCGTGTCTGGAATGTTTCCGGCATGTTACGGGTCGGCTCTGAGCGCGCCCGGTCCGGGATGGAGCGGAGCGGCGTCTCGCCTAGGCTGGAGGGATGTCTGACACCGCGCAGAGCTACCCCGGAGAACGTCTCGGCCTCCCGAAGACCGGCCCGGGCAGCGTCGGGCGGATCGGGCGCCGGATCGCCGCGCTCGTCATCGACTACGCCGCGGCGACCATCATCGCGAGCGCCTTCCTCGGCTTCCGGCAGTTCGATCTGCCCGAGGAGGCCGGGATCACCCAGTTCGCGCCGATGATCGTGTTCGCGGCGCTGCAGATCCTGTTCATCCCGACGATCGGCGGAAGCCCGGGGCACCGCATCGTGGGCATGCGCCTGGTCATGCGGAACGGCGCCTGGGTGGGCCTGTGGCGCCCGATCGTGCGCACCCTGCTGCTCGTCCTCGTGATCCCCGCCGTGGTCTTCGACGCCGATCAGCGCGGGCTCCACGACAAGGCCGCCGGGACGGTGCTCATCCGCGCCTGATCGCCCTCTCGGCAGGGGCCGGGTCCGCCGGTCGCCGCGCGGGCCGGGATCTGCGAGGATGCCGTCATGTCTGCGGTGATCGTGCGAGCCATGACCGGCGCCGAATGCGATGCGTGGCTGGACGACCTGGCGCGGGAGTATGCGCAGGAGCAGATCTACGCCGGACGCTGGGCTGCGGAGGGCGCCCTCGAGCGTGCCAGGGCGGAGAACGCCGAGCTGCTGCCCGACGGCGCGGCCACCGATCGCATGCTCGTGCTGCGCGGTCTCGACGGGGCCGGAGCGCCGATCGGCCGTGCCTGGGTCGCGCTGGATCATCCGCGTGGCGCGCCCGGGGTGGCGTTCCTCTACGACATCGAGGTGCTCGCCGAACGCCGGGGCGAAGGCCTCGGCCGGGCGCTGCTGGAGGCGGTCGAGGCGGAGACGCGACGGCACGGCGCCGAAGCGCTGGAGCTGAACGTCTTCGGCGGCAACCGCATCGCGATCGCCCTGTACGAGTCCTCCGGCTACCAGGTGGTCACGCAGCAGATGCGCAAGGCCCTGTAGGCGCTCAGGCAGCCGTGTGGCCGCGGTTGAGGCGCCGGAACGTCTTGGGGGCCTTGCCGCCCAGGAACGAGCGCGCAGGATCGATCGTGAAGCCCTGCCGCAGCGCTTCGCGGCCGATCAGCATCCGGAAGCCCATCTCGCTCCGGTTGCTGAGCGTGACTTCGGCGGTGACGCGGTGGCCGACGAGCACCAGGTCCAGCAGCACCACCAACCGGCTCTGGGCGTGCCCCGACGAGGAGCGCACGTCGCGGCGATCGAACACGGGCAGCTCCACCGGCACCAGCTCCGGCGCGCCCTGCCACGGGCGCACGTCGAAGCGCACCCAGGGCACGCCGTCGCGCTCGAACTCGCGGATGTGCTGCGCGTGCAACGAGGAACTGCGCGCCCCGGTGTCGATCTTGGCCTTGATCCAGGGGATCCCGACGTCGGGGAGGGACACCCACTCCCGCCACCCGATGAGGGTGCTTGAATGAGTAGGTCGTCGATCCACAACTCACATCCTGGCAGGAAATCACCGTGAAGCTCGCCGTGCTCTCGCGCGCCCCGCAGTCGTACTCCACTCAGCGCCTCCGTGCCGCGGCGACGCAGCGCGGCCATCAGATCAAGGTGCTGAACACCCTGCGGTTCGCGATCGACCTCACCGCGGACGAGCCGGATCTGCATTTCCGCGGACGGCGTCTGAGCGACTACGACGCGATCCTCCCGCGGATCGGCAACTCGATCACCTACTTCGGCACGGCCGTGGTGCGTCAGTTCGAGCAGATGGACGTGTACACGCCGAACACCGCCAACGGCATCTCCAGCGCGCGCGACAAGCTCCGCGCGAACCAGATCCTGTCCCGGCACAACATCGCCATGCCGCCCACCGCGTTCGTGCGCAACCGCGCAGACGTGCGGCCGGCGATCGAACGGGTCGGCGGGGCGCCCGTCGTCATCAAGCTGCTGGAGGGCACGCAGGGCATCGGGGTGATCCTCGCCCCACAGGTGAAGGTCGCCGAGGCGATCATCGAGACCCTGCACTCCACCAAGCAGAACGTCCTGATCCAGAAGTTCGTCGCGGAGAGCCGGGGCCGGGACATCCGCGCCCTCGTCGTCGGCGACCGGGTCGTGGCGGCCATGCGCCGGGTCGCGAACGGCGACGAGTTCCGCTCCAACGTGCACCGAGGCGGCACCGTCGAGGCCGTGCAGCTCGACCCGGTGTACGAGCAGACCGCGGTGCGGGCCGCGCAGATCATGGGCCTGCGCGTCGCGGGCGTGGACATGCTCGAGGGCGAGGACGGCCCGCTGGTCATGGAGGTGAACTCCTCGCCGGGGCTGCAGGGCATCGAGACGGCGACCGGGCTGGACGTCGCCGGTGCGATCATCGACTACATCGCGAACCAGGTGAACTTCCCCGAGATCGACGTGCGCCAGCGCCTCAGCGTCTCCACCGGCTACGGCGTGGCCGAGCTCGTGATCCACGCCGGTGCGGAGCAGGTCGGCAAGCAGCTCGGCGAGCTGGGGCTGTGGGATCGCGACATCACGGTGCTCACCCTGCACCGCGGCGTCACGGTGATCCCGAATCCGCGCAAGCACGTGGTGCTCGAGGACGAGGACCGGCTGCTGTGCTTCGGCAAGCTCGACGAGATGCGCTCGATGATCCCGGAGCGCCGTCGGCGCCGCGCCAAGGTGCGCAAGCTGCCGAAGGAGCCGCTGCCCGACACGACCTCCTGAGCGTCCCCGTCGCGATCACGACGAAGCGCCCGGACCCTGGAAGGGCCGGGCGCTTCGTCATGCTCCGAGCTCAGCGCGGGCGCGGGGCGCGCGTCTTGAGCGGGTCGATGCCCTTCGGGATCGGCAGCGAGGCGACGGACTGGGAGACGGACTCCATCCGCTTGATCACCGCGGCCATGGTCGCCGTGTCGATGGCCTTCGGCAGCTTCTTGATGGTCTTCGCGAGCTTGTCGATCGTCACGTCGTCCTCACCGTGCCCGACATAGAACACGTTGACGGGAACCCCCTGCGCGACGCGCATCGCCTTGGTCTTCTCGTCTTTGACGAGACGGGTCAGGCGACCGCGGGCGCCTTCCGCGACCACGACGATGCCGCCGCGGCCGATCGCGCGATAGACGGCGTCCTGCGACTTCGGGTTCACGCCGACCGGGATCTCGGATCCCTGCCAGCTGCGGCCGAGCGAGGTGCTGATGACGTGGCCCGCGGCTCCGGGCATGCCGTCGATCTTGCGGTACATGGCCGTCGTCGACAGCCGCGTCATCAGGAACATGGCGCCCAGCACGCCCAGCAGCAGACCGGTGATGCCCCAGAGCACGAGGCTCCAGATCTGGAAACCAGGGAGCAGGTAGCCGACGATCAGTCCGATGAGGACGCCGGCGACCAGGAGCGCGATCTGCGCCCACGGCAGCCACGGGTAGATCTCCCGGGTGAAGCGGAAGAGCGAGCGCAGCTGCGAGAAGAAGCCGGGCTGCTTCTCCGTCGCGGAGGGACTTTTTGCCATGCCCTCCAGCCTACCGATTCCGCGAGCGCGTGACGGCGCGGGCGGCCACGCGCTGGGCGAACATGGTCGTCCCGCACATCGCCGGATGGCGACGGATTCTGCACGGATTGCGGCTCCGTGCCGCCGCAGGCGCTTCGATCCCGCTGGGATGGGACGATGACGCAACGCAGCAGGGGCTCCGCAGTGGCGGGGGCGCACCGCACCATCCGCACGCTCTCCGACGGCGAGGGCCCGTACACCGGCGAGCTGGTGACGCGACGGCACGGAGTCGCCGTCCGGGTGCGTGCCGAGGATCTGCAGGGGTGGCCGGGCTGGGCGTTCGCGGGTGCGGAGCACGTCGCGGCGCCGCTGGACGTGGCGCTGCGTCCGGACGGCCAGGACGTGCTCCTACCCTGGTGCGCGAGCACCGTGCTCGCCCACCTCGCTCAGAGTGCCGGCGAGGGGCCGTTGCCGCACGGCGAGGCGGTGACGCTCGCGGTGAGCGTGCTGCGCGGACTTCTCGAGCTCGACGGCGGGAGCGGGGGAGCGGACGACACGGACGCGGGGCAGCCTCCGGACGGTGCGCGTGGCCGGGGCGCCGTCGACCGCCGTGCGGCCGACGTGCCTGCGTGCGGCGCCTGGTGGCTCACCGACGACGCACGTCCGCTGTTCGCGATCGCTCCGGTCTCCGCCCCGGGCGGGGGCATCCCGACGGCGGAGAGCGCCGAGGTGCTGCGGGCCCTGGAGGGGCGGGTCGAGGACCGGGCGCTGCGCCGGGTGCTGAACCGCCTGATCGACGCGCTGGAAGAGCCCCGCAGGCTGAGGGCGGAGTCGGCGCGGTGGGAGCGCGAGCTGCTCGAGATCGCGGCCCCACGTCCCCTGCGCCTGTCGGCCGGCGACGCTCCGGACCCGGCGGCGGGCGCGGTGCTGCAGGGGCTGCCGGCGCTGCGGCGCGCCGACGGCCGGCCGCCGAGACGCAGGGACCTCCGGCGTGGCGCGGCGCCCGTCCGCCGTCGCGGGCGCGGGGTTCGAGCCGACCGGTCGGTCGTGGTGCGCCGGCGCGCAGGGATCGGCGCGCGGGGCCTCCTGGCACGTGCGGCCGACCGCGCGGGCAGGGGCATGGGGGACGGCGTCGCGCGACTCGCTGCGATGCGCGGCCGGCCGCGTGGTCGTGCCGACCCGCGCACGGCCGGGCGTGATGAGCGCCCCGCGGCGCGGCGGCGCTGGGCGGGACCCGCCACCGTCGCCGCCGCGGCGGCCGCGGTGATCGCGGTGGCGGGCGCCCTGTGGCCCGGGGAGCCCGGCACCGCCGACGCGGCGGACCACACCACGTCGGCGACCTCCTCGCCGATGCCGGGGCCGACGACGCCGGGGCCGACGACGCCGGTGGCGTCGGCGCAGGCCGCGACGGCCGGGGGATCGGGAACCCCGCGTGCGGAGGGCGATCGGGCCACGGACGGTCCGACGCTCCGCGCATCGGCGCCGCCGCGGCGCCCCGGTGCGTCCGGGCAGAAGGATCCGCGGGCGGCCGCCGAAGAGCTCATCGCCGCGGCGTCGAGCTGCCGGACCCTGGCGGAGTCGGCCTGCGCCGAGGTGTGGGACGGCGGCTCGCCTGCGGCGCGGATCCTGCGGGAGGGATCCGGGGCGCCGGTCCTCATCGAGGACTACGGCGACGTGGCCGCGATCCGGAACGGATCCGGTGACGGCGCGCAGATGGTCGTGATCATCCGCAGAGACGCCGAATGGCGGATCCGCGAGGTGTACGACATCGCGGATCCGCCATCCGAAGGGACCGGAGCCCCGTGACCGTGGTCAGGCGCCGAGCTGAGCGGCGAAGTCGGCCTCCTCCAGGCGCGCCTTCACCGACGACAGGAAGCGCGCCGCGTCTGCGCCGTCGATCGTGCGGTGGTCGTACGACAGTGCGAGGTAGACGTACGAGCGCACGGCGATCGCCTGCTGGCCGTCGACCGTGACCACGCCGGGGCGCTTCACGACGATGCCGGTGCCGAGGATCGCGGACTGCGGCAGGAACACGACCGGAGTGTCGAACAGCGCACCGCGCGAGCCCGTGTTGGTCAGCGTGAACGTGCCGCCGGCGAGCTCGTCGGGCTTCAGCTTGTTGTCACGCGTGCGGGCGGCGAGATCGGCGATCTCATGAGCGATCTGGGCGATGTTCTTCGACCCGGCGTCGCGCAGCACCGGCGTGAGCAGGCCGCGCTCGGTGTCCACGGCGATGGAGATGTTCTCCGATGCCGGATACACGATGTCGGTGCCGTCGACCGTGGAGTTCACGATCGGGAACTCCTGCAGCGCCTCCGCCGCGGCGAGGGCGAAGAACGGCAGGAACGACAGCTTGTCGCCGGTCTTCTGCTGGAACGAGCCCTTGACCTCGTCGCGGTACGCGGCGAGCTTCGTGACGTCGACCTCGACGACCGTGGTCAGCTGTGCGGTCTGCTGCATCGAGGCGACCGCGCGCTCGGCGAGCACCTTGCGCAGACGCGACATCGGCTGCGTGGTGCCGCGCAGCGGCGAGATCTCCCGCGCCTTCTTCGGAGCCGCGGCCGCGACGGGCGCGGCTGCAGCGGGCGCGGCGGAGGCGTTCAGCACGTCCTCCTTGCGGATCCGTCCGCCCACGCCGGTGCCCGTGACGGACGCCAGATCGACGCCCTTCTCGGCGGCGAGACGGCGCACGAGCGGCGTCACGTACAGCGAGTCGGATCCGGCATCGGCGGAAGGGGCGGCGGGAGCCTGCGCCGGAGCGGCAGCGGTGGGCGCCGGCGCTGCAGGCGCCGGGGCCTCCGCGACGGGCGCGGGCGCCGGGGCGGCGGGAGCCGGGGCCTCGGCGACAGGAGCCGGCACAGCGGCGGCAGGAGCCGCGGCCGGTGCGCCGCTGCCGATGCGGGCGAGCACCGCACCGACGGCGATCGTGTCGTCCTCAGCGGCCAGGATCTCCTGCAGCGTGCCCGCGACCGGGGAGGGGATCTCGGTGTCGACCTTGTCGGTGGAGATCTCCAGCAGCGGCTCGTCGACCGCGACCTCGTCGCCGACCTGCTTCAGCCAGCGGGTCACGGTGCCCTCGGTGACGCTCTCGCCGAGCTCGGGCAGCCGCACATCGGTGGCGTCCGCGGAGGCGGCGGGTGACGCGGCAGGGGCCGCGGGGGCGGGTTCGGCGGCGGGCGCAGGCGCTTCTGCGGCAGCGGCCGGGGCCTCAGCGGCGGGAGCGGCCTCGGCAGCAGGGGCGGCCGGAGCGGGGGTGCCGGAGCCGTCCCCGATGCGGGCGAGGATCGCACCGATCTCGACCGTGTCGTCCTCGGCGACGAGGATCTCCTCGATCACGCCGCTGACCGGCGAGGGGATCTCGGTGTCGACCTTGTCGGTCGAGATCTCGAGCAGGCCCTCGTCCGCCTGGATGGTGTCGCCGACCTGCTTGAGCCAACGGGTCACAGTGCCCTCGGTGACGCTCTCGCCGAGGGCGGGAAGGACCACAGGTGTGCTCATGACGGAGTCTCCTTAAGGAAGTTCGTGATGGTGTTCAGCTTAGTGGGCGACACGGGGGTGAGCCCCACTTTGATTTCCACGATGTGTAAAAACAGTTTCACATTGCGTGAAGTGGCTTGCCGGCGAGGGCGAGGAAGGCCTCGCCGAGCGCCTCGCTCTGCGTCGGGTGCGCATGGATGAGCGGAGCGATGTCCTCGGGGTGCGCCTCCCAGCTCACCGCGAGCTGCCCCTCGGTGATGAGCTCTCCGACGCGGTCGCCCAGCAGATGCACACCGAGCACGGGGCCGTCCTTCTGCCGGACCACCTTGACCAGCCCGCCCGTGCCGATGATCTCGCTCTTGCCGTTGCCGGCGAGGTTGTACTCGTATGCGACGACCGCGTCGGCGCCGAAGCTCTCGATCGCCGCCGCCTCGGTGATGCCCACCGACGCGACCTCGGGGCTGCAGTACGTGACGCGGGGGATCTGCGATTCCGGGATCACGGCGGGGCCGAGCCCCGCGATGCGCTCGGCGACCGCGATGCCCTGCAGGAAGCCGCGGTGCGCGAGCTGCAGACCGGGGACGATGTCGCCCACCGCCCAGACGTGATCGACGTTCGTGCGCAGTTCCGGATCGGTGAGCACGAATCCGCGTTCCATCGCGACGCCGGCCTCCTCGAAGCCGAGGCCGCTCGTGGCAGGCCCGCGCCCGACGGCGACGAGCAGGTAGTCCGCCTCGTAGGTCGTGCCGTTCTCCAGGGAGACGGTGACGGCGTCCTCGGTCCGGGTGGCGCTCGCGAAGCGCACGCCGAGCGAATAGGCGATGCCGCGACGCCGGAAGGCGCGCTCCAGGGCCTTGCTGAGGGCGACGTCCTCGTTCGGGGCCAGGTGATCGAGCGCCTCCACGATCGTGACCTCGGCGCCGAAGGAGCGCCAGACGCTCGCGAACTCGACGCCGATCACGCCGCCGCCGAGGATGACGACGCGCTGCGGCACCTCGTCGAGCGCGAGCGCCTGCTCGCTGGTGAGGATCCGGCCGCCGATCTCGAGGCCGGGAAGCGATCTGCTGTACGAACCGGTCGCGAGGATCACATCGGATCCGGTGTACACGTCGTCGCCGACGGCCACGGAGCGATCAGGGCGCAGGGTCCCCTCGCCGTTGACGACCGTGATGCCGCGCGCCTTGACGAGGCCCTCGAGACCCTTGTACTTCTTCGCGACGATGCCCTCGCGGTAGGCACGGACCCCCGCCGGATCGATGCCGTCGAACGATGCGCCGACGCCGTACTTGGCGGCATCGCGGACGTTCTCGGCGATCTCCGCGGAGTGCAGCAGCGCCTTCGTGGGGATGCATCCGCGATGCAGGCAGGTTCCGCCGACCTTGTCCTTCTCGACCAGGGCGACGGACTTGCCGAGCTCTGCGGCGCGCAGTGCCGCGGCGTAGCCGCCGCTGCCGCCGCCGAGGACCACGACGTCGAAGGTGTGAGCGGTCATGCGCGTGCTCCGTTCGCGCGCGCCTCGGCGAAGGCGATCAGCGTGCGCACGATCGCGCCGGTGGCGCCCTTGTCGGTGAAGCCGTACGGGGCGCCCTTGTGCTCGGACGAGCCGGCGATGTCGAGGTGCGCCCACGGGATGCGCGGCGCGTCGGCCTCGTCGGAGGTGCGCCCGACCATGCGGCGCAGGAACAGCCCGGCGAAGAGCGAGCCGCCGGCCGGGTCGCCGATCTTGGCGTTGACCAGGTCGGCGATCGGCGACTTCAGCTCGTCCTCCATGTGGTCGGGAAGCGGCATCGGCCACGCGGCCTCGCCGGTCGCGGATGCCGCGGCCAGCACCTCCTGCACGGTGTCGTCGTCGCCGAAGACGCCGGTGTGACGCATGCCGAGCGCGACGATGATCGCGCCGGTCAAGGTGGCGACGTCGAGGATCACGTCCGGGTGCTCGCGGCTCGCGGCCACCAGCCCGTCGGCGAGGACGAGGCGTCCCTCCGCATCGGTGTTCAGCACCTCGACGGTCTGGCCGTCGGCGAAGCGCAGCACGTCGCCCGGGCGGATCGCTGAGCCCGAGGGCATGTTGTCCGCGATGCACAGCCAGGTGGTGACCCGGATCGGCAGGCCGAGGGTTGCGACGGCCTTGGTCGCGGCGAGGATGCTGGCAGCCCCCGCCATGTCCGTCTTCATGCCGACCATGCTCGCCGGCGGCTTGAGCGACAGTCCGCCCGTGTCGAAGGTGATCCCCTTGCCGACGAAGGCGATGTGCCCGCGTGCGTCCGCAGGGGAGTAGTCGAGGCGTACCAGGCGCGGCGGGCGTTCGGACCCCTGGCCGACGCCGAGGATGCCGCCGTAGCCGCCGGCGGCGAGAGCGGTCTCGTCGAGCACCTCGACGGCGACGTCGAGTGCGGAGAGCTCTTCGACGGCGCGGTTCGCCAGATCCTCCGGGCCCAGCCACTCGGCCGGAGTGGTGACGAGATCCCTGGTCAGCGCGACGGCCTGGGCGAGCGCCGTGGCGCGCGCGGCGTCCTCCGCCGGGATCTCCGCGTGCAGCACGACCGTCCCCGCGCGCTTCGGCTGCTCGCCGGAGCGGTAGTCGTCGAAGCGGTATCCGCCCAGGAGCGCGCCCTCGGCGGCGGCCGACGCGTGCTCCGCGACGGTGTCGCCGAGCAGCACGGACACGCGGTCGAAGCCGGTGAGCGTGCGCAGCGCGGCGCCGACGGCCTCGCGCACGGCATTCGCGTCGGGGGCGGATCCGGCACTCACGACGGCGACCGGCACATCGGCGACCTCGGGGGCCGGGATGCGCGTGTACGCGCCCGCCTTGCCGGTGAAGCCGACGGCGGTGAGGGCCGCGTGGACGGAGGAGAACGGGGACAGGTCTTCCGGGGTGTCCGTGAGACCGGCGACGACGAGCACGACCGCATCCGCGCTCGCGTCCGCCGGACCGCCTGTGAGCAGCTCGAGCGCAGGTGACGTCATGCACCCCATCCTAGGTTCGGCGGGTCCGACGCGGAGAGGATCCGGCGCGCGCGTGTTCGCTCTCAGCGCTCCGCGGATCCTGCGGGTTTCGCGGCTCGTAGCATGGAGTCATGCCCATCTCCGGAGAGATCTACGAACGCGTCGCACGGTCCGGCCCCGTGCCGTCCGGGCTGCCGCTGGTCGTCCTGCTGACCGGCTTCACCGACGCCGGATCCGCCGTCTCGGGACTCATCGAGCACCTCGCGGAGACCACGGATCCCGAACCGGTGCTCGTCTTCGACAACGACCTGCTGCTGGACTACCGTGCGCGCCGTCCGGTCCTCACGTTCGACCAGGACCACATCGCGGAGCTGAAGCCGGCCCGGCTCGAGCTGTCCCTCGCGCACGACGCGCTGGCGCGTCCGTTCCTGCTGCTGTCCGGCTACGAGCCCGACTTCGCCTGGAACGCCTTCGCGGATGTCGTGCTCGAGTTCGCGGCCGAGCACGAGGTCTCGACGGTGACGTGGGTGCATTCGATCGCGATGCCGGTTCCGCACACGCGGCCGATCGGCGTCACGGCGAGCGGAAACAGGGCCGAGCTCATCGCGGCGCACTCCGTGTGGCGTCCGCGCACTCAGGTCCCGGGCACCGCCGGGCATCTGCTGGAGCACCGTTTCGTGCAGGCGGAGCGGAGCGTCGTGAGCTTCGTGCTGCTGATCCCGCACTATCTCGCCGACACCGAGTACCCCGACGCGGTGCTCGCGGCAGCCGAGAAGGTGATGGCCGCGAGCGGGCTCGTGCTGCTCACCGATGCCCTGCGCGAGCGGCGCGCGGAGTTTCTCGCGCGGGTGGACGAGCAGGTGCGCGAGAACGAGGAGCTCGGTCAGATGGTGCGCACCCTGGAGCACCGTTACGACGCCTACATGTCGGGTCTCGAGCTGGAGGACGACGCGCCGGCGGCGTTCGACGAGGGCTCGCTGCCCAGCGCCGACGAGCTGGCCGCCGAGCTGGAGCGCTTCCTCGCCACGCGGCCCGGTGGCGACGACGACAAGAACGGCCGTGTCTGAGCCGATCCCGGGAGACGCCCGAGAGGATGAGCGCGGAATGCCGGATCCGGCGTCCGCGTCGGCAGAGTATGCGATACTTATCTGACGACCCGTTGTCAAGACCCTCCGCACCGTCGGGGACTTGACAAGGGTCTTACTAGTGCCCGAAACGGCACAGGCCGATGAAGCCGACAGGCTGATGACCACAGGGCGCCCGCGCAGCGCCCCGTTGAGAGGCGAGACGTGACGACTGCCACGAAGAAGAACACCCGCTCGAAGACCGAGGCTGCCGAGCCCGAGGATGTCGCGGCCACCGCCGCCGACGCCGCGGAGCAGGCTGCCCCGGAGCAGGCGGCGGCGAAGAAGCCGGCTGCCAAGAAGTCGACCAGAGCGAAGAAGGACGACCCGGACGAGACCGCCCCCGAGGAGGCGCCCGCCGACGCGGCCGACGACGGCGACGACGAAGAGGGCGCCAAGCCCGCCTTCACCGAGCCGCTGCCCACCGGTGCGATCCGGATCAGCTCCACCGACGAGGACGACGTCCCCGTCTACTCCACGCAGATCACCGGCGCCACCGCGGATCCCGTCAAGGACTACCTGAAGCAGATCGGCAAGGTCGCGCTGCTGAACGCGGCCGAAGAGGTCGAGCTCGCGATGCGGATCGAGGCCGGTCTGTTCGCCGAGGAGAAGCTGTCGACGATGTCGGCGGCGGAGAAGACCAGCCAGCTCGGGCTCGACCTGCAGTGGGTCGCGCGCGACGGCCAGCGTGCGAAGAGTCACCTGCTCGGCGCCAACCTGCGCCTCGTGGTCTCGCTGGCCAAGCGGTACACCGGCCGCGGAATGCAGTTCCTGGACCTCATCCAGGAGGGCAACCTGGGCCTCATCCGCGCGGTGGAGAAGTTCGACTACACCAAGGGCTTCAAGTTCTCGACCTATGCGACGTGGTGGATCCGTCAGGCGATCACCCGTGCCATGGCGGACCAGGCCCGCACGATCCGCATCCCGGTGCACATGGTCGAGGTCATCAACAAGCTCGCCCGCGTGCAGCGCCAGATGCTGCAGGACCTGGGCCGCGAGCCCACGCCCGAGGAGCTGAGCCGCGAGCTCGACATGACCCCGGAGAAGGTCATCGAGGTGCAGAAGTACGGCCGCGAGCCGATCTCGCTGCACACCCCGCTCGGCGAGGACGGCGACAGCGAGTTCGGCGACCTCATCGAGGACACCGAGGCCGTGGTCCCCGCCGACGCGGTCGGCTTCACCATGCTGCAGCGTCAGCTCGAGCAGCTGCTGGACTCCCTGTCCGAGCGCGAGGCCGGCGTCATCCGCATGCGCTTCGGCCTCGGCGACGGCCAGCCCAAGACGCTCGACCAGATCGGCGACACGTTCGGCGTGACCCGCGAGCGGATCCGGCAGATCGAGTCCAAGACGATGGCGAAGCTGCGTCACCCGAGCCGTTCGCAGTCGCTGCGGGACTACCTCGAGTGAGCGCGGAGCCGAGGCCCAACGACGGCAAGAGCCTCGAGATCTCGGTCGAGGGCGCGCGCTGGCAGCGGATCCCGATCCGCACCAAGGTCGTCATGCCGGGCGACGTGCTCGCCGACATCGTCCGCGAGTACGCGGCGGGCGAGGTGGCGGAGGGCGACCTCCTCTTCATCACCGAGAAGATCGTCGGGATCACGCAGGGACGTTCGTTCCTGCTCGAGGAGATCCACCCGCGCAAGCTGGCGCACTTCCTGTCGCGCTTCGTGGTGCGCACGCCGCACGGCATCGGCCTCGGCATGCCCGAGACCATGGAGATGGCGCTGCGCGAGTGCGGCACCCCGCGGATCCTGCTCGCGGCCGCGGTCTCGGCGGTGACCAAGGCGTTCGGCCGCCGCGGGGACTTCTACCGCATCGCCGGCGAGAAGGCGCGCGCGATCGACGGCCCGACCGAGGGCACCATGCCGCCGTACGACCGCTCGGTCGTGCTGGGCCCGGCGCGCCCGCGCGAGGTGGCGCACGAGATGCGGCAGCTGCTCGGCGGCGTGTGCGACGTGGCTGTGGTCGACATCAACGATCTCGGCGGCAACATCCTCGGCTCCACACTCGAGAAGACCGCGGAGCGGCGCCTCGTGGCGATCCTCGAGGACAACCCGCTCGGTCAGGGCACGGAGTCGACGCCCATGGGCATCATCCGCCCGGCCTGACCCGTCACCGGCGGTTGAGCGAGCGAAGCTCATTGGTCGTTGAGCGAGCGAAGCGAGACGAAACGCGGTTTCCTCAGGGAGGCCGCGTTTCGTCTCGGTCTCGCTGCGCTCGTCCTCGCTCAACGACCCCAGTCGGTCTCGCTTCGCTCGTCCTCGCTCAACGACCCCAGTCGGTCTCGCTGCGCTCGTCCTCGCTCAACGACCCCAGTCGGTCTCGCTGCGCTCGTCCTCGCTCAACGACCCCAGTCGGTCTCGCTGCGGTCCGTCCTCGCTCGACGACCCCGGACGGATCCGGTCAGAACTTGATGGCGGCCTGGTAGCGCGGCTTGTGCCCGGTGCGGATGCCCGAGACGCTCGGCTTGTTCTCGTACACGCCGGCGCCCCAGTTGCCCTCGACGAGCACGGGACCGTCCGGGCCGACCACGATGTCCCATCCGACGTACTGCACCTGCGGCACGACGCGCGCCACCTGGTCGACGAACGCCTTGACCTCGTCGATCAGGGGCAGCTGGAAGTCGGCGATGCGGAAGCCGGAGTCGGGGTGCAGCTCGTGCACATGCCCGTGCGAGTCGTAGCCGGCGCTGACGGCGTGGCCGTCGTCGTCGAGCATCGTGTAGAAGCCGCCGAACGACATCTGGTCGCTGACCTCGCCGCGGCCGAACTTCTGCGCCATCGCGAGGATGTGGGTCTTCTCCCCGTCGAAGAACGCGGTGACACGCGTCGTGTTGACCGTGCCGGGGCAGACCGCGGCGAGGTCGGGATGCTGCCGGATGACCTCCTCGACGAGGAGGCGCCCCTGGCCGAGCAGGTCGGCGTGGAACGCATCCCAGTCGGCGACGTCGGCGGCGTGGTAGCGGAAGACGCCGGATCCGGCCTGGCCCATCGGGGTCTTCACGATGACGGTGCCCTGGCGCTGGACGAAGTCGCGCAGCTCGTCGGCGTTGCCCGGCTTCACGACCATCCACTCGCGGCGGAGGAAGTCGGAGAACTTCTCGTCGAACTCGATCTTGTCGTGGAACAGGTGCCGGTAGTCGGGGTGCGCGTACCGCTCCGAGATCTGGTTCGACACGGGATGCGTCATGTAGGTCGCGCGCTCGGCGCGGTTCAGGATCGCGAAGTCGTAGTCGATGTAGTCCTGGAACCCGACATTGTGCCGGCCGGCGGACCAGAGCATGTCCACCACGACGGCGGGGACCGCCTTGCCGTGCTGCGCGGATGCCTCCTTGGCGCGCTCGATCACCGAGCCGACGTTGATGCGACGGGCGCGCTCGGCGAGGTAGCTGAGACGGGAGGTGAGGCCGAGGCCGTTCGAGGGCATGCGTGCTCCGGGGAGATCGATCGGGGACCGGTCCATTCTAGGCGGCCCGCCTCCGAGTCTCCCGGGGACGCCGCGGGCGACGGCTCGCTCCGGGGACCCGCCGGTAGGGTGGAACAGTGAACGAGCCGCTCCCCGCCTCTCTTCCGCAGAGTGCGATGCTGCGTTCGTTGATCTCGCGTTCCGCCCTCGAAGCGGGAGCCGCCGCGGCCGTCGCCGCCGGGGGAGCGGGCATCGCCGACCTCCGTCGCGACGCGTGGGGTCACGGCCTCGTGGGCGTCGCCCGTGCGGTGATCTCGGCCGGGGCACGTGCGGCGCGCGTGGACGACGAGGGCGAGGTCGCCCTGCTGCACGCGGAGGGCATCGCCGCGACCTGCGACGAACGGCCGGATCTGGATCCGCGTCTGCTGTACGGTCTGCCGGATGCGGACGGCGCGCTGCCGGGCCGGCCCGTGATGCGGCTGGCCGGGCGCGTGCTCTCGACCAAGGACATCGCGGCCGGATCCGGAGTCTCGTACGGCTACATCCACCGCGCCTCGCAGGACTCCCGCCTCGCCCTCATCACCGGCGGCTACGCGCAGGGCGTCGTGCGGGCGCTCGGCAGCAGGGCGTCGGTCGAGATCGACGGTCTCGTGCATCCGATCGTCGGGCGGATCGCGATGGACGTGAGCGTCGCGGACATCGGCGCCGCCGATGTCGCCGTGGGCGCCGAGGCGACGTTCTTCGGCGGTCCGGGCCCGCTGGCGGCGGGCGCCGCCGACTGGTCGCGCATCACGGGAATGGGCGTCGGCGAACTGGTCGCCGTCGCGGGGCAGCGGACGGAACGCGCATGGGAGGCATGATCGCACCCGTGCTGCGGGTCGACGAGACGGTGCTGCGGGCGAACATCGCCGCGGTGACCGCGCGTGTCGCACCCTCCGAGCTGATGATGGTGCTCAAGGACGACGGCTACGGCTTCGGCGCCGTGTGGGCGGCCCGTGTCGCAGCCGATGCGGGGGTGAGCTGGTTCGGCACCTATGACATCCCCGCCGCGATCGAGCTGCGCCGGGAACTCGGATCCGGCCCGCGGCTGTTCGCATGGGTCACCTCCGCGGACGAGGAGATCGACGCGGCGCTGCACGCGGACGTCGACCTGGGGGTCGGAACCCTCGAGTACCTGCATCGGGTGGTCGCGCGCGCCGGGGCCCTCGGCGCCACCGCGCGCCTGCACCTCAAGGTCGACACGGGACTGCACCGCAACGGGCTGTCGGCCGCCGAGTGGGACGAGGGGGTCACCGTCGCGCTGCGGGCGCAGGAGCGCGGGCGGGCGCTGCTCGTCGGCGCGTGGAGCCACCTGGCGGAGGCGAGCGACGCCGAGGACGATGCCGCGCAGGCGCGCTTCCTCGCCGCTGTGGCCCGTGCCGGCGAGCTCGGCGCCGAGGTGACCCACCGGCATCTCACCGCGTCCGCCGCGACCTGGGCGCGCCCCGAGCTGCGCGGCTCGCTCGTCCGCGTCGGCGCGTTCTGCTTCGGGATCCGCTCCGCGGACGGGCCGGATCTGCCGGGCATCGCACCCGCCGCCTCCCTCGTGGCGACGGTCGTCGCGGTCGACGGCGGGGAGGTCGTCGCCGGAATCGGATCCTTCGACGGTCTGCCCAGCATCCTCGCCGGCCGCGTGCAGGTGGGCACGCCGGGCGGAGCGAGACCGCTTCTGGCCGTGGAGCCGGACACCGTGCGGGTCGGCGCCTGGGACGGTGCGGCGGTCGGCGACGAGGTGGTGCTGTTCGGTCGCGGGGGAACGGGGGAGGAGACTCCGACGACCCTTGCGGAGGCGATCGGCACCGTGGGCGAGGAGATCCTCTGCCGCCTCACCGCACACGTGCGTCGCGAAGGGTAGCCGCGCACGCCGCATGCCCTGCCCGACGACCGGACGCCGGCGAGGTCGTGCGGCGAGGTCGTGCCGTGGACACGAAAAACGCCCGGCGTCACAGGACGCCGGGCGCTTCTGCCTGTGAGCGGTTCAGGACTCGAGCAGACGCGACGTCTCGTCGTGCCAGCTCGTCGCCACCGCGCGGAGCTTCTCCTCGTACTTGCGTCCGTGGTGGGCGCAGAACAGAAGCTCGCTGCCGTTGACCTCGGCGGCGATGTAGGCCTGGGCTCCGCAGGAGTCGCATCGGTCCATCGCCGTGAGGCGGGGGATGACGGTGGTATCCCGTTCGGTCGTCGCGTTCATCTCGATGCCTCCTCGTGCGTTCCGGTCTCATCGCTCCGCTTCGGAGTGTGGTCAATACAACCACGCGGAGCTGGGAGTCATGCCCGCGAGACGGCGTGTTTCGCTCAGCGCGTACGCCGCAGGCGACGAGCCGGTCACGCACAGGAGTGTCGGCGATGCCGGGGTGCGACCGCTCGATACGATGGGGGATTGTGACAGCCGAGTACTCCGCCCATCACCTCCAGGTCCTCGAGGGGCTCGAAGCCGTCCGCAAGCGTCCCGGCATGTACATCGGATCGAACGGATCCCCGGGCCTCATGCACTGCCTCTGGGAGATCATCGACAACTCCGTCGACGAGGCGGTCGCCGGCAACGGCTCGAAGATCGACGTCATCCTCCATCCCGACGGCAGCGTCGAGGTGCACGACCGCGGTCGCGGCATCCCGGTCGACGTCGAGCCCCGGACGGGGCTCACCGGCGTCGAGGTCGTCTTCACCAAGCTGCACGCCGGCGGCAAGTTCGGCGGCGGCTCGTATGCGGCCTCGGGCGGTCTGCACGGCGTCGGCGCCTCCGTCGTGAACGCACTCTCGGAGCGTCTCGACGTCGAGGTCGACCGCGGCGGCAAGGTGTACGCGATGTCCTTCCGTCGCGGCGAGCCCGGGATCTTCACGGATGCGGGGGAGAAGCGGCCGGACGCCCCCTTCACGCCGTTCCAGGACAACAGCGAGCTGCGCGTGATCGGCAAGGCGCCGCGCGGCGTCACCGGCACCCGGATCCGCTACTGGGCCGACCGGCAGATCTTCACCAAGGACGCCGCCTTCCAGCTCGCCGAGCTCGAGACGCGGGCCCGCCAGACCGCCTTCCTCGTGCCGGGTCTCGAGCTCGTGGTGCGGGACGAGCGCGCGTCGACCGACGCCGAAGGCGGGTCCGGCCCGGCCGAAGCGGCCGACGAGACGTCGTACCACTACGAGGGCGGCATCGCGGAGTTCGTGGAGTACCTCGCCACGGATGCGCCGGTGACCGACACCTGGCGCGTACAGGGCGAGGGCAGGTTCACCGAGACCGTGCCGGTTCTGCAGCCCGACGGCCACATGGTCGCCACCGAGGTGGAGCGGGTCTGCGCGGTCGACATCGCGCTGCGCTGGGGCACCGGCTACGACACCATCACGCGCTCCTTCGTGAACATCATCGCCACTCCCAAGGGAGGCACGCACCAGCAGGGCTTCGAGCAGGAGCTGCTGAGGGTGCTGCGCGCCCAGGTGGAGCAGAACGCGCGTCGGCTCAAGGTCGGCAGCGACAAGCTCGAGAAGGACGACGTGCTCGCCGGCCTCACCGCCGTGCTCACCGTGAACGTCCCCGAGCCCCAGTTCGAGGGGCAGACCAAGGAGGTGCTCGGCACCCCCGCCGTGCGCCAGATCGTCGCGCAGGTGCTCCGCAAGGACCTCGGCGAGCGGTTCGCCTCCACCCGGCGCGACGACAAGAGCCAGACCGGACAGCTGCTCGACAAGATCGTGGCGGAGATGAAGGCCCGCGTCTCGGCCCGCGCGCACAAGGAGACCCAGCGCCGCAAGAATGCGCTGGAGTCGTCGTCGCTGCCCGCGAAGCTCGTCGACTGCCGTTCCACTGACGTCGCGCAGACCGAGCTGTTCATCGTCGAGGGCGACTCGGCGCTCGGCACGGCCAAGCACGCGCGCACCAGCGAGTACCAGGCACTGCTGCCGATCCGCGGCAAGATCCTGAACGTGCAGAAGGCGTCGATCAGCGACATGCTGTCGAACGCCGAATGCGCCTCGATCATCCAGGTGATCGGCGCCGGATCCGGCCGCTCCTTCGATATCTCCACCGCCCGCTACGGCAAGATCATCCTGATGAGCGACGCCGACGTCGACGGTGCGCACATCCGCACGCTGCTGCTCACGCTGTTCTTCCGGTACATGCGCCCCCTCATCGAGGAGGGCCGCGTGTTCGCCGCGGTGCCGCCGCTGCACCGCGTGATCGTGATGAACCCCGGATCCAAGCCGAACGAGACGATCTACACGTACAGCGAGCAGGAGCTGCACAGCCTGCTGGCCAAGCTGCGCAAGCAGAACAAGCGCTGGCACGAGCCGATCCAGCGCTACAAGGGCCTCGGCGAGATGGATGCGGAGCAGCTCGCCTCGACCACCATGGACCGCTCCGGCCGCCTGCTGCGGCGCGTGCGCATGGAGGACGCGGAGGCCGCCGGCCGGGTGTTCGAGCTGCTCATGGGCAATGAGGTTGCCCCCCGGCGCGAGTTCATCATCGACTCCTCGGGTCGGCTGGCGCGCGAGGCCATCGACGCGTGACGGATACGCCGCTGCCGCGGATCACCGAGCACGAGGACGGCGTCGACATCTGGATGCGCCGGGCTCCGGGCGGATCCGACGCCGTGGACAGCACGGCTTGACAGACGGAGACGATGGTCGCCGTCGTCTCCGCTCCACGAGCCCCGGGCTCGGCTCGCCCGTGCGCGGCGGCTTCCGGGAACCGCGCCGTCGATGGCCTCGAGCGCGACTTTCGGATCCAGGTCGACGTCGGGACCCTCGGGAGCGCCCTCGACGAGGATGGAGGCCTCAAGCCCCGAGCACGCCGCCGATCGAGCCGATGACGCCCTCGATCGGCTGACCCGATGCGTCGCGCTTGGCCCCTGTCTCGGGCAGCGCCCGTGCGGAGCCGTCGGGGCCGACCGCGAGAGCCGGTTCGGCGCCGACCCATGCGAGCGTCAGGCGGTCTTCGCCCTTCAGGAACGCGTGCGCCCGCACACCGCCGGTCGCGCGGCCCTTGCCCGGGAAGTCCGCGAAGCGCGACGCCTTGGCGCGTCCGGGATCGGTGCCGGCGATCATCCCGGTCGCGCCCGACACGGTCACGACGATCGCCTCCGCATCGGCGGCGAGCACGGAGAAGGCGATGACCTCGGCTTCTGCACCGAGCTTGATGCCCGCCATGCCTCCCGCCGGTGCGCCCTGCGGACGCACACCGGACGCGGGGAAGCGCAGCAGCTGGGCGTCGCTCGTGACGAACACGAGCTCCGCCGCGTCCGGCGCGCTGCCCGCACCGACGATCGCGTCACCCGGCTTCATGCCGATGATCTCGAGCTCGGGCTTCACCGCGAGCGCGGACGGGACGACGCGCTTGACGACACCTGTGCGCGTGCCGAGCGCCAGCGGCGTGTCGTCGTCGAAGCGGATGAGTGCGAGGATCCGCTCGCTCTTGTCGAGCAGGCCGATGTAGTCGCGCAGCGGGACGCCGGCCGCGAGGTGCACGGACGCGGGGGGCACGGACGCGGGGGGCACGGAGGGCAGGTCCATCGCGGTGAACCGCAGCACGCGTCCCGCCGAGGTGACGGCGCCGATCTCGGTGCGCGTCGTGGTCGCGAGCGTCGCGAGGATCGCGTCGTGCTTGCTGCGGCGGGTGGCGGGGGAGAGCTCCTGACCGGGCTCGAGATCCACGCGCACCGCGCGACCCGTGGTCGAGAGCACGACCACCGTCGGGGCGTCGGCGATCTGCGTGTCCACCGGCCCCTTGGCCGAGCGCGCCTTGGGCGGAGCGGCGTTGAGCAGCAGGGTGCGCCGCGGCGTGCCGTAGGCCTCGGCCGCGGCGTCGAGCTCGGTCGCGACCTGGGCGCGCAGGAGCGCCTCGCTGCCGAGCAGTTCCCGCAGCGCGGCGATCTCGGCGAGCAGCGCGTCGCGCTCGGCCTCCAGCTCGATGCGGGAGAACTTGGTCAGGCGGCGCAGGCGCAGCTCGAGGATGTACTCGGCCTGCCGCTCGCTGAGGTCGAAGACGCTCTGCAGCCGGGTGCGGGCCTGCTCGGAATCGTCCGAGGAGCGGATGACCTGGATGACCTCGTCGATGTCGAGGATCGCGATGAGGAGGCCCTCGACGAGGTGCAGGCGCTCCTCGCGGCGGGCGAGGCGGAACCGGCTGCGGCGGGTGACCACCTCGAGACGGTGCCGTATGTAGACGCTCAGCAGCTCCTTGAGCCCGAGCGTGCGCGGCTGTCCGTCCACGAGGGCGACGTTGTTGATGCTGAAGGAGTCCTCGAGCGGGGTGAGCCGATACAGCTGCTCCAGCACCGCGTTCGGGTCGAAGCCGTTCTTGACGCCGATCTGGATCCGCAGGCCGTGGTTGCGGTCGGTGAGGTCGTTGACGTCGCTGATGCCCTGCAGCTTCTTCGCCTGCACGGCGTCGCGGATCTTCTCGATCACCCGTTCCGGCCCGACCATGTAGGGCAGCTCGGTGACGACGATGCCGGTGCGGCGCGGGCCCAGGGGTTCTACGGAGGCCTTGCCGCGCACCTTGAACGCCCCACGGCCGTTCGCGTAGGCGTCGCGCACGCCGTCGAGGCCCATCACGATGCCGCCCGAGGGGAAGTCGGGGCCCGGCACGAACTCCATGAGCTCCTCAGTGGTGGCCTCGGGGTGCTCGAGCAGGTGGATCGCCGCGGCGACGACCTCGATCAGGTTGTGCGGCGCCATGTTGGTGGCCATGCCGACGGCGATGCCGCTCGCGCCGTTCACGAGGAGGTTCGGGAACGCCGCCGGGAGCACGGAGGGCTGTTGGAACTGCCCGTCGTAGTTCGGGACGAAGTCCACGACGTCCTCGTCGAGGCCCTCGGTGAGGGCGAGGGAGGACGGGGCGAGGCGGGCCTCCGTGTACCGCGACGCCGCGGGGCCGTCGTCGAGGGATCCGAAGTTGCCGTGCCCGTCGACGAGGGGCAGTCGCAGCGCGAACGGCTGCGCCAGACGCACCAGGGCGTCGTAGATCGCCGAATCGCCGTGCGGGTGCAGCTTGCCCATGACGTCGCCGACGACGCGGGCGCTCTTCACATGGCCCTTCGTCGGCAGCAGGCCCATCTCGGCCATCTGGAACAGGATCCGGCGCTGGACGGGCTTGAGCCCGTCGCGCGCGTCGGGCAGGGCGCGCGAGTAGATGACCGAGTACGCGTACTCCAGGAACGAGCCCTGCATCTCGCTCGACAGATCGATGTCCTGGATGCGCTCGTCGATCGGCTCGGGCGGCGTGGTGCGGGGCATGGGCTTCCTGCGGGTATCGGGCGGCGGCGGAGCGGTTCTCGACGCCGGATCGGGGCCCGACCCTGTGCGAGACTGGCTCCGATGACCCTCATGCTACCGGCGATCCCGCCCTCCACCCGGAGCATCACCGGGGTGGCGCACGACCTGTTCGGCGCGCTGGACGGAATGGAGGGCGCGCTCGCGCCGGTGCGCTCCGCCGTGCTCACGGCGATCGACGGTCTCGGCGCGATCCCGCTGCGCAGCCACGCGGGGCACGCCCGGCGTCTGGCGGGCGCGATGGCGAAGAAGGACGTGATCTCGAGCGTCTTCCCCTCGACCACGGCGGCCGCGCTGACGAGCCTCCTCACCGGCGTGGATCCGGGGCAGCACGGGCTGGTGGGCTACGAGGTCAGGGATCCGCGCACCGGCGTGGTCGTCAACCAGCTCTCGGGCTGGGAGAAGACGGGCACGGATCCGTCCGAATGGCAGCGCACGCCGACCGTGTTCGAGACGGCGACGGCGATGGGGCGCCCGGCGTTCGCGGTGGGACTCTCGGAATACGCCGGCAGCGGATTCTCTGCGGCCACTCTGCGCGGTGCCGAGTTCCGTTCCGCGCACACCCCCGCCGAGCGCGTGGCGCTCGCGCTGAGCCTCGCAGAGGAGCACGACGGCGCATTGGTGTACTGCTATCTGCCCGAGGCCGACAAGGCCGGGCACAAACACGGGATGGCCTCCGCGGAATGGGTCGAGGCGCTCGAAGAGCTGGACGCGGCCTTCGCGGCATCCGTGCCGGACGGCGTCGGCATGCTGGTCACCGCGGACCACGGCATGGTCGACGTGCCGCGAACCCGGCACCTGATCATCGACGAGCGCAGCGGGCTGCGGGACGGCGTCGCAACGATCGCGGGGGAGCCGCGCATGCTGCACGTGTACGTCGAGGACCCCGCGCGCATCGAAGAGATCGCCACGGACTGGGCGGCCGGGGTCCAGGGTGCGGCGGACGTCCTCACCCGGGACCAGGCGATCGAGGGCGGGCTCTTCGGGGCCGCTCCCACGCTCGAGGCGCGCGAGCGCATCGGCGACCTCGTGGTACCCGCCCGCGGACTCTGGGCGCTCTACGACGGCACCGCGGAGGATCAGCGCTCACAGGGCATGATCGGACAGCACGGCTCGCTCAGCCCGGAGGAGCTGCGAGTTCCGTTGATCCGCCTCGGCGCCTTCGCGCGCTGACGCCCGGGATCCGGTACGCGGATCCCGGCACGGGATCAGTCCTCGCTGCGGGCCCCGAACACGATCTCGTCCCAGGACGGCATCTCGCGGCGGCGACGGCGCGAGCCGGAATCGGCATCGATCGGCACCGGCGGCGCGTTCTCGGGCTCGGGGTCGGGCTCGTAGCCCGGTTCGAGGGCTTCGAACAGGGCGAGCGGCCGGGACTCCTCCGGCTCCTCCTCGACCGTGGGGCGCGCCTCGCGCTGCCCGCGGCGGCGCCGCAGCGCCTCCAGCAGATCCGCCGTGTCGGACGGGGTCGCGGGGGAGAACGTGGCGCTGCGCGTCGCCGCCTCCTGTGCGTTCGACGACGACTGCGGATGCCGCGCGGAGCGCGGCTCCGGTGCGTCCGGGGTGCCCTCGTCCTCGGCAGCCGGCGAGGACTCGGCCGGCGAAGGCATCAGGCGCGGACCGAAGGCGCCCGAATCGAAGCGGGTGTCGTCCTTGTACGGGGAGGGGCGCTCCTTGTCGAGCGCGCGCAGACGGGGGATCAGCCCCTCCGGAAGGGAGCCCTGGCGCGACAGCTGCGTCGCGTCGGCGTTGAGCGGCGCGAGTGCGCTGCGGCGCGGATCGAAGCTCCACCGTGCGTCGTGCTCGACCTCGTTCGCGGTGAACTCGAGCTTGATCACCCAGCCGCTGTCGTCCTTCCAGCTCGCCCAGCGCTCGTCGCCCGCGGAGAGGTCCGCGAGCTTGGCGCGGATGGCGACGCCGAAGGTGGGCTGCGCATCGGGTTCAACCTCGCTGCCGATGAGCACCGGCACGGCGAGCGCCTGTCCGACGATGTGCTCGCGCTCGGCCAGCACCGGGCTCTCGAAGCGCCGCACGACGTCGAGTGCCACGCCGAGCAGCTCGGCGACGTCGGCGGCGGACATCCCGGCACGGATGTGCGCCTGGATCTCGCGAGGGCTCGCCGCCAGCGGCGCCGGCTTCTCCTCGCGGCTCTCCTTGGCCCTGCGCAGCTCGGCGCGCAGCACCTCGTCGATCGGAAGCGCGAACCGCTCTCCCGACGCGGTGGCGAGGACGAGGGTGTCGTCTTCTGCGCCGACGATCGTGACGTGTTCCATAGCTCAAGCCCCTCAGGATGGGTGTGCATTCATGGTGTCACGGGGTGCGCACGCGAGTGGGAATATCATGGGCGCGCCGTCAGTTCAGATCGGGAGAACTGAGCGGCATTTGCGATTTGCACGCGCGTCATGCAAACTATGGGCCGCCGAACACGCTTCGGCGTCCGCCACCCGCAGGATGCCGAGACGCCGCTCGCTGGATGAGACTGGAGATCCAACCCCATGGCAACCGATTACGACGCCCCGCGCAAGAGCGAAGACGAGAGCGAGTCCATCGAGGCTCTCAAGGAGCGCGTCCCCGACAAGCTGTCGGGATCGATCGATGTCGAGGATTCGGACAACCCCGGTGGCTTCGACCTCCCGGGTGCGGACCTCTCCGACGTCGAGCTCGATGTGGTGGTGCTGCCCCCTCAGGAGGACGAGTTCACCTGCGTCAGCTGCTTCCTCGTGAAGCACCGCTCGCAGCTCGACCACGAGGACAAGGCAGGCCCCATCTGCAAGGAATGCGCCGCCTGACGCCTCGCGCTGCTCGCGCCCGGACCTTCTCAGCTCCGGGCGCGTTCTGCGTTCCGGGCGCCTTCCGCTTCCGCGCCTCGGCTCAGGCCGGCGCGTTCGCCGCGGCGCGGGCGGCGTCGATCGCCGCGGCCAGGCGGTCGGGGGTGCGCGTGGAGATCGTCCAGCTCGGGGCCGGGTCCGCCGGATCGGTGTTCGGCACGATCACGAGGCCGTCGATGCCGCCGCGGATCAGGTGCCAGCCGCGCGCGGGCAGGCCGGGACCGCGCGCCTGCCGCGCGTCCTCCCCGGTGCGGATCTGCGGCTCTCCCAGCCAGGACGCGTCGATCCAGGCGCGACCGGCGCGGAGCACGCGCTGATCGACCTCGACGCGGGGGGATCCGGCGATCATGAGCGCGATGATCACGAGGGTCGCCGCGATCCCGACGATCAGCGCGATCGCGGATCCCGCCGGCACGAACACGAGGGCGAGCATGGGGCCGCCGAGCGCCGCCGCCAGGAACAGCCACAGGCTCGGCGCGAGACGCTCGCGATAGCGGATGGCGGCGGTTGCGGGGCGGGCATCGCCCGGAGCGTTCTGCATTAGCCTCTTTCCGTGACCGAATCCGTGGACGTTCCCATTATCGCGCCCGAGCTTCCCGTGTACGCGCACCCCGGAGACGCCGGAGCCGACCTCGTCTCGACCGAGGCCGTGCGCCTCGAGCCCGGGCAGCGCGCTCTCGTCGGCACCGGGGTGAGCATCGCCCTGCCTGAGGGGTTCGCCGCGTTCGTGGTCCCGCGCAGCGGTCTCGCCGCCAAGCACGGCATCACCGTCGTCAATGCGCCCGGTACCGTCGATGCGGGCTATCGGGGCGAGATCAAGGTGAGTCTGCTGAACACCGACAGCAACGCGGCGTACGATGTCGCGGTCGGTGATCGCATCGCCCAGCTGATCGTCATGCCCGTCACCCGGGCCCGGTTCATCCCGGTTTCCACGCTGGATGATTCGGTGCGCGGCGCAAGGGGATTCGGATCCACCGGCTATCAGACCCGGAGCGGTCAGGAACCGGTTGCTGAGCCTGTCGAAGCACAGGGGCCCGCGGCTATTGAGGAGAACGCATGAGCGACGACAACACGTCCGAGATCGAGTCCGCCGAGGACGCCGCGCAGGCGCCCGTGCGCGATCGCGCGGTGGATGGCCCGTTCGATGAGAGCGAGGCCAACCCGGTCCGTCCCTACATCGACCTCGGAGCGATCAAGATCCTGCCCCGCGAGGGACTGAACCTCCGTCTCGAGGTGGAGGAGCAGACCCAGCGGATCGTCGCGGTGGGCCTCGACTACGCCGACTCGACCCTGCAAGTTCAGCCGTTCGCCGCACCGCGCTCCAGCGGACTGTGGGACGAGACCCGCGCGCAGATCCAGGAGCAGATCACCCAGCAGGGCGGCGCCGTCACCGAGCGCGAGGGTGCGCTGGGCTCCGAACTGCTCGCCGAGATCCCCGCGGTCGCCGGTGACACCGCCGTCACGCGCCTCGCGCGGTTCGTGGGGGTCGACGGGCCGCGCTGGTTCCTGCGCGGCGTGATCGGCGGCGCCGCCACAGAGGACGCGGACGCCGCGGCCGCCGTGGAGGATCTGTTCCGCTCGATCGTCGTCGTACGCGGAGGCGCGCCGATGCCGCCCCGCGACCTCATCCCGCTGCGCATGCCCGCGGCCCCCGGCACGGCGTGAACACGCTGCAGCCGGAGGACCCGGAGCGCGCCCCGGAGGAGGCCGCGGGCCGGTATGCGCCGCCCCCGGCCGCCGATGCCGCGCAGAGCCTCGGTGCCGCGCTCGGCGGGGCCGCGCAGCGGCTCGGAATCGACCCGAACTCCGGTGCGAGCACGGGGCAGGTCGTGTGGAGCGCGATGGGCGGATGGCGCGGGGTGCTCGAGTCCGTGCTGCCCAGTGCCGCGTTCCTCGTCATCTACACGCTGCGACCGGATCCGCTCTGGCTGTCGCTGGTCGTGTCGGTCGGGCTCGCCGCCGTGTTCTCGGCGATCCGTCTGCTGCAGCGCTCGCCCGCCGCGTCGGCGCTCGGCGGGCTCGTCGCGGTCGCGGTCGCCGCCGGACTCGCGCTGTGGACCGGCCGCGGCCAGGACAACTTCGTACCCGGCTTCTTCACCAACGCGCTGTACGGCACGGTGCTGCTCGTCTCGGCGCTCGTCGGATGGGCGCTCATCGGGCTCGCCGCCGGGTTCCTCATGGGCGACGTGCGCGGGTGGAGGGCGGACAAGCGCAAGCGCCGCGCGTTCTTCTGGATCACGGTCGCCTGGGCTGCGCTGTTCTTCGCCCGCCTGGCCGTGCAGCTCCCGCTGTACTTCTCCGGCAACGTGCAGGCGCTCGGCACGCTCAAGCTGGTGATGGGCCTGCCGCTGTTCGCTCCGATGGTCGCGGTGACCTGGCTGCTGGTGCGGGCGCTGTACCCGCCGAAGCACGACGCCGACACGCGTCCGGAGTGACTTCTCGCAGCCTTCTTCTCCGTGCTAGATTTATCTTGACATCAAGATAAATCGACACCTTTCGCTCGCCTGTCCGCGAGAGCAGACTGGTAAGGTCCGCCTTGCTAGCCGCGGGAGGAACGGGCGAGCAAGATGGAGTCGCCTGTCGCTTCCATCCGAACAGAAGGAGACGGATCCGTGTCCACGGTGAACAGCTTCGGTGCACAGAGCACCCTGACGGTCGGCAGCACCGACTACGAGATCTTCCGGATCGACACGGTTCCCGGATACGAGAAGCTCCCGTTCAGCCTCAAGGTCCTCCTGGAGAACCTGCTTCGCACCGAGGACGGCGCGAACGTCACGAAGGCGCAGATCGAGGCGCTCGGATCCTGGGATCCTGCGGCTCAGCCCGACACGGAGATCCAGTTCACGCCGGCGCGCGTGGTCATGCAGGACTTCACCGGCGTGCCCTGCATCGTCGACCTCGCCACGATGCGCGAGGCCGTCACCGCCCTCGGCGGCGACCCGAACAAGATCAACCCGCTCTCCCCGGCCGAGATGGTCATCGACCACTCCGTCATCGCCGACCTGTTCGGCCGCCCGGACGCGATCGAGCGCAACGTCGAGATCGAGTACGAGCGCAACGGCGAGCGCTACCAGTTCCTGCGCTGGGGCCAGACCGCCTTCGACGACTTCAAGGTCGTCCCTCCGGGCACCGGCATCGTGCACCAGGTCAACATCGAGCACCTCGCGAAGGTCATCTACGACCGTGCTTCGACAAGCTCAGCAACCGGTGAAGAGGTGCTCCGCGCCTACCCCGACACCTGTGTCGGCACCGACTCGCACACCACCATGGTCAACGGCCTGGGCGTGCTGGGCTGGGGCGTCGGGGGCATCGAGGCCGAGGCCGCGATGCTCGGCCAGCCGGTCTCCATGCTCATCCCGCGGGTCGTCGGCTTCAAGCTGACCGGCGAGATCCCCGCAGGCGTCACCGCCACCGACGTGGTGCTCACGATCACCGACATGCTCCGCAAGCACGGCGTGGTCGGCAAGTTCGTCGAGTTCTACGGTGCCGGCGTCGCCTCGGTCCCGCTCGCGAACCGTGCCACCATCGGCAACATGTCGCCGGAGTTCGGCTCGACCGCCGCGATCTTCCCGATCGACGACGTCACGCTCGACTACCTGCGCCTCACCGGCCGCGACGAGCAGGCCGTGGCCCTCGTCGAGTCGTACGCCAAGGAGCAGAAGCTCTGGCACGACGCCGCGCACGAGCCGCAGTTCAGCGAGTACCTCGAGCTCGACCTCTCGACGGTCGTGCCGTCGATCGCCGGGCCGAAGCGCCCGCAGGACCGCATCCTGCTGTCCGAGTCGAAGGCGCAGTTCGAGAAGGACATCCTGAACTACGTCACGGGTCCGATCGACATCAACGACTCCGGATCCTTCCCCGCATCGGATCCCGGATCCGTCCCCGGCGAAGAGGTCGAGACCAACGAGATCCCCACGCTGTCCTCGGGTTCGCCGAAGGCCGCGTCCAAGCCGGTCAAGGTCAAGACCCCGGACGGGCAGAAGTACATCCTCGACAACGGCGCCGTCACGCTCGCCGCGATCACGTCGTGCACCAACACGTCGAACCCGTCGGTCATGATCGCCGCCGGCCTTCTCGCCCGCAAGGCGCGCGAGAAGGGCCTGAAGCAGAAGCCGTGGGTGAAGACCACGCTCGGCCCCGGCTCGAAGGTCGTCACCGACTACTACGAGAAGTCCGGCCTGGACAAGGACCTCGAGGGCCTCGGCTTCTACACCGTCGGCTACGGCTGCACGATCTGCATCGGAAACTCCGGTCCGCTGATCGACGAGGTCTCCGCCGCGATCAACGAGCACGACCTCGCCGTCACGGCCGTGCTCTCCGGCAACCGCAACTTCGAGGGCCGGATCAGCCCCGACGTGAAGATGAACTATCTGGCGAGCCCGCCGCTCGTGGTCGCCTACGCCCTGGCCGGATCGATGAACTTCGACTTCGAGACCCAGGCGCTCGGGACCGACACCGAGGGCAACGACGTGTTCCTCAAGGACGTCTGGCCCGACCCCGCCGAGGTGCAGGAGATCATCGACTCCTCGATCTCGCGCGACCAGTTCATCAAGCAGTACGCCACCGTGTTCGACGGCGACGAGCGCTGGACGAGCCTGCCCACCCCGACCGGCCCGGTCTTCGAATGGGACGCCGACTCGACCTACGTGCGCAAGGCGCCGTACTTCGACGGCATGGAGGCCACGCCCGCTCCGGTCACCGACATCTCCGGCGCGCGCGTGCTCGCGACCCTCGGCGACTCGGTCACCACCGACCACATCTCGCCGGCCGGCAACATCAAGGCGGGCACCCCCGCCGCGCAGTACCTCACCGAGCACGGCGTCGCGCAGAAGGACTTCAACTCCTACGGCTCGCGCCGCGGCAACCACGAGGTCATGATCCGCGGCACGTTCGCGAACATCCGCCTGAAGAACGCGCTCGTCAAGGCCGTCAACGGCGGCGAGCAGATCGAGGGCGGCTACACCCGCGACTTCACTCAGGCCGGTGGCCCGCAGGCGTACATCTTCGACGCCTCGCAGAACTACCAGGCGCAGGGCACCCCGCTGGTGATCTTCGGCGGCAAGGAGTACGGATCCGGATCCTCCCGTGACTGGGCGGCGAAGGGCACCAACCTCCTCGGCGTCAAGGCCGTCATCACCGAGAGCTTCGAGCGGATCCACCGCTCGAACCTCATCGGCATGGGCGTCGTCCCGCTGCAGTTCCCCGCGGGCGAGTCCTGGGAGTCGCTGGGCCTGGACGGCACCGAGATCGTCTCGATCTCGGGCCTGGAGGAGCTCAACGAGGGCACCACGCCGAAGACGGTCCGGGTGACCGCCGCTCCGAGCGAGTTCTCGCCAGAGGGCAAGCAGACGGTCGAGTTCGACGCGGTCGTCCGCATCGACACCCCCGGAGAGGCCGACTACTACCGCAACGGCGGCATCCTGCAGTACGTGCTGCGTTCGCTGGTCTGATCCACGGATACGCGTCGGGGCCGGCTCCTTCGGGAGTCGGCCCCGTTCGCGTCTCTCGGCACGTGCTCTGCGTCGCCGGCGTCAGGATCCGGTTCCGAGGCCGGATCCGCGGGGTCCCGATCGACGAGCGGGTCGCCCGGTCGGCCGGCTGGTGCGTGCATGCGCAGGACGAGTACGGCCGGGCCCCGCTGCGGTTGCGGCCGATCGGGCACTACGTCGGCCCGGATGCGGCGGATCTCCAGCGGCCCGGGAGCATTGCTCGGTAGTCTTGGTCGGTGCTGCGGGCTCCGGCTCGCAGTTCCCCATTCGCTTCAGGAGGCAGACACGGTGGCGATCCTTCCCGGCATCTCCGGTCCCCGCGACCTCGATGGGCTCACCCCCGAGCAGCTCGCGGAGCTGGCCGCGGAGGTCCGCTCGTTCCTGATCGAGAACGTCGCTCGCACCGGCGGCCACCTGGGCCCGAACCTCGGGGTCGTCGAGCTCACGATCGCCCTGCACCGGGTGTTCTCCTCGCCGGACGACCCGATCATCTTCGACACCGGGCATCAGTCCTATGTGCACAAGCTGCTCACGGGGCGGCAGGACTTCTCCGCGCTTCGCTCGCGCGGGGGGCTGGCCGGCTACCCGCAGCGGTCGGAGAGCGCACACGATGTCGTCGAGTCCTCGCACGCCTCGAGTTCGCTGAGCTGGGCCGACGGGATCTCCCGCGCCTTCACGGCCACCGGCCGCGCCGACCGGCATGTCGTCGCCGTCGTCGGCGACGGCGCGCTCACCGGTGGCATGACCTGGGAGGCGCTCAACAACATCTCCGATGACAACGAGCGCAATCTCGTGATCGTCGTGAACGACAACGGCCGTTCCTACGCGCCCACGATCGGCGGCATGGCGCGCTACATGAACCGGGTGCGCACCGCGGGCGTCTACCGCGACCTGCACCGCAAGTCCGACCGGTTCTTCCGCGCGTTCGGTCCCGTCGGCGGTGCCTTCTACCGCGGCGTGCGCGGCGGCACGCACGGCTTCCTCTCCCGCTTCTCCAACAACGAGGAGCTGTACTCCAACCTCGACATCAAGTATCTCGGCCCCGTCGACGGCCATGACATCCCGTCACTGCTGGAGACGCTGCGGCTCGCGAAGGACTACGGCGCCCCGGTCATCGTGCACGTCATCACCGAGAAGGGCCGCGGATACCAGCCGGCCCTCGACGATGAGGCGGACCAGTTCCACGCGGTCAACAAGATCGACCCGAAGACCGGGACGCCCCTGGCTGCGAGCGGCACGGGCTGGACCGATGTGTTCGCCGATGCGCTGGTCGAGGTCGGTGCGCGTACACCGAACGTCATCGCCATGACAGCGGCCATGCTGCGTCCCACCGGTCTCGCGCCGTTCGCGGAGCGCTTCCCCGATCGTGTCTACGACGTCGGCATCGCAGAGCAGCACGCGGTCACCGCCGCCGCAGGGCTCGCATACGGCGGCCTGCACCCGGTGGTCGCGCTCTACGCCACGTTCATGGGGCGCGCATTCGACCAGGTCCTGATGGACGTCGGGCTGCATCGCGCGGGCGTGACGTTCGTGCTCGACCGCGCCGGCGTGACGGGTCCCGACGGTCCGAGCCACCACGGGCTGTGGGATCTGTCGATGCTGCAGATCGTGCCGGGGATCCGCATCGCGGCGCCCCGTGACGCCGAGCGTCTGCGCGAGGAGCTCGAGGAGGCGGTGGCCGTCGATGACGCGCCGACCGTGATCCGCTTCCCGAAGGGCGGTGTGACGCCCGAGATCCCTGCCCTGGAGCGCCTGTACGACGGGGTGGACGTGCTGTCCCGCGGCGAGGGCGAGGATGTGCTGCTCGTCGGCATCGGCCCGTTCGCGACGCTCGCACTCGACGTCGCCGAGCGGCTCAAGGCGCAGGGCATCGGCGCCACGGTGATCGACCCGCGCTGGGCGATCCCTGTGCAGACCTCCGTGGTCGAGCTCGCCGCACGGCACCGCCTGGTCATCACCCTCGAGGACGGGATCCGCGTGGGCGGCGTCGGCACGCGCGTGCGTCAGGTGCTGCGCGAGGCGGGCATCGGCACCGCAGTGGACGAGCTGGGCCTGCCCGACGCGTACATCGACCATGCGAGCCGCGAGCAGATCCTCGAGGACGCCGGCCTCACCGCCGGAAAGATCGCGCAGGACGTGGTCGCCCAGGTGCTCGGCACCCGCGTGCCGATCGCCCGCCCGGCCGGCGAGGTGCCGCTGCACACCGGCACGGTCGAGATCGTGGCAGAACGGCGCGACGACGCCGAGGTCGAGGACCGCCGTCGGAGATGAACGCCGCGCTGCGCGATGGCAGCCTCTCGCGCCGCGCTTTCGGAGGTCTGCTGCTCGCCACCACGACCGCAGGCGTGGCCGGCTGCGTCGGCGGCCGTCCGCCTGAGTCGCCGTCACCGCATGCAGACGGGACCGGGGAGCCGTCGGTGGCGCCGCGGAGCATCGTCGCGTCCGGCGCCGAGGGGGGCACACCCTCGGCGCTCGCGGCGACGGCGGTGCCGCAGCACGTCGCGGCGGTGATCGATCGATACGCGTCGGAGATCCCGAGGGACTGGGGGATGCGTCTGCCCGGGGTCCGCAGCTCCTTGAACACCGCATCGGCGCCGGATGGGCGCCCGCGCGTCGCGCTGACGTTCGATGCGTGCGGCGGGACTGCAGGATCCGGATTCGATCAGAAGCTGATCGGCGAACTGATCGCGCAGCAGGTCCCGGCGGTCCTGTTCCTGAATTCCCGCTGGATCGAGGCGAATTCGGCTCTCGCCGAGCAGCTCTTCGCGGAGCCGCTGTTCGAGATCGGCAACCACGGCACACGCCACCGGCCGCTGTCCGTGCGCGGACGCAGTGCCTACGGCATCCCAGGGACCGCGTCCGCTGCCGAGGCCGTCGACGAGGTATGGAGCAACCACGAGCGGATCCGTTCGCTCACCGGCACGGCGCCGCGGTGGTTCCGGCCCGGCACGGCGCACTATGACGACGTCGCGGTCGCGATCGTGCATGAGCTCGGCGAGACCCCGCTGGGCTTCAGCGTGAACGGCGACGGCGGCGCGACCTTCCCGGCACGCACCGTCGCGCGGGAGATGGGGAGGGCGACGGGCGGCGACATCGTGCTGGCACACATGAACCAGCCCGGATCCGGCACCGCCGAAGGAACGACCACCGCGATCGCCGCGCTGCGCGACCGCGGCGTGCAGTTCGTGCACATCGACTGAGAACCGCTCGGTGGAGGCGCTCATGGCCGGACGTCGGCGAGCTGGTCGAGGAGGTCGCGGGTGACGCCGCGGACGCGCGGGACGCGGAGGAACGGCAGGGCGGTGGCGAACAGGCGCAGACTCGTGTCCAGGAGACGCCGTGTCTTCGCCTGCTCCGGCGACTCGTCGTACGTCCAGCGCAGGACGAGAGCGAGGTAGGCGGGGAAGAGCGCATCGGGCAGGCGCTCGGCGATGTCCTCCGGCAGGCGGTGCGAGGATCCGTCGACGACCTCGCGGAGAAGTCCGATGGTCATCTCCCGCGCCGGCGACGACTCGGCGGAGAGCGGATTGATGGGGGAGCCGGGGGAGACCATGGCGCTCAGGAACCCGGGCGCGACGCGGCGGTACTCGCCGACCGCCTCGAGCCCGGTGTCGAAGAAGACACGCAGCCGGTCCACGAGCCCGGTCGTCGTCTCCAGGACAGGCCGAGCACGCCGAGCATGGTCGATCTGCACCTGCTCGTAGAGCTCCTGCACGAGATGCTCCTTGGAGGGGAAGTAGTAGTACGCGTTGCCGACCGAGACTCCCGCCTCCTTGGCGATCAGCCGGATCGTCGTCTCGGGGTAGCCCCGCTCCACGAAGGACGCCATCGCAGCCTCACGGATACGCGCCCGGGTGGCCTCCGCCTTGGGGGTGAGCGGGCCGCTGCCTCTCGAATCCTCTGAACTGAACATGTTCAAATAATAGCCCGAGAGCAGGCGCAGCGCCAGATGCTCACGCCGGTCCCACGTCCGGACGCAACGAAGCCCCTGCTCGGCTTCCTCCGACGAGCAGGGGAAGGATCTGAGCAGGGGCTCCGCTGTGATGATCAGCTGTGCGCGATCCCGCGGATGGGCGGGGTGTGGAACGTCGCGCCGGACACGCGCTCCGAGGCGCCCTCGCGGTCGAGGTAGGGCGAGGCGCCGCCGTCGATGAACGGCCAGCCCGCGCCGAGGATGAGGCACAGATCGATGTCCTCGACCTCCGGCACCACGCCCTCGTCCAGCATGAGCCTGATCTCCTGCGCGAGCCCGTCCTGCACCCGGCGGAGGATCTCCGCGGCCGGCGTCGGGGTGGATCCCGCGGCCTGCTTCACGAGCTTCTCGGCGGCCTTGGTGAAGCCGGTCACTCGGCCGCCCTTGTCCTTCTCGACGACCTCGGGCAGCTCCGCCAAGGCGTGGAAGTTCTCGTTCGCGTAGAAGCGGTCCGGGAACGCGTGCACCATGGTGTCCTGCACGTGCGCGGCGACCTTCCAGCCGACCAGGTCGATGAGCTGGAACGGGCCCATCGGCAGGCCGAGCGGGGCGAACGCCTTCTCGACGTCGGCGACGGCGGTGCCCTCGTACACCGCGCGAGCGGCCTCGCCCATGACCTTGGCGAGTAGCCGGTTCACGACGAAGCCGGGGGCGTCCGCGGTCAGCACGGCGTTCTTGCCCAGTCCCTTCGCGACCACGAACGCTGTCGACAGCGCCGCCTCGGTGGCCGTCGGCGTCTTCACGATCTCGATGAGCGGCATGACCGCGACCGGGTTGAAGAAGTGGAAGCCGACCAGGCGCTCGGGGTGCGCGAGCCGGGATCCGATCTCCTCGACGGAGAGCGAGGACGTGTTGGTCGCGAGGATCGCGTCCTCGGCGATGATCTTCTCGATCTCGCCGAACACGGCCTGCTTGACGCCGACCTCCTCGAACACGGCCTCGATCACGAAGTCGCAGTCCGCGTACAGGCTCTTGTCGGTCGTGCCGGTCACGAGGCCGCGCAGCTTGTTCGCCGTGTCGGCGTCGAGCCGCCCCTTCTCCTCGAGCTTGCCGATCTCGTCGTGGATGTAGACGACGCCCTTGTCCACGCGCGCCTGGTCGAGGTCGGTGATCAGCACCGGCACCTGCAGCTTGCGCACGAACAGCAGCGCGAACTGGCTGGCCATCAGACCCGCGCCGATGATGCCGACCTTGGTGACCTTCTTGGCGAGCGCCTTGTCGGGGGCGCCGACGGGACGCTTCGCGCGCTTCTGGACGAGGTCGAAGGCGTACATCGACGCGGCGAACTGGTCGCCTGTGACGAGGTCGGCGAGCGCCTCGTCCTCGCGGGCGAAGCCCTCCTCCCGGGTTCCGCTCTTGGCCTTGTCGAGAAGGTCCAGGGCGACGTAGGGCGAACGGGGGACGGTGCCGATCTTCGACTCGAGCATGCCGCGGGCCATCTTGATCGCGATCGGCCATTTGGTGAGTCGCTCGATCTTGCCGGGCTCGTTCCTGCGTTCGACCTTCGTGCCGCCGAGCACCGCGTCGGCCCAGCGCAGCGAGTCCTCCAGGAAGTTCGCGGCGGGGAAGATCGCGTCCATCATGCCGAGCTCGAACGCCTGATGCGGCGTGAGCATCCGGTTCTGCTTGAGCGGGTTCGAGATGACGACTTCGAGCGCGTTCTCGATGCCGATGAGATTCGGCAACAGGTACGCGCCGCCCCAGCCCGGGATGATGCCGAGGAACACCTCGGGCAGCGCGAGCGCCGCCGCCGAGGCGTCGACCGTGCGGTACGTCGAGTTCAGCGCGATCTCGACGCCGCCGCCCAGGGCCAGCCCGTTCACGAACGCGAACGAGGGCACGCCGAGGGTGCTGAGGGAGCCCAGCACCTTGTGTCCGAGCTGCGCGATCAGGCGCGCGTTGTCGCGGGATCCGACCCGGCTGATGTCGGAGAGATCGGCGCCGGCCGCCAGGATGTACTGCTTGCCGGTGATGCCGACGGCCTGGATCTCACCCGCAGCCGCACGGCCCTTCAGCTCGGCGAGGGTCTCGCCGAGCTCGGTGAGCGTGACGGGGCCGAGCGTGTTCGGGCGGGTGTGGTCGCGGCCGTTGTCGAGGGTGATGAGGGCGAGCACGGTGCCGGAGGGCAGACGCACGTCGCGCACGGGGGAGTGCGTGACGACCTCTCCCTCGGTGAGGGCGGTGATGGGCGAGAAATCGATGGCGTCGTAGTTCGTCATTCCGCGGATCCTTACTTGCGCTTCTTGCCGTCGAAGAACGGGTTCTCCCAGATGACCGAACTACCCTGGCCGAGGCCCACGCACATCGCGGTGAGGCCGTAGCGAACGTCCGGACGCTCCGCGAACTGCGCGGCGAGCTGGATCATCAGGCGCACACCGCTCGCGGCGAGCGGGTGGCCGAGCGCGATCGCGCCGCCCCACTGGTTGACCCGGGGGTCGTCGTCGGCGATGCCGAAGTGGTCGAGCAGGGAGATCACCTGGATCGCGAACGCCTCGTTCAGCTCGAACAGGCCGATGTCGGAGATGTCGAGGCCGGCCTTCTTCAGCGCCTTCTCGGTGGACGGGATCGGGCCGATGCCCATGATCTCCGGCTGCACGCCGGCGAACGCGAACGACACCATGCGCATCTTCGGGGCGAGCCCGAACTCCTTGACGGCGCCCGATCCGGCGAGCAGCGACATGGTCGCGCCGTCGGTCAGGGGCGACGAGGTGCCGGCGGTGACGCGGCCGTGCGGACGGAACGGCGTCTTGAGGTTCGCCAGATCCTCCATCGTGGTCTGCGGGCGACGGCCCTCGTCCTCGGTGGCAAGGCCCCAGGCGCCGTCGGCGCCCTTGATCGCCACCGGCACCAGGTCGGGCTGGATCTTGCCGGCGTCGTAGGCCGCCTGCACCTTGTGCTGGCTCAGCATGCCGAAGCGGTCGGAGCGCTCCTTGGTCAGGTGCGGGAAGCGGTCGAAGATGCGTTCCGCGGTGACACCCATGTTCAGCGCGCCAGGGTCGACCATCTTCTCCGCGACGAAGCGCGGGTTCGGATCGGCGTTGCCGCCGATCGGGTGGTGCCCCATGTGCTCCACGCCGCCCGCGAGGGCCAGGTCGTACATGCCCACGCCGATCGAGGCGCACATCGTGGTGACGCTCGTCATGGCGCCCGCGCACATGCGCTCGACCGCGAGACCCGGCACCGTCTGCGGGAGTCCGGCGAGGATCGCGACGGAACGGCCGAGGGTGAGGCCCTGGTCACCCGTCTGCGAGGTCGCCGCGATCGCGACGTCGTCGATCCGATCCAGGGGGACATCGCCGTTGCGCTCCATCAGACCGATCGTGGCCTTGACGGCCAGGTCGTCCGCTCGGGTGTTCCAGTACATGCCCTTCTCGCCGGCGCGCCCGAAGGGCGTGCGCACTCCATCGACGAAGAAGACGTCCGAGATCTCGGCCACTCTGCCTCCAATATCCGGTCCGCTGCGCGGACGGGCCTCCATTGCTCCGACAGCGGCGAACGCACGCCGGACTTACAGTTTCGCACGTCCTGAGGAACGCGGTCTCTGAATTCATGAGACCGAGTATCAACTCGGCCGACGCATTCAGAGGGCGTTCCCTCAGCCTAGGAGCGGTGGGGGATCCGGGCGCGAATCGGTTGGGCTGAACCTACGAAGCGGTTCCGGGCGCCTCGTCCGCCGTTTGCGCGGCTTCCACAAAAGCATCCGCGATCCGCTGTGCGGTTTCCTGAATCTGCCAGGCCCGCGCGTCGCGGGCGGCGAGAGCGGATCCGATCGTCCCCGCGTCGATCTCTGCCGGCGGCTCCCACGCGACGCGGCGCAGCGTGTCGGGCGTGAGCAGGTTCTCCGTCGGCATGCCGAGCTCTTCGGCACGGGCTTCCACGACGGCCCGGGCGGCCTTCAGCCGGGCGTCGGCCTCGGGGTCGCGATCGGCCCAGGCACGGGGCGGCGGGGGTGCATCGCTGGGCACGCGCTCGCGCGGCAGGTCGGTGCGCTGGCGACCGCGCTCGATCGCGGCCCACCAGCGGTCCAGCTGGCTGCGGCTCGCGCGCCCGGTGAACGCGGAGACGGCGGCGAGGGCGCCCTTGCTCTGCGGATTCGCCTGCACTGCGGCGACGAGCGCGCGGTCCGGCACGAGGCGGCCGGGGGAGACGTCGGACTCGCGGGCGAAGTCCTCGCGCGCCTCCCACAGCTCACGAGCGACGGCGAGGTTCCTCGCTCCGCGCACCTGGTGCAGCCCGCTCAGGCGCCGCCACGGTTCTTCGCGCGGGGGCTTCGGGCGGCGCACCCGGGTGGCCTCGAACTCCTCCGCGGCGAACGCGGTCTTGTGAGCGGCCTCGAGTTCGGCGGCGATGAAGTCGCGCACGTCGACGAGATGCAGCACGTCGAGCTCGGCGTATTCGAGCCAGGCGTTCGGCAGCGGCCGGGTCGACCAGTCCGCGGCCGAGTGCTCCTTGGCCAGCACGATCCCGAGCGCGCGCTCGACCACGGCGGCCAACCCCACGCGCTCGTAGCCGAGCAGCCGCGCGGCGAGTTCGGTGTCGAAAACGCTCGCCGGCTCCAGGCCCAGCTCGTGCAGCGACGGCAGATCCTGGCTTGCGGCGTGGAACACCCACTCCTCGGCGCCGATGGCCTCCTGCAGCGGGGCGAACGAGGTGATCGCGATCGGGTCGAACAGGAATGCCCCGGCATCGCGCCGGAAAGCCTGCACGAGGTACGCCCGCTGCGAGTAGCGGAAGCCCGAGGCGCGTTCGACGTCGACGGCGACCGGGCCGTTCCCCGCGGCGAGGGCCGCGGCTGCAGCGACGAAGGTCTCGTCGTCATCGATGACGACATACTCAGCGGGCCTCTGCCCGATGACCGATCGGGAGACGCGGAATTCGACGTCCCCGGCGGGGTCACTTGCGTCAGTCACGGATGGTTCTCCTGGCGCCGAACACGGCGATGTCCTCTGAGCCCGGCGGCAGTCCCGCGAGCATTCCGACCAGCTCGGCCCAGGCTTCGGCGTGCGGGGCGAGCGGGCCGGTCGGCGACCACGACGCACGGAGTTCGATCTGCGCGCCGTCTCCCTCTGCGGCGAGGCCTCCGAACCCCTTCGAGAGGGTCTTGGTGGAGGTGCCCGACGCGGAGTGATGCGTCGCGCCGCGGGAAGCGAGCGCGTCGATCAGCCAGGACCACGCTACATCCGCGAGCAGCGGATCCGTGCCGATCTCCGGTTCGAGCGGCGCCTGCGCGAAGGCGACGATGCGCCAGGGGCCGCCCCAGGCGTCCGGTGCGGCGGCATCGTGCAGCAGCACGAACCGTCCCGTGCCGTACAGGGACTCGCCGTGTTCATCGGGACGCACATCCGCCGCGAGCGCCAGCGCGTCCGGTGCGAGGCCCGAGGGCGCGGGGATCTCGTGCACCACGATGTCGGTGCGGAATCGCAGCGCCCGCAGCTGCTCGGCGGCGTGCGCGAAGACGCCGTCGGATCCGGGATGAGCGCTCACGCGGACAGACTAGAGTCAGGAGGCGATGAAGAGTCTCAGGCACGCCGCGACGGTCGGCGCGATCGCGCTGGCGGGCGCCGCGGCTCTGGGTGCCGCGATCGGCGGCGCCCTCGTCCTGCGGATCGCCCGCGAGGTCGTCACGCCCGCGCCGCGCAAGAACGACATCGACGTGCTGGCCGTCGACACGGGGGCGCAGACGATCGAGCTCGCCCGCACGCCGGACACCGAGCTGCCCGGTCGTTACGGCCTGTACGTCGACGGCACGCCCGGATATGTGAAGCTCGGCGCGGTGCTGCAGGCGGACGCCCGGAGCGTCCGCCGCAAGCTCCTGACCCAGATCGAACCGGGTGCGGAGATCGGACGCAGGGCCGGATTCAGCGGCTATTACTACCTGGCGCCGGGGGAGCTGCACCTGCCCTACGAGCCCGTGCTGATCGGCACGCCTGCGGGGCCGTGCCCGGCGTGGCTGTTCCCGGCCGAGTCGACGACCTGGGCGATCCAGGTGCACGGCCGCGGCGCCACCCGCTCCGAGTGCCTGCGGGCGGTGCCCGTGCTGCACGCCGCGGGGCTGCCGGTGCTCGTCACCTCCTACCGCAACGACGGTGACGGGCCGCGCACGCGCCCGGGGTCGTACGGGCTCGGGGCGACAGAGTGGCGCGACATCGACACGGCGATCTCCTACGCGCTGCGTCACGGCGCGGAGCGGATCCTGCTCATGGGCTGGTCGATGGGCGGCGCGATCGCGTTGCAGACGCTCGTGAGCTCCGACCACGGCGGCGCCGTCGTCGGGATGATCCTGGACTCCCCGGTGGTCGACTGGCGGACGGTGCTGCGGTATCAGGCGAAGGAGATGAAGCTGCCGGATCCGCTCCCGCAGCTCGCGATGGACGCCCTGGAGCAGCCGTGGTCGGCACGGCTCAGCGGTGCGGATCAGACGATCGCCTTCGACGACCTGGACATGGTGGCCCGCGCGGCGGAGCTGGACGTGCCGATCCTGCTGCTGCACAGCGACGACGACGGCTTCGTGCCCCCGGACGCCTCGCACGCGCTCGCGAAGGCGCGACCGGATCTGGTGACCATGCCGCCGTTCACCGGTGCCCGTCACACGAAGCTGTGGAACTACGATCAGAACCGCTGGACCGACGCGATCACCGACTGGCTCGCCGAGCACGGCTTCGCGAGCTGACGCCGGCCGCGCAGGCTCAGGCGGCGAGGCGCGCGCGCACCTGTCGCTTGGCGCGCATGAGCATGCCGGTCATGCCGGAGATGCGCAGCGGGGAGACCACGCGGGTGAGCCCGATCGACTGCGGGAAGTCATCGGGGATCGCCAGGACCGCCTCCGGGCTGAGGCCCGCGATGCCCTGCGCGAGGATGCTCGCGAAGCCGCGGGTGGTGGGCGCCTCGGCGGGTGCGGTCGCGTGCATCGTCACCGCGCCGCCGGACAGCTCGAGATAGATGTACACCGGCGACTGGCACTCGGCGACGCGCTCGGTCATCTCGGGGTGCGCGGCGACCTCGTCGGAGACCGCGGGCAGCTCGTTCGAGAACTCGAGCAGCAGCTGCAGCCGGTCGGACTCGGGAAGCTCCAGGAACTCGTCCCGGATGGCGGCGAGCGAGTCGGGGAGGGCGGCGGCGGGGATGTCGGTCATCCCCGCCATTGTCCCACGCTCAGATCGACCCGGGCTCCTCGCCGGTGACGATCGGGACGCGCACGGCGCTGCCCCACTCGGTCCAGGATCCGTCGTAGTTGCGCACGTTCTCGAACCCGAGCAGATGCTTCAGCACGAACCAGGTATGCGCCGAGCGCTCGCCGATGCGGCAGTACGCCACGACGTCGTCGCCGGCCTCGAGCCCTGCACCGTCGAGGTAGATCGCCTCGAGCTCGGCGCGGGGCTTGAAGCCGCCGTCCTCGGCGACGGCCTTCGCCCATGGCACGTTCTGCGCGGTGGGGATGTGCCCGGCGCGCAGCGCGCCCTCTTCGGGATAGGCGGGTGCGGAGGTGCGCGAGCCGTTGTACTCCTCGGGAGAGCGCACGTCGATGAGCGGGTTGCCGAGGTGTGCGAGCACGTCGTCCTTGTAAGCGCGCAGCACCGTGTCGTCGCGCTCGACGACCGGATACTCGGTCGCCGCGCGGGAGGGGAGGTCGGTCGTGATCTCCCTGCCCTCGGAGATCCAGCGGTCACGGCCGCCGTCGAGCAGACGCACGTCTTCGTGGCCGAACAGCGAGAACACCCACAGCGCGTAGGCGGCCCACCAGTTGTTCTTGTCGCCGTAGATGACGATGGTGTCGTCGCGGGAGATGCCCTTGCGGCGCAGGAGCGCGGAGAAGCCGGCGCCGTCGACGTAGTCGCGCACGACCGGGTCGTTGAGCTCGGTGTGCCAGTCGACCTTGACGGCACCCGGGATGTGGCCGGTCTCGTACAGCAGCACGTCCTCGTCGGACTCCACCACGACGAGCCCCTCCTCGCCGAGGTGCGCGGCCAGCCACTGCGTGGTGACGAGCCGGCCGGGCTCGGCGTACTCGGCGAACGATGCGGACGTGGTGTCGAGGTCGACGGTCACTGGGGGCTCCCTCTGGGATGGTGGTGCGGGGCGACAGAGCACGCGACCGGCGCGCCGCGCGCGATGACGCGCGGTGAAACCGGTGACGGCGACGGCGTAGGGTTGATCCGTCGCTTCGACACTAGAACCCCGTGCGCCCCTGCGCATCCGCAGGGTAAGACTTCGACACAGGATCCGCATGACCGACCAGGCCGCCACCTCCGGCGTCGTCCATCTCATCGACCGCCAGCCGCAGATGACCGGCGCCGAGCTTCTGACGGGGCTCGTGCCGCCGCCGCAGTTCGACGGGGCGACGTTCGACAGCTACCGGTCCGACCCGGCCTATCCCTCCCAGGAGGAGGCGAAACAGCGCCTGGTGACGTTCGCCACGGGCGCGGAGCCGGTCAAGCGGGGCGGGCTGTTCCGGCGGGCGCCGAAGGTTCCCGAATCGAAGCCCGGCGTCTACCTCGACGGCGGCTTCGGCGTCGGCAAGACGCACCTGCTCGCGTCGATCTACCACGCGATGCCCGCGCGGCGGAAGTACTTCGGTTCCTTCATCGAGTACACCGCCCTCGTGGGAGCCCTCGGCTACCGCAACACGGTCGACCTGCTGCGCGGATCCGATCTGCTCTGCATCGACGAGTTCGAGCTCGACGATCCCGGTGACACGATGGTGATGACCCGTCTGCTCGGCGAACTGGTGGGCGGCGGCACGAAGCTCGCGGCCACCTCGAACACCCCGCCGAACGCGCTGGGCGAGGGCCGGTTCGCCGCGCAGGACTTCCTCCGCGAGATCCACGCCATGTCGGACAGCTTCGAGACGATCCGCATCGACGGCGTGGACTTCCGTCAGCGCGCCCTCGACGGGCACGCGCTCACGTCGTCCGGCGAGGAGTATGCCGCGCAGCTCGCCGCACTGAGCGGGCATCGCGTCTCGGACGACGCGTTCGACGACATCGTGAAGCACCTCGCGCAGGTGCATCCGTCGCGCTACATCCGGCTCCTCGCGGGCGTCGACGCGCTCGGCCTCCGCGACGTGCGCCAGCTCACCGATCAGTCCGAGGCGCTGCGGTTCGTGGCGTTCGTGGACCGCGCGTACGACGCGCAGATCCCGATCCTCGCGACCGGGCGCCCGCTGGACGAGGTGTTCAGCGAGGAGATGCTGGGCGGCGGCTACCGCAAGAAGTACCTGCGCGCCATCTCCCGTCTGAACGCGCTCTCGCACGCGGAACGGCCCTCTGCAGCCTGATCGTCACTCCTGATCCCGTCGTCGGCCCGGGTCCGGAACGCTGCGACGTGCCCGATGAGCCTGGGCGCGCGAAACATGTTGTTCACACGACGACGGGTCCTGTAACACCACCGCAACATTCACCGCGCTCGCGCGAAACACAGCGTCGCCACACTGAAACACACGACATAGTCAGCCGGCAGCTGCCGGATGGTCAGATCAGGAAGGCGCGGATCTCGAAGCCCCCGGCCGGGACTTCCGCGTCAGGTGGAGGCGCACAGCAATGGAAGCGACAGGGAACATCTCCTGGGGAGTGACGGCGACGGCGCTGGTTCTTCTCATGACGCCGGGGGTGGCCTTCTTCTACGGCGGTCTCGTCAAGGCCAAGAGCGTCATCAGCATGATGATGATGAGCTTCGGCGCGATCGGGCTCGTCGCAGTGCTGTGGATCCTGTACGGCTCGTCCATGGCGACGGTCTCCTCGCCCGGTCAGTTCGCGGGCGACCCGTTCGCCGATTTCGGGCTCGCCTCGATCGCGAGCGGCAAGGGCTCCAACGTCGCACTGCTGACCGTGGGCTATGGCGCCACCTTCGCGATCATCACGGTCGCCCTCATCTCCGGCGCGATCGCGGACCGGGCGAAGTTCGGTCCGTGGCTGATCTTCGTCGGCGTCTTCGCCACGGTCGGATACTTCCCGATCGCCGCGTGGGTGTGGGGCGGCGGCTGGATCATGCACCTCGGCGGCTACCTGTTCGGCGCCAAGAGCGGCATCGAGTTCATCGACTACGCCGGCGGCACCGCGGTGCACATCAACGCGGGTGCCGCGGCGTTCGCCCTGGCCCTCGTGCTCGGCAAGCGCATCGGATTCCAGAAGGGCATCCAGAAGCCGCACAACGTGCCGCTGACGCTGCTCGGCGCGTCGCTGCTGTGGTTCGGCTGGTTCGGTTTCAACGCCGGCGCGCAGTGGACCACGAAGGGCATGGACGGCGTCGGCCTGATCATCATCAACACGTTCGGGGCGGCCGCCGCCGGCATCCTCGGCTGGATCCTCATCGAGCGCATCCGCGGCGGCAAGGCCACCTCGATCGGCGCCGCGAGCGGCGCGGTCGCGGGCCTCGTGGCGATCACCCCCGCCTGCGCGAACCTGACGCCCGGATGGGCTCTGCTCCTCGGCGCGCTGACCGGTGCGGTGTGCGCCCTCGCGGTGGAGCTGAAGTTCCGGCTCGGCTTCGACGACTCCCTCGACGTCGTCGGCCTGCACCTGGTCGGCGGATTCATCGGCACGATCTACCTCGGCTTCTTCGCCACCGGGCAGGGTCTGTTCGTGGGCGGCGACGCACGGCTGCTCGTGGTGCAGGTGCTGGCGTCGGGCGGCGTGCTGGTCTACTCCTTCGTGGTGGCCCTGATCATCGGCCTCGTGATCGACAAGACCATCGGATTCCGTGTCACCAGCGAGGACGAGATCGCCGGCGTCGACCTCGTGGTGCACGGCGAGGAGGGCTACGCGCTCACCTCGTGAGACCGCGGGGATGCGGGACAGGCGCGGATAGGGTGTCGTTGTGACCACCAATGGCAACGGCATCCTGTCCGCGCTCTTCGCCGCCGTCACGGCGATCGCGAAGGCCTTCACGAGCACCCCGTCCCGTGAGGCGACCTCGCGCGGGAGCACCGGCCGCACGGCGGCAGGAACCCCGACCGGCACCGCGACGCGGGAGCCCACGCCCGGACACGGCGGGGCGACCGAGACCGTCGAACTGGATCCCCGTGCGGTGCGCGGCCTGCAGATCGCCTACGCGCCGCGCCGCGACGGTGCTCCGGACGCGGGGGAGATCGTGTGGACCTGGGTGCCCTACGCCGAGCGCGACGGCCGGGGCAAGGACCGGCCGGTCCTCGTGATCGCGACGCAGTCCTCCGAGCGGGTGTACGCGGTCAAGCTCACCAGCAAGTCGCACGACGGCGATCGCGACTTCCTCTCGCTCGGATCCGGTCCGTGGGACGGGCAGGGCCGAGAGAGCTGGGTCGACATCGATCAGCTCTACAGCGTGCACATCTCGGGCGTCCGGCGCGAGGCCGCCGCCCTGGACCGCGGCCGGTTCGAGCGGGTGGCGAGCGTGCTGGAGCGTCGGTTCGGATGGACCGCGGCCGCCTGAGGGCGGGCTGAGCGCGCCGCTCAGCGACGCGACGGCGATCCACTGCGCCGTACCAGCACGGTCGTCACCGCGAGCAGGACGATCCCGATCGACTCCACCACGATCGTCTGGGGCACGAGGGTGAAGGTCCACACCTCGGTGATCCCGAACAGCCCCACCGTGAGGGCGAGCAGGAGCGCGCCGAGGGTCGCGATCAGGAACAGCAGGGACAGGACCGTCGCCCCCTGCAGGAGCCTGCCGCGAAGCAGGGCCATCCCCATCGCGAGCACGAGCGCCGCGACGGCGTTGAGCACGAACAGCACGCCGAGGATGCCGCCGACCCCGTCGAAGACGAGGAAGAGGTGGATCCCGCCGGTGGCCAGGAGGACGAGCACGCTGAGGATCCGCATGACCCGCAGCGCCGGAGTGGTGGTCGACATCATTGCTGCTCCCTGCTTCCGTCTCGAGCCGAGGCCTTCTGGGGTGACACGAGGTGCGCGCCCGCGCGGTTCATCCGCAGCAGCCAGAGCACATCGTGCCCGAACGATTCGATCAGCAGCAGAAGTGCGGCCGCCGCCGCGATCGCGGCGGCCACAGGGGGCAGCGCCTGCGCGGCGATGACCGCGAGCACCACGCCGCAGGCCGCAGCGACGACCTTGCGCCAGTACCGGTGAGGCAGCGTGCGCCCGAGGAACGGCAGCGCCCATGCGGCGGCGACGAACGCGTACCGCATGAGACCGATCGCGAGCACCCACGTGCCGACGAACCGCACGTCGTAGACGCTCAGCACGAGCATCAGGAAGGCGTCGACCTCCATGTCGAAGCGCGCGCCGAGCTCGCTCACGCTGTCCGTGCGGCGTGCGACGTGCCCGTCGACGCCGTCCAGGGCGAGCGCGACCGCCACGATCGCCACGAGGAGCGCGGGGGAGATCGTGCCCGTGAGCGAGGTCACGACGAGGCCCGTTGCGATCCCGACGAGCGTCGAGCGCGCGGCCGTGACCGCGTTGGCCGCACCGAAGCGCGCGCTGCCGCGTCGCCGCAGCCCGCGGAAGACCAGCGCCGAGGAGACGGCCAGGTAGCCGAGCGCGGCGGCCCAGCCCGCAACGGAGAGCGGTGCCGCCGGCGTGATCGCGAGCAGCACGACGACGCCCGCGGCGCCCCAGAGCCAAGGCGTGAGCTGAACCATTCTCATCCGGCCTCCGTGTTACGTTCATGGTAGTCATGGGTGACACGGCGCAGCGGGTGGTCGAGGTTCACGCGGATCGCACGGACGCGGCGGCCGCGTGGTGGACGACGGGCCCGGGCCGCGGCGAGTTCCGGAGCGAGCCGGTGCGGTCGCCCGGGCCGGGCGAGGCCTCGGTGCGCACCCTGTGGACGGGGATCAGCCGCGGCACGGAGTCGCTCGTCGCGCGCGGCCTGGTCCCGCGTTCCGAGCACGAGCGGATGCGCGCGCCCTTCCAGGACGGCGACTTCCCGTTCCCGGTCAAGTACGGCTACCTCAATGTCGGCGTGGTCGAGGAGGGGCCAGGGGCGCTGCGCGGAGGGACGGTGTTCGCCCTGTTCCCGCACCAGTCGCGGTACGTCGCCCCCGTGGAGGCACTGGTGCCGGTGCCGGCCGGCGTGCCGGCGCGGCGGGCGGTGCTCGCCGGCGCGGTGGAGACCGCGGTGAACGTGCTCTGGGACGCGGCCCCCGCCCTCGGCGACCGCGTGCTCGTCGTCGGGGCCGGGATGATCGGCTGCGCGGTGGCACGGCTGGCGTGCGGCATCCCAGGAGTCGAGGTCACCGTTCTCGACGTCGATCCGGCGAAGCAGCGCGTCGCGGAGGCGCTCGGGGCTCGGTTCGCCCACGTCGCGGATCCGCCCGGCGAGGCGGACGTGGTGATCGAGGCCAGCGGATCCACTGCCGGATTTCAGCTCGCCCTGCGCGGCGCGCCCACGGACGGCGAGGTCGTCGTGGCCAGCTGGTACGGCGCCGACCCGGTGCCGCTCGAGCTCGGCGCCGACTTCCACTCGCGCCGCCTGACGATCCGGTCGACCCAGGTCGGCGCCGTCGCGGCGAGCCGCCGTGCCCGGCGCAGCACGAGGGATCGGCTGACGCTCGCGCTGCGGCTTCTGGAGGATCCGGCGTTCGATCTCCTGCTCGGTGCGACCGCATCCTGGCGGCGGCTGCCCGAGGTGACCGCGGCCCTTGCCGACGGGACCGCACCCGAGCTCTGCCAGAGTATCGATTGGAGCACACGATGACCTTCGCCGTGACCGTCCGCGACCACCTGATGATCGCTCACAGCCTCCGCGGCGAGGTCTTCGGCCCCGCGCAGCGGCTGCACGGCGCGACCTACGTCGTCGACGCCTCGTTCCGGGCTGCGCAGCTCGATCCGAACGGCATCGTCGTGGATATCGGCCGGGCATCGGCTGCGCTGCGCGAGATCGTCGGCGCGCTCTCGTACCGCAACCTCGACGACGAGCCCGACCTCGAGGGCGTCAACACCACGACCGAGCGGCTGTGCCAGATCATCGGGGACCGGCTCGCGGCACGCGTGCGCGACGGCGGACTCGGGCGGGCCGGGCTGACCGGGATCGCCGTGACCCTGCGCGAGTCGCACATCGCATGGGCCTCCTATGAGGTGGCGATGTGACCGGCCGTCCGCTCGTCTTCCTCGTCCCGGAGGGGATCGACGATCCTTCGCGGGTGAGCGGCGGCAACGTGTACGACCGGCGCGTGCGCGACGGGCTCGGCTCCCGCGGATGGCGGGTCAGGACCGTCGAGACGAGCGATGCCGCGGGGGCGACCGCCGCGCTCCGCGAGGTGCCGCGCGGAGAGACGGTGCTGGTCGACGGCCTGGTCGCCCTCCGGGCGCCCGAGGCCTTCGCCGAGGCGGCGGCCCGGGTGCGCACGGTGGTCCTCGCGCACATGGTCGCGGCCGCGTTCCCGGATGCGATGGCCCTGACCGTGGCCGCCGAGCGCCAGGCGCTGAGGGCCGCCGACCACATCGTCGTGACGAGCCGGTGGACCGCCGAGGAGCTGCGACGTCGTGGGCTGGCAGACCCCGAACGGGTGACGATCGCGCCGCCCGGTGTCGATGTGCCGGCGGCGCGGTCGTCGCCGCGCACCGGTCAGGAACCGCCACGGCTGGATCTCCTCTGCGTCGGCGTCGTGGCGCCGCACAAGGGACAGGACGTGCTGCTCGCCGCACTCGACCGGCTGCCGGGACGGGGGTGGACGTGCCGGATCGTCGGATCCCCCCGGCCGTTCGGCGCCTTCGCCTCCTCGGTGGCCCGCGACGCGCAGCGGTTCTCCGGCAGGGTGCGGCTCACCGGGGTCCTGGGCGGCCCGGAGCTCGCGGTGGAGTACCGTCGCAGCGCGCTGCTCGTGGCGCCGTCACGCGTGGAGAGCTCGGGAATGGCGATCGCCGAGGCCCGCGGACACGGGGTGCCGGTGCTGGCAGCGGCGGTGGGCGGCATCCCCGACACCGTGGCCGGAGGCGGGGCCATCCTCGTTCCGCCCGACGATCCCGCCGCCCTCGCTGCCGCCCTCGACGCGTGGATGATGGACCCGGCGCTGCGTCGGCGACTGCGCGCCGAGGCCCGCGCGGCGCGCGCCGGTCTGCCGGCCTGGACCGGCACGGTGGCCGCCGTGTCCGACGCGCTGGAGCGGTCATGAGCTCCCTCTCGACGGCCACCCCGTCGTGGCTCGCGCTGCGGTCCTGCGCGGACCGCGCCGCGCGCTCGACCGAGCTCGCCGCCCTGCTCGCACGTCTGCTCCCGCCTGGGCCGGTCGTGCTGCACGATCTCGGCGCCGGCACCGGTGGTATGACCCGGTGGCTCGCTCCGCGCCTGCCCGGACCGCAGGAGTGGGTGCTGCGCGATGGGGATCCCGGGATCCTCGACCACCTCGACCTCGACGCGGTCGCCGACGACGCAGGCCGGCCGATCCGGGTCACCCCGGTCGTCGAGGTCCTGGGAGAGCTGGAGCCGGGGGCCTTCGCGGGCGCATCCGCCGTGACGGCCTCCGCGCTGCTCGACGTCCTGACCCGCGAGGACGCGGTCCGTATCGTGGGAGCGTGCGTCGCCGGCGGCGTTCCCGCACTGTTCAGCCTCTCCGTGACGGGGGTGGTGATCCTCGATCCTCCCGATGCCCTCGACACCGCCCTCGGAGACGCCTTCAACGCGCACCAGCGACGCGAGACCGGCGGGCGGAGGCTGCTGGGTCCCGATGCTGCCGCGATCCTGGCCCAGCGGTTCGGCGACGTCGGATGGCACGTCCGCACGGCCTCGACGCCGTGGCGCCTCGGCTCCGCGGACGCGCCTCTGACCGCCGCCTGGCTGGATGGCTGGGTCGGAGCAGCCGTCGAGCAGCGTCCCGAACTCGCGGACGAGGCCGAGGCGTACCTCGCCCGCAGGAATGCTCAACTCGCGGCGGGGGCGCTGCGCGTCACCGTCTCGCACCAGGATGTGCTCGCATGGCCGGGGTGAGCCCCGCCGCGGCGGGTGTCGCCGAGCACGCGGCTGCCGCACCGGCCCCGGGGCGCGACCGCCGCAGGATCCGGCTCGCGCTCCGTCTTGGCGCCGGGATCGCGATCCTCGTCGCGACGGGGCTGGCCGTCGGCCTCGGACCCTTCCTGCGCGGTATCGTCGCGATCTCACCGCTGTCCGTGCCGGCGGCCCTCGCGCTGGCGGTGATCGCGACCACGGCTGCCGCGTGGCGCTGGCGGGTCGTCGCGACCGGGTACGGGCTGACACTGAGCCGGCGCGCCGCGTTCGCCGCCTACTACCGGTCGCAGTTCCTCAACGCCGTGCTGCCGGCGGGCGTTCTCGGCGACGTGCACCGGGCCTGGGCGCACGGCCGCGACCAGGCCTGCCTCGGCGCCGCCGCGCGCGCGGTGGCGGTCGAGAGGATCCTCGGGCAGACGGTCCAGATCGTGCTGACGCTCGCGATCCTGCTGCCGCTCGGGTTCGGATCCCCGCTGGAGCCGCTCGTGTGGTCTGCGGCGGCGATCGCGGTCGGGGTCGTCGTGATGGCGATGGTCGCGGCTCTGCTGCCCCGTCCACGGCGGATGCTGAGGCGGGAGTATGCCCTGTTGCGCCCCGTGCTGGTGCGACCCGCGGCACTGCGGGCGATCGTCCTGGCCTCGATCGTCGTGGTGGCATCGCATGTCGCGCTGTTCGTCGTGGCATCCCTCGCCGTCGGGCTGCCCTTCGGCGGCGGGATCGCGGCCGGGGGACTCGTCGTGCTCGCCGCATCCGCGATCCCGCTCAACGTCGGCGGCTGGGGGTCGCGCGAGGCGGCGGCAGGCGCCGCGTTCGCGCTCATCGGCCTCGGTGCATCCACCGGGGTCTCGGCTTCCACGGCGTTCGGCGTGCTGGCCCTCATCGGCGTCGTGCCCGGCGCGGTCGTGCTGCTCATCCAGCGGAGGTCGCGGCGATGAGCGAACGCCCGTACGTGACGCTGAGCTGCGCGATGTCGATCGACGGCTACCTCGACGGCTCCGCTCCGCGTCGGCTCGCGATGTCGAACGAGGCCGACTTCGACCGGGTCGACGAGGTGCGCTCCCGCAGCGACGCGATCATGGTGGGCGCGTCGACGGTGCGCCGGGACAACCCTCGACTTCTCGTGCGCGATGCCGGGCGGCGTGCGCGACGGCTGTCCGCCGGGTGCGCGGCGTCGCCGATGAAGGTGACGGTGACGGCATCGGGCGAGCTGTCGCCGGAGGCGGCGTTCTTCACCGTGGGCGACGTGCCTCGTCTCGTCTACACCCCGTCGGAGGGCGTGCGCGGACTGCGCGCGCGGCTCGGTGAGCGGGCGACCGTGGTCGGTCTGGGCGCGCGGGTCACCATGGCCGCCCTGCTGGACGACCTGGGCCAGCGCCGGGCGGTGCGCCGGCTCATGGTCGAGGGAGGCGGGACCGTGCTCACGCAGTTCCTGCAGGCCGATCTCGTCGACGAGCTGCAGCTCGTGATCGCGCCGTTCTTCGTCGGCGAGCCGGGAGCGCCGCGGGCCGCGGCGGCGGGTCCGTACCCGTGGACCGCCTCGCGGCGCGCACGGCTGGCCGATACGCAGCAGATCGGCGACGTGGTGCTGCTGCGCTACGCGTTGTCGGATCGCTGCGTCGTCGCGCCCCATCACGGCGAACCCGCTGTCGCGGATGACGCGGCGGATTCTTCCGGACGGTCATGAGCACATCCGTCCGGCGCCGGACCCCACCAGGAGCGGGTCTCGATCCGTCCTCGCGGTGGGGGAGCGGAACGGCTGCGACCGTGGCCGCGATCGCAGCGCTCGTCATCCTCCCGCTCGCCCCAGGGCTGCCGGCGACGGATCGGTTCCCCGCCGGGCTGGCCGGTCTCGTCGGCATCCCGGGGGAGTCCCTGCTGATCGTGCTGCTGCTCGTGATCGTGCCGTGGCGGGCCGCACGTCGCGTGCTCGCCGGGATGTTCAGCGTGTTCGTCACCGCGGCTCTCGTCCTGGCCGGGATCGACCGCGGCTTCCGGGTCGCCGTCGGCGCCCCCTTCGTCCTCGCGGACTGGCCACGGCTCGGATCCGCCTTCGGGGTGGTCGTCGACTCGGTGGGCGCCTTCCTCGCCGAGCTGATCCTCGTCGGCCTCCTCTGCGCGGCCCTCGCGTGCGCGATGCTGCTGGCCTGGGCCGCGCTGCGCATCGCGGACGTGGTGCGGCGGCGTGCCGCGGGGAGGGTCGCGATCGCAGGACTCGCCGTGGTCTGGCTGGCCGCGGGCGTCGTGGCGCCGTCGCCGACCGGCGACCCCCTGCCCGCCGCCGCGTCGGTCGGCGCCGTCGGGACCACGATGACGAACACCGAGCGCGTGCTCGAGGCGCAGGCAGCGGTCGCGCGGGCCATCGCGGAGGACCCGTTCGCGGCCGTCCCGTCCGATCGGCTCCTCACCGGGCTCCGCGACAAGGACGTCGTGATCGCGTTCGTCGAAAGCTACGGCCGGGTTGCGCTCGAGGGGCCGGGGATCGCCGACGGCGTGACGGAGGTGCTCCGCGCCGGGAACGCCTCGCTCGCCGCCGAGGGATACAGCGCACGGAGCGCCTGGCTCACGTCGCCCACCTACGGCGGGCTCAGCTGGCTGGCCCACGGCACGCTGCAGACGGGCGTGTGGACGCCCACGCAGCCGGCGTACGACCAGCTCGTCGCGAGCGACCGCCTCTCTCTGGCCCGGGCCTTCGGCGAAGCCGGCTGGCGGACAGTGTCGGACGTGCCGTCCGACACGGAGACCTGGAGCGTCGGGTCGTCCTTCTATCGCTACGACGCGCTGATCGACGCGCGGGACGTCGGCTATCACGGCCCCGGCTTCGGCTACGCCCGGATCCCGGACCAGTTCACGCTCAAGCACTTCGCCGACACCGCGCTCGCCGGCCCGCACGATCCGGTCATGGCCGAGATCGACCTGGTGTCGTCGCACACCCCGTGGGCGCCGCTGCCGCAGCTCGTGCCCTGGGAGCAGATCGGCGACGGTTCGGTCTACGACCCGCAGCCGGCTCAGAGCCGATCCGCCGGCTCCGTGTGGCAGAGCCCGACGACGGTCCGGCGCTTCTACGGGCAGTCGGTGCAGTACTCGCTCGGCTCCCTGCTGTCGTTCTTCGGGAACGTCGACGACCCGAACCTCGTGGTCATCGTCCTCGGCGATCACCAGCCGGCGGCGATCGTGAGCGGTGCCGGCGCATCGCGCGACGTGCCGATCAGCGTCATCGCACGCGATCCGGCCGTGTTCACGGCGATCGGCGACTGGGGGTGGACGCCCGGCCTGCGTCCGGACGACGGCTCCCCGGTCTGGCGCATGGACGCCTTCCGGGATCGACTGCTCGCTGCGTTCAGCGCGAAGCCGTGAGCGGGAGCAGGGGGATCCGCCGCCGTCGACGACGCCTGTGCCGGCATCCTCCCCGTCGTGCTCCCGCGCAGGCGGACACGTAGGCTGAACGCGTGGCGAAGAGCATCCTCATCACGTCCGTCGAAGGCCATTCCGGCAAGTCGCTGATCGCGCTGGGCGTGATCGATGCGTTGAGCCGGGCGACGGCGAGAGTGGGCGTGTTCCGTCCCGTCACCCGCTCGAGCGACGGCACGGACGACGTGCTGGAGATGCTGCTCAGCCGGACCGAGATCGGGCTCAGCGCGGCCGAGTGCATCGGTGTCGGCTACGACGAGCTGCATGCCGATCCGGAGGTCGCGCTCGGCACCATCCTGCAGCGCTACCGGGCCGTCGAGGCGCAATGCGACGCCGTGGTGATCCTGGGCAGCGACTACACCGATGTCGCCGGCCCCGCCGAACTGGGCGTCAATGCGCGGATCGCGGCGAACCTCGGCGCGCCCGTCCTGCTCGTGCTCGGCGGGCGCGACACCGCGGGCCACGGCGAGCGCATCGGCGTCACGGACGCGCGCACGCCGGCACAACTGGGCCAGCTCGCCCGGCTCGGCATCGCCGAGCTGATGCAGGAGAGGGCGGTGCTCTCGGCGATCGTCGTCAACCGTGCGGCCCCCGAGGGCAGGGACGAGATCACCAAGGCCGTCTCGCAGGTGCTCGCGGAGGGCCGGGCGGATGGAGCCGCGGAGGTGCCGGTATGGACGATCCCCGAAGAGCGTTCGCTGGTCGCACCCTCGGTGCGCGGTGTGCTGCACGCGCTCGACGGGCGCATGCTCCGCGGCGACGAAGAGCTGCTCGACCGCGAGGTGCTGGATGTCGTGATCGCGGGCATGTCGATGGTCAACGTGCTTCCGAGGTTGATCGAGTCCTCCGTGGTCGTGATCCCGGCCGACCGCGAGGACGTGCTGCTGGCGACGCTGCTCGCACAGGCGGCGGGCACCTTCCCGTCGATCGCCGCGATCGTGCTCAACGGGCCCTTCGCGCTGCCGGAGCCCATCGAGCGGCTGCTGGACGGGCTGGGCCCGCGGGTGCCGATCATCGCCGCCGATCACGGCACCTACGAGACCACCGTCCGCGTCATGAACGCGCCGGGGCGGATCTCCGTCGACGCGCCGCACCGGGTCGGGCGTGCGCTGGCGCTCTTCGAGCAGAACGTCGACGTGCCGGCGCTCATCGCCCTTCTCGGCGTCGCCCGCTCCGACGTCGTGACGCCTCTGATGTTCCAGTACGAGCTGTTCGATCGGGCGCGCACCCGGCGCCGCACCATCGTTCTGCCGGAGGGCGGCGACGACCGCGTGCTGCGAGCCGGGGGCGCCGTGCTGAAGAGCGGGATCGCGGACCTCGTGATCCTCGGAGACGAGGCCACGGTGCGGGCGCGGGCGAGAGAGCTCGGCGTCGAGCTGGACGCCGCGCGGATCGTGTCCCCGACAGATCCGGAGCTCGTCCCGCGCTTCGCCGCGGAGTATGCCCGGCTGCGCGCGCACAAGGGGGTCACCCTCGCGCAGGCCGCGGACACCGTCACCGACGTCTCCTACTTCGGCACGCTCATGGTGCACCTCGGACTCGCGGACGGCATGGTGTCCGGCGCCGCGCACACCACCGCGCACACGATCCGACCCGCGTTCGAGATCATCAAGACCCGCCCTGGCGTCTCCGTGGTGTCCTCGGTGTTCCTGATGGCTCTCGCGGATCGGGTGCTCGTCTACGGCGACTGCGCGGTGATCCCGGATCCCACCAGCGATCAGCTCGCCGACATCGCGATCTCCTCGGCCGCGACCGCATCCGCGTTCGGCATCGACCCGCGGGTGGCGATGCTGTCGTACTCGACCGGGGACTCCGGATCCGGCGCGGAGGTCGAGAAGGTGCGCGCGGCGACCGAGCTGGTGCGCGAGCGCGCCCCTGAGCTGCCGGTGGAGGGACCGATCCAGTACGACGCGGCCGCCGATGCCGCGGTCGCCCGGGCGAAACTCCCCGGCTCCTCGGTGGCCGGGCGGGCGACCGTGTTCGTGTTCCCGGATCTCAACACCGGCAACAACACGTACAAGGCCGTGCAGCGCTCCGCCGGCGCGGTCGCCATGGGCCCGGTGCTGCAGGGCTTGAACAAGCCCATCAACGACCTCTCCCGGGGTGCGCTCGTGGAGGACATCGTCAACACGATCGCGATCACCGCGATCCAGGCGCAGCAGGGGAGCGCATCGTGAGCATCGTCCTGGTCATCAACAGCGGATCCTCGTCGTTCAAGTACCAGCTCGTCGACGAGACGGCCGGCGCCGCTCTCGCCTCGGGGCTCGTCGAACGGATCGGACAGGCCGAGGGGCGCGCGGTGCATGCGAACGCGCAGGGCGTCGAGACCGAGCGGATCCTTCTGATCCCGGATCACACCGCCGGATTCCAGGTGATGCTGGACGCGTTCGAGGCCCACGGGCCGTCGCTCGCGGAGTTCCCGCCCGCGGCGCTCGGGCACAGGGTGGTGCACGGGGGTGCGCGCTTCTTCGAGCCGACGCTGATCACGCCGCTCGTCGAGAGCAGCATCGACGAGCTGTCGGCCCTCGCTCCGCTGCACAATCCCGGAGCGCTCCAAGGCATCCGGGCCGCGAGGGCTGCCTTCCCCGATGTGCCGCACGTCGCCGTGTTCGACACGGCGTTCCACCAGACCCTGGCGCCGGCCGCGTACACCTACGCGATCGATCGGGAGGTCGCCGAGGCGCACCGGATCCGACGATACGGGTTCCACGGCACCTCGCACAGCTACGTGTCCGAAGCCGCCGCGGCGTTCATGGGTGGTGAGCGGGAGGACCTGCGCCAGATCGTGTTCCACCTCGGCAACGGCGCTTCGGTGACGGCCGTGCGCGGCGGGCGCTCCGTGGAGACGTCGATGGGCATGACGCCCCTGGAGGGGCTCGTGATGGGGACGCGATCGGGGGACATCGATCCGGCCGTGCTGTTCACCCTGGCGCATCGCGCCGAGATGTCGATCCACGAGCTCGACGAGCTGCTGAACGCCCGCAGCGGGCTGAAGGGCCTCGCCGGGGTCTCCGACATGCGCGACGTGCTCGCCCGCGCCGCGGCGGGGGACGAGGCCGCGGCGCTCGCGTTCGACGTGTACATCCACCGCCTGCGCACGTACGCCGGCGCGTACATCGCCCAGCTCGGCGGGGTCGACGTCATCTCGTTCACCGCCGGCGTGGGGGAGAACAACGCGCGGGTGCGGCAGGAGGCGATGGCGACCCTGGGGTTCGCGGGCGTCGAGATCGACCCGATGCGCAACGAGGCGCCGGGCAAGGGGATCCGGGTCATCTCGACCGATGCGTCCCCGGTCACCGTGCTGGTGGTGCCGACGAACGAGGAGCTGGAGATCGCCCGCCAGACGGTGCAGATCCTCGGCTGAACGGGCACGGCGCTCTCCGCGAGGGGAATCCGGCCCCGGTTGCAGAGGCAGGGGCGGCTCACGCGGAGCAGACGCGGGTCATGCGAACAGCGCGTCGAGCTCGCCCAGGTTCACGCGAGGCCCCGGAGCCGTGCCTTTCCGAGCGGGCTCGACGATCCGCGCGTCGACGAGCGTCATACACGAGAGCGCCGTGCTGGTCAGGAACCGGCTCGGCTTGGCCTGCACGTGCCGCGCCGTGAACGCCGTCGGATGCGTAGGCAGCGTCGCCGGGGCGTACACGCTCAGGGCGTCGCGCGCTCGGGTGAGCCCCACGTAGAACAGGCGTCGCTCCTCCTCCAGGCCCGCATGCGAGGTGAGGGCCATGTCGGACGGCATCGCGCCGTCCGTGGCCCGGAGCAGATGCACGTGCGACCATTCCAGGCCCTTCGCCGAGTGGATCGTGGACAGCGTCACCCCGTCCTCGTCCAGGTGCGGCTGCCCCGCCCAGTCTCCCGCGCGCGTCACCGGATCGATCGCCTGCTCGCCGACGAAGGCGCGCAGGTCGCTGTGGCGTGTCGCGGCCTCGGCGATCTCCTGAACGTCGGAGGCCCGGCGCTGCCAATCGGGGTAGTGCTGCTCCAGCAGCCTGGAGACGGCGTCGTGACAGACCGCGACCAGTTCGGACACCGGAGATTCGGCGTCGACGACGCCGATCAGGGAGAGCGTGGTCGAGAGCCCGACGCGGGCGGTCGGGGGCGCCGCCGCGATCGCCTCGGATCCGCCGGCGATGCCCTGATCCGCGAGGATCCCCGCGAGCCGCCGCGCGCCGACCTTCCCGAGTCCCCGGTGCCGGGTGAGCAGGCGGTACCAGGCGATCTCGTCCGCCGGATTGAGCACGACGCGGAACGCCGCCAGCAGGTCCCGCACATGGGCGGTCTCGAGGTAGCCGATGCCCCCGAACTTGACGAAGGGGATGTCGCGGACCTTGAGCTCCACCTCCAGCATCGCGCTGTGCGAGCCGGTGCGCATCAGCACGGCCTGCTCCCGCAGCGGCACGCCGTCGGCGTGCACGGCGAGGATCCGGTCGGCGATCGCGCGGGCCTCCTCGTCGGCGTTCTCGCACCGCACGAGCTCCGGCCGTGGAGCGGCGCCCGCCCGATCCGCGACGAGCCGGATCGGGAAGTCCTCCGGACGAGCGGCGTTGGCGAGGTCGAGGATCGGCTGCGTGGAGCGGAAGTTCCGCTCCAGTCGGATGAGCTCGGCGTCGGGATGGCGGTCGAGGACCTCCTGCAGCTGACCGGCGCCGGCGCCGCGGAAGCCGTAGATGGCCTGCGCGTCGTCGCCCACGACGGTGAGGCCGTGCCCGTCGGGAGCCAGACCCTGCACGATGTCCGCCTGCACGCGGTTCACGTCCTGGTACTCGTCCACGAGCACCCATTCCCAGCGTGCGCGCAACCGCGTGCCCACATGCGGGTCGCGCACGAGCGCACGCCACGCGACCAGGAGATCGTCCAGATCGAGCAGCCCGCGCGCCCGCTTGCGCTGGGCATAGGCGCGGAGCAGGCCCATGATCTGGTCCGCGTGCCCGAGCGCCCAGGGGAACTGCTCGGAGATCACCTCGCGGCCGGGCCTCTCCAGGCTCACGGCGCGGGAGGCGATGTCCGCCATCGCCCTGCTCGTGGGCATCCGCCGGTCCGTGCCGTCCAGGCCGTGCTCGCTGCGCAGCAGATCGAGAAGGTCGACGACGTCGTCGGGTGCCAGCACCGTGACGTCGGCCAGCCCCAGATGCTGGGCGTATTCGGCGACGACGCGGTGCGCCACGGCGTGGAACGTCCCTCCGGCGATGCGCTGGGCGAGGGCGGTGTCTCCCACCATCGCCGCCGCACGTGCCGTCATCGCGGCGGCCGCGCGCCGCGTGAACGTGAGAAGCAGGATCCGCTCGGGCGGCACGCCCGTGTCGATCAGCCGTGCCACCCTGCTGGTGAGCACCCGGGTCTTCCCCGTCCCGGCACCGGTGGCGACGACGAGCGGCCCCGCACCGTGCTCGACGGCGTGGCGCTGCATCTCGTCCAGCTCTTCGATCACGTCTGTGCTGCTCACGGGAGTGACGGTATCCGGATCCTCCGACATCGAGGACCGGCGGCAGTACGCCACGCCCGGCCGACCGGCGCTGTCCATGCGTGCTCGTCCGATCGGGTATGCTCTTTACCTGTGCCTCTGGCACGGAAAACCCCTAGGGGCGATTGGCGCAGTTGGTAGCGCGCTTCCTTCACACGGAAGAGGTCGTCGGTTCGAGTCCGGCATCGCCCACCAGTAACACGCTCGTTCATCACACGATTGCATCACAATCCGGTACCGGCTGGATCATCGAGTGCATGTGCGGAGCTGACCTTGCCCGATAGCTCGGCGTAAACTAGCGCCGTGAACTCGACCCTCTCCGAAGTGCTTGACGCCGCTCGCGCGCTGTCGCGCGCCGAGCGTGCCGAGATCGCCCACGAACTCATCGCCACGCTCGAAACAACGAACGAGTCCGATGAGGCGCGCTACGCCGAACTCAAGGCAGCGGTGAACGTCGGCCTGGAGCAGCTCGACCGAGGCGAAGGCATCGATATTCCCTCAGAGCGCATTTGAGAACTTGCTGCGGGTCGTGGTGACATGAGGAAGGACCCCTGTTAACCAGGAGATCGCCAGATCTGTCCGTGGCCAACAGGAGTCCTTCTCATGCCATCTTCTCCCATCTGCGTTTGTGATGCCTGCCCGACCCACGGCCCTGTCTTGGAGCGGATCGCGAAGGGGTACGCGTCCTCGTCGATCACGGACCCGCAATGGGAAGTGATTGAGCCGTTGCTCCCACCGCCGGGAACACGGGCGGGAAGGGCGGGAGGAACGAGAAATGGCCGCGGCGAACAGTGCTCGACGCGATCTTCTACGTCTCCCGCGGCGGGATCACGTGGGCCGCGCTGCCCGCAGGCTTCCCTCCTGCGGGCACGGTGTACTGGTGGTTCGCCGCGTGGACACGGCAGGGCGTCTGGGAACGGATCCATGACGCGCTCCGCGACCAGCTTCGCGGGCGTCTGGACCGTGACCCGGAACCTTCCGCGGCGATCATCGACGCGCAGACCGTGCGCGCCTCACGTCTGGTCCGGGAGGGCTCGAGCGGGTACGACGCGGGCAAGAAGGTCAAGGGCCGCAAACGCCACCTCGCCGTCGACACGAACGGGCTGCTCCTCGCGCTCGTGGTCACGGCCGCATCGATCCAGGACCGGGATGGGGCGATCCGGGTCATGGCCGCGCTCGGCGCACGGTTCTCCCACATCGCGCATGTCTGGGTCGACGGCGGCTACGCGGGCCGGTTCGTCACACTCGCGAAACAGGTCTGGGGCGTCGTGATCGACGTCGTGAAACGCTCCGACGACGCGAAAGGCTTCCAGCTCCTGCACCGCCGCTGGGTCGTTGAACGCACGTTCGGGTGGCTCATGATGCACCGCCGCCTCGTCCGCGACTACGAAACCCGTGCCAAGCACCATGAGGCCTTCGTCCACATCGCCCTCATCATGACCATGTCACGACGCCTCGCCATCCCCGCCACCACCAACAAGACCAGCTAACGAGATCTCAAACGCGCTCTCAGACTCCCTCGATGAATATGTACGTGGGCTTGGACAGATCGCGACAGAACGAGCAGCACGGCGTTCTGCGTGACCTACCGACTCTCCCTCGCGCCCGCGGCTCGCGCCGACATCATCGACACGCTCGATTGGTCGACGCAGAACTTCGGCGCGAAGGTACGCGAGGGCTACGAAGCACTGATCGTTACCGCACTCGATCTGATCCGCGAAGACCCGGCAGCGCTCGGATCACGCGAACGTGCCGACCTCGCGGGCGGCCTGCGTACGCTCCATCTCCGTGCATGTCGGAATGAAGTCAGCCCTGCCGTGCGACGCATCGCCAGCCCGCGTCATTTCGTGGTGTATCGCCAGGTCGGCGAGGACGTCCAAGTGGTTCGCCTGCTCCATTGTAACGGGGGCAGTGTGCCGGGCCCCTGGTAGACAGTGCCCCCGAACAAGACCGGAGCAGGCTGGTGAACGGGTGAACCCACGATGTCCTCCTGACGTACAGAAGGCCGCCGTCAGGAGCGACGACGGCCACCCGTCAGGTGCACCCGCACCGTGAACGAGCTCCTCCCGCCGTCGGGTTGCCGCTACTCGGTGAAGGCGAGGGAGGCGGACAGTTCGCGGTGCGCGTCGATCTGGCCCTGGATGGTGGCGAGGTTCTGCTCCACGCCGGCCATGACGTCCGCTCCCGCGAGAAACCGCAGCGGCAGATCACCGGAATCGGAGAGAGTGACGAGGGCCTGACCCAGCTTCTTCGGGTCGCCGCCCTGTTGTCCGTTCATGCCTTTCCATGCCTCGATGGTCTGCGCGGTGAGGTCGGCGTAGTCGTCGATCTCCCGCTCGGGCCAGATCGTCGAGGACCCTTCCACCAGCAGCTCGGTGCGGAAGAATCCGGGCTCCACGGCCATCGTCTTGATCCCGAACCGTTCGACGTCGTAGCGCAGCGACTCCATCCACCCCTCGAGCGCGAACTTCGACGCGGCATACGCGGCGACGAACTCCTGACCCATGAGGCCGGCGGCGGAGGTGATCGTGATGATCTGCCCGGAGCGCTGCCGCCGCATGATCGGGAGGATGGCGCGGGTGACGTTGGCGGGGCCGAAGAAGTTCGTCTCCAGCTGCGCGCGCAGCTGTGCCGGGCTGGTGTTCTCGAAGTAGCCGGCGTAGAAGACACCCGCGTTGTTGACCAGCACGTCGATGCGTCCGAAGCGCTCCACCGCGGCCGCAGCTGCCTTCTCCGAGGCATCCTCATCGGTGATGTCGAGCGCGACGGCCAGCAGGTTCTCGTGCTCGCCGATCGCGGCGAGCACTCTCTGTGGGTCGCGGCCGGTCGCGACGACGGAGTGTCCCGCGGCGAGGGCGGACCGGGCGATGTCGATGCCGAGCCCCCGGCTCGCTCCGGTGATGAACCACACATTGCTCATGGTGATGCCTTCCTCGATGTTGTCGCCGCCCCGACGGGGCGGCTGATGCCTCCAGTCAACGTGTTTCCGCGGGGCTGAGCGTGGCCTGGTCTATAGGTGCATCAGCAGGGCCCCTCTTGCCGGAACGCGATGGCGTACGGTCGAGGCATGGGCATTCAGCAGGATCTGAGCGAGTTCCTGACCTCGCGTCGGGCCAAGCTCACCCTCGACAAGGCGGGCCTGCCCGACTACGGCGGCCGGCGGCGCGTGCCCGGGCTCCGCCGCGAAGAGGTCGCCCTTCTCGCCGGCATGAGCGCGGAGTACTACAAGCGTCTCGAACGCGGCAACCCGGCCGGGGTCTCCGAGGCCGTCATCGACGGCGTCAGCCGGGCCTTGCAGCTCAGCGAGGCCGAGCACTCCCATCTCTCCGACCTGGTGCGCGCCGCGAACGAGGGAACGCGTCCACGGCGCCGAACCGTCAGGGCGTCACAGCTGAGCGTCGGGATGCGGCAAACCATCGATGCGATGTCGACCGTGCCCGTGTTCGTGCAGAACGGCCGCCTCGACGCTGTCGCGGTCAACGCGCTCGGCCGTGCGCTGTTCTCCGAGATGTTCGACGACGTGCGGCTGCCCGTGAACGCGGCCCGCTTCGTGTTCCTCGACCCCCGCGCCCAGACCTATTACCGCGACTGGGACGCCGACGCGCGCCAGATCGTCGCGATGCTCCGGGTCGAGGCGGGCCGCTCCCCCTACGACCGGCAGCTCAGCGACCTCGTCGGCGAGCTCTCCACCCGCAGCGACTTGTTCCGCAGGCTTTGGGGCGCACACGACGTGCGGGAACACCGGACCGGCATCAAGAGCATCCACCACCCCGTGGTCGGCGACCTCGACCTCACCTACCAGGGCATGGACCTCGCGTCCGATCGTGGCCTGCAGATGCTCGTCTTCTCCGCCGAGCCCGGCTCCGTCAACGCCGAACGTCTCCAACTCCTCGCCAACTGGGCCATCGCGCAGACGCCGTAGCACGCCCCCGGTTGAGACAGCCGGACCGTGACGCGCAGACACGGCGGGGCCCGTCGCCGGAACACGCCGCTACCTCGATACGATCGTGACTGATCCTTCTCGCCTTCCTCGACGTTGCTCGTGGTGTCTATGCTGACTGCCATGGACGCCGATCCCGAGACCTTCGAGGCCGTGAACGCGCTTGTCGAGCGGACCTACTCGGCGATGTCCACCCCGGGGAGCGACTTCGCGCCGATCTTCGGCCACGCGGACATGACTGTGGCGGGATCCGGTCAGGGCGAGCTCATCGACGGTCCAGATCAGGTCATCGCCGTCGCAGGCCGGATCGCGTCTCTCGGCTTCGCCTGGGTCCCGGAACGGGTGCGTGTGTGGGTCAGGGGAGACGTGGCCTGGGCGCAGATCCTCGGGTACGTCGAGGTCGTCGAGGATGGTGGCCCGGTCCGGGTGCCGTATTGGAGCACCGGTGTCTTCGCGCGCGAAGCGGACCGCTGGTGGTGGACGTACTGGGGTGGCGCCGAGCCTCAGGCGAAACCCCGCGTCTGACCACGGGCGTGCGCAAGCGGCCGCCGGACACGCCCGAGAACGGGCCTCGGTTTGGCGCACGCCGGATCCTCGGCTAATGTATTTCAAGTGCCCGGGACACCGGGAAACGCAAACGCGGATGTAGCGCAGTTGGTAGCGCACAACCTTGCCAAGGTTGGGGTCGCGAGTTCGAGTCTCGTCATCCGCTCCAGTGCAGGAGCCCCTTCGGGGGCTTCGGCATGTGGGTTCGAATCCACATGGTGGCGTGGCCGAGAGGCTAGGCACCGGCCTGCAAAGCCGTTTACACGGGTTCGAATCCCGTCGCCACCTCGCTTCTCTTAAACTGAATAGCCTGAACAGGCGCGATTGGCGCAGCGGTAGCGCGCTTCCCTGACACGGAAGAGGTCACTGGTTCGATCCCAGTATCGCGCACAACAGAAACCCCCGGTCAACCCGGGGGTTTTGCATTTCTCAGACGCACAGGGGCTCATCCGGTGAACGCGCCGATGACGACCCGGACGGCGAGCACCACGACGACGATGCCCACGGCCAGGTCTGTCCATGTCGCGACCGCCTCCTGCGGGTTCTTGCCCTTCTTCGGCAGGTGCAGGAGGCCCGCGATGAGAAGGAAGACGCCTCCGGCGAGCGCCGCGGGCAGTGTCCAGCCTGGAACGAGCGCGAGCAGTCCCGCCAACCCCATGGCGATGTTCGCGGTTCCCAGTTCGCGCGTCAGCTGCAGCTCCTGCACGCTCGGCGCAGTCGAACCGAGGATCTCGGCGGTCCTTCCCTTGCCCGACACCTGCGCGATCCCGGCGGAGAGCAGTCGCGTGCCGACTCCCCAGAACGCCCACCACGTGCCGAAGACGAAAATCGGATCCCCGCCGATCGTCAGCAGCTCGATCAGCCCGCTGACGAACGGCAGCACGACGGTCTGCCCGATCACGATGATGAAATAGCCCATGGCCTGCTCCGATGCTCTGCGGATCCGACGGACGCTGCGCACTCATCGTGCCAGGCCGCACGACACCGCACCAGGTGTCGACGGCACGACTCAGCCTGGGCGCATGCGGAAGCCGTTGCTCTTGACGCTGTCGGCCGGCACGGCCGCGGCGGCGGCATGCCGAACGCGCCAGAGGACTGACTGCTGCACGCTCGACGGCCCGATCTGGCCGCCAGGCTCATCCGTGCGGACGACGACCGCTTCGGCGAGATCCCGGTCATCAAGGCCGTCTCCACCGCGCTCGCGCTCCTCGAGCGCCGCCGGGGTCGAGCGGATCCCGTCTCGCGCTAGGTTGGACGCGGCACCTCCAGGAGGCGGGGATGCACGAGGGGGTTTGGGGGAGAGCATGACGAACGCGATCGAACGATACCGGCACGGGCTGAGCCCGATGCGCGGGCGCGCGCCGCACCAGGAGCATCGCGCAGCCACTCCTCTCGAGGCGCTGTACGACCTGGTCTTCGCGGCGGCGTTCGGCGTCGCCGGGGTGCAGCTCGCGGAGGGCGTCGCGGCGGGGCACGGAGGTACGGCGGTCGGCGCGTTCGCCTTCGCGGTCGCCGCGATCATCTGGGCGTGGATCAACTTCTCCTGGTTCGCCTCCGCGTTCGACACCGACGACTGGCTGTTCCGGGTGTTCACCATGGTGCAGATGGCCGGCGTGATCGTTCTGGCGATCGGGCTGCCGGCCATGTTCGCATCGCTCGAGGAGCACGGCGCCTTCGACAACCGCGTCATGGTGTCCGGCTACATCGTCATGAGGGTGGGGCTGCTGGCGCAATGGCTGCGTGCCTCGCGCGATCCGGCTTACCGCCGGCACGCGCTCACCTACGTGCTGTTCGTCGCCGTCGCGCAGCTCGGATGGATCATCGTGGCCTGGGCTCCGCTGCCTCTCGGCGCCGCCTTCGCGGCCGCCGCGGCGTGCTGGCTGATCGAGCTGGGCGGGCCGATCGTCGCCGAGCGCAAAGGCCAGGGCGCGCAGCGCGGTACGCCGTGGCATGCGCACCACATCGCCGAGCGCTATTCGCTGCTCACGATCATCGCGCTGGGCGAGACGGTGATCGGCACTCTCGCCGCCGCGCAGGAGGTCTCGCACGAGCGAGGCTGGACCGGGGACGCGGTCGTGGTGATCGGCACCGGCGTCGCGATGACCTTCGCCCTGTGGTGGTCCTACACGATGATGCCGTCGGGCCCGATCCTCGCCGTGCACCGGAACCGCTCGTTCGTGTGGGGCTACGGGCACGCCTTCATCTTCGCGAGCGTTGCCGCCGTCGGCGCCGGGCTGCACACGATCGGGTTCGCGTACCGGCATGAGGATCCGCTCGCCACTCCCGTCGTGATCCTCATGATCGCGATCCCGGTCGTCGTGTTCATGGCGTCGATCTCGCTGCTGCACTCCTACCTGGTGCACTCGCTCCTGACGGGGCTTCCGCTGCACGCCCTCGCGATGCTCCTCCCGCTGCTCGGGATCGTGCTGGCGTTCGCCGGGCTTCCGCTGTGGACGTGCCTGCTGGTGGTGCTGGCGGGACCGGTCTTCGTCGTGGTCGCATACGAAGCCGGCGGATGGCGGCTTGCGCAGCGGCACCTGGACGCGGCGCTGGGCCGTGCCGTGGACCGAGGGTCGGAGAGGGCGGCGTAGGATTCTCCTATGGACTTCGCCCGGCTGACGCACGCGACGGTGGTCGTGGTCACCGGCACGCGAACTCTCCGGGCCTGAGCGGGCAGGGCGCGATCGCGCCCGAAGCTGAGCCGAGACCATCGCCAAACTGGAGAACTTCCTTTGTCTGAGAATCCTGTGTCCGCCCCTGAGCTGCCGTCCTATCCCTGCGACGGCTTCGCGTTGTACGGCGCGAACGGACCCTTCAGCGACCGCTCCGTGGTCGCCATGCTCGTCAACGGCCAGCAGAAGGACCTCGCCGCCCTCGTGAACGAGGACGACGACGTCCAGCCCATCACCATCGAGAGCCCCGAGGGCCTCGCGATCCTGCGCCACTCCACCGCGCACGTGCTCGCCCAGGCCGTGCAGCGCATCAAGCCGCAGGCGAACCTCGGCATCGGCCCGCCCATCACCGACGGCTTCTACTACGACTTCGGCGTGGACACCCCGTTCACCCCGGAGGATGTCAAGGCCATCTCCAAGGAGATGCAGCGGATCCAGCGCGAGGGCCAGCGATTCGTGCGCCGGGCCGTCACCGACGAGGAGGCACGCGCGGAGCTCGCGGACGAGCCGTTCAAGCTGGAGCTCATCGGACTGAAGGGCCCGGGCCCTTCGACAGGCTCAGGGACCGCGGCGGCGACCAGCGCCGCCCACAAGGTGGAGGGCGCCTCGGTCGAGGTCGGCGAGGGAGAGCTGACCATCTACGACAACGTCGCCAAGGACGGCGAGGTGGTCTGGAAGGACCTCTGCCGCGGCCCGCACCTGCCGAACACCCGCATGATCGGCAACGGCTGGGACCTCACCCGCATCGCCGCGGCCTACTGGCGTGGCTCCGAGAAGAACCCGCAGCTGCAGCGCATCTACGGCACGGCCTGGCCGAGCAAGGACGAGCTGCGCGCCTACCAGCAGCGACTGGAGGAGGCTGCCAAGCGCGACCATCGCCGCCTCGGCAAGGAGCTCGACCTGTTCTCGTTCCCCGACGAGATCGGATCCGGTCTGTCGGTCTGGCACCCGCGCGGCGGCATCATCCGCGGCGAGATGGAGCAGCACGCGCGCCGTCGGCACATCGCCGCCGGGTACAACTACGTGTACACGCCGCACATCTCCAAGGAGGACCTGTTCCTCACGTCGAACCACCTCGTCACCTACCGCGACGGCATGTTCCCGCCGATCCGGATGGACGAGGAGCGCGACGAGGACGGGCACATTACCAAGCAGGGCCAGGACTACTACCTGAAGCCCATGAACTGCCCGATGCACATCCTGATCTACAAGGAGCGCGCGCGCAGCTACCGCGACCTGCCGCTGCGGCTCGCCGAGAACGGCACGGTCTACCGCAACGAGCTCTCCGGCGCCCTGCACGGCCTCACCCGCGTGCGCGGCTTCACTCAGGACGACTCGCACCTGTTCGTGACCCCCGACCAGCTGGAGACCGAGGTCGCCAAGGTCCTCGAGTTCATCCTCTCGATGCTGCGCGACTTCGGCCTCACCGACTTCGAGCTCGAGCTGTCCATGAAGGACGACGAGAAGGAGAAGTGGATCGGCTCCGACGAGTTCTGGGAGAGCTCGACCGATGCACTGCGCCGCGTCGCACTGGCCTCCGGCCTCAAGCTCACCGAGGTGCCCGGTGAGGCGGCCTTCTACGGCCCGAAGATCGACCTGAAGACCACCGACGCGATCGGCCGCGTCTGGCAGCTCTCCACGGTGCAGGTGGATCCGAACCTGCCGGAGCGCTTCGACCTGGAGTTCACGGACAGGGACGGGCAGAAGAAGCGCCCGATCATGATCCACCGCGCGCTGTTCGGATCCATCGAGCGGTTCTTCGCGATTCTGCTCGAGCACTATGCGGGCGACTTCCCGCTGTGGCTCTCGCCGGTGCAGGTCGTGGGCATTCCGGTCGCCGACACGTTCGCGGACTACCTCGACGACGCCGTCACGGCGCTTCGCGAGGCGGGCGTGCGCGCCGAGGTCGACCACTCCGATGAGCGCATGCAGAAGAAGATCCGCAACCACACCACGGGCAAGATCCCGCTCATCCTCATCGCAGGGGAGCAGGACCGGGCGGCGGGCACGGTGTCGTTCCGCTTCCGCGACGGAACGCAGGAGAACGGCGTGCCGCTCGCGGAAGCCGTGGAGCGCGTGCGTCGTGCGATCGAGAGCCACGCCCTGATCCAGACGGCGGGCGACCTGGCATGACCCTTCGTCTCGCTGCGCTCGCTCGGGGACCGGTCTGTGCCTGAGGTCGAACCGGGCGCCGCCGAGGACGCACGGCTGGAAGACGCCGCGCATCTGGTCGGCGTCCCCGACGAGTTCCAGCGCCTGTGGGTGCCGCATCGGATGACCTACATCCAGGCGGGCCCGGAGCCGCTGCGCGAGGAGTGCCCGTTCTGCGAGGCGCCCAAGCACCCCGACGAGGAACGGCTGATCGTCGCGCGCGGTCGCACGGCGTACGTGCTGCTGAACCTGTTCCCGTACAACTCCGGCCACCTGCTGGTGTGCCCGTACCGCCACATCGCCACGTATGACGAGGCGACAGCCGAGGAGGTCGCCGAGATCGGCGCGCTCACGCAGACTGCGATGCGCGTGCTGACCGCGACCTCGCGCTGCGACGGCTTCAACATCGGCATGAACCAGGGCGCCGTGGCCGGCGCCGGCGTCGACGCCCACTTGCATCAGCACGTCGTGCCGCGCTGGAACAGCGACGCCAACTTCTTCCCGATCATCGCGAAGACGAAGGCGCTGCCGCAGCTGCTCGGCGACGTGCGCAACACCGTCGCGGCGGCCTGGCCGCTCTGACGCTTTTTGTGGGGTCGTTGAGCGAGGACGGCGAAGCCGACCGAGACGAAACGCGGTTCCCCTCGGATCGCGCCGTTTCGTCTCACTCCTCGCTGCGCTCGGTGCTCGCTCAACGACCCCAGAGGGCTCTCAGCGGACCTGGGCGACCTCGAACTGCTCCCTCGGGTGCGCGTAGAACTCCTGCGCCTCGACGAGCTGCAGTTCGCGATCCCCGGAATCCAGGGTGAGCGACAGGAGGTCGAAGACGCTCGAGACGGTCTTGCCGAGGGCGTCCGCGGCCGACCCGGTCCGCAGGTAGTGCGCGGTGAACAGCGCCGCCGTCACGTCGCCGGATCCGTTGGCCTTCATCGGCAGCCGCGGGGTGGCGACCAGCCAGGCGCCCTGGTCGTCGACGGCGAGCATCTCGATCGTGCCCTCCTCGCGATCCGGGCGCTCGACGCTCGTCACGAGCACCGTTTTCGGACCCATGGCGCGCGCCTTGTCGACGGACGCCAGGGTGGATTCGAGGGTGTCGGGCTCGGTCTCGGTGAGGAAGCCCAGTTCGAACTGGTTCGGGGTGATGATGTCGGCGACCGGGACGACGCGATCGCGCAGCAGCACGGGGATCGCCGGAGCGACGAAGCAGCCGGACTTCGCGTTGCCCATGACCGGGTCGCACGTGTACACGGCCTTCGGGTTGGCGGCCTTGACCCGTGCCACGGCGTCGATGATCACGTCGCCGATGCCCTCGCCGCCCTGGTAGCCGCTGAGCACCGCGTCGACCTCGCCGAGCACGCCGCGCTCCTCGATGCCGGTGATGACCTCGCGCACGTCGTCGGGGGCGATCAGCGGGCCCCGCCAGGCGCCGTAACCCGTGTGGTTGGAGAAGTTCACCGTGTAGACCGGGAGCACCTCGACCCCGATGCGCTGCAGCGGGAAGACCGCCGCCGAGTTGCCGACATGGCCGTACGCGACGGCGGACTGGATCGAGAGCACCTTCAGCATCCTTCGATCCTCTCACCTGCCGGGCGCGGATCCGGTCACCGTCTCCGCGAGATCAGAGGTCCGGCGCAGACAGCGTATGATCTGTCCTATGACAGAACTTGCACCCGAATCGACCACCGGAACCGGTCGCGTCAAGCGCGGCCTCGCGGAGATGCTCAAGGGCGGCGTCATCATGGACGTCGTCACTCCCGAGCAGGCGAAGATCGCCGAAGACGCCGGCGCCGTCGCCGTCATGGCGCTCGAGCGCGTCCCGGCCGACATCCGCGCGCAGGGCGGGGTCTCACGGATGAGCGACCCCGACATGATCGACGGCATCATCTCCGCCGTCTCGATCCCGGTCATGGCGAAGGCCCGCATCGGCCATTTCGTGGAGGCGCAGGTGCTGCAGGAGCTCGGCGTCGACTACATCGACGAGTCCGAGGTGCTCTCGCCCGCCGACTACGTCAACCACATCGACAAGTGGGGCTTCACGGTGCCCTTCGTCTGCGGCGCCACCAACCTGGGCGAGGCCCTTCGCCGGATCACCGAGGGCGCGGCGATGATCCGCTCCAAGGGCGAGGCGGGCACCGGCGACGTCTCCGAGGCGATGAAGCACATCCGCACCATCCGCGGTGAGATCGCCCGCCTGACCTCGCTCTCCAAGGACGAGCTGTACGTCGCCGCGAAGGAGCTGCAGGCACCGTACGAGCTGGTCGCCGAGGTCGCCGAGAAGGGCGCGCTGCCCGTCGTCATGTTCGTGGCCGGGGGAGTCGCCACGCCCGCCGACGCCGCCCTGATGATGCAGCTCGGCGCCGACGGCGTGTTCGTCGGATCCGGGATCTTCAAGTCCGGTGACCCGGCCGCACGCGCCGCGGCGATCGTCAAGGCGACCGCCGCCTATGACGACGCCGCCGTGATCGCCCAGGTCTCGCGCGGACTCGGCGAGGCCATGGTCGGCATCAACGTCTCCGACCTGCCCGCACCGCACCGCCTCGCGGAGCGCGGCTGGTGACATCTTCCGTGCGGATCGGCGTGCTCGCGCTGCAGGGAGACGTGCGCGAGCACGCCGCGATCCTCACCTCGCTCGGGGCGGAGGCGGTTCCCGTCCGCCGCTCCGAGCAGCTGGACGGCTTGGACGGGTTGGTGATCCCCGGTGGGGAGTCGAGCGTGATCGACAAGCTGTCCCGGATCTTCGGCGTGCGCGAGCCGCTGCGGGCGCTCATCGCCGACGGATTGCCGGTGTACGGCACCTGCGCCGGGCTGATCCTGCTCGCGGACGAGATCGAGGGCGCGATCGACGGTCAGCTCACCTTCGGCGGCCTCGACGTCACGGTCGCGCGTAACGCGTTCGGCGGGCAGGTGGAGTCGTTCGAGACCGAGCTCGCGATCGAGGGCATCGACGGTCCGGTGGATGCGACCTTCATCCGGGCGCCGCTCATCACCAGGGTCGGCCCCCGCGCGACCGCGATCGCGGCGCTTCCGGACGGCGGCGTCGTGGCGGTGCAGCAGGGGAACCTGCTCGGCACGAGCTTCCACCCGGAGATGAACGGCGAGACGCGCCTGCATTCGCGATTCCTGGAGCTGGTCGACGCACGACGGTCCGCCGTCGCAGCGTAGTCTCGCTGTTCTGCGTGCCGCTCGTCGGTGCCCCGGGCGCGGATCTTCTAGAATGGACGATGCCCTGGCGGGATGAGCCCCGGGGCGGATACGAGCGGGAGACATATGTCCGGGCATTCCAAGTGGGCCACGACCAAGCACAAGAAGGCCGTCATCGATGCGCGCCGTGCCAAGTCCTGGGCCAAGCTCATCAAGAACATCGAGGTCGCCGCGAAGCTCGGCGGACCCGACCAGGCCGGCAACCCGACGCTGTTCGATGCGGTGCTCAAGGCCAAGAAGACCTCTGTCCCGAAGGACAACATCGATCGCGCCATCAAGCGCGGTGCCGGCATCGGCGGCGAGTCCGTCGAATACTCCTCGATCATGTACGAGGGCTATGGCGCCAACGGCGTCGCGCTCATGATCGAGTGTCTGACCGATAACAAGAACCGCGCCGCGGCGGAGGTGCGCACGGCGCTCAGCCGCAACGGCGGAACACTCGCCGACCCCGGCAGCGTCGCCTACAACTTCACCCGCAAGGGCGTCATCGTCGTCGAGGGCGAGAACACAACCGAGGACGACGTCATGATGGCGGCGCTCGAGGCGGGGGCCGAGGAGATCGAGCCGCACGCGCAGGGCTTCGAGATCATCACCGACGCCTCCGACCTGGTCGCGGTGCGCACCGCGCTGCAGGAGGCGGGCATCGAGTACGAGTCGGCCGACGTGGAGTTCGTGCCGAACCTCAAGGTCGAGATCGACGCCGAAGCCGCGCGCAGGATCTTCCGCCTCATCGACGCGCTCGAGGACAGCGACGACGTGCAGAACGTCTACGCGAACTTCGATCTCACCGCCGAGGTGCAGGCCGAGCTCGAGAACGACGAGTAGGCAGAGCTGATCCGAAGGGGTCGGTCGGCGCATCGCGTCCGCCGGCCCTTCGTGGTCTTCGGCCATGGTCAGTGCGCCGGTCGCTGAGCCTGTCGAAGTGACCAGGACGGGTCGAGCTGTCACGGAACTCGTGGAGCGGCGGGTGGGCGCACCGGTCACTGAGCCTGTCGAAGTGACCAGAACGGGTCGAGCCGTCACGGAGCTTGTGCAGGCGGCGGGGCAGGTGCGGCGGGGTCTGGGTGTGCCAAACGCCGGCAGATCCTCCCCGCGGTGCTGAATCAGTGCCAGCTTCTTCGCTCGGGACCAGCCTTGGATCTGCTTCTCACGAGCGAAAGCGTGGTCAATGCGATCGAACCACTCGGCATAGGCCAGCTGCACCGGCCGCCGTTTGCGGGTGAAGTTCGCACCGAGATCGGGGTCGTTGTTGTGTTGCCACACCCGAGCCTCGACATCGTCGAGCGCCGTGCTGCCGGTGTAGAAGGATCCGTCCGAGCACTCGAGGATGTACGTCCAGGCCATCGGCCAAGTCTCGTTGGAACCGGGTTGCAGTGTGGGAGCCTGTGGAGAACTGGTCCGGTCGGCCACGTCCCTTCGACAGGCTCAGGGACCGGTGTGCGCGTTGGCCCTTGACGGGCTCGGGGGCCGGTGTGTGTGTGTGGGCCCTTCGACGGGCTCAGGGGGCCGGTGTGTGTGTGGGCCCTTCGACGGGCTCAGGGGGCCGGTGTGCGTGTGGGCCCTTCGACGGGCTCAGGGGGCCGGTGTGCGTGTGGGCCCTTCGACGGGCTCAGGGGGCCGGTGTGCGTGTGGGCCCTTCGACAGGCTCAGAGACCGGAGCGGATGAGCTGGCCGCGCGCCTCCGAGCCGAGCGGCGGCGGCGCCTCTAGCGTGGAGAGGTGACAGGAGTACGGCGGGTTCTGGGCATCGACCCCGGGCTGACGCGATGCGGCGTCGGCGTGGTCGACGTCGATGCGATGCGCCGGGGCACGCTCGTGCATGTCGGCGTGATCCGCACTCCCGTCGATGCGCCGATCGGCGAGCGGCTCACGGCGGTCGCCGCCGGGATCCGCGCCGTGATCGCCGAGCATGGGCCCGACGCGGTGGCCGTGGAGCGCGTGTTCGCGCAGCAGAACAGCCATACCGTGATGGGCACCGCGCAGGCCAGCGGTGTCGCGCTGCTCATCGCGGCCGAGCACGGACTGCCGGCCGCGACGCACACCCCGAGCGAGGTGAAGGCGGCGGTGACGGGGTACGGCTCCGCCGGCAAGAAGCAGGTGCAGGCGATGATCGCCCGCATCCTGCGTCTCGACGCCCCGCCCCAGCCGGCTGACGCAGCGGACGCCCTCGCGATCGCACTCTGCCACGCGTGGCGCGGTCCGGGGCTCGCCGGAGGATCTGGCGGGGGATCCGACGCCCAGACCCCGGCGCAGAAAGCCTGGGCGGACGCGGAGCGTGTCGCTCGAACATACCTACGAGCACGTGCGTAGACTTCTCCCATGATCTCCTCCCTGCGCGGCACCGTGCTGTCCACGACCACGGATTCCGTCATCGTCGAGGTCGGGGGAGTCGGCTTCGCCGTCGCGGTGCCCGGCGACGTCGCACACACGGCCCGGATCGGTCACGAGCTGCGTCTGCACACGTCCCTGATCGTCCGTGAGGATGCGCTGTCGCTGTACGGCTTCGCGGATCCGGCCGAGCTCGAGGTGTTCGGCCACCTGCTGTCGGTGACGGGCGTGGGGCCGAAGTCCGCCTTGGGCGTGCTCTCCCACCTGTCCGTCGATCAGATCGCCGCCGCGGTCGCCGCTGACGACGATGCGCCGTTCCGCCGGGTCTCCGGCATCGGCCCGAAGACGGCCAAGCTCATCGTGGTGCAGCTCACGGGCAAGCTGCAGGCGCCGATCGCCGCCCCTTCGTCCGCATCGATCCCCGACGAGATCAGCACGCAGCTGGTCGCCGCGCTGATCGGGCTGGGATGGTCGGAGCGTGTCGCCGCGGACGCCGCGGTGCGCAGCACCACCGAGGCGAGCGAGACCGAGCGCGGATCCGTCGCCCTGCTCCTGCGCCGCACGCTGGCGACTCTCGGACCGGCTCAGGGCGGGGTTGCCCGTGGCTGAGCTCCGGGATTCGAGCGAGGCCGTCGACGAGGTCGAGCTCGCGATCGAGGGCGCGCTGCGCCCGTCGAGCCTGGACGAGTTCGTCGGCCAGCACAAGGTCCGCGGGCAGATGAAACTGCTGCTGGAAGCGGCGCGGCTCCAGGACCGTCCGGCCGACCACATCCTGCTGTCCGGGCCTCCGGGCCTCGGCAAGACGACGCTGGCCATGATCGTCGCGCATGAGAGCGGCCGCCCGCTGCGGATGTCCAGCGGTCCCGCGATCCAGCATGCCGGCGACCTCGCCGCGCTGCTGTCGAGCCTGACGTCCGGCGAGGTGCTGTTCATCGACGAGATCCATCGCATGGCGCGCTCCGCGGAGGAGATGCTCTACCTCGCGATGGAGGACTTCCGCATCGACATCATGGTCGGCAAGGGCGCCGGAGCCACGAGCATCCCGCTGGAGCTCGCGCCGTTCACGCTCGTCGGGGCGACCACGCGCTCGGGTCTGCTGCCGAATCCGCTGCGCGACCGCTTCGGCTTCACCGCGCACCTGGAGTACTACGAGCCGGACGAGCTCGAGCGCGTCGTGGAGCGCTCGGCCATCGTGCTCGGCGTCGACGTTCCCGCCGTCGCGCGGGCGGAGATCGCACGGCGCTCGCGCGGCACCCCCCGCATCGCGAACCGGCTGCTGCGGCGCGTACGCGACTACGCGCTCGTGCACGGCGGAGGCTCCTCCGCCTCGGTCGAGGACGTGCGCGCGGCGCTGGAGCTCTACGACGTCGACCGGATCGGCCTGGACCGCCTGGACCGCGCCGTGCTGGACGCGATCGTGCGACGGTTCCGCGGGGGACCGGTGGGCCTGAGCACCCTCTCGGTCTCGGTCGGCGAAGAGGCAGACACCATCGAGAGCGTCGTCGAGCCGTACCTCGTGCGGATCGGCTTCCTCGGCCGCACGCCTCGCGGGCGCATCGCGATGCCGGAGGCCTACGCCCACCTGGGGATCGCTCACCCCGACGGGGCGGCGCTGTTCGATGACCTATAATCGCTGGAGACTTTCCCCGTCCTCATCACCCTTCTGCGTCCCACCGTCAGCGCGCGCCCCGAAAGGCACTCCTCTCGCATGAACCTCGCGAACTTCTTCTCGCAGTACGGCCTCTTCCTGGTGCTCGCCGTGCTCCTCGTCTTCATGGTGCTCTCGACCCGCAAGCGCAACAAGCGCATGAAGGAGGAGCAGGCGAAGAAGGCGACGCAGACCGTCCCCGGCGCCAAGGTGCTGCTGCAGGGCGGCCTCTACGGCACAATCGTCGAGTTCGACCCGGAGAACCTGGACCGCCCCGCGAAGGTGGAGATCGCCCCCGGCGTGGTCATCGAGGTGCACTCGCAGGCCATCCTGCGCATCGTGGACGAGGAGCAGGGCATCCCCGCCGCGGAGGAGCAGACGCCGCTTGACGAGCAGGCTCCGCTGGATGAGCGTGCCAAGGACATCCGCATCGAGTCGGCCGAGGAGACCCGCGCGCGCCTGGAGCGCGAGGCCGACGACAAGAACTGACGCGGTCCGCGCGCGGCGCACGACCGTCCCCCGGACAGACCTCCCCCCTCAGAAAGCGAAGAACCTTCGTGGCATCGTCTTCTCCCGTCACGCACGCCTGGCGGGTTCTGCTCGGCCTGCTCATCGCCGTCGGCGTGCTCTTCGGCCTGAACGCCCTCGGCGTGTACGGCCTCGGCAAGAGCTCCTGGACGCCCCAGCTCGCCCTGGACCTGCAGGGCGGCACGCAGATCATCCTCAGCGCGCAGACCGCGGACGGCAAGGATCCGAACGCGGATCAGCTCACGCAGGCGGCGCAGATCATCCGTCAGCGTGTGGACGCGTCGGGTGTCGGGGAGTCGGACATCACCACCGAGGGCGGCCGCAACATCGTCGTCCAGATCGCCGGCAAGGCGGACGAGGCGACGCGCAACCGGATCCAGGCGAGCGCCAAGATGGAGCTGCGCGCGGTGCTGGCTGCCACGGCCCCGTCCACGTCTTTCGTGGGCGATGACGGCAAGTCGACGCCGTATCCGACCCCTGCGCCGGATCTCGCGTCCACCCCGTCGCCGAAGCCCACCGACGGCAGCGACGTGTCGTGGATCACACCGAAGCTGCAGGCGGAGTTCCTCGCTTACGACTGCAACACGAAGCGCGACGCCGCGAAGCAGCCGACGGACCAGCCTCTCATCGCCTGTGAGAACAACGGGCAGGCCAAGTACCTGCTCGGCCCCGTGGAGCTGGACGGCACGTCGATCAAGGATGCGACCGCGGGCCTCAACCAGCAGAACGGCCAGTGGGAGGTGAACCTGACCTTCGACGGCAAGGGCACCGACGCGTTCGGCAAGGTCAGCCAGCGCCTCTACGCGTTCACGCAGCAGAACCAGACGCCGCGCAACCAGTTCGCGTTCGTGCTGGACGGATCGGTCATCTCCGCGCCGTCGATGAACGGCGTCATCCTCGACGGCCGGCCCTCGATCAGCGGCTCGTTCACGCAGACGACCGCCAAGAGCCTGGCCGACCAGCTCAAGTTCGGCGCCCTGCCGCTGAGCTTCACCGTGCAGAGCTCCGACACCATCTCGGCGACGCTCGGATCCCAGCAGCTGCAGATCGGCCTCATCGCGGGCCTCATCGGCCTGGGACTCGTGGCGCTCTACTCGCTGCTCAGCTACCGCGCCCTCGGCTTCGTGATCATCGCCTCGATCGCGGTGATGGCCGTCATCACCTACGTGCTCATCTGCATCCTCGGCTGGCGCATGGGCTTCCGCCTCTCGCTCGCCGGTGTCGCAGGCCTGATCGTGTCGATCGGATTCACCGCCGACTCGTTCATCGTCTACTTCGAGCGGATAAGGGACGAGCTGCGCGACGGCAAGTCCATCACCGGGGCGGTCGAGGACGGCTGGAGCCGCGCCAAGCGCACGATCTACATCTCCAAGTCGATCAACATCCTCGCCGCCGTGGTGCTGTACATCCTTGCCGACGCGACGGTCAAGGGCTTCGCGTTCACGCTGGGTCTGACCACCCTGATCGACATCATGATCTTCGTGGTGTTCACCCACCCGGTGATGCAGATCCTCGCCCGCACGCGCTTCTTCGGCAACGGCCATCCGCTCTCAGGCATGGATCCCGAGGCTCTGGGCGCCGTGTACCGCGGACGTACCGAGTACCGCGCCGTCGCCACCGGCTCGCAGGGCAAGGCGGCCCGTGCGGGCCGCTCCCGCGGCGAGGCGGAGCGCCGTCAGACCATCGCCGAACGAAAGCGCGCGGAGGCCCTCGCCGAAGCGTCCCAGGGCGCGAGCCGGAACGGGGAGAACGACTGATGCGCTCCATGAACGAGTTCGGCAACGACCTCTACTCCGGCAAGACCTCCTTTCCGTTCGTCGGGCGGCGGAGGCTCTGGTTCATCATCGCGATCCTGCTCGTGGTCGGCTCGGCGCTGGTGCCGCTGTTCCGGCCGGTGCAGTTCTCGATCGAGTTCACGGGCGGATCGCAGTTCACCGTCGAAGCTCCGGCGAACCGCAATCAGGACATCGCGACGACCGCGGTGCGCTCGGTGCTGCCGAACGTCACCACGAAGGTGACCACGGTCAACAACCGCGACATCCGCGTGCAGACCGCCCAGCTCAAGAACGAGCAGCAGAGCCACGACGTCGCGGCGGCACTCGCGAAGGCCTACGGCGTCGCCGAGGACAAGGTGAACACCTCGTTCATCGGGCCGAGCTGGGGCGAGGGTGTCACCCGCCAGTCGCTCTGGGGCCTCGCGATCTTCCTCGCCCTGACCTTCCTGATCCTCGCGATCTACTTCCGCACCTGGAAGATGTCGGCGGCGTCCATCCTGGGCCTGCTCGACGTGCTGGTCATCACGGTGGGCGTGTACGCGCTGGCCGGCTTCGAGATCTCGCCGGCCGCCGTGATCGGGTTCCTGACGATCCTCGCGTACTCGCTCTACGACACCACCGTCGTGTTCGACAAGATCCGCGAGAACACGACCGAGGAGGGCGCGAAGTCCTCCCGGACCTTCGGCGAGTCCGTGAACCTGGCGGTGAACCAGACCCTGGTCCGCTCGATCAACACCGCGGTCATCGCGGCGCTGCCGGTCGGCGCCATCCTGTTCATCGGCGCGTTCTGGCTGGGGGCGCAGACCCTCACGGACATCTCGCTGTCGATCTTCGTGGGCATCATCGTGGCCGCGTACTCGACGTTGTTCGTGGCGGCTCCGCTGTACTCCCTGTTCCGCGAGAACGAGCACACGATCAAGGACCGCGACAAGCGCGTGCTGGCCGCCCGCGAGCGCGCGACCCTCAGCGCGGTCGAGGTCTGACCTGCGGATGCGTCCCGCCTTCCTGGGCACTTGTAGGATGATCTGCCTGGAGGTCGGATGAGCGAGGTCGGCACGACACCCGGGGCGCCCGCGCAGGGCTCGAGCCTGCGTAGACTCGTCCCGCGCATCTTCTCGCGCGCGCCCCGGATCAACGATCTCGACAACCTGATCCGCACCGTCCGGCAGAACCACCCCCGTAGCGACCTGGCGATCATCGAGCGCGCCTATGCGGTCGCCGCGGAGAAGCACCAGGCGCAGAAGCGCCAGAGCGGCGAACCGTACATCACCCACCCGCTCGCGGTGGCCCAGATCCTCGCGGACCTCGGGCTGGGACCGCGCGCGATCGCCGCCGCGCTGCTGCACGACACGGTGGAGGACACCGGATACGCCCTCACCGAGCTGACTGCGACCTTCGGCGACGAGGTCGCCATGCTGGTGGACGGCGTCACCAAGCTCGACAAGGTCAAGTACGGCGACAGCGCACAGGCCGAGACCGTCCGCAAGATGATCGTCGCGATGTCCAAGGACATCCGCGTGCTCATCATCAAGCTCGCCGACCGGCTGCACAACGCCCGCACCTGGGGCTTCGTGCCGCCGGAGAAGGCTGCGAAGAAGGCCACCGAGACACTCGAGATCTACGCGCCGCTCGCGCACCGACTGGGAATCCAGGCGATCAAGTCCGAGCTCGAGGATCTCTCCTTCGCGGTGCTGCATCCGAAGATCTACGCCGAGATCGACAGCCTCATCAAGCAGCGCACTCCGCAGCGGGAGAAGTACATCCACGAGGTCGTCGACGCCGTCGAGAGCGACCTGCGGGACCTGCGCGTGCGCGGCAAGGTCGCGGGCCGCCCCAAGCAGCTCTACTCCGTGTACCAGAAGATGGTGGTGCGCGGACGCGAGTTCGACGACATCTACGACCTCATCGGGATCCGCGTGCTCGTGAGCACCGTCCGCGACTGCTACGCGGTGCTGGGCGCGATCCACGCCCGGTGGACGCCGCTGCCCGGGCGGTTCAAGGACTACATCGCGACCCCGAAGTTCAACCTCTACCAGTCGCTGCACACCACGGTGATCGGCCCCGGCGGGCGCACCGTGGAGATCCAGATCCGCACGCACGAGATGCACCAGCAGGCCGAGTTCGGCGTGGCCGCGCACTGGATGTACAAGGAGCGGATGAACGGCGGAGGGAAGGGGTCGACCGCCGACGCCGACATGACCTGGCTCGCGCACATCTCCGACTGGCAGGCGGAGACCGCCGACCCGAGCGAGTTCCTCGACTCGCTGCGCTTCGAGATCGGGGCGAAGGAGGTCTACGTCTTCACCCCCAAGGGCCGCGTCATCGGCCTGCCGTCGGGGGCGACACCCGTGGACTTCGCGTACGCCGTGCACACCGAGATCGGCCACCGCACGATGGGCGCCAAGGTCAACGGCCGGCTGGTCCCGCTGGAGACCGCGCTGAACAGTGGCGACGTGGTCGAGGTGTTCACGTCGAAGAACCCCGACGCCGGGCCCAGCCAGGACTGGCTCACCTTCGTCAAGAGCACCCGCGCGCGCAACAAGATCCGCGGATGGTTCACGAAGGAGCGCCGCGAGGAGGCGATCGAGCAGGGCAAGGAGGCGATCGCCCGCGCGATGCGACGGCAGAACCTGCCGTTGCAGCGTCTGATGAACCAGGACTCCTTCGCAGAGGTGGCGCAGCAGCTGCGCTACGAGGACGTCTCGGCGCTGTACGCCGCGGTCGGCGAGGGGCATGTCTCCACCCAGTCCGTGCTGGAGAAGGTCACCGCCCTCATCTCCACGACCGAGGACACCTCGACCGGCGCGATCGACATCCCCGCCCATCGGCGCAGTCGCGTGCCGCGCGAAGGCGACTCCGGTGTGCTGGTGCGCGGCGCCGCGGACATCCTCGTGAAGCTCGCGAAGTGCTGCACACCGGTGCCGGGGGACGAGATCGTCGGGTTCGTGACGCGCGGGAGCGGCGTGTCCGTGCACCGCGCGGACTGCGTGAACGTGAAGGCGCTGTCGGTGGAGAAGGACCGCATGGTCGACGTCGAGTGGGCGCCGACCACGCGCAGCATCTTCCTGGTGCAGATCCAGGTCGAGGCGCTCGACCGCTCGGGTCTGCTCTCCGACGTCACCCGGGTGCTCAGCGAGCACCACGTGAACATCCTCTCCGCCACGGTGCAGACCACGTCCGACCGCCTGGCGCTCAGCCGTTTCGTGTTCGAGATGGGCGACACGGTGCACCTGGACCGGGTGCTGAACGCCGTGCGCCGGATCGATGCGGTGTACGACGTCTATCGCGTCACCTCGTCCTGAGCGCGGTCGCCTTCTCACGCGCCGTGCTCGGCGAGGAAGCGGTCCACCCGTCCGGATCCGGGGCCGCGGTGCATGCGCGCGAAACGTGACGCTGCGCGGGCGATCAGCGACGGCTCGGTCTGCACCAGCAGCAGCGCCCAGTCGTGCCTCTCCGGCACGGTGACGGGCCAGCGCAGCAGGTCGATGAGCGTGCGCTCCGGCATGGTCACGGCGATGCCGCCCAGGTGCTGCACGTCGACCGGATCCAGCACGGGGTCATGCACGAGCAGGCGCCGGGTGGCGGGTGCCCGTAGACGCCGCTCGGTGGCGCTCTGCAGCTCGTGCAGCTCGGGCGGGGCATCGCCGGCGCCGTGGATCCAGGCTGCGCTCATCCCGGCGAAGGCGGCGTCGCGCATCCCTTCCATGAGCGGCGCCAGGGATGCGGCCCGCAGCGCGGGGGTCTCCACGAGGTCGGCGGGCGCGTACGCCTCGCCGAGCTCGACGACGTCGCCGTCCAGGCGCGCGGCGGTGAGCTCCGGGAGGGACAGCCGATCACCGGGGAGGTGCAGGAAGGCGCCGCGCATGACTCCAGTGTGCGCGACGTGGAACAGGGCGGGAGTCCGAAGGCCCCCGCCCTGTGGAAAACTCCGGCGCGCCGGAGCCGATGCGTTCAGCCGCCGAGGGCGTTGAGCCAGGCGCGACGGGCCTCGAGGGCCTCGGTCGCCTCCTTCAGCGCCTTCGCATCGCCGGACTTCTCGGCGGCGTCGCGCTCGGCCTCGAGCTTGGCGATCGCCTGCAGGAGCTGCTCGCTCATGGCGCCGGCGCGGGCCTTCGTCTCGGGGTTGTTGCGCTTCCAGTCCACCTCTTCGCGCGACTTCAGCTCCTGCTCGATCAGGCGCAGACGGTCGTCGAGAGCGCGCTCCTTCTCGCGGGGGAAGATGCGTCCCACCTCGTCCCACTGGCGCTGGATCCGGGTCAGCAGCGCACGCGCCTTGGCGAGATCGGCCTCGTCTCCGACGGCCTTCGCCTCCTCCAGCAGTGCGTTGCGCGCCTCGATGCGCGGGGCCGACTCGGCCTCGGTCGCGGCCGCCTGCTCGGCACGCGCCGAGTAGAGCGCGTCGCCCGCCGCCTTGAACTTCGCCCACAGCGCGTCGTCGGCCTTGCGGCCGGCGCGGCCGGCGGCCTTCCACTCATCGAGCAGGCCGCGGTAGGCCGGGATGCCGTCGACGCCCCTCGGGGCGAGGGCCTCGGCGCGTTCCACCAGGCGGGCCTTGCGGTCCCGCGCGGCCTTATGCGTCTCGTCGAGTTCGGCGTAGAACGCGCGGCGCTGACGATCGACGGTGGCGCGGGCGTCACGGAAACGCTTCCAGAGCTGGTTCGCCACGCCCTTGGGCAGGCGCGGACCGTTCTGCTGGTGGCTCTGCCACGCGTCGAACAGTCCGCCCATCTCCTCGGTGACCTTCTTCCACTGCACGGAGGAGAGATCCTGAGCGGCTATCGCCTCGGAGCGCTCCACGAGCGCGGTGCGCTCGGCGATCGCGGCGTCGACGGCCGCCTTGGCCTCCCGCGCCTCCGCGGCCGAGGCGTCGGCGAGCGAAGCGGTCAGCGCGTCCAGGCGCGAGCGCAGATTCGCGAGATCGCCGACCGCGGCGGCGTCAGTGACCTCCACGACCAGGTGCTGCGCCTGCTTGGCCAGGTCGCCGGCGCCGGATCCACCGGCCTGCACACGCTGCTCGAGCGTGTTGACCTTGAAGGCGAGATCCTCGAACTTGCGCACGAAGTAGGCGAGAGCCTCGGCCGGGGTGCCGTCGGGGTACTGCCCGACCTCCCGCCATTCCTCGCCCTCGCGCACGGACACCGTGCCGTCGTCGGTGACGCGTCCCCACTCGGCCGCATCGGAGGTGCTCACCGCTGCGGGAGCCGTCGGCGCCGCGGGCGCGGCCGGGCGGATCAGCGATGCGGGCGGTCGGGGCATGGCCGGCGGTCGGGGCATGGCGGTCGGGCGCGGTGCGGGCACCGGCGACGACGGCGCCTCGGCTTCAGGAGCCTCGGCCGGCTCGTCGACGGCCTCGGCGGACGGCTCCTCCGCGGGAGCCCCGGCGGGCAGCGCCGGCTCGGTGCCGGATTCGGGAGCGGGCGTCACCGCACTCTCCTCGGCCGGCGTGGCGGCCTGCTCGGCGTCGGTCTGCGGGACCTGCTCGGCGTCGACGTGGTTTTCGGGGGTGTGCTCTTCGGTGGACACGGTGAACTCCTTGCGCGGCACGCCGCGGGAGGCGGAAAGGACAGGCCCAGCCTAGTACGCCGTGATGCGCGCCGAGGAGGGGACGCTCAGCCTGCGGGGGTCTCGGTCCCCGACGGGGTCGGGGCGACCGACGGCTCGAGAGACGGCGTAGGGCTCACCGACGGGGAGGGCTTCGGGGCGGGCGCGGTGGCCTCTGCATGCACCACCTGGCTCACGACGGCGCCGATGACGATCACCGATCCCACGACCACGGCGATCGTGTTGTCGCGCACCCTGCGGCGCACGGCCGTCGCGTGCAGATCCTGCCGCGCGGTGTGCAGACGCGCGCGCTGCTGCTCCACACGGGCGCGTCGCGCACGGGCGTTCGTCGATCGGCGAGCGGCCATGGATCCTCCCTGGATGTCGAGCACCGAGCCTATCGCGCGCGTCGCGGTGCGCCGCACAGCCCGCCCGCGCCGATGACGCTCGGGAACCCCGTGCGTCCCGTGTCGCGTCGCGGGGATCCGTCCTCGCGTGTCGGTCGTCGCCGTTAGCCTTGTCGGCATGACTCCTCAGGCCCCGCTGATGAGCGGCCAGACGCCGCTCGCCGTGCGGATGCGCCCGATCTCGCTCGACGAGGTCGCCGGGCAGCAGCATCTGCTGCGCCCCGGCTCGCCCATCGTGAGTCTCGCCGACCCGGCTGCGAAGACCGCCGGCAGTGTGTCCATGATCCTCTGGGGTCCTCCCGGAACCGGTAAGACGACGCTCGCTCAGGCCATCGCCCGATCCTCCGGACGACGGTTCGTCGAACTGTCCGCGATCACTGCGGGAGTGAAGGATGTGCGGGAGGTCATGCAGGAGGCGCTGAATCAGCGCGATCTCTACGGCCAGTCGACGATCCTGTTCCTCGACGAGATCCATCGCTTCACCAAGGCCCAGCAGGATGCGCTGCTGCCGGGGGTGGAGAACGGCTGGGTGATCCTCATCGCGGCCACCACCGAGAACCCGTCGTTCT